>Ga0208938_1000590_pt1 | contig 26331 bp, 20 predicted proteins | sample AD_UKC125_MetaG_FD_184434 | JGI IMG/M metagenome (GOLD analysis project Ga0208938, IMG submission 184434) | Active sludge microbial communities of municipal wastewater-treating anaerobic digesters from USA - AD_UKC125_MetaG (SPAdes) (version 2) | ecosystem: Engineered > Bioreactor > Anaerobic >...
AAACCGTAGGTTTCAAATTATTGGAAATCATAATCTATTCCCAGATTATAATGTATCTAATCCTCCTACATTGATGGTAGATGGTGAAATACTAGTAGAAGGCTATATACCAACCCAGGAGGAAATAATTAGTATATTAGAAGATAGAATATAGTTTTAGGAGTGTAGTCCAATATGGAAGAAATAAAGGAATTCATAAAGATCAATATTGATAAGTATATGTTTAAAGGAGCTATCCTTGGCATTAGTGGAGGAATTGATTCTGCTGTAGTAGGAAAACTTTTAGTAGACTCCCTAGGTAGGGATAGGGTATATGGCCTAATACTTCCTGAAAGGGATACAGATTCCCATACAGTAGATGATGCTAAACTGGTATGTGATTATTTAGGAATTAAATATGAAATTATAGATATAACTGGAATATTACGAAAACTAGGAGTATATTCTTTAAAACCCCCTGCTTTTCCTTTTCCCAAAGCAGTTCAAAAAATATATTCAAAAAACATATGGAAAAGGGAGGAAAATCCATTTATCCAGGATTTAACCACCCAAGGAGATGAAAAATTCCTTGAAGCCTTGGCTTATTATCGTACTAAGCCAAGGATAAGGTCTACTGTGTTATATTTTGAAGGGGAAAAAAGGAACTATGCAGTAGCTGGCTGTACCAACAAGACAGAATACATTACAGGTTTCTATACCAAATGGGGAGATGAAATGTGTGACATTGAGCCTATCCGTCATCTATATAAAACTGAGGTATTTGAACTAGCAGAAAAGTTGAATATACCTCAAAAGATAATAGACAAAAAACCTAGCCCAGATATAGCCCCTGGGATTACCGATGAATTTGCTTTGGGGATGGACTATATTGAACTAGATAGGATACTCATGAAAATAGAAAGAAAAGAAGATTTATCTTCTGAGAATGAAGATAGCGTAGAAAAAATTAAAGAAATGTTGAAATTTAAAGATTTTAGAGAAGCTAAGCAATTACATTTATAAAATTAAAAAATAATAAGCTGAGGAATGATTCTCAGCTTATTTCTTACCACAGCACTTTTTATATTTTTTCCCACTTCCACAAGGGCAAAGGTCATTTGGACCAATTTTTTTCTTTGTCTTAATATCTATTATATTAGTGTTATCAACTTTTGAATTATTATTATAATTTAATATTTCTTCAGGAGTAAATCCTTTTAATATCCACATTCTAGTATTATTATTAATATCCATAAGCATTTGTCCCATAATTTGTAAATCCTCTATAGTATCTATTTCAAATATAGTTTGCATTTCTTCAATGATATCTTTAAATGTAAAATCTTCGTTTATAATAAAATAAACTAGTCTTAAAATTTCATCCATTTCTTCATCATTAATATCGTACAATGACTTTATATATTGAGAAAATTTCGCAGTTTGAGGAGTTTTATATACAAAATCCTCTTTTGCTGCATTCAATAACTCTTCTTTTTTAAAAGGATAATATGGTATATCTGCTCTTAAATTTTGCTCTTCAATAATTCGATTTTCATCTATAATTAATATGTTTTTAAAACCAAATTGAGTCTTTTCTATATGTCCATGATAATTTATTGCTTCATGTAATATTAATAAAAACTGTGAAATATCACATTCCATTTCAGTATATTCTTGTATTTTTTCTATCATTTTTTCTATATTCATATATCCATAGTAAAACAACATACCTGTGACGAGCTCTATCCATAAAGTATTTCTATTAACTATTTTTCTATATTCTAAAGTATCATGGTCTTCAAAAGCTTCTATTAACTCTATTGGCATAGCTAATGTTTTTTCACCATTTAATAAGCCACTAAATATCAATCCATAACTCCTTAAATAATATATCTTACTTATATCTATATCTGTATCTGTAGCTTTAATATAGCCATTGTTCATAATTATTTTCTTTACTAAATCATATCTTTCCTTATCAAATGTATTTAATACACCCTCAATTTTTTTAGGCATAAGCTCAACAAGTCTTTTGGAAAGTTCATCTTTGTTTAAAGTACTTAAACCTTTTAAATTTAGTTCTTTACGTATTGTTGTCATTTCTTTCTTAGTAAGTGTATCTATTGCTTTCTCCATGGTTAAAGGTGCTTCTAATACATGCTTAAATAAATTTTCTTCTTTGCTTTTTATAAATTCAATTAAATCTTCCTCCATATTTTCCATAATTTCCAAAATAAGATCTTCAAAATCATTATCGCTCATAATCAATTTTCCTTTCATAGTAATAAGGGCTATCTATTTATTGACAGCCCATTTATTATCTTCTTTGTTTTATCTCTTAAGATATCTCTAATAAAAATATCTCCCAATATATCTTATATACTTCTAGTTTGTTCTTTTAACCACTCTTTTTCTTCTTCGTTTAAATAAGGAGATAATTTTTCATATACCTCTTTATGATATTCATTTAGCCATTTTCGTTCTTCTTCTGTTAGTAGTTCTACATCTACTCCATCTAAATCTATAGGGCAGTAGGATAATACTTCAAATTTCATAAATTGTCCTGAATCTGTATTTATATCTTTCTCCACAACGGCTACATTCTCAATTCTAATTCCATGTTTCCCTTCTTTATATACTCCAGGCTCTATAGTTACTATCATGCCCTTTTCCAAGGATACTTTATTATGTTTATTAGAAATACTATGAGGGCCTTCATGGACATTTAGCAAAAATCCAACTCCATGACCAGTTCCACATTTGTAGTCTAATCCTTCTTGCCATAATGGGTATCTTGCCAATACATCCAGATGGGATCCAGTTGCACCATATAGAAATCTGGAATTAATTAAGTTTATATGACCTTTTAATGTAAGGGTAAAATCTCTTTTCTCTTCTTCTGTTATATCCCCTAATACTATAGTTCTAGTAATATCCGTTGTTCCATCATAGTATTGACCTCCAGAATCCACTAAAAACATATTTTCCCTCTTTAGTTCATAATTAGATTTTCCTTCTTCTGCTTTATAATGCATCATAGCTGCATTTTCCTTATAGGCTGCAATGGTGTCAAAACTTGGTTCAATAAATCCTTCCTGCTCTCTTCTAAACTCCTCTAGTTTTTCTGAAGCAGATACCTCGGTGATGAGCATTTTACCTACATTTTTATCTAGCCAATGCATAAACTTTACTAATGCTACACCATCTTTAATATAAGCATTTTTTTGATTTTTAATCTCTACTTCATTTTTAATAGCCTTTAACTGAGTAGTTATATTGGTACCTTTAATAACTTCACAATGTTCAGGTATCCCCTTATAGAGCCATCTATTTATTCTTGTTGGATCTAAGAATATTTTACTACCCTTTTCTATGTTTTTTACATAGTCTTTAACTTTGTCATAGTCTTCAATTTTTACTCCATTTTCTTTTAAATGTTTCCTCACTTCATCATCTACTTTATCCTCATCTACAAATAGCCAAGCATCATCCTTAGATACTAATGCATAGGAAACAATCACAGGGTTGTTTGCTACATCCCTTCCCCTAATATTGTATAACCAAGCTATATCATCTAGGCTTCCTATTAAAAAGTGAGTAGCTCCCTTCTTATCCATCTCTTTTCTAACTTCTTCAATTTTTTCCGTAGTAGTTTTACCAGTATATTTTACATCATGAACAAATGCTTTGCTCTTTGGTGCTTCAGGTCTGTCAGTCCATAGCTCTCCCACTAGATCATATTCGTCTACTAATTTAATACCCTTTGTTCCAATTTCCTTTTCTAATCTCTCCACATCACTTTGTGGATATATCTTCCCATCAAATCCTAAAATATCTCCTTCCTTTAGATTGTCCTTAAGCCATTCAATATAAGTTGGAAAACCTGGTATACCCATTTTATACAGTTCTATTCCACTACCCTTTAACTCCTTTTCTGCTTGTATAAAATACCTACCATCTGTCCAAAGGATAGCATCCTTTTCAGTTACTACTACAGTACCAGCTGAACCTGTAAAACCAGAAATCCAAACCCTAGTCTTGTAATAGTCAGCTAGATACTCTGACTGATGAGGATCTGATGTGGGAATTATATAGGCTGTTATTCCTTTGTCCTTCATTAACCTTCTTAAATTATCAATTCTTTCCTTTGCCTCCATACTAATCCCTCCTAATAATTTAATATTTAAATGCTTTTTCTTCTAATCCTTCTAAAGCAATTAATAGATTAGCTAAGATAATGCTAGATATTCCCGCAGATAATTTAGCTAATATAAAAGGAGTAACCATATCTTTAGATACCGTTGAAATATAGCCTAACTGGCCTCCAAAAGTAAAAGCACCACTAACGGCAAAAGCTGCATTAATAGTCTTTCCCTTGTCATCCATTTTATCATATATTCCAATCATAGGAACAGAATTAGCTAAAGATGTTATAAGTCCCATACAGGAAAATTCATTTATTCCTAATTTTTCAGATATCTTGCTTAATCTTTTATCGAATATCTTGTAGATAAAATTAAGTAAAGGATAAGCTCCAGATAATATTACAGCTATTTTACCCACTATTATTATTCCATCTTCAAAAGATATCATATTGGGTATTAATTCTATACCCAATACAAAGTCCAATATACTTATTAAAAAACCAATGGTACTTATTATTACAATGACCTTGCCTAGTATGGTAAATATACGAATCATCTTCTGTTCAAATTTTAGAAGCCCAATTGTAATTATTATGGATAAAATTATTACAGGAATTAGATTTAACAATATATCCTTGTATTCTATTTTCATAACTGTTCCACCAACTAACATACCTATAGGGATAGTTACTATACCTGCTAATATACCCTTAGCAAAGTAGGGAAAATCCTCCTTGGAAATCATGTTTATGGCTATAGGAATAGTAAAAGATATAGTAGCTCCCATCATAGATGCTAAAATGAGTCCAGTAAATTGAGCTATATTTTGATTTTTAGCTATCTCAATGCTAGTAGCATAACCTCCCATATCTACTGCTAATATACTTGAAGTAAATACTGAAGGGTCTGCACCAGTTAGTTTAGATAAAGAGGATAAAACTGGCATAATCAATTGGCACATCACTGGTGCTAAACTGATAATCCCTATCATAGATATGGCCAAACCTCCCATACTTTTAAATCCCTCTTCAAATTTTTCTCCTAAACCATATCTGTTGTTAAATAGCCTGTCTATTCCACCTATAATAGAAAATATAACTATAATCCATAGTACTATATTGCTCATATTTCACCTCGAATAATATATTGATAACAGATTCTATTATATTATAAACTAGAGGAAATGTGAACTGCCTTAATTATTAATAAAAGCCCATAGAAAATTCTATGGGCTTTCTTCTTGTTTTTTATATCAAATTTATGATTTATTATCCTTCGATATTTAATTCTGTAACCATTTTGGGTGAATTTTTTAATGTATCTGCTACTGGACAAGTTCTATCGATAAATTCAATAAATTTTTCTATATCTTCTTTTGATGAACTAGATTTTATATATATTTTAGATCTTATCTCTGAAAAACCAATTTTTGCATCTTTATTTTTTCCCATGAATCCATCTGGATCTAAATCCCCTTCTAATTCTATACGAAAGTCTTGTAAATCTATTCCATGAGCCTTCGCAAAACATCTAGCTACTATACATTTACAAGCACCTAATGCAGACAATAATCCTTCTACTGGATTCATACCTGTATCAGTTCCACCTAATTCTTTTGGTTCATCTAATAGGATGGTATGGTCCCTAGCTACACATTCAACCCTCATCCCTTCAGTTAATTTAGTAGTACTTTTAAAAACTTCTATAGCCATTTAAAAGCCCCCTTGTTGTTATTTTTTCGACAATAATAGTATATTACTATTATATGTTTATGTCAATATTTTAACAAATATTAGGATTCAATCCATAACCATCCATAGGTATTATTCTAACACCTTCTTTAAAAATTGTCCCGTATAGGATCTGTCTACTCCTGCTATTTCTTCAGGTGTTCCTGTGGCTATTACAGTTCCACCTTTATCTCCCCCTTCTGGTCCTAGATCTATTATATAATCGGCAGTTTTTATTACATCTAAATTGTGTTCTATTACTATTACCGTATTGCCTCCTTCTACTAATCGATCCAATACTTTGATAAGCTTATGAATATCTGCCATATGAAGACCTGTAGTAGGTTCATCTAGTATATATATGGTCTTTCCTGTACTCCTTTTACTCAACTCCGTAGCCAATTTAACCCTTTGGGCTTCTCCACCAGATAGTTCTGTAGAAGATTGCCCTAATTTTATATATCCTAATCCTACATCATATAGTGTTTGTAGTTTTCTTTTGATTCTAGGGATATTTTCAAAAAACTCCAATGCTTCTTCTACAGTCATATCCAATACATCAGAGATAGTTTTCCCCTTATATTTAACCTGTAGAGTTTCCCTATTATATCTTTTCCCTCCACATACTTCACAAGGAACATATACATCTGGTAGGAAATGCATCTCTACTTTTAATATTCCATCTCCCCTACAAGCCTCACATCTTCCTCCTTTTACATTGAAACTAAATCTGCCTTTTTCATAACCTCGCATTTTTGCTTCAGGTGTCATAGCAAATACATCCCTTATATAGTCGAATACTCCAGTGTAAGTGGCAGGATTGGATCTAGGAGTTCTTCCAATGGGGGATTGATCAATTACTATTACCTTATCCAAATATTCTAATCCCTTAATCTCCTTATGTTTCCCTGGTTTAATTTTAGCACCATTTAATTTCTGTGCTAGACTTTTATACAGTATTTCATTGACTAAGGTACTCTTACCTGAACCTGATACTCCCGTTATACAGGTAAATACTCCTAGTGGTATTTTCACATCTATATTCTTTAAGTTATTTTCCCTAGCACCCTTTATTTCTACCCAATTGCCATTAGGCTTTTTCCTCTCCTTGGGTATTTCTATCCTTTTAATTCCAGATAAGTATTGACCTGTAATGGATTTAGGGTTTTCCTTTATTTCCTCTACAGTACCTTCTGCTACTATATAGCCTCCTTTAACTCCAGCCCCAGGTCCTATATCCACTATATGATCAGCACTATACATGGTATCTTCATCGTGCTCCACTACTATCAATGTGTTTCCAAGATTTGTTAAATTTCTTAAGGTCTTTAAAAGCTTGGCATTGTCCCTTTGATGTAATCCAATACTAGGCTCATCTAATACATATATTACTCCTACTAAACTAGAACCTATTTGAGTAGCTAATCTAATTCTTTGAGATTCTCCTCCTGATAAAGTACCTGCGCTTCTAGATAGGGTTAAATACTCAAGACCCACATCCTTTAAAAACTTTAGTCTTTCTCTTATTTCTTTTAGTACCTGATGACCTATTAATTGTTCCTTTTCATTAAGCTTTAAATTTTCAAAAAAATCTATAGCATTGGTTACAGATAGATCCGTTACTTCTGCTATATTTAAACCATTTATCTTAACTGCCAACACCTCATCTTTTAATCTCCTCCCTTTACAAGCAGGACAAGGTATTTCTGCCATATACTCATCTATTCTATCCCTCATGTAATCGGAATTGGTCTCCCTATATCTTCTTTCAAGATTGGGAATTACCCCTTCAAATTTTCCCCTATAATTCCTTATACCATTGTAGTGGCTTTTAAATTGAAAGGCTATAACTCTATTGCTTCCATATAACAATTCCTCCATAAATTCTTCAGGGGCATCTTTTAATGGAGTGTCCATATCAAATCCATGTTCCTCTGCTAAATTTTTAAATATTTGATAATAATAGGTGGATTTATCATTAGTATTAAAGGGAGCAATTCCTCCTTCATTTATACTCAAATTAGGATTTGGTATTACCAGCTCCTTATCTATTTCCTTGTGGTACCCAATCCCATTACAAGTGGGACAAGCACCAAAAGGAGAGTTAAAAGAAAACATCCTAGGGGATAGCTCTTCTATTACTACTCCACAATCTGGACAAGCAAGCTTTTGGCTAAACATTAGAGGTTCACCATCTATAATATCCACCATCACCAATCCATCAGTAAGCTTTAAAGCTGTCTCTATGGAATCAGTTAATCTCCCTTCTATCCCTTCCTTAACTATTATCCTATCTACCACTATATGAATATCGTGTTTTTTGTTCTTTTCCAAATTTATTTCATCTGCTACTTCATACATATGTCCATCTACTATTACCCTAATAAATCCTTCTTTCTTGATATTATCTAATATCCTTTGATGTTCCCCCTTCTTTCCTCTCACCACTGGAGCTAAAATCTGTATTCTAGTCCTCTCTTCCAATTCCATAATCCTATCTACCATCTGGTCTACCGTTTGGCTAGAGATCTCCTTACCACATTTATAACAATAAGGAGTACCTATACGTGCATACAATAATCTCAAATAATCATATATTTCTGTTACCGTACCTACTGTAGATCTGGGATTTTTACTAGTAGTCTTTTGATCAATTGAAATAGAAGGAGATAGGCCTTCTATATATTCTACATCTGGCTTATCCATCTGCCCTAAAAACTGACGGGCATAACTAGAGAGACTTTCTACATATCTACGCTGTCCCTCCGCATATATGGTATCAAAGGCTAGGGAGGACTTCCCTGAACCACTTATTCCAGTAATCACTATAAACTTATTCCTAGGGAGTTCTAAATCTATATTCTTTAAATTGTGTTCCTTGGCTCCTTTTATTATTATCTTGTCATTTACCACTTATATTTCACCTCTTTATACAATTCCCAGTATACCATAATTAGGATTTGACTCTAGGCCTGAATTCTTTATTGTAGCTTAGAATAATAGAGACCAAAATTCAAATAATTTTCATCAGTGGATTACTACTGTAATCCCGCATCTTGCATTTTCTTCAATTGAATCATTCTATCTCTAAGTTCTGCTGCTTTTTCAAAGTTTAATTCTTCAGCTTCCCTTAACATAGCATCTCTTAAAACTTCTATAGTAGCTTCTAATTCCTCTGCTGTAAAGACCTCTTCCATATACTTCTCTTCTTCCTCCAAAGCTATGGTGGCTTCTATTACATCCCTTACTTCTTTATTTATAGTTCTAGGTATTATACCATGTTTCTTATTGTATTGATCTTGTATTTTCCTCCTTCTATTAGTCTCATCTATGGCTCTTCTCATAGATTTAGTTATAGTATCAGCATACATGATAACCTCTCCTGACACATTTCTAGCTGCTCTACCAGTAGTCTGTATTAATGAAGTTTCAGATCTTAAAAAACCTTCTTTGTCTGCATCCAATATGGCTACCAAGGATACCTCAGGTAAATCCAAACCTTCTCGTAATAAATTTATACCCACCAATACATCATATTTTCCTAAGCGAAGATCCCTTATAATCTCCATACGTTCTATGGTCTCCACATCAGAATGGAGATAGGTAACCTTTATACCTATTTCTTTAAAATAGCTAGTTAAATCCTCAGCCATCTTCTTGGTCAAAGTGGTCACCAATACTCGCTCATTTTTCTCCGATCGTTTTCTAATCTCTCCTACCAAATCGTCTATTTGATGTTTTGTAGGCCTTACACTTATCTTTGGATCCAATAGTCCTGTAGGTCGTATAATCTGTTCCACTATCTGTTGAGAATGCTTTAATTCATAAGGACCAGGAGTTGCTGATACAAATAGTATTTGATTTATATGTTCTTCAAATTCTTCAAACTTCAAAGGTCTATTATCCAAAGCCGATGGAAGTCTAAATCCATATTCTACTAAATTAGTCTTCCTAGATTTATCCCCTTCATACATACCCCCTATTTGAGGTATAGTAACATGGGATTCATCTACTATTATCAAAAAATCCTCAGGAAAATAATCTATCAAAGTATAAGGTTTGCTTCCTGGTGCCCTACCACTTAAATGTCTAGAATAGTTTTCTATTCCCTGGCAAAATCCCATCTCTCTTAACATCTCTATATCATACTTAGTCCTTTGCTCTAATCTTTGGGCTTCAAGTAACTTTTCCTGAGAGCGTAATTCTTCTAACCTCTCTTCTAATTCTTCTTCTATGCTTATAATTGCCCTATCAATCTTGTCCTTAGATGTGGCATAATGGGAGGCGGGGAATATGGATACATGATTTCTTAACCCTATAATCTCCCCAGTTAGGTAGTTTACCTCTACTATTCTATCTATTTCATCTCCAAAGAACTCTACTCGTATAGTGTTCTCACTTGAAGATGCAGGAAATATCTCCAATACATCTCCCCTTACCCTAAAGGTTCCCCTTACAAAATTTACATCATTTCGAATATATTGAATATCTATTAGCTTTCTCATTATTTCATCTCTATCTTTGATCATACCTGGCCTTATGGATACTACAAGATTCTCATAATCAATTGGATCTCCTAGTCCATATATACAAGAAACACTAGCTACTATTATAACATCTCTTCTCTCAAATAAAGCAGCTGTAGCCGAATGTCTAAGCTTATCTATCTCGTCATTTATAGAGGCATCTTTTTCAATATAAGTATCCGTTTGGGGTACATATGCTTCTGGTTGGTAATAATCATAATAGGAAACAAAATACTCTACAGCGTTTTCAGGGAAAAACTCTTTAAATTCGCTAGCCAATTGATAAGCTAATGTTTTGTTATGAGCAATTACCAAAGTAGGCTTTTGAACTCTTTCAATTATATTGGCCATAGTAAAAGTTTTTCCCGAACCAGTTACTCCTAATAGAGTTTGATATTTTAAATTGTTCATTATACCATTAGATAATTTTTCTATAGCCTCTGGCTGATCCCCAGTAGGCTTAAAGTTTGAATGAATTTTAAATTTATTCATAGTATTCACCTCGTTTTGAACGCATGTTCGTTCATATAATAATTATATTATATTATACGGAATTGTCAAAAGTTTTTTTGCACATATAAATTTTGATTGACAATTTTATTTTATATTATAAACTTATAGGAAAGGAGGATACATTTATGAAAAAAATATTATTCCTTTTTATTATTATAACATTAATATTAGCCACTAGCGGTTGTACTACTAATATAAAAGGTCCTTTTTTAGCTATGGAAAAATCAACAGAAGAATCTCTTAGCTATAAAATTGAAAAAATTATACTATCAAAAGGGTTTCAATCAATAGAACCAAATGTTGAAATAGTAAACCAAAATAGCAGTTTAAAGCTACTAGTAACAACAGGTTTAATTGAAAGCTCTGGAGTTACCATCGATAAAATTATTAAATCCGGTAACGAAATAAATATATATATAAATCGTCTATTGGAAAAAGGCAAAACTCAACTAGCTGTTCCTCAAATTATGATAGAGATAAATGAACTTCCAATGGAAAAACTTGAGGAACTAAATTACAATGTTATCAGCCAAAATTATGAACCTATATCATTAAAATTTAATAGAAACCAGATTTTAAACAAGATATACTCCCAATTTAAGATTTCGCCAAATACTATACCATCAGTAGATTTAACCAAGAGAAAAGATCAACTATTTTGGAATATATCCTTTAGCAATATATTTGATAAAGAAAATTACAATTCTCCTCTGATTAATTTCAATGTTATAGTAGACGCCCAAACTGGTGAGGTATTAGATTCAGAAAAGGAGGATATATCTACCTATATAGACGATGGAACCCTATTAGATTATATACCCCATAGTTGCTTATTATATAAAAGGCAACACAATGATAAAGAACAAACTTACGAAAGTCTATGGTGCTATGATATAGAAACTGGAGATAAAGAAAAATTATATACTTCAAAGAGTAAAATACAAACAGCATTATTTAGTCCAAATAATGAATCTATTTCTCTAATTGAAGTAGATGAAAACAAAGCAGACTTATATATAATTAAAAAACCGGATAATACCGCCTATAAAGTGACTAGTGTAAACTACTTACATCCTAAGTTGATGAAATGGAAAGATGAAAATACTCTATATTTCATAGATAACAGTGGTACTAAATCCACATTATTAGCTTATGATATAGAAAATAATAATATTGAAGTAAAGTATAATTTAAACATAGTTGTAGATGATTTTGATGTATTGGGTAATAAATTTTTATTCACTGAAAACCAAGATGAGTCCCTTAATAAAACCATATACCTTAAAGAAGAAGGTATGGAACTAGAGGAATTAGATAAAGGATTTAAAGCGAAATTCTTTAATGAAAATTATATAATCTATTTAAAAAATGTCGAAAAGGAAGATAAAAACATATTCTATGTATACGATATTAAAAATAGACAGGAAATAAGTGATTTAGACTATAATATTTCCAACTACTTTAAACTTGATGAAGGAAATGTAATCCTCATTGAAAAGAATAATGGTCATAATGACTTTATATTAAATAAGTACAATATGACAAATGGGCAAATATCTTCAATTGCTAAAATAAATAGCGATAAAATATTTTATGACTCATCAAAGGAAAAGTGTTATGCATGTTTAATACCTCCTATTGAAAATAAAAAGAATAGTGCTATATACTCTATAGACTTAAATAAACTGCGTATCATAGATAAAAAAGATAATTAAAGGACCTAGAACTAGGTCCTTTAATTTCTAAATCGGACTTTCCTATTTTTATATTTGTTTAGCCAACGCTTAAAAGGTGCTTGGGCTTCTTCTACTAGAATCCCAGAGTTAGAAACTACCACCAGTCCTAAATTTCTTATACCATTTTGAAAATCCTCATATTCCTTAGTAATCAACCCTTTTTTTATATCGAAAATATCCATACATATATAATTAGGTCTACAGTACAAAACTTCCTCCATATCCTCTTTAGAATATATTCTATTACCATTGATGGATAATAATATATCCCCAGTTTTTAAATCCATAGCTTCACCAACACTATTGGTTAAAGTATCCAAAACCTTTAATCCTTGGCTACTAGCCTTAAATATATATTCTCCCTGTTCTTCCTTTCTTTTCCCTACTGCTATAGTCAATTCATGCCCCAATGGAGCAAACAAAGCTGCAATATATTTAAATATATAGTAATCCATGGACAATATTGATAATAGCAACAATGTAATGCTAAATAGGGACAATAATCCTGCAGTTTTTACGGTTTTTTTCTCAGGATAGCTAGTCAATGCATAATCTCCATATCCTAATAAGGCTATTATCGTTACAGGATATATATAACTATTATTTACAAATATATTGAAAGGAAGAGGCCAAAATCTATTCATCATAAATCCCCCAACTACTTCTCCCTGTCTCTCCATTAATATGGGAACTTTACCATGTTTTCCATCCACTAATATTAAAAAACTTTCTACAAGATGTAATACCCCAATTACAAACATAATACTTGAAACATTGATACTATAGCCAAATATAATACCTATCAAAGAAACTATTCCTCCTGCATAGGAAAAACAGATAAATCTAGGATGAATTAAAGAAAGAATTATGGCCAAAGGCAATACCAAATAAAAATCATTTGGATTAATGGTAATGCCTGAAAGTAGAAATAAAACACTTCCCAACATACCACCTATTAATCCAAATACTAGGGATATCATGGTATTATACAAAGGATAGCTTTGGTTTTTCCCTAAAATATCCCTTTCCATTTTAGACATTTTCCTATATTGTAAATATATTATAGCTACCACAATCCAAAAAAGGGGATATTTTAAAGTGTTTAATGTATTCCTTAAGGAATAATATACAATTTGAAGAATAATCTGCATTATGGATTCTCCTTACCATATTAAAACTACTACTCAATCATCTCTTTTATCTTCTCAATAGCTACTTTAAGCTGAGTATCCTCTTTTAAGTTCTCTATTCCAATCTCCTCTATGTCTTCTGGTAAATCTACCACTATATCTGGCTCTATTCCTATGCCATGTATACTGGTGCCATTGGGAGTAAAATATTCAGACACAGTTAATTTAAATCCAGAACCATCGGATAGCTGTTTAATCCTTTGAACTATCCCTTTACCAAAAGTTTTATTCCCAACAAGTATACCTCTATCCCTATCCTTGATAGCTCCAGCTAATATTTCCGATGCACTTGCACTCCCCTCGTTTACCAGTACTACTAAAGGTATATCTATATGTTGCTTAGAAGATTTTTCATAAAATCTCTCTCCATTTCTCGTTTCAGTATATACTACTACACCTTCATCTAAAAATTCATCAGCAATATCTACACAAACATCTAATAAGCCTCCAGGATTATATCTTAAATCCAGTATGAGCCCAGAGATATTTTGATCCATAAGTTTGTTTAAATCCTTTTTAAAATCTTCATAAGTCAGCTCGTCAAAGGATGTAATCCTCATATATCCTATACTATCCTCTATTACATCTGATTTTACTGTAACTAATCTAATTTCTTCTCTGACTATATCCATATCTATATATTGATTCTTGCCATCTTTATCCTTTCTTAATACGGTAATACTCACCTGGGTATTAGGTTCACCTTTCATAAGTTTTACCGCCTTATCCATATTGTCTGCTGTAAACTCTTGACCTTCTACTTTAATAATCTTATCCCCAGTCTTTAAACCTGCTCGTTCTCCAGGAGTATCTTCAATAGGAGCCACTACTGTTATTAGATTATCATCCCCTGGAGTAACTATTACTCCTATGCCTCCATATATTCCCTTAGTATGCTCTGTAAAATCTTTAAACTCCTCTTTAGTCATATATATGGAATAAGGATCTTCTAAAGCTTGAAACATACCCTTTAGCTGACCCTCTATCAACTTATCTTCATCTACTTCTTTTAAAAAATAATCTTTTATATAGGATTCCAATCCCATAGCCTTAGAATATTTTTTGTAGGAAGATATAAGTTGTTCATATTCACCTCTTGGAATAATTACTCTATCCTTTTGCTTTATAGTAACTTTGTTTGTAACGCCAAAAGTAACTATATTGGTTACCAACAATAGTATAACCATTAAGGTTATAGTTCTTTTTTTTGACATACCCTTCACCTCTATATTATGAATTATGTATTCTATTGTATTATATCCACTCAAACATTATACCATCACTAGATGAAAAAAAGGGGAATTATTTCCCCTTTAACCATGGTATTGGATCTACATATGAACCGTTTTTTCTAACCTCGAAATGTACATGAGGTCCTGTAGAAAACCCTGTGCTTCCTACTTTAGCTATTGCGCTACCTCTAGATACTTGGGTTCCTTCACTTACAGTTAAAGAAGAATTGTGTCCATATAGAGTTACTATGCCTCCTCCATGGTCTATCATTATGGTATTACCATATCCACCTAGTGTGCCTGCAAATATAACAACACCATCAGCTGCAGCAACTACTGTAGTCCCTGTAGATGCTGGAATGTCTATTCCTGTATGTAGTTTTTTCGTCTTAAATATTGGGTGTATTCTATAGCCAAAGTAAGAAGATATTCTTGTATTCCCTGGTACCGGCCAATTCATAGCTCCACCAGAATAAGGACCTTCTACCCTTTGTAATTTTACTATTTGAGATTCAATATCCTTTGCTAATTTATTTAATTCATCATATTGTTGTTCCGCTTCTTTCAAATCTTTTTCTAATTGACTCATTAGGACTTCTTTAGCCCTAGTGGCTTTATCTAAATCCGCCTTTCTAGCATCTAGTTTGGATTTAGTAGCTTCTACAGAGGCTCTTTGTGCTTGTAATTGGGTCTTTTTCCTCTCTATAATATCTCTTTGTTCTTTCATATATTTTAATAGCTCTACATCATAATTAGCTACAGATTGGATCATTTGTTTTCTCGATAGAAAATCCCTTATATCTGCTGAAGCTAATAACACTTCTAAATAACCTACACTACCATTTTTATACATAACCCTTAAACGAGAATTAAAGGTCTCTTGTTTGTTCTCTATTTTAGCTTCCGCTTCTTCTAGCTCCTCTAGAGTTAAATTAATATTCTCATTTAATTTGTTCAATTCCTGCTGGACTATTTCCAATTCCCTTGCTGCTTCTTCCATCTCCTTGTCCAACTGTTCTATTTGAGCTTGTACATCTTTAGTCTGATTTTGTAAATCCTTTATTTCCTTTTTCTTTTGATCCATCTCTTGAATAGTGCTTTTTTGCTTCTTCTTTAGGCTATTAATATTATTATCTGCAAATACTATAGCATAGTTAAATATAAGCACAAAAGCCAATAGCAGATATATAATTCTTCTATTTTCGTACATATATTTTCCCCCTTTAAGCATTTAAAAATCTCTTCAGGGATACTAAGCTTCCTAATGCTCCAATCCCCATTCCAATTGATATAAATATAATGGATAGATCTTTGATCAACGCAACTGGTGGAACTAAATATACAGTAAATAACACATATAATTTATCATTTACCGTATTGAAAAAATATCTATAACCATAATTTACTATTAGAATAGATAAAACAGCCCCTATTAAACCAAATAATACACCTTCTATTATAAAAGGTCCTCGTATATATCCATTAGTAGCTCCTACATATTTCATTATATTAATTTCTCTTTGTCTTGCTGTAACTGTAATCTTTATGGTATTTGATATTATAAATATAGATACCACTATAAGAATAGCTGTTATTATCAAACCTCCTCCTCTAACATAATTAGCCATTAATACTAATTTTTCTATAATATCTTTATAATATTTAACTTCATCTATGCCTTCTAGTTCCTGAACCTTATTGACTACTGAATCTGCGTATTCTATTCCTTTAAGCTTTACTATAAAAGAATCAGGTAATGGATTGGTTTCAAATCCTTCTAACAAATAAGCGTTCTCTCCCCAATCCTCTTTCATAATCTCTAAAGCTTGTTCTTTAGATTGATATATAACTGAAAGTACACCTTCATTTTCTTTAGCTTGTTCTTCAATATAATCTAGCTGTTCATCTGTAATATCATCCTCTAAAAATATCTGTATTTCGTCAAATTTATTCTTGGTTTCCACTACTACATTATTTATACTTAATATCATTATAAGGACTATTCCAAGAATAATCAACACAGCAGTAATGGAACCAACGGAAGCTAGTCCCATTCCTCGATTACGCCACATGCCTTGAAATCCTTGTTTTACTATATTCTTAAATATTCGAAATTTCATTCTCATACACACCCTTCTCCTCGTCCCTTACTATCTTACCTGATTCAATGGCGATTACTCGTTTTTTCATAATATCTACTATATCCTTTGCATGGGTTGCCATGAGTACTGTAGTCCCACGTCTATTTATATCCCTTAATACATTCATTATTTCCCAAGCTGTTTCTGGATCTAAATTTCCTGTAGGCTCGTCCGCTATTAATATAGGAGGACTATTAACTATTGCTCTAGCTATAGCAACTCTTTGATGCTCCCCCCCTGATAATTCATCAGGGTAACAATAAGCTTTTCTGCTTAAGTCCACCATACTTAATACCATAGGTACATTTCTTCTTATCTCCTTTGGGTGTGCCCCTATTATCTCCATAGCAAATGCTACATTTTCATATACAGTTTTGTTTTGTAGCAATCTAAAATCTTGAAATACCACTCCTACTTTTCTCCTAATATAAGGAATCTTTCTATTTTTAACCTTAGTAATATCCATATCATTCAAATATATCTTTCCCTCTGTGGGATCTTCTTCTTTAAGAATTAACTTAATAATTGTAGATTTACCTGCCCCGCTAGGGCCTACTAAAAATACAAATTCTCCCTTTTCTATTGATAGATTAACATTGGATAATGCTTTTACACCATTTTTATATTCTTTACTTACATTAACAAACTGGATCAAATATTTTCACCTCTATGTATATGAATATTTCTTAATTCTTATATATCAAATTATATCATAACTATTATAGGATTCTATCTTTAATTAACAAATCCTTCTTTTAATTTTTTTATATATTCATATTGATAATATATTATAATATACTTTGAGCAATAAATAAATAGTAAAGGGTGGTCAAATTGGATAAAAAATCTATTAGAAAAGAAATAATGGAAAAAAGATCTAAACTTACATGGGAAATCATAAAAGAAAAAAGCCATATTATAGAAGAAAGGCTATTTAATCTGGAAGAATATCAAAAATCTAATTTTATATTCTCTTTTATTAGTTTTAAAGACGAAGTTCATACCCACGAAATAATCAAGAACTCCTTAAATATGGGAAAGCGAATTGGTGTACCTGTAACTGTGATAAAACCAAGAAAACTTTTGGTATCTGAACTAAAAGATTTTGAAAAAGAATTGGAGATAGGATATTATGGTATATTAACCCCTAAGAAAGAATACCAGCGAATCCTATCTCCTAACATAGTGGATTTGGTATTAGTTCCTGGGGTAGCCTTTGATGTGGAAGGCTATAGAGTTGGATATGGTGGTGGTTATTATGATAGATTTTTTAGTAGCTTAAAAAAAGATGTAATTAAAATTGGTCTGTGTTATGATTTACAGATACTATCCCAAGTGCCTAGGGATCCCTACGATATACCAGTTGATTTAATAATCTCTGAAAATAGATTAATCTATTGCAAAAATAGAAATACTTAAATAACCTCTATTAATTCACATAAAAATGGTATAATATTAAAGGGCAATATAATTTTGTTTATAGGAGGAATTTTAATGGTAAGAACCGTTGGTACTACAGTAAGAGGTATAAGAGCACCTATAGTAAAAAAAGGTGATGATCTAATAAATATTGTAGTAGATTCTGTTATAAATGCCGCTGAACAGGAAGGCTTCGCCTTTGAAGATAGGGATATTATAGGTATTACTGAATCCTTAGTAGCTAGAGCACAAGGCAACTATGCAACTGTAGAGGATATTGCTAAAGATGTATCCCAAAAATTTGATGGGGACATAGGTGTAGTATTTCCCATACTTAGTCGAAATAGATTTTCCTTGATATTAAAAGGAATAGCATTAACAGGAAAAAAAATCCATCTACTTCTCAGTTATCCTTCCGATGAAGTAGGCAATCAACTAATGGATATAGATCAAATGGAGCGATTAGGAATAAATCCTTATACCGATATATTGACAGAAACAGAATACAGGAAGCTATTTGGTGAAAAGGTAGCCCATCCTTTTACTGGAGTAGATTATGTAAAGGCATATAAAGATTTAGCCATTAACAATAATATAGAAATATATCTATCAAATAATCCTAGAAGTATACTAAATTATGTAGACGATGTTTTAGTAGCTAATATCCATGATAGAAAACGAACTAAAAGAATTTTGAAGGAAGCAGGAGCAAATAAAGTGTATGGACTAGAAGATCTATTGACTAAGTCTATAGACAATAGTGGATATAATCCAGAATATGGTCTATTAGGTTCCAACCTAGCTTCAGAAAATGAAATTAAACTATTCCCAAGGGATTCCCAATATTATGTTGAAGAAATTCAAAGGAAGATGTGGGAAAGAATAGGAAAGAATATTGAAGTAATGGTATATGGAGATGGAGCTTTTAAGGATCCAGTAGGCAAAATATGGGAGCTAGCTGATCCAGTAGTTTCTCCAGGATATACATCTGGACTTGAAGGAACTCCTAATGAGATTAAATTGAAATACTTAGCAGATACGGAGTTAAAGAATTTAAACGATGATGAAGTGCAAGAGGCCATAAAGAAGAAAATACTCAATAAAAATGATAATTTAATAGGCCAGGAAGAATCCTTAGGCACTACTCCTAGACGCTTAACGGATCTATTAGGTAGCCTATGTGATTTAACTAGTGGTAGCGGTGATAAAGGAACTCCAATAGTCCTTATACAAGGCTACTTTGATAATTATGCTACTGATTAAAATAGGACGGGATTAATCCCATCCTATTTTCCATTTAAAGATATACCCTTTTGTTTAAATTTTTTATCTATATATTTGTTCAATAGAGATTTAATTACTGCTGCCGTTGGCACTGCAAACAGCATACCCCATATTCCAAAGAAACCTCCACCAATTATTATGGATAATATAATCCAAAATGGTTTTAAACCTACTTGTATTCCTAGTATTTTAGGTCCTAAATATAATCCATCAAATTGCTGTAATAGGAATATAAATATTAATACCAATAATCCTTTAAATGGACTATAAAAGAATGTTATTATAGTTGAAGGAATCATGCCCACAAAAGGTCCAAAATAGGGTATCATATTAGTCACCCCTACGATTAAACTAATCAATAGAGCGTAGCGTATTCTCATTATAGAACAACCTATAAAACATAGTACACCTATTATAAAGGAATCCAATATTTTCCCTACTAAAAAATTAGAAAAAGCTTTTTTGATCTCCCTAAACACTTCTATTATACTATTTGCTCTCTCTACAGGGAAAAAAGCATAGGTTAGCTTTTTAATATTTTTAGCAAAATATTCCTTATCCTTTAATATATAAATGGAAATAATAGAACCTAAAATAAAGTTAATTAGATTGGAAGTCCAAGATATTACCTGGTTCACAGTCTTGTTCAACATTGGTGGAACACTTTCCCCTAATTTTAGAAAAAGATCGTCTAGCCTAGTTTTTACACTATCTAATATTCCATATTTATCTATTTCCTTTAAATAAGCTGGAGGTTCCAATAGCCATTCTTTCGTCTTAGCTACATAATATGGCAATTCCTTAGCCAAATTCTTAACACTCTCTATTATCTTAGGAGTAATTATAGTGATAAACAGAGCTATAGTGCCATAAAATATAACATATACTATTAATATATTTGCCCAACGCTTTAATTTAAAATTCTTTTCCAATATATTTAACAGAGAATTTAGAAAAAAAGCTATAATAAATGCATATAAAAAAGGCTTAGATACTTTTAATATAGTTTCAATAAACTGTATGCCGTCGATTGCTTTCCAAATTAAAAGAGAAATAATTAACAAAACAAAAAACTTAATGTAGCTAAATTTCTTATCTATTTCCACTACCTCCTTCTTTATTTCTAAGACATAGGAAACAATGTACCTTATTATTCTAACACTTTTTAACTATATATGAAAGGGAAACCTTTCTAATTATGAATCCACAGAAAGGTTTCTTTGTATCATTCATATTCCCTACTTAACTTGGAAAAATACTCTAATTTTTCCTGAACTAAAAGATTAATTATATCCCCTTTTATACCAGTAAGTATTTCTATGCCCTCATCTATTGTCTTTACTGCATATATTTTAAATAAGTTATTCTCTACAGCTTCTATTACCTCATCGTCTAACATTAGATTTTGAATATTTCTATAAGGGATGATTACCCCTTCTTTGCCTGTAAGCCCTTTTAATTTACACACCTTATAAAAACCTTCTATCTTCTCGTTCACCCCACCTATAGGTTGAATCTCCCCTTTCTGATTTACAGAGCCTGTAACAGCAATATATTGTTTAATGGGTTTCCCTGAAAGACTAGATAGTAAAGCATATAATTCCGTGCTAGAGGCGCTGTCCCCATCTATTCCACTATAGGATTGCTCAAAAGTAATACTAGCTGTTAAGGATAAGGGAAAATCCTGGGCATACTTTTCTCCTAAGTATCCGCTTAATATTAAAACACCTTTATCGTAAATATTGCCTGATTGTTCTACTTCCCTTTCTATATTAATTATCCCATCCTTTCCTGCGTAAGTATTTACGGTAATTTTACTTGGCCTTCCAAACACATACTGTCCTGAATCTATTATGGATAAGCCATTTATTTCCCCTATTTTCTCCCCTTCTATATCTATTAATAGATAATCCTTATCTATTAATTCTAACAATTTTTCCTCATAGGTATCATTTCTATACCTTTTCTTTTTAATTGCCTTTTCTACATCATCCTTGGTTATTATTTCTCCATTTCTCATATCTGCCCAGCTATCTGCTTCATATAAAATTTCTACCAATTCATTAAATTGAGCCGTTAATTTATCCTGATGTTCGGCAATACGACTACTCTGTTCAATTATAGTTGCTAAGGCAGTTTTATGAAAGGGCTTCAATCCTTCTTCCTTGCACTGATAAGCTACAAAAGAACCTATTTTTTTAATATTTTCCTCATCTCTATCCATTTCTACATCAAAATCTGCTCTAATCTTAAACAATTTTTTGAAATCATCATCATAATAATATAACAGTTGATACATCATATAATCCCCAATTATGATTACCTTAACATCTAGAGGAATAGGTTCAGGTCGTAAGGTTTCCGATATTATATTTAACCCCGTGATATTTTCAACCTTTAGCTTTTCTGTAGTTAAAGCCCTTTTTAAACTTTCCCAAGAATAGCTACTTTGTAGAATATCCTTTGCTTGGATGATTATATATCCACCATTGGCTTCATGTAAGGAACCTGCTCTTATTTTGGTATGATCAGTTCTTAAACCTCCCAACTCATTTACATATTCTACCTTCCCAAATAAATTGTAGTAGGTAGGATTCATCTCCTTAATAACCGGGGCTTCTTCCATGTCACTATTATCTATGAATAAATTTACTTCATATCTCTTCATAAAGTCCTCTTTCCTATCCCCTATTACAAATATATTCTCAATAGGATTTCTATCATCTTCTCTTATAAACATCTTATAATTCTTGCCAATATCAGATTTCATATCCTTTAAATATTCATATATAGAAGGATTATCCTGGTACTTTTTTATTAAATCATCTATATTCATAGTTAATACTTGAGAAACCTTGCTCTCCTTTAAACCATCTATAGCTTCTATCAATTCTTTTTCCACTTCTCTAACCTTTTTTACATAGTCAAAAGCTTCTTGACCAAGCTGATTAGATAGTTCCATCAACTGTTCTATTTCCTCTTCCGATAATTCATCTAATTCCTTATCCGTCATAGGTCTTCCGCCCTTCAAAGGTATACTAAGGATTCCTCTTTCTGTCTGTTTAAATATGAAATTATATTCCTTTGCCATATGATTTAGCTGATTTAATATATCTTGGGCTTTCCTCTGATAAGTATTATATATTAAGTTTTTGCTATTTTCATACTCCTTTGAAGTTAATGCTTTAGGAATCTCTTCTTCAACATCTTTGATTATATTTTCAATCTCCCTTTTAAACACCTTCCCTTGACCTCTCTCTAGGCTAATTGCCTTTGGAGCTTTAGGGTTTTTAAAATTATATACATAACACCAATCCCTGGGAGGAGCTTTCTTATATGCAAACTCCTTGGCAACTAAATAGGAGTAGCTATTTCTACCAGTACCTATTAGGCCTGATACGAATATATTGTATCCTTTCTTAGATATGGATAAGCCAAATTTCAATGCCTCCATAGCTCTTTTTTGTCCAATTAATTCCCTGGATACAGATAGCTCTTCTGTGGTATTGTACTGGAATATAGCTGGATCACATTTCCTTTTTAGTCTATCTAAGGGTACAAGATAGTTCTCTGTCATATTAATTAACACCTCCATAGATTAACCTAAATCTTATTATATTATTAGATATACCCTAATATATTCTACTATTCATAGAATTGTACATATTTTATTCCATATTCATTTGTTAGAACAACTTCATAAATCATACTTTCAAACATATCCATAAGATTTTCTACAGTATTTAGATAAGTTATTAACCTCTATTGCTTTCATTTTATTCACCTATTTTGTTTTCTATTTACATTATATATAAATATCTATAAATTGTCTTCTATAATAAATTGTTATTTAAGACATATATTTTTAACACTTTTATATATATTGCTAACTAGTTTATGCCATACTGAATCCATATATAAAAAAAGAGAAGATATACTTCTCTTAAACATTAATCTTCATATTCTACTTCTAGCTTTATATTTTCTGGCATGTCCTTTAAATCAGTCTTTGCAATTGTATAGGGGTAGGTGAAACTCTGAGCAACAATATCATCTACATCTGGATCTTTAAATTTCGCATAAACGATTAAATCAAACTGTTCCTTATTTTTTTGCTCTTTTACTATTTTTTCTATTTCTACACTATACCCACCAGTGTTCTTTTCACCTCTGGTCACTAGTACATATATTTCATCATTTAATTTACAGGTTAATGCCCTTTCCTCTGTTAAATATTTTGGAAGTATTTCTTTTATTTTTTCCGGAATCTCAGATGATTCAAGAACTTTATATTTCACCTTTCTATCACCCTTATCCATATATTTTGGGACTAATAAAAATCCCAGTAGAACAACTATAATAATTCCAATAATTATATATTGTTTTTTCAAATCCATCCCCCCTAAATCAATATCTTATAATATATTATTCTTTTGGGGATGGCTTTATGTAAAAAATATGGGAATAGCACCAATATATATTGGTGCTATAATTATATTCAATACCCTATTTAGATAGTATTTTTTTTACTTTATCAATAATGTTTCCTTCATTTAGTCCATATTTTTCTAATAGTAACTCTCCGTCTCCTGATTCTCCAAATACATCCATAGTACCTATTCGCTCTACATAGGTAGGTTTCCATTGGGAAACTACTTCTGCTACAGCACTACCTAGCCCACCAATAATATTATGCTCTTCTATAGTCACTATTCCCTTGGTCTCATTGGCAGCCTTTATTATTATATCTTCATCTATAGGTTTGATAGTTGACATATTGATAACTCTTGTAGATATACCTTCTTTAGCTAATTTTTCTGCTGCACTTAATGCTTTTGACACCATAATTCCTGTAGCAATTAAAGTTACATCTACCCCTTCTCTTAATTCTACTCCCTTACCTATTTCAAATTTATAATCTTCATCAAATATTACTGGTACCTTGCTTCTTCCCAATCTTATATACACTGGACCATGGTGTTCTGCTGCTTTATATATACATTGTTTTGTCTCTACTGCATCAGCAGGATTTAATACCACCATATTAGGTAAGGATCTCATTAAGCTCATATCCTCTAATGCCTGATGGGTTGCTCCATCTTCTCCTACAGTTAATCCTGCATGGGTTGCTGCGATCTTCACATTTAATTCTGGATAACAAACGGAATTTCTAATTATCTCATAAGCTCTTCCTGTAGCAAATACTGCAAAGGTACTAGCAAAAGGAATCTTCCCCGTCGTTGCTAAACCTGCAGCAGTACCTATTAGGTTTTGCTCTGCTATTCCCACATTGAAGAATCTATCTGGATAGGCTTTAGCAAAAATTGCTGTCTTGGTTGAACCTGAAAGATCTGCATCTAGTACTACTATATCCTTGTTTTTTTTGCCTAACTCCTTAAGAGCCTCACCATAAGCATCTCTTGTCGCTATCATATTAGCCATTTATTATCCCTCCTAGTTCCTCTATTGCTTTCTTAGCTTCTTCCTCCGATGGAGCTTTACCATGCCAACCTACTTGATTTTCCATAAAAGATACACCTTTACCCTTTACCGTTTCAGCAATTATAATGGTAGGTTTTCCTTTGATGTTTTTGGCTTCGTCTATAGCTTTAAATATCTGTCCAAAGGAATGACCATCTATGCCTATTACATGCCAACCAAAGGATTTAAACTTATCCCTTATAGGCTCAATACTCATTACATCTTTATTAGGCCCATCTATTTGAAGTCCATTATGATCCAAAAATACAGTAATATTATCTAGTCCATGATGGGCTGCAAACATGGCCGCTTCCCATACAATTCCCTCTTGACATTCTCCATCACCAATAAGGGCATAAACCCTATAATCCTTATTGTCAATTTTACCTGCCAAAGCCATGCCATTAGCGGCAGCTATACCTTGCCCTAAGGAACCAGTGGTCATATCCACACCAGGAGTACCCTTCATATCTGGATGGCCTTGAAGCATAGAGTCTATTTTTCTTAAATTATTTAATTCTTCCTTAGGAAAGTATCCTTTCATAGCCAATGTTGCATAAAGTACTGGTGCACCATGCCCTTTGGATAGGACAAATCTGTCCCTATCTGGCCAACGAGGATTTTTAGGATCTATATTCATCTCCTTAAAGTATAGTGCAGTAAGTATTTCTACTGCTGAAAGAGAACCTCCTGGGTGACCAGAACCTGATTCTTTAAGCATATTTATTATATCTATTCTAATTTGCTTTGCTATATTTTCTAAATCCCTGTACATCATATCCCTGGTTTCTAAAATCATATTAAATAGTATCAATATGATTTTTCACTTAATAATAAGTGGTAGCGTCACAGGATTCAGCTACTAGGGTATAGTCTCTTAACTATAAATCTCATAAAACCTTATTTACATTTTGTAGATAAGTACAATAAGATTAAAGGTGTTACCTTTCCCTTT
>Ga0208938_1000593_pt1 | contig 26302 bp, 24 predicted proteins | sample AD_UKC125_MetaG_FD_184434 | JGI IMG/M metagenome (GOLD analysis project Ga0208938, IMG submission 184434) | Active sludge microbial communities of municipal wastewater-treating anaerobic digesters from USA - AD_UKC125_MetaG (SPAdes) (version 2) | ecosystem: Engineered > Bioreactor > Anaerobic >...
TGGGGGCGTTCTTCCATTGTCGGGCTTACGCTGGTACCGGCATGGAAGGGGTAGTCATGAAGCGTGTGGCAGCAGGCATCCTGGTCGGTCTGACGGCAGCCGCGGTGGTGACACCCGCGCACGCTGCGCCGAGCCGCAATCTGTACATGGTCAAGGATCTGCAGTACATCGACGGTGTGTACTACGGCGACTTTGCGACGTTGGCCAAGAAGGGTTCGAAGGTGGTGGGGGCCGTGGGCGCTTTCAGTAGCGAGTACACCTGCATCAGGGGCACCGTCAGTAACGGCAAGTTGCGCGCCAAGATCTACGAGAATGGCGTTCCGATCGGATCCTTCACCCGCAAGTGGGTCGGGTCCGGCTCCCAGCAGCGGATCAAGGGCATGACGTCGGTGACGTACACCGAGGCAAGCACGTACCTGGAGTCCGACCCCCGATCGTTCATCCAGGACTGCCGCAGCGCCACCTGATCGCTCAGTTCTGCAACTGCGGAACCGACACGCCCGCGTGCCACATGGCCAGGCAGGCATCGGCGCTGGTGGGCGCGCTGAACAGGAAACCCTGGCCGATGCGCACGCCCTCGTGCAGCAGGACGCGGGCCTGTGCGATGGTCTCCACCCCCTCAGCCAGGGTCTCCAGCTCGAGAGCGCGGGCCAGGGCCACGATGGTGCGCACGATCTCCAAAGTCTCGTTCGACTGCCCCAGGCCGACGACGAAGGCGCGATCGATCTTGAGTTGCTGAGCCGGCAGGTCCGCCAGCCGGGACAGGGAGGAGAACCCCGTCCCGAAGTCATCGATGCTGATGCTCATCCCCAGCGCCCGGATCCGGTCCAGTTCGCGCTGAGCGCGTACGCCCATGGCTGCGGCCTCCGTGACCTCGATCATCAACCACTCCGGTGAGGTGCCGGTGTCCTGCAGGATCCCGGTGATGACATCGGCGAAGCCCGTCTCGAGTTGCTGAGCGTCCACGTTGACCGCGACGACGGCTGGCACCTCCTGGCGCCAGCGCCGCACCACCAGACATGACTCGCGCAAGATCCAGCGGCCGAGGTCAGGCATCAGCTTGTAGGCCGTAGCCACCGGCAGGAATTCGGCGGGAGAAACGAGCTCACCATCGCGATTCCAGCGGATCAACGCCTCGGCCGCGACCAGCCGACCCGACACCATGTCCACCTGCGGCTGGAAGTCCACCGTGAAGTGCGCCGCGGGATCCCGCATCGCGGCCCGGAAGGCGCGCCCGATCTGTTGCTCGCGGGCCGCGTGCGCGGCCATGCCCTGGTCGAAGCGCACCACGGAGTTCCCAGGCATCTCCTTGGCAGCGCGAACGGCGACGTCCGCATTCGTGATCAGGGTGTCCAGGTTGTGGCCGTCCTGCGGGCGCAGAGCGACGCCGATGGATGAGCTCAAAGCGATGTCCCGGTCACCGATCGGGATGGGCTCTTCGATCAGAGCCTGGACCGATGCGGTGATGTCGTCCACGGATCCCAGATCGAGGGCTCGCATGACGACGAACTGATCGCCGGAGATGCGGGCCACCACGCAGTCGCGGTCGTCGATCAGCGAGGACAACCGGTGAGCGATCTGGCGCAGCACGAGATCACCGCTGAGGTGTCCCCAACGGGTGTTGACCTCCTTGAAACCGTCGAGGTCGATGGACAGTACCGCCAACGGTCGCCCGCCAGCCCGGCTGTCCCACTCCTCGAGCCAACTGCGCAGACCGTCACGGTGCGTCAACCCTGTGAGCGCGTCGCGTTCGGCCAGGAAACGCAGCCGGTTCGTGGCTTGCTGCAGGTCGTCGGCGGTGCCCTTGACCCGCCGGGAATGGACCCAGATGACGGCACACAGACCCGCGGTGACCAGCAGGCCTGCCAGCAGCCAGGCCCAGGGGCGCCAGGGCTGAGCTGCGGTCGTCATCGCCGGCCCGGGACCGCCGGTGACCGTCAGGGTCTGCAGGTCGGACATGGGCAGATCGACTCTGATCGTCTGATCGCTGACGGGCAGATTGCCGCTTGCCCACAAGACCTCGTAGGGGGTGACGCTCTCGTCGAGCAGGGACATCGCGTAGGTGTCGTCGGCCCCCTGAGTGGCGTCCAGCCACCCCCAGATATCGACGCCGGCGACCACGACACCGGTGAACGTGCCCGCCTGGAACAGGGGTGTGTAGGCGAACACTTGCGATGAGCCGCCGAGGGGACTGCTGCGCCGCGCGACCATGACCGTGTCGCGGCTGGATCTGGCCAGTTCAGTGGCCTTGGCGCTCACCGGATCGGAGGCCAGGTCGAACCCGCGTAGGTTCGCGGGGGCGCCGCTGGCCAGGTATTCCACCACCAGGGAGCTGGCCCTCGGTGCCGCGAAAAGGACTCCGGTGAGGTCTTCGCGCTGGTCGAAGGTGACGGCGCTGAACTGGGCGAACTCGGCTTCTGAAACGGGTTGCGTCACGGCGTAGAACGCGGGAAACGCGGCCATCGCGCCACGCAGTGACCCCAAGGACCGGGCAGCGGTTTGCGCCGTGGAGCTGACCACCGCTTGTACCGAGTCATGCGTTTGGCCGTGGATCGCTCGCTGCTGGCGCTGCATCAGCCCAATGCTGACCAGGGTTCCGAGCAGGGCGACCAGGACAACCGGCACGGCGTACCGCCAGCCGGATGCCGAATCCCTGTCCGGTTTCGAGCGCCCCACGTGGCTAATCATGCTCGCGACCTGCCAGGGAGTCGAATCGCGTCAGGCTCGCTACGGTGTGACTCATGCGAGGCAGCCGCCGATGGTCGAGCGTGGCGCTGGTCACGGGGACGGTCCTGTTTCTTCTGGCCAGTGTCGCGGGTTTCCTCAACGCGAACGTTGTCAATGGTCCCCGGTTCGCTAACCACATCAACGAGATGCGCCAGGATCCGGCGCTGGCGGCGGCCGTCGGCAAGGAAGTGGCCGCCTTGGTGGTGGACACGCAGCCAGATCTCGTCGCCGTGGCGCCAGCCATCGAATCCGCGGCGGCGACCGTGCTGTCGAGCACCGCGTTCAACGGCGTATTCACCGCCGCAGTGGTCTCTTTTCACAGCGCCCTGACCGAACAAGGCTCGAGTTCTGCGGTGCTGACCGTGGCTGACATCGGGTCGGCGGCAGTTTCTCTATTGGATGCGGTGGCGCCGGATCTGGCGCAACGCATCCCGTCCGATCTGGACGTGACGCTGGCTCAGATCGGCGGACAGGATGGTCCGGCCGCGATCATCATCCCGCTCTTCCAGACCGTCACAGCGCTGGCTTTGGTGCTGCCGCTGTTGGCGATCGGCCTGTGGGCGCTGGGGGTGTGGCTGGCCGGCGACCGGCGGATGGCCCTGCTGCGGGTGGGATGGGCGCTTGTCAGCGTGGCGGGCGTGCTGGCCGTCATCGGCGTGCTGGGCTGGATCGCGAGCCGACTCGTGGCGCTCCCGCCCCTGCAGACCGCGGTGGTGGAATCCGCGGCCGACGTCTTCGGCCAGGCGTTGGCAGTGCGCGTGCTGGTCACGGCTCTAGTGGGTGCCTTGATGGTCGTCGCGGCCAGCGCCTTGTTGCCACAGGTCCACGTCCATGAGCGCGTCGATGCCGCTGTGCGGTTATTGATGCGCCGTCCTGCCCAGGCCAGTTGGGCGCTGGTCCGAGCATTGCTGCTGGTGGGCGTGGGTGTGGCATTCATCTTTGTCCCGTCCGTGGCGCTGGCTGTGGTCTCGGTGGTCGCCGGCGCGGCCATCTTCCTGGTGGGCGTCAGTGAACTGGACCTGGTCGCCGAGCGGGCGCGCGAACGCCAAGTGGTCGAAGGCGGCAAGGGTTGGCGGTGGGCGTGGGCCCTCCCGGTGGGGGCAGTGGTGGTAGCCGTTGGCCTGCTTGCCGCCCTCCTGGTGCCTGCGGCCCTACCCCAGCAGGAGTCGGTGGCAGCTGTGGTCGATCCGCAGGCGTGCAACGGCCACCCGGAACTGTGTGATCGCGCGTTCAGCGAGGTGGCGTTCCCGGCCACCCACAACGCGATGTCGGCCGCCGACCAGCCCGGGTGGTTCCTCGCCGAGCAGCCGACCACGATGGTCCGCAGCCTCGATGACGGCATCCGGGTCTTCCTGATCGACACCTGGTACGGGCAGGCCACGGCATCGGGCGGCGCCGTCACTGCCCAGCGTTCCCTGGCGCGTGCGCAGTCCGAACTGACATCCGGGCGTGCGCAGGAGATCACGCCGGCCATGCAGCGCACCGTCGACCGGCTGCGTGGAGAGGACACCCTCGGTCCGGTAGAGGTGTACATGTGTCACACCTTGTGCGAGTTGGGGGCTACGCCCCTGCAGCAGCAACTCGACGGGCTGGCGGCCTGGATGGACGCCCACCCCCGCGACGTGGTGACCGTATTCATACAGGACGCCACCTCCCCAGCCGATACCGCCGCGGTGTTTGAACAGGCAGGTCTGGTCGACAAGACGTACGTGCATACGGCAGGGGCGGCGTGGCCCACGTTGCGCGAGATGATCGACAGTGGTCGCCGGCTGGTCGTGCTGATGGAGAACGAGGGTGGGGGCCAGCAGTACCCGTACCTGCAGCAGGGGTTCGACCTCGTGCAGGACACGGGCTACACCTACGCGTCGGTGGACGACTTCGACTGTGCCCGCAACCGCGGTCGCAAGGATGCACAGATCCTGCTGGTCAACCACTGGCTCAGCAGCTTCACGCGCTTGGTCTCGAACGCGCAGCAGGCGAACACCGAGGAGGTGCTCGGGGACAGGGTCCGCAGCTGTCAGGCCGAGCGGGGCATGATGACGAACTTCGTGGCGGTGAACTGGTACGACCAAGGCGACCTGCTGGCAGTGGTCGATGAGCTCAATGGGGTCGGCTGAGCGGATCCAGTTGGGTCACCGCCTTCGCCGCGCGGCGGACTCGGGTCTGCGCCTGCTTGGCCGAGGCGACGTATTGGGCCCACTCGCGGCGATGGGTGTAGGACAGGGCGTCATAGGCCGCTTGCGCCTGCGGTGCGGCGCCCAACGCCTGCCGAAGTTCCACCGGCACCTCGACCTCGCGGGGCGCTGTGTCGAGTTCCATCTCGATGTCGATCACATCACCGGCCGTCACCCGCGCAGCCGCTGCGTTGGCCTTGTTGAACCCGAGGAGCAGGCACCCCTTCATGGGCGCGACGGTTGTGCGGAAGGTGAACCCGTTGACGGTCACAGCGACCGGGACGCGGCGCTTCTCACTGATCTGCGCCAAAACCTCGGCCGGGACATCCACGTAGGGTGAGGTCCCGTGCTGCTGTGCCACCGGGGCGCGGAATCGTACCGACATGGTGATCAGGCTACGAGTACCGTGAGCGGGTGACGCCATGGTGGACCAGCGCTGTTGTGTACCAGATCTATCCGCGTTCCTTCGCAGATTCCAACGGTGACGGGATTGGGGACCTGCCGGGGATCACCTCCCGCTTGGACTATCTGAAAGACCTGGGGGTCGACGTCATCTGGTTGAGCCCGGTCTACCGCTCGCCGCAGGACGACAACGGGTACGACATCAGCGATTACCGCGACATTGATCCGATGTTCGGCACACTCGCCGACTTCGACGAGTTGCTCGCGCAGGTCCACGTCCGCGGCATGAAACTGGTGATGGACCTGGTGGTCAACCACACCAGCGACGAGCACCCCTGGTTCATCGAATCGCGGAGCAGCCTGGACAACCCTAAACGCGATTGGTACTGGTGGCGCGACGGCAAGGACGGCCAGCCGCCCACCAACTGGGGTTCGATCTTCTCGGGCAGCGCGTGGGAACTCGACGAGACCACCGGCCAGTACTACCTGCACCTGTTCACTCGCAAGCAGCCCGATCTGAACTGGGAGAACCCGCAGGTCCGGCATGCCGTCTACGATCTCATGAACTGGTGGCTCGACCGTGGGGTCGACGGCTTCCGGATGGATGTCATCAACCTGATCTCCAAGCACATCGCACTGCCGCAGGCAGTGGTGCCAATGGGGGAGTTGTACGGCGACGGCGGGCCGTATTACATGAACGGCCCGCGTCTGCACGAGTTCCTGCAAGAGATGTACGCCAACGTCTTCGCCGGTCGCGCCACCGACTGCCTCACCGTCGGGGAGTGCCCCGGGACTTCAGTGGAGCAGGCCCGGCTGCTGACCGACCAGCAGCGTCACGAGCTCGACATGGTCTTCCAGTTCGAGCACATGCAGATCGACCACGGCCGCAGCAAGTGGGATGTGCAGGGCCTCAAATTGGTGGACCTCAAGGCGAACCTGGCGAAGTGGCAGTACGGGCTGGCGGATGTCGGGTGGAACAGCCTCTACTGGAACAACCACGACCAGCCCCGGGTGGTGTCGCGTTTTGGTGAGCGGGCCTACTGGTACGAGTCCGCCACGCTGCTCGGTGCCGTGCTCCATCTGCATCGGGGCACGCCTTACGTGTACCAGGGTGAGGAGTTGGGGATGACCAACTACCCGTTCACCAGCGTCGATGAGTTCGTGGATGTGGAGTCGCTGAACTACTACCACCAGGCCGTGGACCAGCAGGGTCTGGATCCTCGCACTGTACTGATGGCCCTCGAGGCAGTCGGGCGCGACAACGCCCGGACGCCGATGCAGTGGGACGACTCCGACCAGGCCGGGTTCACAACGGGCACGCCATGGTTGAGCGTCAATCCCAACCATGACCGCATCAACGCGGCCGCCCAGGTCGGCGATCCGGAATCTGTCTTCTCCTGGTATCGGCGTCTGATCGAGCTGCGCCATCGCGACCCGGTGGTGCGCAACGGACGGTTCGAACTGCTGCTGCCGGCTGACCCGCAGGTGTATGCCTTCACCCGCACATTGGGTGACGATCGCCTGCTGGTGGTCGCCAACTTCGGCGGGGAACCCGTCCTTGTGCCGATGGAGATGGCCGGCGAGATCGTGCTGTGCAACTACCGGGAACCCGTTGGCAGCGCTTTGCGGCCGTGGGAGATCCGGGTCTTCCGGCAGCGGGTCGCGTGATGGAGGAGCCTGACTACCGCTACATCCTGGCCAACGAGCGGACCTATTTGGCCTGGGTGCGCACTGGCCTCGCGTTGATCGCCGGGGGTATCGCCCTGCGGGTGTTCACCGAGGATTCCGAGGTTCTAGGTGCCGCGGCAGTCGGCGCGAGTCTGCTCGGGGGCGGACTCGCCGTGCTGTCGTTCTTCCACTGGCAGCACGTACAGACCGCCATGAAACGCGGGGAGCCGCTTCCGACGCAGCGTGGCCCCCTCATTCTGACCGTCGGGGTGGTGGTTCTGGCCGCACTGGTCACCATCGGCGTGATGATCTGACGGGCACTGCCGATGAACTCGCAGTACGAACGCACACGGCTTGCCTGGCGGCGCACACTGCTGGCAATCACGGTGATCGGTGGGCTGGGCGCTGTCCACCTCGCGCTCGCCGATTATCAGATCGAAGCGGGCATCGCCATTGTCATGACGGTCATCGGGATCATCCCGATCGTGCATCGACTGCGCTCCTTACGCGGTGAGGCGCCGGCCGCCACCTGGGAGCCGGTGGTCGTCACGCTGGTGGCGGTCCTGTTGTCGTTGAGTGTGCTCGTCGGGGCCTGACGAGGAGGTAGGCCAGCACGACCAGGACCAGGTTCACCGCGGCGCTGGATGGTAGGCCGGCGGCACCCGCGCCCCACCATGTTCCGAAACCGGTCGCGGCTGTATTGAGTACGGCCAACCCGCCCAGGGCACACCCGAGGCCGGCTCGCGCCAGGCCCGGGAGGCGGGTGAGCCAGCGTTGCGGGGTAGTCGCCACCCCCGCCAGCAGCCAGGCGAGCGGGATGACGAGCGCCACCACCGTCAGGTGCACGGCCCACCAGGTGAGGCTCAAGGCGGGGGCGGCGAAGCCCAGGAGCATTGCGCAACCGGCCGCGGCGCCGACCAAGGGGATGTGCCAGAGGTACATGCCCATCCCCCGCGCCCCGACCAGGGCGATAGCGGTCCAGATTCGGTCGTTGCCCAGCCAGCGCTGCAGCACCGGCCACAACCCGGCCACCAGCAGGATCTGGCCGGCTCCGAACAGGGCGAGAACCACGCTCGGCGGGGCGAGGTTTGAGAAGCCGGGAATCCCGTTGACGGAGATCAGGCTCACCGAGAACGGGCCACTGATCGCCACGAGCACGGCAATACCGATCAGGGCCAGACCGGCCGGGATCGCCATACGGCGGCCTCGCAGGGTGGGCAAGTAGTAGCCCACCTGGTGCAGCCAGCCCCACACGAGCAGCATATTCAGCCACGCGAAGCCCGCCAGATCGGTGAATCGCAGCAGGTCGATGGAGATGATCACTAGGAGCCACCCGGCCAGAGTTGGCCCGGGCCGGGACGTCCATTTCGTGGTGACAACTGCAGCCGCTGCGACCAGCAGGTAGACCCCCGCGAACCACAGGAGTTGGGCCAAGAACCGGCCGGCCCCGACCGCATGCAGTGGGAACAGGATGACGGTCCAGAACATCGCATACACCACGACGGGTGCCAGTAGGCGCGATCCGCGTGACTGCAAGTACTGCCCGCGGCCGTGGCGGATCAGGCTCGCGGCGTTGCTCACCGCCCCGGCAGCGAAGAAGAGGGGCAGGACCTGGAAGATCCAGGTGAGGGGTACCAGGAAGTGCGCCTCCTCGAGGACGTTCACCGGGGTGCCGTCCGGGGGGATGTGCCAGGCCAGGCTGTGGCCGGCGATGACCACAAGAAGGGCGAGCGCCTTGATGGCGTCCAGGACGCGGTCGCGATTCCGGGAGGCGGCCACGACGCGTTCGGTCAGCCCCGGCATGTACGCACGGTACAGGGGGCGTGGTCAGACGTGGGGGAGTTGCGTGAGTTGTCCACAAGCGTGCTGCCACGTGTCTGACCGGGGTGGCAGGCTCGACCCATGCCTATTGGAATCCCCGCCGAAGCCTTTGACTTCTACGATCACCTGGCCGCCGACAACACCCGTGAGTTCTGGGTCGAGCACAAGCCGCAGTGGGAACGCGATGTCCGCGACCCGTTGCAGGCACTCGCCGACGCCGTCGGGGAGCCTTTTGGCCCGGCTCATCTGTACCGCCCTTACCGCGATATGCGGTTCAGCCGCGACAAGACGCCGATCAAGGATCACCAGGGCTGCCTCTTCAAGGGGCCTCACGGCCTCGGTTGGTACATGCAGGTTTCCGGCACCGGGTTCATGGTGGCCGGCGGTTGGTACCAGAGCACGGGGGATCAGGTGAAGCGGTACCGCGAGTACCTGAGCGAGTACGGCTCAGCCGATCTGCGCAAGGCCCTGGAGGTGGCCACCGCAGCAGGCTTTGTTGTCGACGGTGACCAGCTGAAGACCAGGCCGCGGGGGGTGGACCCCGACAGTCCGGATCTGGACCTGCTGCGCCATCGCACGCTGCACGCCACCCGTTCCTGGGAACCCGCTGCCTGGATGGAGACCCCAGAACTGGTCAGCACGGTGCAGGTGTCCTTCGAGGCCATCCGGCCCATGATCGAAACGCTGGCCGAGATGGTGGGTCCGCCGGAGTGAGCGGCGCCGGGAGCACTCTCAGCGCCACTGCCGGACAGGCTGACTATTACATCCCTACGCGTTGTTTGTTCCTGCCACTCCGAGGTGAGCAGTTCGTATTGGCAGCCATCGAGCCAGTCCAGTTCGGCGTGCCGCGAATCAGCAATGCCATGCAGCTCACGGCGCATCCCCAAAGCCTTCAAGGTGCGCACGGCGGCCAGGTTATCGGCGTTGCAGATGGCGGTGACGCGTCGCAGCTCCAAAGGGCCGAACGCGGCCGCCAGCAGCCCGTACCCCATTGCCGAGCCCACCCGCAATCCCCAGTAGCGGGGATCGACGATGTACCCGATCCTGCCTTCGGTCCGCAATGGCATCCCCGGTTGTTCGGCGACGCAGGAGAAGTCGGTGTCGCTGTCGGCCACAGCCAGCCAGTCCCGCCGGAACACGTCTGGATCAACTGATGTCCGAATCATGAAATGGTTTGCATCGGCGTCGTTACGCAAACTGAGCAGGCGCTCGATGTCGTCCGGTGTCGCGTAGCGCAGCAGCAGCGAACCAACGAGCATCGGCCCCGCCGTTGTGTGACGCCCTTCCCCTCTGAGTGCTCCTAGCCACCGCCTTTGGCTCGAGATGAAAATGTCAAGTAGTCCACACCGAATTACCTGGTCAAGGTAGTTTGTCGTAGGTCCTGCGTACGGTATGGGTATGAACGATTCGGTGATCGATGCGTGGGAGGCAATGCGCTCCCCGGGGGATCCGCTCGAGCGCGCGAAGGCGGCCGAGGCGGTGATCGGGTACTGCCACGCCCAACAACTCCGGGCCTTCCATCAGGTGTTCGTGGAGTCCGAGTTGGGTGCGGACCAGGATGGGGTGGTGGTGGATCCGACACCGCCGGAGATCGCGTGTGCGATGGTGTGGTCCCCGGGTGCGGCGTCGTCGATGGTGGATGTGGCCGTGGAGGTGGTGAACGACCTTCCGGTGCTGCTGACCGCGCTGGCCGAGGGCCGGATCGATCTGGCGAAGGTGCGCGAGATTGCGACATCCACCCTCGGACTCGAACCGGGTGCCCGGCGGGCGCTGGTCGAGCGGGCGATCGACTACGCGGCCACCCGGACCCGGCATCAGGTGCGGGGCTGGCTACCCCGCCAGGTCGACCGGATCGACGCCGACGCCGCCGAGCGGCGCCGGAAGAAGGCCCGCACGTGTCGCAAGGTCAGCCTGATCCCCGAGCCGGACGGCATGGCCACGCTGTCGGCCTATCTGACCGCGGAAGAGGCGACGGCCTGTATGGAGTCGATCCGGGTGAGGTCGAACAACATTCAGGGCAACCGGGAGGCGATCCGGGCCGACATGTTCATCCAACTGTTGACCGGGATCACCCCGGCCGAGCAGGTCCCGGTCGCGGTGATCATGACCGATGACGGGGCGGAGATCGAGGGGTACGGCCCGATCGCCGACGCCCACGCCGATGAGCTGCTGCGCCGCCTGGAGTTGCCCTCGGCGATCATCCGGCTCACGCTCCCGCAGCTACAGGCCGGATACATGCCCACCCTGAAGCTGCGACGCTACGTGCGGACCCGGGACCGGCACTGCCGGTTCCCCGGCTGCCGACGGCCCGCCCGCAACTGCGATTTGGACCACATCGTCCCCTACCCAACCGGTGCGACCGACGCGGCCAATCTGCAGGCTCTGTGTCGTTACCATCACCGGATCAAGACCCACAGCGGCTGGCGGGTGGAACGAGGACCCAACAACACCACCATCTGGATCAGCCCCCGCGGCAAGCGATACACCAGCCGACCCGACGACCCGTAAAGATCGCCAAACCCGCGCACGCGGCAGCGCCACCGAGGAGTAACAAGGGCACCCCGATGCCAGCACGCCCGGACCAGCCCTCTTGGACGCTGCCCGGTCACGCCACCTCGGACTTGAGAGACAATGGGCTCGTGCCACGTCCTGATCCTCTGTTGCCGCACCCCAGCAGGCTGAGTCCAGACGACCCGCGGTTCGCAGTGATCATGACCGAGCACGCGCGTGCCGTGGCCGCAGGAGAGCAGATGTACAACGACCCTGACACCGGCCTGTACGTATTGACCGCGCAGTACCATCTGGATCGCGGGCGCTGCTGTCAGTCAGGATGTCGGCATTGTCCATATGTTGGAGAGGCGTGATGGCAACAGCACAGGGATTACAGCGCACGTTCGGGACGTGGTCTGCGGTGAGTCTCATCTCCGGTGCGGCGCTGTGGGCAGGCGGCAGGAACGACCCGGCGCGCAGGTTTGGCCGACAGACATTCGCCTGGGGTGTCATCAATGCGGGGATTGCTGCGTGGACCAGTTCCCGGCCCACGCCTACGACAGCACGGCTTCGCCGGATCCTGCTCGTCAATGCGGTCGCCGATGTCGGTTACATGACGGTCGGGGCCGCTCTTTACCGAAAAGGCCTGCGGCCAGACGGGGCGGCGGTCATGGTGCAAGGCGCCTTCCTACTCGCGCTGGACACCCACTTCGCGTACCACTTGGACGACAATGCACCACCAGACCCGTGGGACGACGTGGAACCTGACGCCTTAGCAGGCTGACGCCTTGACACAGACCCGTCCGCGGTAGTGCCCTAGAGGTGTGGGGGCGCACGAGACGTTGTACTGGCACCTGCGCGACGACGGTCGCGTGCAATGCGATGTGTGTCCGCGCGCGTGCCGCCTCCATGATGGCCAGCGTGGCCTGTGCTTCGTGCGGGCTCGTGAACACGACATGATCGTCAGCAGCACTTACGGCCGGTCCAGTGGATACTGCATCGATCCCATCGAGAAGAAACCCCTCAACCACTTTCTGCCCGGTACCCCCGTACTCAGTTTCGGTACCGCGGGCTGCAACCTGACCTGCAAGTTCTGCCAGAACTGGGACATCTCCAAGTCCCGCGACATCGACAGCCTGTCCGATGAGGCCAGCCCCGAGCAGATCGCCGACGCCGCGGTGCGCTTCGGGTGCACGAGCGTGGCGTTCACCTACAACGACCCGGTTGTCTTCTTGGAGTACGCCGTGGACACCGCGCAGGTGTGCCGGGAGCGTGGCATCAAATCTGTCGCGGTGACCGCCGGATACGTCGAGGCCCGCCCCCGCGCGGAGCTGTTCGGCGCCATGGACGCCATCAACATCGATCTCAAGGGATTCACGCAGGAGTATTACCGCAGTGTGTGTGGGGGCAGCTTGGCAACAGTGTTGGAAAGCATCGAATGGGCCGTGCATGAGAGTCCCGCTTGGGTCGAACTGACGACGCTGATCGTGCCCGGTCACAACGACTCCGACGCTGAACTCGATCGGCTGACGCGGTGGGTCGCCGACCACTGCGGGCCTGATGTGCCGATGCACTTCAGCGCATTCCACCCCGATTGGAAGATGCTGGACACCCCACCGACTCCGCCCGAGACCTTGTCCCGCGCCCGGCAGATCGCACGGTCCAACGGCATCCGCTACGCCTACACCGGCAACGTGCACGATGCCGAGGGTGACACCACGTTCTGCCCGGGCTGCAACGCAGCTGTCATCGAGCGGGACTGGTACGAGGTGCTCTCCTTCGACCTCGTCGAGGGCCGGTGTCAAACCTGTGGGACGGATATCGCCGGGGTGTTCCAGACGGTGCCCGGTTCCTGGGGTCGGCGACGGCTGCCGGTGCGACTGCACGGATAGCCTGCTGACATGTACGTCCTGACCGCCGCGGAGTACCAACGCCTCGCCGAGCGGGCCGCCGCCGGGCTGTCGCAACGGGGACTACGCCCCGGCGACCGGGTGGCGATCGTGACCCCCGAGCACCGCTACCCGCAGGCGGAAGCCGCAGTGCTGCAGTCCCGGGTGATCGCCATCGTGGCGGCCGCGCTGCGGTCGGGGATGGTGCCGGTGCCGATCAACCCGCTGCTCACCGACGCAGAACGGGCCCACATCATCACGGACAGCGGGGCCAGCGTCACGATCTCAGAGGCCGCCGACATCCTGGCCTTGACCCAGGCAACCGGCCCGGCTCCCGAGTTGTCCGAGTGGCCGATCGGGCGTCCCATGCACTACACCTCCGGTACGACCGGCCGGCCGAAGGGCGTCTACACCCAGGGCATCGGTGAGCCCCTGACCGAGGCCCTGTGGCGTGACGAGATCGACCATTGGGAGTTCACGGCCGATGACGTGACCCTCGTCCACGGTCCGCTGTGCCATGCCGCGCCACTGCGCTACGCGATGGCGGTCCTGCACGTGGGTGGTGCGGCTGTTCTCCCGGGCGAGTTCGACGCGCCGAGCATCGTGCGGGCGATGGCCGACCATCGGCCCACGCACGCCTTCCTCGTCCCCAGCCACCTACAGCGCCTGTTCCAAGGGGATCTGCCAGCCAGTCCCTACCGGCTGATCACCCATGCCGGTGCGGCTTGTCCTCCGAGCATCAAGCGCCGCCTGCACGACTGGGCCGGGACCGAACATGTGTGGGAGTTCTACGGCTCCACCGAAGGTCAGTTCACCGTCTGCCCCGGGGCGTCCTGGGAGGATCACGTGGGGACCGTCGGCGTCGCGCGACCTGGCCGCCGCCTGGCGATCAGGGACGGCATCATCTGGTGTCACACCCCCGCCTTCGCGCGGTTTGAATACTGGAACGACCCCGTGAAGACCGCGGCCGCCTGGGCCGGTGACGCCTTCTCCGTGGGTGACCTGGGTCGGCTCGATGGCGAGTACCTCTTCCTGGAGGGCCGCCGAGAGGACCTGATCATCACCGGCGGCGTGAACGTGTATCCAGCGGAGGTCGAGGCGGTCCTGCTCGAGTGCCCGGGGGTCAGCGAGGTCGCGGTGTTCGGCCGTGACGACCCGCGTTGGGGACAGCGGGTATGCGCGGCGTTCACGGGTGAGGCTGCTCCGGCCGACGTCCACGAGTGGGCCCGGCGTTGTCTTGCCGCCTACAAGCGCCCCAAGGACCTTGAACACCACACCGACCTGCCCCACAACGCCAGCGGGAAGGTGGAGCGACTGCTGCTCGCAGGGGGTCCAGATGGCCGTGCGTGAACCTGCTGTGGCGGGCCGCTTCTACGCCGCAGATCCTGACGAGCTGCGCCGGGAGGTGTCGGAGCACTTTGCCGCTGTCACTGTTGCCCTGCCCGGCCAGCCGCCCGGTGTCATCGTCCCGCACGCGGGGCACATCTACTCGGGGCCGGTCGCGGCGACGGCCTACGCGCAATTGCACACTGCCCAGCGGGTGGTCATCGCAGGTCCCGCCCACTACGTACCCGTCGCGGGCCTGGTCGCACCCAGGGCGCAGGCGTGGCGCACACCCCTGGGCCTGGTCGAGATTGACGAAGGTGGCATCGGTGACGCCGGTCTTCCTCGAGACGACTACCCCCACGCCCCCGAGCACAGCCTCGAGGTGCAGTTGCCCTTCTTGCAGGAGCAGTTGGCCCCGGGCTGGCGTCTGCTGCCCATCCTGGTGGGTCGGGCTGAACCCAGTGAGGTCGCCGATGTGCTGCAGCCGTTCCTCGCCGATCCGGGGACCGTTGTGGTCCTGTCCACCGACCTGTCGCACTACCACCGGTACGAGACGGCGGTCGGCCAGGATCGCGCCACAGCCCAGCGCATCGTGAGCCGCGACTGGCAGGGCATAGCCGACGACGATGCGTGCGGCGCCTATCCGTTGCGGGGTCTGCTGCTGGCTGCGCAAAGGATGGGCCGGGGAATCGTGCAACTCGACCTGCGCAACTCCGGCGACACGGCGGGCCCGCACGATCGTGTGGTGGGATACGGCGCCTTCGCGGTGGGGCCTTGATGTTCACCCCCCAACAGCGCCGCGAGATGCTGGACCTGGCCATCACCAGCATCGAGGCGGCGCTGCGCACTGGCGCCCGGCCGACTCCCGGTCAGCTCCCGGATTACCTGCAGGAATGGGGCGCGTCGTTCGTCACCCTGCGCCGGCGCGGTGAACTGCTCGGCTGTATCGGGGCGCTCGAGGCCTATCAGCCACTGGGCCGCGACATCGCCACACACGCCGTGGCGGCGGCGTTCGATGACCCGCGGTTCCCGCCGCTCGACACCTTGGAGGGCGTGCATGTCGAGATCAGCGTTCTGGGCGAACTGATCCCGTTTGCCGCCGACTCCTACCTCGACGTCGTGCGGCGCCTGCCGCGCGCCGGCGCCGTGGTCGAGGCGCGTGGTCGGCGCGGCACCTTCCTGCCTGCCGTGTGGGAGCAACTACCCACGGCCGATGATTTCGTCGCGGGTCTGTGGCGCAAGGCGAGCCTGCCTCCCCAGACCTGGCCGGTGGCGTTATGGACCTACGAGGTGGAGGAGTTCGGCACTGACGTCGGGTAGTGCACGCCGGTGAGTTCCTCGGACAACGTCCACAGTTTTACCGCGACCGCCTGATCCTTGGCCGCGCTGGTGCGGCCAACCCGCTTGGGCGCACCGCGGGTCTCGAAGAAATCCTTGGGCCCGAAGTAGTCCCCGCCGGCGACGTCGGCCATGGTGGCCGCGTACAGCTGCGGCCGCGCGCCGGACTCGGCCGACTGTGCCATGACCAGGTTCATGAGCCGCGTTCCGAGTTTGCCGACAGGGTTGTGAGCCACTTGCGGTCCGGCGTACTGCAGGTTCGTCGCTGAGAAGCCGGGATGTGCGGCCACACTGCGTAGCTGCCAACCTGCCTGCCGCACCCGACGGTCCAACTCAGCGGCGAAGAGCAGATTCGCAAGTTTGCTCTGGCCGTAGGCGGGCCACGCGCTGTACTTGCGCCGTTCGTAGTTCAGGTCGTCGAGATCGATCGCGCCCATCTTGTGGGCCATGCTGGATACGGTCACCACCCGGGAATCGGAACTGGTGAGGGGCATCTTCGGCAACAGCAGGCCGGTGAGCGCGAAGTGCCCCAGATGGTTGGTGCCGATCTGGGTCTCGAAGTCGTCCCGCGTGCGTCCTAGGGGCGGGGCCATGATCCCGGCGTTGTTCATCAGGACATCCAGATGGTCCACGCTTGCGGCAGCGTCGCGGACACTGGCAAGGTCCGCCAGATCGACGGTCACGGTGCGGGTGGGCTGCGGGATCCGTGCCTGCGCTGCCGCAAGTCGCTGCTCGGAACGGCCCGCCAGGATGACGTCCCCGCCCGCGGCGGCGATGGCTATCGCTGACTCCAGGCCCAAGCCGGAGGTGGCCCCAGTGATGAGGAACGTGAGCCCGCTCTGGTCCGGTATGTCTGTGATGTTCCAACCCATAGTCCCACCGTAAGTTGATCGGTGACGGGCCGCGAACGCGGCCACCGCTGATCAGGAAACGGTGACTCCACGCCAGAAGGCCACATGATCCTTGATGTGGGAGGCCTCGGGTCTTGGATGTGGGTAGGCCCAGACCGCGTCGGGATTGCTCTGACCGTCGACCACCACGGTCCAGTAGGACGCCGTACCCTTCCACGGGCAGACCGTGTGGGTGTCGGTTGCGGTCAGCAGATCCCAGTTGACACTGTCGTGGGGAAAGTAGTGATTACCTTCGACGACGACTGTTTGGTCACTGTCGGCGATCACGGCGCCGTTCCACGTTGCCTTCATGCTTCCAGCGTGCGGGTTATGCCGAGGGCCCGCCACAGGAGCAGTTTCAGTCAGCCGTGTCCAGCCCCCGGCGCACTCGGGTGGCCGCTCTGCGCCCGCTGACCAGCGCCCCTTGAATCGACGGTGTGTCCCGATGGTCGCCTGCCACGACAATGCCGTCGAACATCTGCCGTGATCGCGTGCGGAAGGGTGGCAGTGCGGCAGGCAATGCTTCTGCGATGGGGTAGTGGCCCACCAACTCCCAGTGCGCCGTGGGCATGTCGTACATCTGGGCGAGCTGCCGGCGTACCACAGTGACGTCCGCCTCCGGCAAGCCGACTGCGGTGGCCGCCACAAGATGACGACCGGGCGGTGCGTACTCGGGCGCGGCATAACTGATCGCGACCGTGTTCACGACGGGTCCGCGGTCGGCGCTGTCGAGAACGAGGACCGGCTTGCCGCCGAACAGGTCGTCCTCCTCGATGGCGAAGTACCACGTCGTGAGCGCCCGCATCGTGGGCTGCGGAAGGCTGGGGACCAGAGACGCCGCCGTGACGGGGTCGGCGGCCACGATGACCCCATCGCAGGTCACCGTGCCCGCGTCGGTCACCACCTCGGTCGCTGTGACGGCCTGTACCCGGGTGTTGCGGAAGATCCGGCTGCGCAGGGGCCGTGCCAACTGCTCGGGAATCGCGCGCATCCCAGTGGCCGGGACGGCGGGCGTACCGCGCGCCAAGGACCGCAGGACCAAATCAGTGAATCGGCGGCTGGTGGTCAATTCGGTGTCGGCCAGCACCCCGGCCAGGAACGGTCGCAGCAGCAGCTCCGTGGGTCGGCCGCCGATGTGGGCTGCATCGAAGACGTCCTGCGTGCTCATGTCCGGCCGGGATTCCACCTCGCGGGGATCGATCACCGCGCAGGCCGACAGATAGCGCAGAGTCCGCGCTGTGCCCAGTGGGCCGAGCGGTAGTTTCGCATTGCGCAGGGCCGATTTGGGCGCCCGGCGGGGATCGACGAGCCAGCGCGGACCGCTGTCGGTGCTCAACACTGCGCCGGGGAAGAACGTGCGCAGATCCAGGGCAGCGTGATCCAGCAGTAGCTGGCCCTCCGGGTAGGAGGGGTTATAGAGCTGGAAACCGCGATCGAGCAGGAACCCGTCGACCTCGTCGGTGTGCATACGCCCGCCCACCCGGTCGCTCGCCTCCACGACGACGACATCCACCCCTGCCTCGGCCAGGTGATGGGCGGCGCTCAGCCCTGCGATGCCAGCCCCCACCACGACCACGTCGGCACTGCTGTGCACAGATCCCCTTGGCCAATGACTCACGCCTCCCATCCTGCCTTGCCTCGGCGGGAGAATTGTCGCCATGTCCGAAGCGCGCCGGTGGCTGCCCCTGGTGGCGCTGGAGTCCGCGACGGTCTTCAGCGGTACCGCTAACGGGATATCCATGATCGTGTTCCCCTGGCTGATCCTGGAGTTGACCGGTTCGGCCAGTGCCGCGGGCCTGCTGGGGGCGATCACCGCCCTGCCCCTGCTCGTGTCGTTCCTGTTCGCCGGGGTCTTCGTGGACATGGTTGGTCGGCGCCGGGTAGCCATCGTCAGCGATCTGCTGAGCATGACGTCCGTCGCGTTGGTTCCGGTGCTCGGAAATCAGTTCACACTCGGATTCGCCGCACTGGCTGGCCTCGCGGTGCTGGGTGCGGTGTTCGACCCGGCGGGGATCAGTGCGCGGGAGTCGATGCTGCCCGAGGCCGCCCGGGCTGCGGGTCTGCGGCTCGAACGGGCCAACGGCATCCACGAGGCTGTGTGGGGTGCCGCCTACCTGATCGGTCCGGGAATCGGCGGGCTGTCGATCGGGCTCTGGGGTGCTCGAGCGACGTTCTGGGTGTCGGCAGCGATGTTCGCCCTCGGTGCGGCCATGATGCTCGCCGTGCGGGTCCCCGGATCGGGTCGGCCAGCGGCCCACGAACGTCCGGCAGGAGTATGGTCGGCGACCCGCGAGGGTGTGCGCTTTGTGTGGGATGACCGGGTTCTGCGCACCGTGGCGCTGGTCAGCATGGTGATCGTCGGCTTCTGGTTGCCCATCGAGGGCGTCGTGCTGCCCGTGTACTTCGAAGGTATGGGCGAGCCCGCCCGGCTGGGCAGCACCGTGATGGCCTTGGCCCTCGGCGGAATCGCCGGTGCGTTGGTCTACGGCGCCATCGGGCACCGGTTCAGTCGTCGGCTGGCGTTCTGCGTGGCGATGACCGCGACTGGCTTCGCGGTGATCGGGATGGCCTTCCTGCCGGCCTACGTGCTACTGCTGGGGTTCAGTGTGCTGGCTGGTTTGTTCTACGGGCCGGTCGGACCTTTGGTGAACCTGATGATCCAGCAGCGTTCACCGGGGGTCCTGCGGGGTCGGGTAGTCGGCCTGCTCACCTCTGCCGCCTACGTTTCAGGGCCCATCGGTTATCTGATCAGCGGTCCATTGGTGCAGTGGCTCGGGGTGCAGACCGCGTTCCTGATCATGGCCATCGGGGTGACGGCGGTTGGGATCGTGTCCTGGTTCCTGCCGTCGTTGCGTCAGATGGATGCCACGTGAGCGCGTTCAGACCGCGGCCGGCAGTTGTACGGTCGCGGGCCGACGTGCGAACCAGAAGGCGGCCAGTACGCCTGCCAATGCGCCCATGAGGTGCGCTTGCCAGGACACCCCGGCGGCCACGCCGAAGGGTAAGGCCCCCAGCAGCAGCCCCCCGTAGACGAACAACACGCCCAGGCCGATCAGGACGTCCACCCAGTGCCGGGTGAAGACGCCCGCGGCCATCAGGAAGGTCAAATAGCCGAAGACGGCGCCGCTGGCACCGATGGTGATGGCGTTGGCGGGCCCTACGAGCCACACGCCCAGGCCGCTGCCCACGACGATGACGCCGGTGATGGCCCAGAAGCGCTGGTAGTACCGCCACGCGACCAGACCTCCGAGGATCAGGAACGGCACCGTGTTGGCCATGAGGTGGGCGAAGTCGGCGTGCAAGAAGGGTGCGGCCACGACGCCAGTCAGGCCGTCGGATTCCCGGCTTTCGATGCCGAAGTCGTCGAGGTCGCCGGGCAGGACCACGTCGAGGACCTCCAGCACCCACATGATGGCCACCAGCAGGAACACCGGAAACAGACGTCTCATGTATCGAGTATCACCCGGCCCAGGAATCCCGACCACCCGCGCGCGAACCGCAGGTCTGGGGCATATCGGTCGAGCGCTGTGACCTCGAAGCCGGCCGCGCGCAGCGCAGCCACCACATCGAGGGGATCCATGAGGTGCAGGACATGTGCTTCAGTTTCCGAGCCCCCGTCGTCGCGCACGACGATGGTCCTGGTCAGGGTCCGTCGTTGCGGGTCGGCCTGCACGGTGACTTCGATCTGGTAGGTCGACGTCGAGGTTATGCGCGTCTGCGGCTGCGGATCCGCCCGACTCGGCCCGGCGAGGTCGAGCAGCACCACACCGCCTGGGTGAAGATGGCGCCGGGCCTGCCGGGCCCAGTGGATGAACCCGGGGAGGTCGGTTGCGTAGTTCAGGACCTCGCCGACGGCCACGATGGCATCGACCTGGCCCGCCGGGAGATGTATGGCATCACCGAGTTGGAAGCGGGCGCCTGGGTACCGCGAGCGTGCCAGCGCGATCATGTCCGGACTGGCATCCACTCCCAAGTAGTCCCAGCCCGGCAAGCCTGCATACAGATCCCCGCCGCCGCAGCCCAGGTCGAGCACGGATCCGGTGGGTTGCGCCGCGAGCAGGCTGGCTGCCGCCGTGGCGTAGGCCGTGTAGTCCTGGACGTGGATGTGGGCCAGGCGCCGTCGGTAGTAGGCCATGAGGAGATTGTGCGCCAGAACTGAGGTGAGCAATTGGGCGGTTGTTGCTGCGACACGCCGCGGGGAATCGCACCTTGCGCCCAATCATCGCACTGAGGACGAGATTTGTCCCTGACCGAAGGGCCCCTACCACGGCCCCGACTTCGGGCTTACCCTGATCGTCATGCGCGTTCAGGTGATCTTCGCGGGGGTTCTCGCCGGCGGGTTGCTGGCCGCCTCCCCGGCCCAGGCAGCCATCGGTGAGCCGGCCACCGATCCCACCGGTGCGATCTTCCGCTTCGATGAGTGGACCCGCGGGCAGGTCGGCTTCAATCAGAGGTACACGGGCTTTCCGAACTACCCCTATATGACCTACGCCATGGCCGGCGTCGACGTGCCGGCACAGACCCCCGCCGCGGGCGAGGTCTTCTACATTCACGTCTGGGCAGGTCTGCCCTGGCCACAGTCAGCGGTCGACACGGCCCTGCCGGAGGTGAGCCTGCCTGACGGTCTGTCAATCGTGCCCGGTGCGACGGCCCAACCGGCGTGCTTCATCGTCCAAAGCGGCTACGTACCCACCCGCAACCCGGGGTGTGCGGTGTTCCCCACCGGCGCCTCCGGCGTCTCGATCCCCCTTGGCACCTACCCGATCAGCGCCGGCTTGGAGGGCGGCAGTGAGAGCGTTCACATCTTCCTGCCGGTCGTGGCCAGCGGGCCCATGACAGCCCAGACCCTGTTCACGTCCACGCGAATGCTCCAGAGTCCGTCGATCATCCCGAACCCGCTGTACGGTGACGCGTCCCTCACGGTCAGCCCGGGTTCCAGCCCCGCTCCCAACCCGGGCGGCGGGGGAACGGGCACTCCCGCGGCACTGGTTGCCCCCACCCAGCAGTCCTTCACCTGGAAGAAGGGCAAAGCCATCGTGCGCTGGCCCGCGGTCACCGGAGCGCAGGCCTACCGCGCCCGACTCAAAGTCGGCAAGAAGTGGACCAAGTGGAGTTACCTCAGCAACCCTGGCGTCTCGCTGACAAAGCTCAAGAAGGGTAAGAAGTACACGCTGCAGGTACGCGCCACAGGGGCCTCCGGTCTCGGCCCGGTCGCTTCCTGGCGGTTCACGGCCAAGTAAGGCGGGCGCCGTTCTCGGGTTACTGTCGAACTATGGCCGACTCTGTTGACTGGAACCTTGCCGCCTCCCTGGGGGCGCGCATCGTGGGCGGTGGACCGCAATTGACCGCCGATGAGGCCAGCCAGACCGTCGCCGAGTTGTACTACCTGGCCGGTGAGGCCACCCCGCTGGTGCAGGAGACGACCGGCCTCGACGCCTATATCGCCAGCAAGGTCCAGGTTGTGGACCGCCCGGAATGGATCCGCAGCAATGTGGACTCCTTCGCTCGGATCAGTGACCCCCTCACGCAGCGGCTGCAGAAAGGTTCGGCCTGGACCCGGGAGATCGGAAGTCGTGCCACCGGTGCCCAGCTCGGCCTCGTTCTGGGGTTCGTGGGCAGCCGGGTCCTTGGGCAGTTCGAGATCTTCACCCCCGACGATCCGCGCCTGCTGCTGGTGGCTCCCAATATCGTCAGCGTGGAGCGCCAACTCGGGGCGGTGCCGCGCGACTTCCGGCTGTGGGTGTGTGTGCACGAGCAGACCCACCGCATCCAGTTCGCCGCCGCGCCCTGGCTCACCGAGCACTTGCTCACCAACATCCATGAGTACATGCGGCTATCCGACATGACCACCGGTGAACTGCTGGGGCGATTGGGTGCCGCCGTGAAGTCCGTGCGGTCGGACACGCAAAGCGACGGCATCGTGGGGGCGCTGCAGAGCCCCGAACAGAAAGTGGTTTTCGACCGGCTTACCGCGGTGATGAGCCTGCTCGAGGGACACGCGGACGTGGTCATGGACGAGGTAGGGCCGCAGGCGATCCCGACCGTGCGCTTCATCCGAGGTGCCTTCCAGCAGCGCCGGGCCGCCGGCACGAGCGGCTGGGAGGGTTTGCTGCGCAAGGTGCTGGCGATGGACCTCAAGGCCCGGCAGTACGCCCAAGGCGCGACCTTCGTGCGCGCGGTGCTGGCCGACGGGGGGATGGATCGGTTGAACCAGGTCTGGGAACGCCCGCAGAACTTACCGACGCGCGTCGAGATCGAGAACCCGCAGGTGTGGCTGCAGCGGCTGTGAGCTCACCTCTGCTGGTAGTGCGCCAGGCGGTGGCCGCCGCGATCAAAGGCCCAGCGCTGGTGGCGTGCTCTGGCGGCGCGGACTCCCTGGCGCTGGCGGCTGGATCGGCGATGCTGCGCTGGCCCATGCGGGCCGCCATCATCGATCACGGTCTGCAGAACGATTCCGCGGACATCGCGCTGACGGCAGCCCAGCTGTGCCGAGGTTTGGGGTTGGACGTCACCGTCCGGCGTGTGCAGGTCGGCACCCACGGTGGTCCGGAGGCCGCGGCGCGCACGGCGCGATACGCAGCCCTGCGAGAGATCGCCGACGGCCTGCCGATCCTGCTGGCCCACACCCTGGACGACCAGGCAGAGACGGTCCTGCTGCGCCTGGCCCGTGGGTCGGGGTCGCGTTCCCTGCAAGCCATGGCGCCGGTGGAAGGTGACCTGCGCAGGCCGCTGCTGGCGCTGCGGCGAGAACTCTTGCGGGCCGCCTGCGCGCAGGCGGGGCTGCAGCCGCACGAGGATCTCCACAACACCGACCCCCGGTACGCTCGATCCCGCCTGCGCCAGCATGGGCTGCCTGCACTGGTGGAAGATCTCGGACCCGGTGTGACGCTTGGTCTGGCCCGGTCGGCCGCTCTGCTGCGCGAGGACAACGCCGCGCTGGATCTGTGGGCCAAGCACGCGCACACCGACGATGTGGCGGCCCTGGCCGCCCTGCCCCGGGCCGTTCTTATGCGCGTGATCAGGTCTTTGTCGCTGGATGCTGGCTGCCCGCCTGCCGCATTGAACCGCGAGCATCTGCAGGCCGTTGCCTCCTTGATCGAAGACTGGCATGGCCAAGGACCGATTCATCTGCCAGGCGGTGTCCGCGCAGCCCGGGAGTCTGGCAGGCTAGTGCTGCACCGAACGGCCTGGAGGGACGATGCACGTTAAGGATCTGGACGGCGAACTCGAGGGCGTGCTGATCACGGCTGAGGAGTTGCAGACCCGGCTCCGTCAAATGGCGTCGCAGGTGGATGTCGACTATCTCGACAAGGATCTGCTGGTCGTCGGGGTGCTGAAGGGCGCTGTGATGGTGGTCGCCGATTTCGTGCGGGCGTTGTCCATCCCGGTCGAGATGGACTGGATGGCGGTCTCCTCCTACGGATCGAGCACCAAGAGTTCGGGTGTTGTGCGCATCCTCAAGGATCTCGACTCAGACCTGGGAGGGCGGCACGTCCTGATCGTCGAGGACATCCTCGACTCCGGGCTGACGTTGTCGTGGCTCCTGCGCAACCTGCGGTCCCGGGGGACGGCCAGCGTCGAGGTGCTCACCCTGCTGCGTAAACCTGATGCCATGCGCACTGAGGTCGATGTGCGTTATCTGGGTTTCGACATCCCCAACGACTTCGTGGTGGGATACGGCTTGGACTACGCCGAGAAGTACCGCAATCTGGACTGTGTGGCGAAACTGTCGCCGCACGTATACGAGGGCTGAGGCTCCGGATAGCTCAGGAACCCTCACGCTGACAGCGGAACGAACGTTCGCTTCAGGTACGGGAATGAGCACGCCGTGCACGCGCGTTCTATCCTCGAGGAGATGAATATGAAGCGGGTTGCGCGCGGGCCCCTCTTGTGGGTCCTGCTGGCAGTGCTGTTAGTGCTGCTCGGCAGTTCCCTGGTGTCCAATGCCTCAGGTGTCAAAGATGTGGACACCTGGCAGGCGGTTGACTACATCGAGCAGAACCAGGCCAAGTCTGCGACCCTGATCGATCGGGAGCAGCGGATCGAACTGACGCTGCAGGACGACTCCAAGGTCCGATCGGAGTACATCACCGGTCAGGGCCTGGAACTGCAGAACCAACTGCAGGCCAAGAAGGACGCCGGTCAACTCCCTGATGGCTACACCGTCGAGGTCCCTCGCGACAACATCTTCGTCACGCTGATCGTCTCGCTGCTGCCCGTGGTCCTGATCGTTGCGCTGCTCTTCTTCTTCATGAGCCAGATGCAGGGTGGTGGCTCCCGCATCATGAACTTCGGCAAGTCCAAGGCGAAGGCCATCACGAAAGACATGCCACAGACCACGTTCGCCGATGTGGCTGGTGAGGATGAGGCCGTCGAGGAGCTCGAGGAGATCAAGGAGTTCCTCGCCCAGCCAGCCAAGTTCCAGGCTGTCGGCGCCAAGATCCCCAAGGGCGTGTTGTTGTACGGCCCGCCCGGAACCGGCAAGACCCTGCTGGCGCGAGCCGTCGCTGGCGAGGCGGGAGTGCCGTTCTACTCGATCTCCGGTTCCGATTTCGTCGAGATGTTCGTCGGTGTCGGCGCATCGCGGGTGCGCGACCTGTTCGAGCAGGCCAAGGCCAACGCCCCGGCGATCATCTTCGTCGACGAGATCGACGCCGTCGGGCGACACCGCGGTGCCGGCCTGGGCGGGGGTCACGACGAGCGGGAGCAGACCCTGAACCAGCTCCTCGTGGAGATGGACGGGTTCGACGTCTCCGGCGGTGTCATCCTGATCGCTGCGACCAACCGTCCGGACATCCTCGATCCGGCGCTACTGCGGCCGGGCCGGTTCGACCGGCAGATCGCCGTGGAACGCCCCGATCTGAAGGGCCGCGAGGACATCCTGCGCGTCCACATCAAGGGCAAGCCGATCTCCCCGGACATCGACCTGGCCAATATTGCCCGGCGCACACCCGGGTTCACGGGTGCCGACTTGGCCAACGTGCTCAACGAGGCGGCTCTGCTGACCGCGCGCGTCAACCAGACTCTGATCACGCCCGAGATCATCGATGAGGCGATCGACCGCGTCATTGCCGGTCCCCAGAAGCGCACGCGCGTCATGAACGAGCACGAGCGCCTCATCACCGCCTACCACGAAGGCGGCCACGCGCTGGTCGCCGCCGCGCAGCCCAACAGCGATCCGGTGCACAAGATCACGATCATGCCGCGGGGTCGCGCCCTCGGGTACACCATGGTGCTGCCCGACCAGGAGAAGTACTCCACCACCCGCAACGAGATGCTCGACCAGCTGTCGTACATGCTCGGTGGGCGCGCGGCGGAGGAGATGGTCTTTCACGACCCGACCACCGGCGCGTCGAACGACATCGAGAAGGCGACGACGGTGGCCCGGGCCATGGTCACCCAGTACGGCATGACCGAGCGGCTCGGCGCGATCCGCTACGGCCAGGAGCAGAACGAGGTGTTCCTGGGCCGCGACATGGGCCATGTCCGGGACTACTCCGAGGAGATCGCCGCGGCGATCGATGAGGAGGTGCGGGCGCTGATCGAGCAGGCACATCAAGAGGCCTACGAGATCCTG
>Ga0208938_1000595_pt1 | contig 26261 bp, 17 predicted proteins | sample AD_UKC125_MetaG_FD_184434 | JGI IMG/M metagenome (GOLD analysis project Ga0208938, IMG submission 184434) | Active sludge microbial communities of municipal wastewater-treating anaerobic digesters from USA - AD_UKC125_MetaG (SPAdes) (version 2) | ecosystem: Engineered > Bioreactor > Anaerobic >...
GTCGTATTCCGACCAGTTCGTCACCCGGTACCGTTGCTTCAGCCCCACCTCGCCAGTGTCCGGCTTCACGCGCATCGCCATGATCGATCTCCTCCGACAGCCCACCCCGGACACTCCGGGGATGATGCCAATATACTACACCAACGCCCTGAATCTCAGCATCCCAGCACAAAGAAGCATTTACGACGGATACCTGGACGGCACCATCGGGATAGGCTCATCTAAGGGCGAAAAGCAAGCAAACTACGCATACTCTGGAAAAGACGGGAATGGAGATGAAGCTTCTGGCGACGGCTACCGCTACCGCGGCAGAGGTCTGTTACAAATTACGAGAAAAGGCAAATACGACCGGGTAACAAATGGTGGATACAGGGCCGGCGGCAGTACGCAAATCATTCCGGGCTTGAATGAAATCTATGGTACCAGTTACGACTTTGTCGCTCACCCCGAACAGATCGCGGATAAACCTAATGCCGTGCGCTCCAGCACTTGGTATTGGCGCTATGAGTCGTCATGGGGCGATTTGAATTCCAGGGCTGATGCCGGAAGCTTTTCTGATATTGTCCGAGGCATTCACGGTGGTCTTGACGACTTAGCGTCGCGGACAGGTTACCTAGGATTAATTAATAATGCTCTTGGGGACCAAAATGCCTACGGCGGTATCAAACAGATGTTGAGCTTATTGAACCTCAACACGAATGAAGCCGACGGTTACAACACGAAATTTGGCATTGGACTGAAGGCTCGACGCGCGGTGACTATTGCCCCAACACAGAACTTAGTTGTACAAAATGTCGACCGGATAACGAATGCAACCTCGGCAACGATGGCAGAGCAATTGGTTGACGACAGTACAGTTAACCTAAAGGAATTGGATATGTGGCTACCTGACATACTACTACTTGAAGATTGGCAGCCATTGATGGTTTCAGCCAAGGATGCTGCAACACAGCCACTAACCGATGTTCCATATGGAACAGTAGGGGCGTGTACGCTTGTAGTTAAAGCGTTTTCTAGTGGCGTGTTAGGTGTGGTACCTAGCTCTAGTAATATCTTATATCCAGGTGATACCGCCCTGCAAATCTTCTTGCATAGGCAGGAAATAGATTTACTGGATTCCCAAACCGTGCAGGAAGAATCGCTTCATGCTACCAAAACGACTGTGATCGAACCACCGAAGCATGGGCGAGTGCTTTGGACTGGCGACAAAGATTCCGGCGCCATCAATCTTGGTGCCGAAAATTCCTACGTCTATCAACCAAAAATTGGCTATGTTGGAAGTGATCGTGTGTCCTTTATGACGGAGTTGGCTGGTCGTCGTATAAAAGTCACTTACCACATCCGAGTGACAGACGAAACGATCAATGTGGATGATTACAAGAAGCTCTACGATCGGTACTGCCCGCGCAGAACCTGGCTGATTTCAAGTGATGACGGAGCAATGAGTGGTCTAGCGACATGGAAGAAAATTCCCGAGTTCAACGGATTGCTCGCTAACGCTAAGCAATCCCTCGCAGGTTTCCAAGATCTTCCTGACTACTTTCTAGGCCAAACTCAAATCGGACGCCTTTCCGGTACTACAACCCTCGATCTCGACGCCGCTGGCTACGGCTGGTTCATCGATGCTACTCCTTCCGACAATTCCGAATTCCTCCCTACCTCCAACCCCAACGAATGGGTTGCCAAACCTGGCTCTGAGGCCGAAGGCAGGATCGATCTCCTGACCGTGCTGCTGCACGAATACGGTCACACGCTGGGTCTTGCGCACAGTGCGGAGGCGCATGACTACATGGCCGCAACGCTGCCGCCGGGGGTGCGGCGTACGCTTTCCGTTGACGAGCAACTCGCGCTGCTGCGGTTGGCCGGGCATTTCCCTGCGCCGGAGAGTCCGACGCAGCCGTACGCGCCCAGCGACCCAGGCGTTCCGCTGCCGTTCACCCGCGTCACGGGTCTGGCGCGCAGCGCTCGCCTGCGCGGCATCGAGGGAATTGCCACTGCCGGCAACGCCTTGGTGCAATACGACATCGCCGCCAACCCAACGCTGGAGAACCACGCCTTCGACAACGGCACCGGCTGGAACACGACCGGTGACGTCACCTTCGCCGACGGCTCGGCCACCCTGGCCGAATCGCCCATCACCCAGACCCGCCTCAGCCAGGTCTTCGTTCTTGGCAATAACGATCGCTTCCTGTCCTTCACGGTCGCCGCTGCGCTGGACGACCAGGCCGATGGTCCCGACGACGCTTTCGAGGTCGCGCTGCTCGACGCCAACAGCGGCGCGTCGGTGCTCGGCGGTACAGGACTCGGCCACAGTGACGCCCTTATCAACCGTCAGGCGGATGGTAGCGAATACCGGTCTGATGGCATCAGCGTGCTCACCAATCCCGATGGCAGCCGCAGTTATCGGCTGGATCTGAGCGGCGTTGCCGCGGGTACGGTGCTGAACCTCGCTTTCGACCTGATCGGTTTCGGCAAAGGCGCGGATGCCGGAAGCAGTCAGGTCAGCATCCGTGACCTGCACCTTGGCAGCGAACCGGCCAGGCCGGAAGCGATGGACGATGCCGTGATCACCGACGAGGACCGCCCGCTGCTCATCGACGCGCTGGCCAACGACCGCAACGCGCGTCAACCAGGTTTCGCTCCGGTAGTCGTCGACAGCCCGGCACATGGCGAACTGGTAGTCAACGCCGATGCGAGCTTCCGCTACACGCCGGCGAAGGATTGGCATGGCGAAGATCATTTCACCTACCTGCTCAGCGATGGCCAGATCGAATCTGGAGTTGCCACGGTGACCCTCACGGTGATGCCGGTGAATGATGCGCCGCTGGTCAGCCCGCTCACCGCCACGTTGCTCGAGGATGGCAGCGTGACCCTCGATCTGCTGTCCGGCGCGACCGACCCGGACGGCGATGCGCTGATCGTAACTGCCGGCTCGCCCCGGCACGGCACCTTGAGCCGGAACGACGACGGCAGCTACACCTACCGCCCGGCGATCGACCATCACGGCGAGGATGAGCTTGCCTTCACGATCAGCGACGGGCAAGTGGCCACCGAAGGCACGCTGCGCCTGACGATCAGCGCGCAGGCCGATGCGCCCACATTGACCCTCGGCGAGCGCGCCGGAGCAACGCGGGAAATCTTCCGCAGCGGTTGGGAAAGCATCGCCAATACCGGCGATACGCCGACGCCGGTCAAGGGAGACGTGCTCGAAGGCTGGCAACGGCTGAGTGGCGGACCCAGCATGCCCGGCGGTAGTTTCCAGATCTGGAGCGGTGGCGACCGCATGCGCAATGCCCTCGGCGGTAGCCTGAGCGCGTACCCGGCTGCCGGCAGCGGCCAGAACTGGCTCGAACTCAACATCGTGGGCAGCACGCCGATTCCGACACGGGCCATCGAGCGTGGCATCGACACCATCGCCGGCGCCACCTACACCCTCTCCCTGACCCTCGCCGGCGCGCCGGGCTACGCTGCCGAATACACGCGCATCGGCATTACCCTCGATGGCCGGAACATCGGTAGCGAGGCGAGCACCAGCCCGCTCGACGCGCTCGCCTGGCAGACGCGAACCGTCCAGTTCGTGGGCGCCGGCGGCCGGCAGACCCTGCGCATTGCCTCGGAAGCCACACGCTTCGACGCCTGGAGCAGCGGCACGATGATCGACGACATCGTGCTCAGCGAAACGCTGCCGGCCAACGTCGGCTACGAGGACATGCCGATGCAACTGCCGACGATCGCCGCCTCGCTGCGCGACGACGACGGCTCGGAAGCCCTGTCGATCGACATCGCCGGCCTCCCTGTCGGCGCGACGCTCAGCGACGGCGAGCACCATTTCACCGCGTCGAGCCTGGCGCAACGGCTGACGATCAGCGACTGGGAACTCGGCCAGCTGGCGATCACACTACCGCCCGACAGGGCTGGCCGCTGCACGCTGACCATCGTCGCCACGGCCACCGAGCAGTCGAACGGCAGCCAGGCCAGCACGACGGCCAGCTTCGAGGTTCTGGTGCTGCCGGTGGACGATGCACCGACGTGGGTCAGCGCTCCTCCCGCCAGCTTCGAACTGCAGGCGGGCATGGCGGCGGCCGGAATGCTCCTGCCGCCGAGCACGACATCGACAGGCGCAAGCGCGGCGTTGATGACGCAGCCGATCACCACAATGCCGACCGTCAACGATATCGGCCCTTACCGGCCGGATGCCCCCGGCGTGCGCCTCGACCTGCCGCCGCAGGTTTTCAGATACCAGGCCATGGCTCGCGATGCCGACGGCGACGCGCTCAGCTATCGTCTCCTCGACGGACCCGCCGGTGCCCGCATCGACGCAGCCAGCGGACTCCTGCTCTGGGAGACTCCGCAGGCCGGCGAGCAGATCTTCCGGCTAGAAGCAGACGACGGCAAGGGCCACCGCATCGAGCAGCGGTTCACAGTGCAGTTCGGCAGCACGCTGCGCACCGGCACGAGCGGCAAGCCCCCTGCCCTGCCAGGCGCTGCCGGAGTTACCGCGATTTCCAGTCGGGCGAACGAGCAAAGCCCTCGCAAGCCAGGCCCGCAGAACACGACCCCGTCGCGCATCGACTGGGGTGGCGCGCAACCCGCCTGCTTTGCCGGCGCACCCCTGGCGCAAAGCCCTTGGCTACCGGATTTCCTCGGCAGCGCGAAGCGCGAGCAAAGCACGGAGCGTGCAGCCCTGCAGATCCGGATCATGTCTTGAACTGGCTGGCCGAATCGGACCGGCGGTTTCTCCTGCCTGATTGGGAAAGACCCGGCCTACGGAGACGGCGTCGTCCAAAGAGGAAACCGCTGCATCCTCGTCCCCTTCTCAGGCGCGCGTCGGCGCTGCGACAAGGGCGAACTTCAGACCAGGTCTTCCGGAACCACCCACTGGTCGAACGCTTCGGCGCTCAGCAGGCCGGAGGCGATTGCTGCCGCGCGCAGCGTCGTCCCCTCGGCATGCGCGCGCCTGGCGATCTGCGCGGCGCGGTCGTAGCCGATATGCGGCGCCAAAGCGGTGACCAGCATCAGGCTGCCGTGCAGCAGTCTCAGGTCCTGAACTGCGCGACGGTATTACGCAAGCCGCCCGCGAGCTGGCTGAGCGTGCGCGCCGCGCTGGCGGTCTCTTCGGCCGCGGCATTGTTCTCCTCGGAAGCCTGCGCGACCTGCTCGACCCGTTGCGCGATCTGCTGGCTGGCGATCGATTGCTCGCTGATCGCATTGCCGATGTCGTTGACCACGGCGACCACCTGCTCGACGCTGCTGCGGATGTCGCGGATCGCCTCACCCGCGGAACCGGCCAGGTCCACCCCGTGATCGACCTGCTGCACGGCGGTCGTCATCGAGTCGAGTGAATTGCGGGTTTCGTGCTGGATCTGCAGGACCATGCTGTTGATCTCGTTGGTGGCCTTGCCGGTGCGCTCGGCGAGCTTGCGCACTTCGTCGGCGACGACCGCGAAGCCACGCCCCGACTCGCCGGCGCGCGCCGCCTCGATCGCCGCGTTCAGCGCCAGCAAATTGGTCTGATCGGCAACCTCCTTGATCACCTGCACCACCGTCGAGATGCGCGTCGCGCTTTCGTCGAGGGCGCGCATCGCCCCGGAAGTCTGACGGACAGTGTCGGCGATGCGGTTGATGGCGCTGGTCGCCTGCTCGATCACGCCGCCGCCGCTGTCCGACAGCTCGGCGGCATGGCTTGCCGTTTTCAGCGCATCACGGGCATTGTCCGCCACCTGGCTGATGCTCACCGACATCTCCTCGACCACCGCCGCCATCGACGCCGCCGAATCGCTGGCCGAGCGCGAAGCGGCGGCCACCTGCTGTGACGATCCGGCCAGCGTCTGCGCCGCGCCCTCGGTGCTGACCACGGTACTGCCGATGTTCTTCAACATCGTCCGCAGTCGCAACTGCATCTGCTGCTGGTAGGCCATCAGGCTCTGCGTGTCGCCGCTCTGCAGCGCGAGATCCTGGCTCAGGTCGCCGTCGGCGATGCGCTGCACCAGTTGCCGGGCGTATTCGGGCTCACCGCCGAGCTGGCCAGTGATCCGACGCGTGACCACCAAGGCGATACCGACGCCCAGCACCACCCCGATCACCAGCAGCCCGAGCATCAGCCTCGCGGCCAGCGTGTGCGCAGCCTCCATGACTTTCTCCGCCTGCGCCTGGCGCTCGCTCTGAATTTTGATGAATTTCTCGCTTTCCGCGGCGAGCTCGCGCTGCGCGCTGCGCGCCTCACCCTGGATCAGATCGCGCATCGCGTCGAGCTTGCCTTCCTTGCCCAGCGCGACCACCTGCTCGTGGCTGCGCACGTAGCGCTCGTTCAGCGTACGCATGTTGCTCGCTATCTGCCGGGTCTCGGGGTTGCGCTGCTTCTTCTCGAGCGCTTCCGCCTGTTGGACATTTTCCCTGCCGGCCTTGGTCGCACGCTCCAGTTGCTGGTCGCGCTCGTCGGCGGCGACCAGCGCGCCCAGTTGATAGCGGCGCATGCCATTCATCCGCTCGGCAATGTCACGTGCCATCGATTCGTTGTCATCGGCGCGGGTGACATCTTCGGTAGCCTTGTCGATCACGTCCAACTGCCAGATGCCGATGCTCACCAGCACCGCCATCAAGGCGCAGATCGCGGCAAAGCCACTCCAGAGAAGCGTTTTGATTTTCATTGTTAGGGCCTCTTGTCAAAGAACGGTAAGGTGCAATCAGAAAGGAATTCGTGATTCGGTCGTGATTCGGCGCAGGCGCGCAGCAGCAAGTGGCACGCACTTTGCGGCATGCCACAAACGGTTGTCAACTATCGCTTTTGCCGCCCCGGCAATACGCTTGGCGGACGCCATTCGAGCGCATTTCGCCACATTTTCCGGAGCAATTTCACGGCTTTCGACGCTGTCGATACGAAGTCAACGAGCGGCGGCGACTGTTAGAATGCGCCTACCCCGAAACCGGCGTCACCGCCCATGGCCTCCGCCGACAACCCCATCCTGAACTCCCCCTACGACGAGCCGGCGCGGCACTACGCCACCGACGCGCAGGGCAACCTGAACTATCGGGACATCCGCCCCGGCCGTCGCATCTTTACTCCGGACGTGCCGCAGATACCGATCGGCCAGCCGAACCAGGGCAGCATGTTCGACGTCAACGACTTCCGGGCGGAATACGGCGAACACCTGATCAATCGTATCCGTGACGAGCTGCGCGCCTGGCGGCAAGCGGGTTATCGCGGGGTCACCAGCCGCGTCACTCGCGATCTGCTCGATTACTGGTTCGCCAATCCCGAACGGGCCGCGCATCAGAAATTGTTTTTCGCGCAGCAGGAAGCCGTCGAGGCGGCCATCTGGTTGAACGAGGTCGCCGAGAAATCGAACACCGGCACGCATATCCAGAACCAGTTGCGGCAGCGACAGGCCACCGCTGGCGACGACCCGGCCAGCCAGTTGCCGCGCATCGCCTTCAAGATGGCCACCGGCAGCGGCAAGACCGTGGTCATGGCCTGCCTGATCCTCTACCACTACCTCAACCGTCGCGAGTACCGCAACGACACCCGCTACGTCGACTACTTCCTGATCCTCGCTCCCGGCATCACCATCCGCGACCGTCTCAATGTCCTTCTGCCGGACCAGCGCAACGCGCCGCCCGCCGCCGCCCGCGACTACTACCAGCAGCGCACGCTGGTGCCGCCGGCCCAGCAGCACGCCCTCGGCGAACTTGCCCACCGCCTGATCATCACCAACTATCATGAGTTCCTGCCGCGTATCCTCGGCGGCAACAAGCGCACGCCTTTCGACGGCAAGCTCGGCGCCGACGGTCACAAGGTCGAAAACCGCGAAGACGAAAACCAGATGCTGCGGCGCGTGCTGGGCAGCTTCAAGGCCGGACGCCGACTGCTGGTGATCAATGACGAAGCGCACCACTGCTACCTGCCGCGCGCCAGGGGCCGGGATACCGAACTCGACAACTCAGAAACCGAAAACGAACGCGCCGCGGTGTGGTTCTCCGGCCTGCGCGCCTGCGCCCGGCGCTTTCAGGTGCGCGTGGTCTACGATCTCTCGGCGACGCCCTACTACCTTTCCGGATCGGGGTTTCCGGCGTACTCGCTGTTCCCCTGGGTGGTCAGCGACTTCGGCCTGATCGAAGCGATCGAAGCCGGGCTGGTCAAGATTCCCTTTCTGCCGATCGACGACAGCAGCCAGGCGATCGACGAGCCGGTCCTGAAAAATCTCTACGAAAACTGCAAGACCGAACTGCCCCGCAAGGGGCAGCGCACGCAGCGCCGCGAGACGCAGCAAGCCAACGTCGGCGAAGCCGCCCCGAACCTGCCGGCGCTGGTGCGGCAGGCGCTCGACCAGTTCTACGCCCACTACGAAGAATACGAACGCGGTCTGCGCCGGCGCGGCGAACTGAAAGCCGACCTGTTCACCGCGCCGCCGGTGTTCATCGTCGTCTGCGGCAACACCGCCGTTTCGCGCGAAGTGTTCAAGGAGATCGCCGGCTACGAACGCGTTGACCAGAGCGGCCAGACGACTGTCGTCGCCGGTCGTTTCGCCCTCTTCTCCAACTTCGACCGCGACAGCGGCCGCGCGCGCGCCCGCCCGCCGACGCTGCTCATCGACAGCGACGCCCTCGAACACTCCGGCCAGATCGACGAAGGCTTCAAGAAGGTTTTCGCTCCCGAGATCGAGCGCTTCAAGCGCGCCTACCGCCTCCGCCACCCCGAGCGCGGCGTCGACAGCCTCACCGACGCCGAACTGCTGCGCGAAGTGGTGAACACCGTCGGCAAACCCGACACCCTCGGCGCGCACGTGCGTTGCGTGGTTTCCGTCGCCATGCTCAGCGAAGGCTGGGACGCCAACACCGTCACCCACGTCATGGGCCTGCGCGCCTTCGGCTCGCAACTGCTCTGCGAACAGGTCGCCGGCCGCGCACTGCGCCGACGCTATTACTTCACCGACCCGAAGACCGGCAAGTTTCCCCCCGAATACGCGCACATCATCGGCATCCCCTTCAAGCTGTTCAAGGCCGGCCAGAGCAGCCCCGTCGAGCCGCCCGAATACGCCACGCTGCGCGCGCTGCGCGAGCGCGACAGCCTCGAAATCCGCTTCCCCAACCTGGTCGGCTACCGCCTGCAGACCGACAGCGACCAACTCACCGCCGATTTCAGCGGCACGCCCGACTATCGCCTCGATACCACCCGCCTGCCGGTCGAAACCACACTCGGCACCGCCGTCTCCGAAGACCGCCAGACGATGCGTCTCAAGCTCGAAGAACTGCGCGACCAGACCGTCATCTACAAGCTGACGCGCGACTACCTGCGCCGCATCCATGGCGACGCCGCGCAGCGCGCCGACCTGCGTCTGTTCCAGCAGGTCAGGCAGATCGTCGAGCGCTGGTACGACGAGAAGCTCAAAGTCGTCGGCGAAGACGACCCGATCTACAAGCGCCTGGTGATCTATCAGGATCCACAGCCGGTCGTCGAGAGCATCAACCGTGGCATCGTCGCGCACGCCGCCGAACACGAGCGCGTGCTGCCGATCCTCAACCACTACAACCCGCAGGGCAGCACGCGGCACGTCTTCGGCCACACCAGCCGCAACACCTGGCCGACCAAGAAAAGCCACGTCAATCTGGTCGTCGCCGATACCAACACCTGGGAACAGATCGCCGCCAAGACGCTGGAAAAGATCCCGGCGGTCGAAAGCTACGTCAAGAACGCCTTCCTCGGCTTCCACATTCCCTACATCAGCGGCGGCAAGGAGCGGGCCTACCTGCCCGATTATCTGGTGCGCATCCGCAGCGAGGCCGGTGCCATGGCCAACCTGATCCTTGAAATCACCGGCTTCAACCAGGACAAGGAACTCAAGCGCTGGGCGGTGCGCGAACGCTGGCTGCCGGCGGTCAACAACGCGCGCGGCAAGCTCGACCTGTCCGCCTGGCACTTTGCCGAAATCACCGCCATCGAGAACATTAAGCCCGAACTCGAAGCCGCCGTCGGCCGTATCGTCGCCGATCTGGAAGAAGACGAACTGATGCGTGACCTCCTGCTGATTCAATCCCATACCGCCGACAGCACCTGGACCGACGATGATGAGCACCTTTTCCACCCGCTTTGACGCCGGCGACATAGTCGAAATCCATTTCCCCTTCGCCGACGGCGAGGGCGGCAAGAAGCGACCGGCGCTGATCGTCACCACCCCCGATGCCCGCGCGGACTTCCTCGCCCTGGCCATCACTGGCGCCGCGCAACACAACAACAGCGTGCCGCTGGGTAACCACGACCTCGCGGCGGGCAGGCTGAGCAAGGCCAGTTACCTCCGTGCCGACAAGGTGTTCACCGTCAACGCCGAAGCCATCAGTCAAACCTTCGGCAAAGTCAAACCCGCATTCCTCGACAAGGCACGTCGCCAGATGTGCATCGCCGTCGGCTGCCGTCAGAGTTGAAACCATGACCGACAAGAAGATCGACAGCCTCAAGCACGCCAATGCCAGACGCACGCGCATTCCGAGCCAGGAAGAAGCCGGCTATGAGCAGGAAAGCCCCGAGGCACGCCAGACCGTAGCCGCCTGGCCGCTCAACCCGGTGACGCAGCGCGGCCAGGACCCCGAACTGTACTGGCTTGAGAAGTACGGCGCCGCCGACCGCGACGAAGACCTCGAAGTCGACATCCGCTCGCTCTACCGTACCGAACACATCGCCCCGGAAAAGCTGATCCAGCGCCTGTACACGCTGCGGCGCGAAGCCGACCACCAGGCCGATTTCTTCGTCGACGAACTATTCGCCAACTACAAGGACATCGACGAACTCGACAAGCCGCAGAGCTACTACCAACACGCCGACCGCTGGGCCAACCGTCTGATCCAGGGCGACAGCCTGATGGTCATGGCCAGCCTGCTCGAACGCGAGGGGATGAAGGGGCAGGTGCAGATGATCTACATCGACCCGCCCTACGGCATCAAGTACAACTCCAACTGGCAGATCCGCCTCAACGACCGCAACGTCAAGGACGGCGACGACGCCAGCCTCTCCGGCGAACCGGAGGTGATCAAGGCTTTCCGCGACACCTGGGAGCTCGGTATTCACTCGTACCTGAGCTATCTGCGCGACCGCCTGCTGGTGGCCAAGGAGCTGCTGACCGAAAGCGGCTCGTGCTTCGTGCAGATCAGCGACGAGAATGTGCATCTGGTGCGCTGCGTGATGGATGAGGTGTTTGGCAGTGATTGTTTCATTGTCACTTTTCCGGTCAAGAAGAAAGGGAGCCAGAAGAGTTCATGGATCGATACAGTCAACGATTACTTGGTCTGGTACTCGCGAGCACCGCGCGAACAGGGCATCACCAAATTCCAGAAGCTGTACGTTCGTCGTGAACTCGATGCAGACACCTTGGATGAGTTCAAATGGGTTGAGCTTTCCGGTGGATCAATTACCACCTTAGGGGATGCGAAGCTGCCCAACGGATCGCGAGGAGACTATCGGCTTAACCCAAAGCAGTTTTTTGATGACTATCCCGATGCGCGACTATTTCGTCCGTGGCCGATAACCAATGGCGGGGAGCGGCCAAATCAAATGGACTCAATAGAGTTCCAAGGGAAGTTGTTTGAGCCCCCCAAAGGTCGCTGTTGGTCATATAGAAGCCGCTCTAGCGACGGCATGCCAGTTCCAATGTACCGACTGAGGGAGTTGGGCCGCCTGTGCGCGAGTGGGCGCTCTCTTGATGGAAAGCGATACCTCGACGATTTCCCCTACAAGGCCTTATCCAATTGGTGGGATGGGCTTGGTGGAGCGAGCAATCCGGTCTACATCGTCCAAACCAACGAGGAAATCATCAAGCGCTGCATCCTGATGACCACCGACCCCGGCGACCTCGTCCTCGACCCGACCTGTGGTTCCGGCACCACGGCGCACGTCGCCGAGCAATGGGGCCGCCGCTGGATCACCACCGACACCTCGCGCGTGGCGCTGAACATCGCCAAGACGCGGCTGATGACCGCCAGTTACCCGTGGTACACGCTGCACGACGAAAAGAAGGGCCTGCCGCGCGAGCACTGGGACCTGCGGCACGGTTTCCTCTACAAGAGCGTGCAGCGCATCACGCTGGGTTCGCTGGCCAACGACGAGCCGCCCGAGGAAGTGACGCTCTACGATCAGCCGACGGTCGACCGCGGCAAGCTGCGCGTCGCCGGCCCATTCACCGTCGAAACGCTGCAGAGCTACGAGCCGCTGGCGCCCGACGACGTCGCGGAGGCCAGCCTCGACCACGAGCGGATGGAGGCTTTCCAGGAGCGAGTTTTCGAGCACCTGAAAACCGCCGGGGTGAAAAACGGCGCGCGCAACGAGATGGCGGTGTTCGCCCGCGTCGACGCGCTGCCCGACAGCGCGCTGCACGCCGAAGGCTATTACGACACCGCCGAGGGCGAACAGAAGGCCTACATCCACCTCGGCCCGCAATTCGCGCCGGTCAGCCGGCAGGCGGTCAACGATGCGGTGAAGGCCTGCCGCGCGCGCGGCGACGCGCAGTGGCTGCTGATTCTCGGCTTCGCCTTCGAATCCGACGTCGAGAATTCAGTGCAGCGGCAGCGCGCCGGCAGCTTCCGCGTCGACAAGGTACGCATGCACGACGACCTGCTGCAGGCTGGCCTGACCAAGAAGGACCGGAAAGCCGCGACCTTCGTCACCATCGGCGAGCCGGACATCGCCCTGCAGCGCGACGGCGATACGCTGCGCGTCGAAATCCGCGGCCTCGATCTCTACGACCCGATCCGCGACGAGGTCAAGGCGCGCTCGGTGGCCGACATCGCCTACTGGATGGTCGATGACGACTACGACGGTTCGAGCTTCATGGTCCGGCAGGTATTTTTCTGCGGCGGCGACCACGATGAATTCGACAAGTGGCAGCGTGGCCTGTCCGACCTTGCGAAGACGCGCACGCGCAGGAAGCTGGAGAACACCCTCAGAATTGAAATCGACGCCGAAGCCTTCGACCGCCTCTATGGCTTCGTTTCCCATCCCATTCCCTTCCGGGCCGGCAGGCGCGTGGCGGTGCGCGTGGTCAGCCAGTTCGGCGAGGAATCGACCAAGGTACTGAGACCATGAGTACAGCAACGAACAAGACCGGCGGCCGCCTGCGCCTCAAGATCAGCCTCGAAGACTGGGAGCCGCCGATCTGGCGGCGCGTCGAGGTCAACAAGGACCTGAGCTTCTGGGAGTTTCACCGGGTGATCCAGGAGGCCATGGGCTGGGAGGATGATCACCTGCACGAGTTCCGGGCGGCCGGCCGGGTGGTCGGCATGCCCGGCCTCGAAGACGAACTCTTCGGCAGGGAGCCGGCGCTTCCCGAAGATACCACCACGCTCGGCGAGTTGCTGATCCGACAGCGCAAGTTTCGCTACTGGTACGACTTTGGTGACGACTGGTGGCACACCATCACCATCGAGACGCGCCTGCCGCCCGACCCGGCCGCGCCGCGCGCCGTGCTCGTCGCCGGCGAAGGCGCGTGTCCGCCGGAGAACTGCGGTGGCGTTTATGGCTATGCAAATATGTTGGATGCCCTCAACGATCCGGACAGTGAGGATCACGAGGAGGTGCGGGAATGGCTGGGCGAAGACTTCGATCCCAACCATTTCGATCTGGCGCAACACGCCACCCGCGTGGTCAAGATGGTGGGCGGCTGATCGCCACGGGTTGACGACAATTCGCGTATCAATTCATACTCTTGCCCGGCACCTTTGAGTTTCCTGTCCACCCCGAGGAGAGTTCCGATGAGCCAGAACCTGATATCCCTGAATTTCAGCGCCGAAGATATCGCCGCGATTGACTCCGCCTTGAGCACGCTCGAAGAAAAGTTTTCGCAACTGATCGAGCTCTCGGTCGAGCAACGGCGCACACTCGCCAAGATGGGTGAAAAAACCGAAGGGGTGTGTCGGCAAACGCTGATGGTTCTGGCACAGAACAGCCAGATGATTCCGCCGGGTTTCGACCTGCGCGAAGCCGAGAACGATCTTGCCAACCTCGATCTGCTGCGCCGTCGTTTCAGCCGCCTGCGGCAGCTCGTTGCCAAGGCCGACGATACCGAGATGGCGCTCGGCAGCGACATTCTCAGCGCCGCGCTCGAAGGCTATGCGATCGCCAAGGCCTTCGGCAAGGGCGCCGGGCTCGATGCGTTGAAGGAAACCATGGCTGCCCGCTACACCGGCAGGCATGCGACGGCGAAGCGCCCGCCGGCCTGACGCCGTCGCAAGCCGCCGCGCCTTGCCGTCGAGCTCCGGAGGATCGGTGTCGTCGTTCCGAAAGACGATGCCGTCCTTCCGAGAAACACTGTCGTCTTTCCGAGAAACGGTGTCGTTCCTCCGAGAGACGATTTCGTCCTTCCGAGAGACGATTTCGTCCTTGTGAGAGACGATTTCGTCCTTGTGAGAGACGATGTCGTCCCTCCGGGAGACGACGCCAACCCTCCGGGAGACGACGCCATCTCTCCAGGAAACGACGTCGTCCTTCCAAGAAACGACGCCATCTCTCCAAAAAACGATGTCGTCTCTCCGGGAGACGAAGCCATCCCTCCGGGAGACGTTGTTACAAGTCGACACATGCGCTTACAGAGTAGCTGACATCGTCTGACGGCTGGACGCGTTATTGTTTCATTGCGCTGCAACATTGCCGCAGCGAAAAAGCAGTTCTGTAACCCCTGGCGAGAGCCTGAGGGTTTCCTGTTGTCCGAGGTGCGGAAGCGATGGTTCGGGGGGATCCAGCGCGCTTCGGCGGGCTGTCCAGGGTGTCTGCAAAAGACGCTGCATAGATGGCCCTTCCCTGCCCCGAGAATTCTTGATAACGAGGGAGTTGCGATGAATCATCATCAACGACAGACCGCAGACGTCGAAAGCCGGATCAAGAGCTTCATGGCGCATGCGTGCGCCGGAGACATCGAAGCCCTGCGTGATCTGGTCGCCGACGGATTCGACTTGAATGGCAGGAATCAATTCGGCGATACGGTCCTCGAATACACCATCAGCACGCTGGATCTCTATCCGCAAGCGCCGAAGTACATGGTCGTCCAGGAAATGCTGCGGCTTGGCGCCGATCCGAATGGTCCCAGCCAGGATGGCTCCAGCCCGCTGTTCGCTGCTGCCCTGAACATGGACACCGAAATGTTGCGCCTGCTGCTCGACGCCGGCGCTGATCCGAACGTCGTGCGCATCCGCAACGACGGCGACCGCGAATCGCTCTACGACTGGGCGCACGCCGTTTACCATGACGAAGTCTGGCAGGGTCACCCGTTTGGCGAGGTGAAGCCAGCGGACGGCGAGGACGAGGACGCCTGGCTTCGCCACCTGTCTGAACTGGCCCACCACTACGACAAAGCACGCCCGGAGCACCTGCAATTGCTGCGCGAACGCGGCGCGCTGTCGATGTTCGAGTTGCACGCAGACGTCCGCAACCGATCACATCGGCGGGCCGCTCATACATCGCAGGCGCGCAAGAGCCTGTAAGCGGCGCTGGCCTGGCGAGGACCGCCGGCGGCGCTGCCCGGCGGCGAGGATCCTAGACGGCCAGCTCATAGACCTGGCGCGATTGCGTGAGGTCGACGTTCTGGTGTTCGCCGAGCGCGACCATGCCATGCCGTTCGAGCTGGGCCAGCAGCGCCGGGATTGCCGCGGCGCCGATGCCGTAGGCCGACAGACGGGTCGGCACCTGCAGGGACTCGAAGAAGTCACGGGTGCGCGCGATCGCCTGGTCGATGCGCGCCTCGTCGTCGCCGGCGTGCAGGCCCCAGACCCGCTCGGCATACTGCAGCAGCTTCTGCCGCTTTTCGGCACGCCGGACCTGCAGCATCGCCGGCAGCACCACCGCCAGCGTCTGCGCATGGTCGAGGCCGTGCAGCGCCGTCAGTTCGTGACCGAGCATGTGCGTCGCCCAGTCCTGCGGCACGCCGGCGCCGATCAGGCCGTTGAGCGCCAGCGTCGCGGTCCACATCAGGTTGGCGCGCACGTCATAGTCCGCGGGCTCGTGCAGCGCGCGCGGACCTTCCTCGATGAGGGTCAGCAGCAGTCCTTCGGCGAAGCGGTCCTGCACCCTGGCGTCGACCGGATAGGTGAGGTATTGCTCGGCGATGTGCACGAAGGCGTCGACGACGCCATTGGCGACCTGCCGCGGCGGCAGCGTGAAGGTCTTGCTCGGATCGAGAACCGAGAAGCGCGGGAAGAGCAGCGGGTTGAGGAAGGCCAGCTTGTCATTGCCCGCGCGCCGCGTCACCACCGCGCCGCTGTTCATCTCCGAGCCGGTCGCCGGCAGCGTCAGAACACTGCCGAAGGCGACCGCGCTCTTCACCCGGGCGCGCCTGGCGAGGATGTCCCAGGGGTCGCCGACGAAGGGTATGGCGGCGGCGATGAATTTCGTGCCGTCGATCACCGAGCCGCCGCCGACGGCGAGCAGGAAGTCGATCTTCTCGCGGCGTGCGAGGTCCACCGCCTGCATCAGCGTCTCGTAGGTCGGGTTCGGTTCGATGCCGGCAAACTCGAACAGCGTGAAGCCCTGGAGCGCCGTGGTCACTTCGTCGAGCGTGCCGGTGCTGACCACGCTGCCGCCCCCGTAAGTGATCAGGACGCGCGCTCCGGAGGGAATCTCGCGGGCAATATCGGCGATTCGTCCCTTGCCGAAGAGGATGCGCGTCGGATTGTGGAAGGTGAAGTTTTGCATGGCAGGCTCCTTGAAGCGGTTGCGGTGATGCCGGACTAGAAATTGACACAGGCGGCTGCCTGCTTCACGAAAGCCAGCGCTTGCGGCGGCGATAATGCTTGACGTCCCGGAAACTCTTGCGCCCCACCGAGGACAGTCCGAGGTAGAACTCCTTGACGTCTTCGTTGGCCGCCAGATCCCTGGCTGTACCCTCCATCACCACGCGACCGTTTTCCAGGATGTAGCCAAAGTCCGCGTAGCGCAAGGCCATGTTGGTATTCTGCTCGGCGAGCAGGAAAGTCACGCCTTCTTTCTGGTTCAGATCCTTGACGATGGCAAACACTTCATCGACGATCTGCGGTGCGAGGCCCATCGACGGCTCGTCGAGCAGCACCATGCGCGGACTGGCCATCAGCGCGCGTCCGATGGCGCACATCTGTTGCTCTCCGCCCGAGGTATAGGCCGCCTGACTGCTGCGGCGCGTCTTGAGGCGCGGAAAATACGCATAGACCTTGTCGAGCGTTTCGGCAATCGCCGCCTTGCCATCGCTGCGCGTGTAGGCGCCGGTCAGCAGGTTTTCCTCGATGCTCAGGTGAGCGAAGCAGTGCCGTCCTTCCATGACCTGAATTACACCGCGCTTGACCAGTTGCGCCGGCGTCAGCGCCTCGATGCGCTCGTCGCGCAGTTCGATCGTGCCCTTGGTCACTTCGCCGCGCTCGCCGCGCAGCAGATTGCTGACCGCGCGCAGGGTGGTCGTCTTGCCGGCGCCGTTGCCGCCGAGCAAAGCCACGACCCCCCCCTCGGGAACGCTGAACGAAACCCCCTTGAGGACCAGGATCACGTGGTTGTAGATCACCTCGATGCTGTTTACCCGGAGCAGGATGTTGGGGCTCATGGCGTCTCTTCGCTGGCTGGAAGCCCTCCCGCACGCGGGAGGGCGGTAGAGGAACTCTCCTTCGGGTCTACCCGAAAGCTATTTCTTGCACTCCTCGGGCGTACGCGGCTTGAGCTTCTTCTCCTCGGCATACTTGCTCGACGCCAGCATCACCATGGGACGAATCACCTTCTCATCGGCCTGATACCAATCCGAGCTGAACTCCCACTTGCTGCCGTTCCAGGTGTGAATGCGCACCCAGGAGGAGCCCATGTGGTCCAGGCAGGACGTCTGCACCGGCCGCATGACGCCGGCAAAACCCATGCTGTCGAGCGTCTTCTGGTCGAGATTGAGGTTTTCCAGCCCCCAGCGCACCTGCTCGCCGGTCATGACCTTGCCCTTGCCATAGCGTTCCTGCGCCTTGCGCACCCCTTCCACGCCGAGCATCGCCGACAGCAAACCGCGCATGTAGAGCACCTGCCCGACCTCGCCCTTCGGGCCCGTACCCTGGCCCTTGGCGTAGACCAGTTCGAGCATGTCCTTGACGACCCTGGAGTTGGGCTCGGCACCATGCTGCAGCGTCAGCGCGCTGTAGCCCTTGGCGCCTTCGGCCACATCCTTGACGTCGGGTTCGGCACCCGCCCACCAGACACCCAGCATCCGGTCACGCGGGTACCCCGTGGACTGGGCTTCGCGCAGCGCGGTCGAGTTCATCACCCCCCACCCCCAGAGCAGGACGTAGTCCGGTTTCTGCTGCCGGATCTGCAGCCAGGTGGCTTTCTGCTCGACGCCGGGATGAGCCACCGGCAGCAGTTGCACCTCGAAACCATAGGTCTTGCCCAACTCCTGCAGGATCGGGATGGGTTCCTTGCCGTACGGGCTGTCGTGGTAGACCAGAGCAATCTTCTTGCCCTTCAGCTTGGCAACGCCGCCTTCCTTCTTGGCGATATGCTGGATGGCAACCTCGGCGCCGACCCAGTAAGTCCCGAGCAGCGGAAAGTTCCAGGTGAAGACGGCACCATTCTGGGATTCGCTGCGACCATAACCGGCGGTAATCAGCGGAATCTTGTCGACCGGGGCCTTTTCGGTGAGCGCGAAGGTCACGCCGGTCGACAAGGACTGGAACACGGTTGCCCCGCCATTCTTGCCTTTCAGACGCTCGTAGCATTCAACGCCGCGGTCGGTCGCGTAGGCCGTCTCACACTCCTCGAAGGAAATCTTGACGCCGTTGATACCGCCCCTGGCATTGACCAGCTTCAGGTAGTCCACGTAACCATTGGCCCATTGCGCGCCATTGGTCGCGTAAGCGCCGGTACGGTAGACCAGGACCGGGAAGAATTGCTCCTTGGCCTGAGCCAGCGCGGCCGGCGCGGTGAACAGCGACGACAGGACGACGGCGGCCGCCGCCGCGGGCAGTGCGAGCTTGCGTAACTTCATCAGTGTCTCCTCTTGTTGTAATCGAAGTGCGGTTGCTGCCCGAAAGCCATGAATGGCCGCGAAACCCAACTCCGGAGCGCCGCTCAATGCGGAAAGGGCCAGAGCCGCAGTTTTTCCTTGCCGGTCGACCACAGGCGCGCAAGGCCATGCGGCTCCTTGATCAGAAAGAAGATGATCAGTCCGCCGAAGATGATCAGTTCGGCGTGTGAAACGCCGGCCGTGGAGATGCTGATCCCGAACACGCTTCCGAGGGCCGGCAGGAACTGATTCAGGGCGATCGGCAGGACGACGATGAAGGCCGCACCGAAGAAGCTGCCCATGATCGACCCCAGGCCGCCGATGATGACCATGAACAGCAACTGGAACGAGCGATCGACCGAGAACGCGGCCGGTTCCCACGACGAAAGGTGGATGAAACCCCAGAGCGCGCCGGCGGTGCCGACGAAGAAGGAACTGACGGCAAAAGCCGAGAGCTTGGCAAACAGCGGCCGGATGCCGATCACCTCGGCAGCGACGTCCATGTCGCGAATGGCCATCCATTGCCGGCCAACGGCGCAGCGCGTCATGTTCTTCGCCAGCAAAGCAAATACCGTCACGAAACTCAGGCAGAACAGATATTTGTCGACCGGGGTGACGATCTGCCAGTGCAGGATCTGCAGATTGGAGACCGACACCGATCCCGAGGACGCGTTGTCGGTAAACCAGGGCACGCGCAGGAATACCCAGTCGGTGAAAAACTGCGCGGCCAGCGTCGCGACGGCGAGATAAAGCCCGCGCACCCGCAAGCTGGGGATGCCGAAAAAAACTCCGACAACCGCCGCGGTGAAACCGCCAAGCAGGAACGAACCCAGCAATGGCATGCCTTCGATGCGGATGTGAAAGTTATAGGCGGCGTATGCGCCGACGGCCATGAAGGCCCCCGCACCGAGCGTGATCTGGCCGCAGAAACCGACCAGGATATTGACGCCCAGGGCCGCCAGGGACAGGATCAGAAAGGGAATCAGGATGGCACGGAACAGATACTCGTCAAACAGCAGCGGCACCCCGATGAACGCCAACAGCAGCACCCCGAGAATCGCCCAGCGATCCTGAGCGATCGGAAAGATCTGCTGATCGGCGGCGTAGGAAGTCTTGAACTGACCGTTTTCTCTATATAGCATTGGCCTGCTCCCCGATCAGACGCGGTCGATGATCTTTTCGCCGAACAGCCCCTGCGGTCTGAACAGCAGAAAGAGCAGCGCCAGTTGGTAGGCAAACCAGATTTCGATGCCGCCGCCGATCATCGGGCCGAGATAGACCTCGGACAGTTTCTCTCCGACGCCGATGATCAGTCCGCCGATGATCGCCCCAGGAATCGACGTCAGGCCGCCGAGGATGACCACCGGCAAACCCCGCAGCGCCACCGTCGCCAGCGAGAACTGCACGCCGAGCTTGGAGCCCCAGATCACGCCGGCCACCAGCGCTACCACTCCGGCGACGCACCAGACGATCACCCAGATGCGATTGAGCGGGATGCCGATCGACTGCGCCGCCTGATGGTCGTCCGCCACCGCCCGCAGCGCCCGGCCGGTACTGGTCTTCTGGAAGAACAAGGCCAGCAAGCCCACCAGCACAGCGGCGATCAGCGCCGCCACGAAGTCCTCCTTGTTGATCAGCAGCCCGCCTTCGAAGGTCCCCTCGAGGATCATCACCGGATCCTTGGGCATGCCGACGTCGATCTTGTAGATGTCGCTGCCGAAAAGGCTGGTGCCCAGGCCTTCGAGAACGTAGGCGATGCCCAGGGTCGCCATCAGCAAGGTCGCGCCCTCCTGATTCACCAGATGGCGCAGGACCAGGCGCTCGATCAGCCAGGCCACCGCAAACATCAGCACCGCGGCGGCGAAAAAGGCAAGCACGGTGCCCAGCACCGGATTGTCGATCTCGAGCCACCCCGGAATCCACACCGCGAAACGCGCCATGGCCAGGGCCGCGAACAGCACCATCGCTCCCTGCGCAAAGTTGAACACCCCAGAGGCCTTGAAAATCAGCACAAAACCCAGCGCCACCAGGGAGTACAACATCCCGGCCATGAGGCCACCGATCAGCGTTTCGAGAAAGAAACCCATGCGACTCGCTCCTCAGTGACTGGCGCCAAGATACGCGCTGATGACCTCCGGATTGGCGCGGACCTCGTCGGGGTCCCCGTCACCGATCTTCCTGCCGTAATCGAGAACCACCACGCGGTCGGAGATATCCATCACCACCGCCATGTCGTGCTCGATGAGTACGATCGTCGTACCGAACTGATCGTTGACGTCGAGGATGAATCGACACATGTCCTGCTTCTCCTCGACGTTCATCCCGGCCATCGGTTCGTCAAGCAGCAGGATGCTCGGCTCCATGGCCAGCGCGCGACCGAGGTCTACGCGCTTCTGCAAACCGTAGGGCAGGCGACCCACCGGCGTCTTGCGAATATGCTGAATCTCGAGGAAATCGATCACTTCCTCAACCTTCGCGCGATGCGCCAGTTCCTCGCGCCGCGCCGGCCCCCACCAGAACGCCTGCTGGATCAGATTGGTGCGAATCTTCAGATTGCGCCCGGTCATCAGGTTGTCGATGACGTTCATGCCCTTGAACAGGGCGATGTTCTGAAAGGTGCGCGAGATGCCGGCCTTGGCCGCCTTGTAGGGGTTCATGCGCGCGAAACGCTGGCCACGCAGGATAATTTCGCCCTCCTGCGGCCGATACACGCCGTTGATCACGTTGAGCATCGAACTCTTGCCGGCGCCGTTCGGGCCGATGATCGCGCGAATCTCGTGCTCGCGCACATCGAAGGAAATGTCGGTGAGCGCCTTGACGCCACCGAAGGAGAGCGACACCTTTTTCAAGTCGAGAATGACCTCGCCGATCTGTCGACTCATCAGGCGGCCCTCCGGTCGATGGCAAAGGTCCTCGGATCGCCGATGACGAGGTCCGCGGCGACCTTGCCTTGCCGCCCGTCCTCGAACTTGACCGCGGTTTCGATGAACTGGCTGCTCCGGCCGCCGTACAGCGCGTCGATCAACGGCGCGTATTTCTCGGCGACGAAGCCACGGCGCACCTTGCGGGTGCGCGTCAGTTCGTCGTCATCGGGGTCGAGTTCCTTGTGCAGGATCAGGAAACGGTGAATCTGCGAGTCGGCAAGAGCACCCTCGCCCACCAGCTCGCCATTCACCTGTTCGATACAGTCCTGGATCAGCCCATAGACCTCCGGCTTCGCCGCCAGGTCGGTATAACCCGAATAGGCAATGCCACGCCGTTCGGCCCAGTTGCCGACGGCGCCGATGTCGATGTTGATGAAGGCGCAGACCATCTCGCGGCGGTCACCGAAGACCACCGCTTCCTTGATGTACTGGAAGAACTTCAGTTTGTTCTCGATATAGTTCGGCGCGTACATCGCCCCATTGGCCAGTTTGCCGACATCCTTGGCGCGGTCGATGATCTTCAGATGGCCGTCTTCGTCGAACAATCCGGCATCACCGGTCATGAAGTAGCCGTCGGCGTCGATCGCTTCGGCGGTCGCATCGGGTCGCTTGTAATACTCCTTGAGCAGCATCGGCCCCTTGACGAGGATTTCGCCGTTGTCGGCGATCTTTACCTCGACGCCGGGCGCCGGCTTGCCGACGCTGTCGAACTTGATCTGCCCATCGGGCTGCAGACAAACGTAGGCGCAGGTTTCGGTCTGGCCGTAGAGCTGCTTCAGATTGATGCCGATCGAGCGGTAGAAGCGGAACAGGTCGGGACCGATCGCCGCGCCTGCGGTATAGGCGACGCGGATACGGCTCATCCCCAGGACGTTCTTCAGCGGACCAAAAACAAAGATGTTGCCCAGGGCATAGAGCAGACGATCGCCGAGCGAGACCGGCTGACCATCGAGAATCTCGGCGCCGCTGCGCCGGGCAACCGCCATGAAGAAGTGGAACATTTTCTGCTTGACGACACTGGCATCCTCCATGCGGATCATGACCTGCGTCAGCAGGTTCTCGAAGACGCGTGGCGGCGCGAAGTAATAGGTCGGGCCGATCTCGCGCAGATCGGTCATCACCGTCTCGGCCGACTCCGGGCAGTTGATCGTAAACCCGGTGACCATCGCCTGTGCAAATGAAAACAGGTGGTCGCCGACCCAGGCCATCGGCAGATAGGACAGGATATCTTCATCGGCGGTCAGGCCATCGAAATCGGCGCCGCCGCGCGCCGCGCTGATGAAGGCGTGGTGCGTCAGCCGCACACCCTTCGGGCTGCCAGTGGTTCCAGAGGTGTAGAGCATCACACTGACATCGTCAGCAGCGCCCGCCGCGACCTCGCTGGCCAACAGATCGGGATGGTTGCGGTTGTGTATCCGCCCCATGGCCATCAACTCGCGGATGTCGTGGATGAACGGCAATGTGTAATGGCGCATGCCACGTGGGTCGTCGTAGAGCAGATGTTCGAGCTGCGGCAATTCGGCCTGGATCTCGAGCACCTTGTCGACCTGTTCCTGGTCTTCGACAAAGACGAAGCGAACTTCCGCGTCGAGCAGGACAAACAACATTTCGCTGGCCACGGCGTCCTGGTAAAGGGGCAAGGGCACGCCCCCGAGGCACTGCACGGCGGTCATCATCATGTACATGCGCGGCCGGTTCTCGCCGACGATGGCCAGGTTCTCGCCACGGATGAAGCCCATTTCGGCCAGGCCACAGGCAATTGCACGCACCTCCTCGGCGACGTCGTGCCAAGTCCACGACTGCCAGATGCCCAGGTCCTTCTCGCGCATCGCCGGCTTGTCGCCACGCACCTGCGCGTGCTGCAGCAGCAGGCGTGGGAAAGTATCCCGTGCCTGGGAAGAAGCCATCTCCCGCATCTTGTCTCCTCCGGTGCATTTGCCGCCACTGCGTGACGGCCAGCCCTTGTTGTCTATTTTTCGCTTGCGATTCTAGTCGGTTTTTGCCAATCGCAATTGTGCAGCGCGGCATCGGCACGATGTCGCGCGCATGCTTGCTCGACACGGATGCCGGTCTGGCACGTTTTCTGGCCTCGCTGTTCATTCTGCTGCGCTACCCCGGCAGCCAGCCCTGATTGAACAAGCCATTGGATCTGAGTTAGTATTCCGCGCGGCGAGGGGAAGGTCTTGTCAAAACCTGGTCGATACGCTGCAGAATCCGCAGCAATACCGCTTCAACAAAACAAAACCGGAGGATGAGAAAACATGAGTAGTGTTATGTACGAGCGAATGCGGGTGAATCCCAAATTCCAGAAACTGGTGCGCGAGCGGGGACGCTTCGCCTGGACGTTGGCAACCATCGTGCTGGTCCTTTTTTACGGATTCTTCATGCTGGTCGCTTTCAACCCGAGCCTGCTCGGACAGAAAATTGCCGAGGGATCGATGTGGCCGATCGGCTACACCATCGAATTATGCCTGTTCGTCTTCTTCTGGCTGACGACGGTGGTGTACGTCCGTCGCGCCAACGGGGAATTCGACGACCTGACCGCTGACCTGATCAAGGACGCCCAGAAGGAGAAGCTATGATGCATCGACTGACAACAGCTCTCACCCTGTTGCTCCTTTCCGGACTGGCTTTTGCCGGCCCGGCGATGGACGCCTCGGGGGCCAAGCAGGCCACCAACTGGCACGCGATCATCATGTTCCTGATCTTCGTGGCGATGACCATGGGGATCACTTACTGGGCTGCCGGGCGCACCAAGTCCACGGCCGATTTCTACACCGCCGGCGGCGGCATCACCGGTTTCCAGAACGGTCTGGCGATCGCTGGCGACTACATGTCGGCGGCAACCCTGCTCGGGCTGACGGCGATGACCTACACCTCGGGCTACGACGGCTATATCTACATGCTGGCCTTCTTCGCCGGCTGGCCGATCATCCTGTTCCTGATGGCCGAGCGGCTGCGCAACCTGGGGCGTTTCACCTTTGCCGACATCACCTCATATCGGCTTGACCAGGGCAAGGTGCGGACGATGGCCGCGATCTCGTCGCTGGTGGTGGTCGTCTTCTACCTGATCGCGCAGATGGTCGGTGCCGGGCAGTTGATCAAGCTGCTTTTCGGCCTCGACTACAACATCGCGATCTTCGTCGTCGGCATCCTGATGATGGTCTATGTCACCCTCGGCGGCATGGTGGCGACGACCTGGGTGCAGATCATCAAGGCCTGCATGCTGCTCTTCGGTGGCACGCTGACGCTGATCCTGGCCTACTCGCAGTTCGGGTTTTCGCTGACGACGCTCCTCGAAAAGGCAGAAGCGGTGCATAAGCTGGGTCCCAAGCTGATGGCCCCGGGCAGCCTGCTGGCCGATCCGATCACGGCGATCTCGCTGGGCCTCGGCCTGATGTTCGGTACCGCCGGTCTGCCGCACATCCTGATGCGCTTCTTCACCGTCGGCAACGCCAAGGAAGCACGCAAATCGGTGCTCTACGCTTCCGGCTTCGTCGGCTTCTTCTTCAACGTGATCTTCCTGATGGGCCTGTGCGCGGTCCTCATCGTCGGTCAGAACCCCGAGTTCTTCGAAGGGGGTGTGGTCGGCGGCAAGATCATCGGCGGCGGCAACATGGTCGCCATGCACCTGGCCAAGGCCGTTGGCGGCAACATGCTGCTTGGCTTCCTGGCGGCGGTGGCCTTCGCCACCATTCTGGCCGTCGTTTCGGGTCTGGCCCTGGCCGGCGCCTCGGCGATCTCGCATGACATCTACGCACGCGTCATCCGCAAGGGCTCGGCAACGGAAAAGGAAGAAATCCGCGTTTCCCGCTTCGCCACCATCGGCCTCGGCATGCTGGCCATCGTTCTCGGCATCCTGTTCGAGAAGATGAACATCGCCTTCATGGTCGGTCTGGCCTTCGGCGTTGCGGCCGCGGCCAACTTCCCGGTGCTGATCCTGTCGATGTACTGGAAAGGCCTGACGACCCGCGGCGCGTTGTGGGGCGGTTACGGCGGCGTCATTTCCGCGGTGCTGTTCGTGCTGTTCTCGAAGTCGGTATGGGTCGACGTGCTGGGCAACAAGGCCGCCTTGTTCCCCTACACCCAACCCGCGCTGTTCGCCATGCCCATCGCGTTCATTTTCGCCTATATCTTCTCGAAGAGCGACACCGGGCCACGTTCGAAGCTGGAGAAGGAGGCTTTCGAAGACCAGTACGTGCGCGCCCAGACCGGTTTTGGCGCTTCCGGCGCCAGCCACTAGCAGCCTGTCGGACTATAGGCCTGCCGCTGCCGGATATGCTATAATCATAGCTATTCAAGCGACCGAGGTCTGGCATGTCCAAGTTCATCGTCACCGACCGCAAGACCGACTACCTGCTGCCGC
>Ga0208938_1000596_pt1 | contig 26246 bp, 22 predicted proteins | sample AD_UKC125_MetaG_FD_184434 | JGI IMG/M metagenome (GOLD analysis project Ga0208938, IMG submission 184434) | Active sludge microbial communities of municipal wastewater-treating anaerobic digesters from USA - AD_UKC125_MetaG (SPAdes) (version 2) | ecosystem: Engineered > Bioreactor > Anaerobic >...
CATACCTTTTGGGGGGCCTCGGGGAATTCAGTTATCCATCTTCGAGGTCCTTCTCCTTTCCTCAGTATTTTCCTTAAAGAATTTTCCCCTTAAAGATTATTACTTGGACATTATATATGGCAATTTAAAGACAGACAATCTCGGTAGCTTTTGGACATTCTGAGTTGGTAGAAACAACTGCTCCTGAATGGTTCTATCAGGGGTCCATGGTTTTTAAAAGTATTTAGATTCACGCCTAAATTTCAGGCATGACGGCGGGGGTGGATTCCTGAGTGTCTCTATCAGGAATCCAAATAATAGGACGGGAAATCCTCTATGTATCTTTTCCTCACCCTTCCGGGGAGAGGGTTAGGGTGAGGGTGAATCAACTATAAAGGGGGCGGCGCCCCCTCATAACCTCCTTTCTGGATTTGGCAATATGAATTTGCAGCATTCCGGAAGTTAATTTTTGCAGCACCCTTAATTCCAGAACTAACCATTCATAGTAGAATGAGGCAAAGGATAACTTGGTCCGGAAAAGACCAGTAAATGACTGTGGTGAACTAAACGGTAATGATGGCGGCTGTCTTATCTCATCATAAAATATTCCATTCCACTTTCTGAATTCCAGGTTTGTAGTAATTTTTATGTTGTACTTTTTAACTTCCGCTGTGCTGTATTTCTATTCTACCAAACACACTGGGAACAAACTGTCAGGTCTCAATTTGATAGATTCTATCATGAGTTTGAAGTCATGAAAAAAGACCTGGTTGGTGCAATTAAAGAAGCAGCTAAAGAAGGTATTAAGGAGGGCGTCAAAGCCTACCAGCAGTCTGAAGATTTGAACAATAAATAAAAATTCCCGTAATGAGATATATCAGGAGGGGAATTAAAAACTCAAACAAAAACAAATAGTAGTTTTTCACTAGCTATCTATAAAAGATTAAATAAACAATATGTCACTCCCTTTCTGAATTATCTGGAGCAATTAAACACCTCGCTCGATGTTGTCATTTATCCATCTTTGTCCAGATGCCAAATTTATCAATTAAAAAATAAGTATCGCTATTTAAAAGACTTCCCGGAACAAAACAAATCTCGTTAAATTCAATATGCTGACCCGCATAACAATTGTATTTTTGATCTGAGCGCCATTCGCGACCAACCAATGGTTCCACTTCACCAGAAGCAGCCAAGCCATCAGCTTTCGCGTGAGCTAACAGCCTTGCAGAATCAGGTAAATACACTGATGGTTTGCCTTTATGTTCCTGAAACTTTGTCTCCTGGCCAAATAGACTGTTATCCTTGTTCTCAGATATTTTTATAAGCTCAACCCTACCCCATCCGTAACCACGCTCACCACCAAGTTGCAATCGCTGTATAGCCTTTTGCCAGGGGAGGTTGCATCCTTCTTTTTCAAAAATATAACCTATCAAAAACACTGGCTCACCTGTGTCCCTAGTATTAGGGGAGATGAATTCCGTTTCCCACAGCATACCCGTAGCAGCTGATTGCTGAGGATAGGAGAGAGCTGTTCCTGCATAACTGGACAAAAAGCGATACCGAAAGATATATTCTTCTTCCCAGGGCCAGCTTATCTGATAAGTATTTTCCAATCTAAGAGCTGGATAAAAATACGTAAAAGCCAGGTCGTGGTGGACCTGTTCACCGACCTCTTGATATTTAGAAGAATCGTGAGCCGCGACGCCGCTTTCCGTCATATCTCGGGTCAGGCGCATTGTTATTGCCCCCCAAAGTGCCCGCCCAACAACATAAGGGCGAGTTCGCTGCAAATTACCTATTTTGCTATACCCAATGTGTAGTGGTGAACATACCTGAAAGATTATCTTATAAATTTGCCAGGACATCATCTTCATTCCCTAGCCCTTGCTTTAGCCCCGTAACGAGCGTAGATTAACATCTTTTCTAATGTTTCCTTGGCCAGAAGCATCGGCTCCAGTTCTTTTGTTACTTTATCTGTAATATAGCTCAATACATCATCTAATTTATCTCCAGAAGGCTTTCCCCAGCCAAAACCAAGCTCTTCCAGTAGATCCAACATTTTATCCACCACTATGTCACCATTTTTCTTCTCTTTAGCCAGTAGATATAGAAAACAGGCATAAATACCATTTTCCTGCAATATACCTAAAGCCTTGGTAACGATATTGTCAACATCATTAGGTTTTACTTTTTTAGTATCGACTAAATCTTTGACAATAGCTTGCCCATGACGGGCAGCTAATCTATCCAGGTTGGGAATTTCTTTTTGTCTATTCATTTAACCCCTCCACCATACTCTTCTTCCAGGGGCTCACCAACTATGGCCATGCGTCCAAAACCGCGGGTGCCCATACCTCCTACCCCCAGCCATTCAATCATACGCAGCCCTGCTTTTACCACCGCCAGAGGCCCTGTCCAAGGGTCACCAGGCAGCGGGTTGCCTTTAGAGGTTACTCTACATTTTTCCGACTCAAGAGGCCAAGCTTCACGATAATCATCCAGCACTACTTCAGCAGTAAGGAAAGTCGTACGTGGTATAGCCTCGTAGGTAAACAAAGCTCCTTCTTCAGCTGCTCCCCGCCTGGGATCAATGGCTACCGAGGTACGCACTTCCAGGTTGCTGTTCACCACTTGGCTAAAGAGGGCTTCATGTACCAAAACCAGGTGATCTATGACCTTTTTCCAGCACTCTGTTTCTTCCCATTTTTCTGGTGATTTGATGGATACCTGACCACTAACATTCATCATCAGCCAGCCCAGGTTTAGAGGCTCACTGCGCTGCCAGGTCAAAAATACATCACCTGCCTCCCAATCTTCGGGTGGAGACCAATCTCTACTTTCATCACCATTATTTTGATTACAAATGATGGTAAAACCAGCCTGGCTTAAACGCTCATAGGTAGTAACCCAGACCGGTCCGGCAATAGAATACACTGGAAAAGCGAGAATGTGAGCATCAAAGATATTAACCAAGCCTGAATAAGCTATATTTCTATCAGGCTGGCTCTCATCTGACTTAATATAGCCAAAGGTATAGCATACAGGGTCTTGGTCAGGATTGGCTACGCCTCGATGGTCTTGCCCTGCGGCCTCCGGATTTTCATAAAGCTGAGCAGCATAAGCTCGAGCCGCGCCATGCAAACTGGTGCCAGGAATTTTGGGAATTTTGGTCCCCGGCTCTCGTATAATGCTATTATCCACCCTCCCCAGACGGTAGCCACCTGTCCCTATGTGCACGGGATCGGTAATCATAAAAAGATATCGCTGCCACTTATAAGTAGCCATAGTACAATCCACCTCTCTTTATTCTTTCATAACTTTCATATACAGTTCAAGCAGATCGGCTAATTCGCCGCGCACCCTGGCTTGAATAAGTTTTTCCTGCCACTCTTCAGGGATGCTGTCCCATTTTTTATTCTGAGGCCAGGACGCACCCGCTAAGGTATCAGTAACAAAACGATAAAACACCTCATCATTTAGCGACAGCCTTTTGGTATCCTGGCTGTACCAATCCTCGCGTGTGGCTTCAATGTTATAAGCTATTTGCTGGCATTGAGCTTTAGACAGATATTTTAGATAATCATTCCATAAAATATGCAGTCGGTCTATGTCCTCCAGATAGAAAGGTCGGGTAATACGGGGGCGTCGCCCATCTTCGTTGTAATAAACATCAAATCGGCGAGCATTGGTATCTAGAAATTCAAAATCAAATATAGATGGCCAGACATAAATCTTTTCACCAGAACTCAAGCAAGGTGCATGAACAACTCTGCATTCTTTCTTGTCCTCCTGCCCTAAAGGCAGCTTTGCTTTTGCCTCTCGCCTTTCCACATTACAACAGTTACTATTTTTATCTCCTTCTGCTTCCAGGAAGAAGTAAGGATACCAGTAATCATCAGTGGTTTTATCTCCCATTTTAAGAGGTATGTGCCAGGTAAAAGAATGCTTGTCTCGTTCCAGCGATAGCAACAAGTGTTCATCATTGGTAGATGTCTGGGCTTCTCCTACAATATTGTTTTTGACACACCAAATTTCTGGAGGATAGGCACTGGCCAACATAGCTCGGCCAGCATCCAAGACTGAACGAACAGGCATACGACGTCCGGCATATACGATGCCCAACTTAAGAGGCAGACGATCTCTTACCTTACCCATTTCTTTCTCATATTTATCTTTGATGAGGTGTACTACCTTAAGAGATTTGTCAGCCGGGACTAACAACATAAAGATAATCGGCTCTGCCATGATTGGCATAACAGGAGCATACCCATTTTCCTGGCAGGTAATCTCGGTGACTGACCTACCTGCCAGAAGATTTTGTTTCTTCTGGCCTGCTTTTGGTTCCGGATCACGTAGTATCGGGCTACGCCTCTCCCGAAGGAATAGTTTCTCAAGATAATTTTTTACGTATTTAGCAGCTTCAGGAGGTCTGAGATATTCTGATTCTTTAGCGCCCAACTGGCAGGCAGTATAACCTAAGTTGGCAGCGCTTAAAAGATAGCCTTCTTCTTCTCCTTGTCTGCTCACCCAGACTACGTCTAGGTCTATTGCCCCCAGAACTAACTCATAAACATGAAAGTCCCCCAGGTCTGGTTCGCCATCAAGGTAAATTTTTAGCCGACGATGTTCATAGCCAACCTCTTCCAGTACCTTATTCTCTATTTCTTGCCAAAAATGGTGTGTCGTTTCCCAGATACGCCGCAACCGGCTGGGAGAAGGAGTTTTGGTAACAATATCCTTTTTTTCCTCGTTCCGGGGATCTTGCGGAGCAATCACAAAAAGAGACTCTAAAAATGACCCGTCCAGCCAGTGGCTTAAGTTAAACTGCCCCACCAGCAGAGCCAAACGGCCGTTTACATCGGCTATCTCCTCCATCCAGATAGTTTTTTCAGGAGAAACGGTAGCCCATTCCTGGGAACGATCTGCCCGCCTCTTTTCACAGATATCGCATACCAGGCGTGCAGCAGACTTTTTCCCGGGACCTTGCGGTCTCAATCCACATACAGTGCAAACATCTGCTACTTTTCCTTGCCAGAAATCTTTTATGAGACCAGGGTCAGGTTGGGATAGAGGTGTAGAAGAAAGAATAGGCTGGATTTCAGGCAATTGGTCATCTAAAACTTGACCAGATTTTTGTTTTTTTCCCCATTCGGGATCCTGCCCCCACCAGGGTTTCATTTCCAGCTCTATATGGGGCTGAACCTCTCCTCCAATTTGGAGGGTAATATCGTTTTTCAGAGTGCCCTGCTTAAATTCGTTTGTTATAAGCGCCTGTAGAGTAACACCGCTTTCATTGGTTGTTTTTAATAAGTCAGCCAGGTCGGGCACCACATAAACACTGCCGTTTTCGTCCCGGTAGATTTCGCTCCCTAATGGATAAGTAACTTCCAGTAATTTTTGCACTCTATCCAGGCCATTTTTTAAAAGTTGCTCCCTGGCCAGCAAATCCGGAATGCGGGATACACTTAAAATATAATCCAACCCCTTAACCCGAACGCTCAAAAGCCGCCAGGTGAGTTCTTTTACCTCTTTTACAGTATCTGTAAGCAAAATACCTGCCAGAGCTGCTTTGTATAGAGAACCTACCAACAACCCCCAGTTCCACAGGTCTACTTCATTAATGGGGCGGCGAGTATCGCCTAAAGCTTGAGAAAATAATGTCTCCAATTCTTTTCGTAGTTTCTCTCGCTTTTCAGGGCTATAATCTGTCAAGTTGTCCCAGGGTAAATCCCACAACTTTTTGGTTAAATTATCCGGAATATCTCTTTCAAAGCCGAAGGGAGAACTGATTTTTGTCCCAGGATAGGATTGTTCTCCATCTACTGGCTCTTGTTTATCAAAATGAGCGGTGTAATGACAGCGGCGTAGATATTGATATAAGGGATTTTTTTTCCCACTCTTATCCTCATCTAACAAATCAACAATGGATACAGAAGGAACGTCTGCGATAGTAAATGTTAGAGTTGCATTCTGTAAAGCTGGATACTTTTTCCACAATTCCTTTTGTGATAAACTATTGCCTGACGGGTTCTTGGCATTTTTCTTTAAGTGTTCGTCCGAACATTTACGGTAATCATGCAGCCAGCCTATAGCTTCTGCCAATAATAAGGCGTTGCGGTTTTCTGCCAAAATATCTAGTTTGTTCATGTTACGCCCCCCTTTTTTAAGTCCTCAGCTACTTTCTGCACCTGGTTTAAGAACTCATCTAACGTTTTGAAAGTGACTGTGACTTCTGTCACCGGAGGTAACTCTTCTTGTAACGGTTGAGGTTCAGGTTCGCTTGACGCTTCATGAGAGGCTGCCGCCATTAGCTGCTTTCCTTCTCGCTCCCACCAAGACCTGGCTTTGTTATAAAGTTGTTCTCTTTCCTTATTGTATTTACGACCACAGCTTTTCAGCCACTGCTTATATTCTTCTTCTCCTTTTAAAGTACCATCGGGAGAACGCAACTCTTCAATTAATCGAGCAGGGGCTTCCAGATAGCGAGGCAATTCCTCAGACTCCTCTGGCGCGGAATCACTTTCTGATTCTTCAGGAGGCGGCACCGCTTTGAGCGATAGCTTACCTTTACCATTTAGCTTTTCTTCTACTACTCCGAAGCCACTACTGGTCTTAGCGCCAAAGCCATATAGGGTAAGCATAGCTCTTATTCCTTCTGCCAGGAGCAACAAATCTTGTGCTACAGCTTCACGATGAGTCTCCTTGCTCTTACCAAAGGGTCCAAGGGGCACGTATAAGAGAGAGAAACTTCCGGCGGCATTTATGGGCACACACTCTAATAAGATTGGCCCCCGCTGGCTCGTTCCTGTTTTACGATCGTGGGGATTTATTACCTCCAGAGCTACTTTTTCAAAAAATGTGGGATAAAAGTAAAGTCGACCAGCAAGAAAACCATTTTTCGAGATAAATCGCCTTAAGTAACGCCGAAACCAGCGGGCCTGGTGTTTGCCACCGATTTTATCTAAATACTGATTATAATTTTTATCATCGATGTCAACGCTCCGTTCAGTACCGAAAAGCCTCACTAATTGTAAGCGCCAGGCCACAAATTGTTTGCGGTTGCTACGTTCTTCTTTTTCTGCCGCATCCAACTCTGTCCACCACCGGACCAGCAACTGTAACATGGCTGCCCGTAAAGCGCCCTTCCAGCTAGAAGCAGCTACCATAGGCGTTTTAAATACCTTTTCTCGACATAGTGGATTTTCCATAATGTAGAAGTTATCTTCACCTTTACTAAGATAAGGCTTGCGCATTTTGAAGGGTATCTGGAGCATAAAGCTGAACCGGGGCAGCCAGCTAATAGCAGAAGCATCCAGAGTAAAAGCAAAACTATCCGGTATTTGGCAGAAATCAAAATGTTTATTTTGCCAGGGATTATCTACTACGTTTAAACTTTCCTGCCAGGAACTACGTATTTCATCCTTGCTTTTAGAACCCTGTGCTTCATACCATAAATAAGCCAGGTGTGGCTCATCATCTGGTTTGTTTTTCTTCAAAGAAGCATAATAATCTAGTGACATATTATCCCCCCTCAATGCCCAGCAGGCTTTGCAAAAATTCTCTGGGGTCAGTGATATTCACAGTAGCGGTATCTCTTGGAGAATTGAACTCCCTCCAAGTCTCTAAATCATACTCATGGATTAGATGATTATGGATAACCTCTACTATTTTTTCGCGATTCCATTCATTATCGTAACAACCAGCTTTTTCTGGAATCCAGCCCCAGATGCGTATTTGCCCATCACCATAAGGACGAGATATTTTAACCTTGGCAGCCATCTTATTATCTCCGGCTGTTGTCCCCATTATAAAATGGCGCACATCCTGGTTGGCAGAAAATAGCTGGCGCAGGTCGTATTTCAGATTGAAGGTATCTACTTCCCGGACATTTTGCATTTTAATCTGGGTAAAAAAGACATTTCTTAAAGAAGGCCACTCATAATATTCCTGGTTGTCAGCGGTGGTAGCAAGCCATTTGTAAAGTGGTCCGGTATCCCAGCGGTCGTCAATCGGCTCAATAACACCAAAGCCCATCTGGGCTCGAGCGCCCAAAGCTCCCCAATCTGCTATGAACTGGATAAGGCCCATAATCACATCAGATGGAAAATCACCATATAGACTTTGGATCTGGATCTCGAAGCTTCCACTTTTAGGCGTATTAGGTTTAGTGTTGGGAAAACTTGGGAAGTACCAGGCTGGCGTATGTTTTTTTCCTTGAGTTTCATAAACTCTTTCAGCTTCGATGGGATGTTGAATTATCGCATCATAAATCTCGCTTTCTTTTACGGATAAACGAAAACGCCGCTTCCATCCTGTTGCTCCAAATACCTGACATACGTCACATAATCCTGCGTCTCTCAAGCGTTTGCCTTCATCGCTTGCTTCAGATTTGAAGTATTTATCCACGTCAAACTTGCACTCATCGCTACGCTCGCAAACTCTGCCCCCCAAACCCCGCACGAGTACTTCATACCACCATCGCATACTGCCCAATAGGCCAGTTTCATGAATACGATCTACTTTGCCACCTACCCCTCCAGTCCATAAAGGAGTTAATGTTTTAACTTTCAAGCCCTTCACGCTCCTTCACAATAAGGATAATATGCTCTTTGCCCCCCTTCCTATTTTATATATTAAACTGAAGACTTAATCTAAACAAACTATTATTAAGGATAATCTACTCCTCCAGCTCCGGGTCTACATCGATAGAGCCTTTTGGCAGTCAATACTAATCCCTGAATCAAGCCATATTTTCGAATGGCAAGCACTGCATACTCAGAGCACGTAGGGGCGAAGACGCAACGATGTGACAATCTATTTTCCGTTAGTCGTTGATAAAGTCGGATGGCATAAATCGCTGCTTTTTGAGGGATACTGGTCATTTAAGGTTTTCCCTGTTGGGTCGCTTCTTTTAGAGCATCTAATTGATGGGCAATTTTATTAAATACGCAATCTGAGCCAGTCCAAAGCTGGCATCTGTTTCTCAAACACTCCACAGGCTTCCACACTGTACGTGTGGATAAACATCCCTCCTTCTGATTTGTCCACGAAAATGGGCATTCAGCCATACTCTCCCCCCCTTGAAATAACATATATTCTAATCTTATCTTATCTGAATTTTATAATCTACCTTTTTTGACTCTCATTACAGAATTTTTATTTGTTATCCAGATTTTCAGACTGCCGATAGGCTTTGATGCCCTCCTTAATACCTTCTTTAACTGCTTCCTTAATCGCATCAACCAAATCTTCTTTCATGACTTCGAACTCACGATAGAATCCATCAAATTGAGACCTGATAGTTTGTTCCAATGCATCCCCAATCTCTGCATATACCTCACTAGCGTAGCCACCGACTATCCCGGGAGAGTTTTCTGCATATTTTCTGAGCGATTCGATAAGACCTGCTTTCCTCATTGCATCGTCTAAAGACATTTTATTACCTCCCTCCTTTTTCCTTCTTGCCTTAGAGTGCTACCTTAACCCCCTTCCCTTTTCATCATTTCTGAACGCTTCTATCAAGAATCCTACAGGGGAAGAAAATCCCCTTAGTATAAAGAAGTAGGTTTCCTATGACCGTCCTTTCTTCCATCTTGTAGGAAACAGAGGGCGGTATAGCCTCACTTTTTAGACCTGAATAAACCTGTCAATCCGCATCATGATTTTTCAACTCTTTAAGAACTTCTTCTTTGACCTGCTGCTTTACCTCCGACATGATATCTCTAATTAGAGAAGTATAAAGCGGAGAGAGGTAAGACGCTACTCGGTCTGGAGCTCCTGCCATTCTCTTGGTTCGCTCAATCTCGGCCAAAGTTTTCCCAATTCTTTCAGCAAAATCAGACATACAACGCACCCCCTTAAAGAGCCAGGATGTTATAAGTAAGAGAGAACTTTCTACTTGTATAGTATACCCTAAATTTTATCGTCTGTAACTGCAATCCCTCATAGGTAGGCCAGAACTATAAAACCCCCTTCTTTTCTTATCATTGCAAGGACTTTCCTCATTTCTCATCGCAGGGAGCAATTGAGGAAGCGATCTCGTTTTTTAAAGGGTGAGATTGCCACAGAGCAATAAAGGGGGAGAAAATACTCCCTTATGAACCCCCCAAAAAGCAAAAAAGTTAGAGAGAATAAAAAGCAAAAGACCACTGAGGAAGAAAGGGCGTCTTCCTCAACCCTCGCGATTGACCCCGGGGGTTACACCGCTGGTGCAGAGAGGCTTGCGATTGAACATTCGGGGGCGTCTTTTTCTGTCACCGCGAGTAAGGGTAGAGGCCGACCGCGGTGATCTCTCTTTCCCTCTCCCTTCGGGGGTTAGGGTGTCTTTGTTTTTTCGTCACCCCTGAATGGTTCTGCGAGGGGTCCATGGTTTAAAAAAGTATTTAGATTCCCGGCTAAATTTCGGGAATAATGGTGCGAGACACGCCTATGGTTCACAATGAAAGGACAAAAAGAAAAAGCAAAAACGTGGATTCCCACCTCCTCGTCACCCCGGCAATCTTTAAGCCGGGGTCTACAGTATTGAAAGCATTTGGATTCCCGATAAAAAATTTCGGGAATGACAAAAGAGGCGTCACCCCGGCAATCTTTAAGCCGGGGTCCACAGTATTAAAAGCATTTGGATTCCCGGCTAAATTTCGGGAATGACGGTGGGGGGTGGATTCCCGGCTAAATTTCGGGAATGGCAGAGAGAACTGTAAAGAAGAAGATACTTCCATCGCTCCTATTTATCATCGCCGAGAGGGGAGCCAATTGGTCCCGGTTTTCAATGTGCTCAATTAGCAGCATTTACCCGCTCTTTTCTTTTAAAATTAATTCCAATGATCAATAAATCGGTACTAAAGATTTTTGTGATTAAGATGACTAGAAAGATAGCTAGCACAACGTTGTAAACACAACCATAGAGCACAAAAGAACGATTACCAAATAAAAGATTTCTTATGGATAGCATTGGATGAGTAAAAGGTATTGCAAAAACTACTATTTTAAGCGGTGTTGTCAAAGTCGAAAAGTCTTTGAACATTGTTATAAGTCCGCTGAAAATAGCGAGTGCACTTAATGGAAATGTCATTGTTTGGGCGCTTTTAAAATCTTTTGACATGACACCTAAAAGCATCGCCAGAGTAATACCACATAGTAAGGCAGAGAACAACGAAAATGCAACCATCACATAATCTGTCGGGGAAAGAGTTAAATTAAAAGATGCTGGCAAAGAGGCAGTAAAAGGTTTCATATATAAATTGAAACCAACCATATAGATGGATGCCATAACCAAACCTGCTATGGCTGAAGCTAATATTTTTGAGAATACAATGTAGCTTCTATTCACCGGCATGGTTAAAAGAGTTTCCAATGTTTTGTTTTCTTTTTCTAAACCCATAGAAGATATAACAGTGCTTCCAGCCATGATTATGAGCATCATTATCACAATAGACGTCATTGTTGATTGTGAGCTGGTGAAATTTAGCAGTTGTGAAGGTGAGGAGTTTTCAAAGATTTTTTCTTGGAACATTGTTGTATCGACTTTGTCGATAGGATCAATCACAAGCGTGGGATTTTTCACATTGTAATGATTCATAAGAAGCATAGATATCTGTTTTTCGATATTCTCGCTGAATCCTTCAAATACAGTTGAGGAAATCGTATCCATTATTCCCAATCCCTTCAGTAACCAAAAAATCTTTATTCTCGCCTTTTCCCCTGATTGAATACTATTTGTAAAGCTTTCATCGACAAGCAACAGAGCAGTACCACCATGCTCTTTCAGCATATCAAGTCCTTCTTCTATATTTTCTCCAGAGTAAATAACCTCTGCAAAACTTCCAACGCTTTGTTGAACAACCCTTCCGTACTCTCCAGCATCCAAGTTCACAACTGATATAACCGGTTTCTTAGAAGCTTCTTCCTCTATGTCTCCCACACTTCCACCAATGGAAGCATAAACGAGGGCAAGAACCACTGCAACTATAATATTTGAAATAGTAAGAACTTCTCGAAGTTCTTTTTTCAGTAAGTTCCAGAACACCTTATCACCTCCGTAAAGACCTCCTCGATATTAGGGGCATCGAATTCTTCTTTGAGCTGTTTAGGGGTTCCGGTTTTGATAATCTGACCTTTATTTATTAAAGCGATCCGGTCGCAAAGATATTCAACTTCTAACATATTGTGAGATGATAAAAGAGCAGTCCCGCCGTTTCTAACATAATCTTTTATTATTTTCCTAACCTCCTGAGCGTTCAAAACGTCCAGGCCAGAGGTAGGTTCATCCAAGATAGCGAGTTTCGGATTGGTCATAAGCGCTCTGGCTACTAATAACCTTCTGACCATACCCTTGCTATAAGTGCTCACCTTTGAATTTATTCGATCTCCCAACTTGGCTATTTGAACACCTTTTTCTGTCATGTGTTGAAACTCAATTTGGTCCTTGGCAAAGAATCTGGCGATGAACTTGAGGTATTCCAGACCGGTTAATTCTTTGTAGGCACCTGCATCTTCGGGAAGATAGCTTATAAACTGGCGAACCATCTGAGGAGTCGAAGCTATGTCATAGCCGAATACCTTAACACTGCCAAAATCTGGTCTCAGTAAAGTTGAAATTATCCTTAGAGTGGTCGTCTTTCCTGCACCATTGGGGCCTATCAAGCCAAAAATTTCTTTTTCTTCAATTTCAAAGCTAATTTTTCTAAGAGCTTGAATGCTCCCATAGTTTTTCTTCAAATCAACAACTTCAGCTGCTTTCATCATGTCACCTCATTTGTTTCCATTCATTATACTAGTTTCTACCAGTTTCAATCCCTTATAGGTAGGCTAAAAACAACAATAAAAAAACGACCAACCAAATACCAACTTGAATTGTTTCAATCCCTTATAGGTAAGCTAAAAACTAAGGGAGGTGAATTAGATGAGACATGTTTGGTTCTGGTTTCAATCCCTTATAGGTAAGCTAAAAACTATACAGGGGGAAGTGAAAGCAGAGTTCACTTTTAAGTTTCAATCCCTTATAGGTAGGCTAAAAACACTTCAAATTGCTGTCGAAGTGGACGTTTTGGTGCGTGTTTCAATCCCTTATAGGTAGGCTAAAAACAGTGGTTATTCTTGGACTGCCGTATATGCTATCCCTGGTTTCAATCCCTTATAGGTAGGCTAAAAACATAAAGATGGGTGAAATACAAAAGGGTAAGCTATTCTTGTTTCAATCCCTTATAGGTAGGCTAAAAACAGACGTGGAAATATACATTCCACGTATCGGGAAACTGGAAGGTTTCAATCCCTTATAGGTAGGCTAAAAACAATTTCTATGAGCGCAGTTGCTCCCCAGACTGACGCTAGTTTCAATCCCTTATAGGTAGGCTAAAAACACTAACTCTCTCATATTATGTCTCCTCATTTCTATTGGTTTCAATCCCTTATAGGTAGGCTAAAAACAATCCGGATATCGTTCCTTCGCTCCCACAAGGGAGTTGTTTCAATCCCTTATAGGTAGGCTAAAAACTGATATTGGAAGATATCTTTCGCAACTGTGAACGGGGTTTCAATCCCTTATAGGTAGGCTAAAAACTTCTGGGATTTAAGGTAAATACCTTCCACCATGTCTGGTTTCAATCCCTTATAGGTAGGCTAAAAACCCGATATACCTTTGTCATCATCCAGTCGGGTATAACGTTTCAATCCCTTATAGGTAGGCTAAAAACAAGAAATCAGAATAGCATGGTTCAGTGGTTAGGGGCTGTTTCAATCCCTTATAGGTAGGCTAAAAACGGTAAATGAACTTATGCAAGAGAAAATAGCCTTATACGTTTCAATCCCTTATAGGTAGGCTAAAAACTAAACATAAAGACAAGTGGTTCTGGCATGACGAGAGTTTCAATCCCTTATAGGTAGGCTAAAAATGCCATCTCTTGATATTGCTACCGAGCAATACCCAATGTTTCAATCCCTTATAGGTAGGCTAAAAACGATCTTACTGGAAGAACATGGTCATCCGGTAGAACAGGTTTCAATCCCTTATAGGTAGGCTAAAAACAAAGAATATCCTCTCATCTTAGCGATTACAGATGAATGGTTTCAATCCCTTATAGGTAGGCTAAAAACGAATTGCTGATGCGAGGAACTATCTCTTACTACTTGGTTTCAATCCCTTATAGGTAGTTAAAAACTGCAATGATGCTCGATTTCGCTTTTTTAAGCTCCTAGTAGAAGATAAAACAATTTTAGGGATATTACACTACCAATTGCATAATCAATCATGCTTTTCGTTTTCCTTTTTAAATTGCCTCTCCATTTTCTCATATTCATTCATCAGTCTGTGAGCATAAATGGTTTCAAACACATTTTTCATCTCTTCATTGCTCTCATAAAAATCCCAGTTTACAACTTCGGGGAAAGGTACAATCCTTATACAGGAAGGCCCTCCGGTAATCCACTCATATAGCTTAACAATAACATAATCATAATCACCGATATATCCCAATACTTGTCCTTGCGATTTTACTAACTTATGTTCCCCATCAAAAGAATGAAACCACATCTCAACAATACTCATAGCCTTTTCAGCATCACTAGACATGTTCATCCTCCTTTTTCCTATCTTTAAAGAGAGGAATGCCCTCTCTTTCCCTTTGCAGTAATGCTCAATTACACTTTTTTAATGTGTCTGACTGCTTTCAATCCCTTATAGGTAGGCTAAAAACACACTATGAGCGGAGTACCCCCTCTTCCATTGTATAGTTTCAATCCCTTATAGGTAGGCTAAAAACCTATCGTGCAAACATTTGGTGTTCCTCCTGAAATGTGTTTCAATCCCTTATAGGTAGGCTAAAAACTGGAGAGGAAGGATATTTTAAGCTCATACGTGCCATGGTTTCAATCCCTTATAGGTAGGCTAAAAACCGATTGAATGGATAAACCAGAGAAGTGGAACATTAATTAAGTTTCAATCCCTTATAGGTAGGCTAAAAACCTTTAATAATCAATTCCCGACTCCCGCCGTGAAGCACGTTTCAATCCCTTATAGGTAGGCTAAAAACAAGTATAGATATGAAAAAACGTTGATATTAAAGGGTTTTGTTTCAATCCCTTATAGGTAGGCTAAAAACGTGGAATTCTGGGAAATCAAAGGAATTACAAATCGAGTTTCAATCCCTTATAGGTAGGCTAAAAACCAAGTAACTCCTCTGGATACTTATATACTTCTACCCGTGTTTCAATCCCTTATAGGTAGGCTAAAAACTTAAAAGAGGCGAGCCAAGCCAAGGCGAGCCAAGGCAGTTTCAATCCCTTATAGGTAGGCTAAAAACTTGGAAAGCATCGTTAACCGAGGCGATCGAGATTCCTGTTTCAATCCCTTATAGGTAGGCTAAAAACATCTTGAAGTAGAGTTAACTGTTAACAACGGACTAAGTTTCAATCCCTTATAGGTAGGCTAAAAACTTGGGGTTAGATGCCCCTGCGGAGATGGATAAGTCACCCATGTTTCAATCCCTTATAGGTAGGCTAAAAACAAGCATTTGATGTGCTTCTTCGCTCCCAAGAAACTCTGTTTCAATCCCTTATAGGTAGGCTAAAAACAGAGGATAAGTTATTAGAGAATAAAATTAAAAAATGGTTTCAATCCCTTATAGGTAGGCTAAAAACCCTTTTGTAGAAAATTATGTAGCGGTTCTTCGGGTTTCAATCCCTTATAGGTAGGCTAAAAACTTGAAAATGACCCTGAAGGAACTCATATAATCAATGTTTCAATCCCTTATAGGTAGGCTAAAAACAGCATCTCCAGAAAGAGGCAGTATATTGGAAACATGTTTCAATCCCTTATAGGTAGGCTAAAAACCTTCGCTTAAGAGCTTATTACCAATGGGAGAAAATAGTTTCAATCCCTTATAGGTAGGCTAAAAACATTGTATATATTTAATTCCTGTTTCCGATACCCACATGTTTCAATCCCTTATAGGTAGGCTAAAAACCAGTTTGTTTCGTTTTTCTTCATTCAATAGAGTAAGTTTCAATCCCTTATAGGTAGGCTAAAAACTGGGGCAGAAACTAATAGAAGAGCAACCATGTTAGTAAGTTTCAATCCCTTATAGGTAGGCTAAAAACTATTTCTTTACTGGTGGGCTTTACCTTCCAGAATATCCGTTTCAATCCCTTATAGGTAGGCTAAAAACACACTGGAAGCGATGCTTCCAATATGCCGACTCATCCGTTTCAATCCCTTATAGGTAGGCTAAAAACAAAACATGGTAAATTCCATTCAGAAAATAGCCCAGAAACGGGTTTCAATCCCTTATAGGTAGGCTAAAAACAATTTCTCTCCGAACTAAATGAAGAATTTCATTAAAGTTTCAATCCCTTATAGGTAGGCTAAAAACCTCATATTAGGAGAAATGCAAATAAACCAGATAAAGGTTTCAATCCCTTATAGGTAGGCTAAAAACCTTCCTGAATGCCTTAAGGATGTGGAGCTATTCACGAGTTTCAATCCCTTATAGGTAGGCTAAAAACAAAATTTAAAAATATTTTTGCATAAATAAAAAAACCTCGTTTCAATCCCTTATAGGTAGGCTAAAAACTTCGGCGGTTAGCCCGAATTCAAGCACATATTTCGTGTTTCAATCCCTTATAGGTAGGCTAAAAACCCATCACAATCGTCTCGTTTATTAGCAAAAAACTCAGGTTTCAATCCCTTATAGGTAGGCTAAAAACTCAAAATAGCTTTTCCTTGTAACTATAAGCTTGATTGGTTTCAATCCCTTATAGGTAGGCTAAAAACAATTCCTTATCATCATATTCCCACTCTAATGAGTGTTGTTTCAATCCCTTATAGGTAGGCTAAAAACGAACTATTACTTAATTTATATGGCTATGGTCTCAAAAGTTTCAATCCCTTATAGGTAGGCTAAAAACTAATTTTTTGATATTCCCTTAATTTCTCTTCAAACTCGTTTCAATCCCTTATAGGTAGGCTAAAAACCAAAGCAAACATTTCTTTTTGCCTTTCGGTAAGCCGTTTCAATCCCTTATAGGTAGGCTAAAAACCTGATTAATCTTGCTCAAAAAACTGTTTCATTAAATGTTTCAATCCCTTATAGGTAGGCTAAAAACATAGTGCTGAACCTCAACGGATTCAAGAGATTTATCAGGCGTTTCAATCCCTTATAGGTAGGCTAAAAACTTATAACGGAATTATAATTCGGTGCAGGAAAGACTGGTTTCAATCCCTTATAGGTAGGCTAAAAACGCTCCCAAGACAGGTGCGATACCGTTACGCTACGCCCGTTTCAATCCCTTATAGGTAGGCTAAAAACACCTCATGAGAAAGAATCTAATCTTATAGATACAGAGTTTCAATCCCTTATAGGTAGGCTAAAAACCTCTTTTTATACTCTCTGTCTTTAATTGCTAAACCAGTTTCAATCCCTTATAGGTAGGCTAAAAACCCATATCCCCGTAAAACCCTTCTCGGGGATATTTAAGTTTCAATCCCTTATAGGTAGGCTAAAAACTTCTAACCACAACATTCAAGGGAGCTTGAATTTCGGTGTTTCAATCCCTTATAGGTAGGCTAAAAACAAGAAAAGGAACTTAATAGAATTTATTTTTATCAAGCGTTTCAATCCCTTATAGGTAGGCTAAAAACATTTACGTAAGCTCAAAGGACGACAAGACCAAGAATTGTTTCAATCCCTTATAGGTAGGCTAAAAACCTCTTTTATTGAAGGGTTAAGTAAGGCTCAAGAACAGTTTCAATCCCTTATAGGTAGGCTAAAAACCCTTACTTAAGCTATAAGAGAATAATAGTAGATGAGAGTTTCAATCCCTTATAGGTAGGCTAAAAACCCGTTCGAGGGGCTTAAAATAAGGATTCCTTATTTTCTATTTAGTTTTCAAGGTGCGTGCCTGAAATTATTAAAAACTATTATTATCATTTTGTCAAACGAAAATAATAGATTTTTTCCTTTCTGTCGATCCCCGGGGGTTTTTGCGCTACCGGAGGTCGACAGAAAATTTATAGTAGATTTCAAGTTAGTATTTTTAAATCTCTATTCTTAGACTCCATTACACCTTCTGGTCTCTCCTCTTTTTTTGACAGGACAGAAAAGGTTAGACAAAAGTGAAAAAGCGAGAGCTTTAAATCATCATTGTCTGCCCACCTTTGTTCAAACCCAGGAGATGTCGTTCCATATACTGTTGTCGTCGTAAAAGATAGAAAACGACCGAATCTTCTTCAACATTGATGACCTTACGTAGCTCAGCCTTTAGCCGTTCAAACTGTGCTGCGGTGAGTTCTCCTTCTAAAAGCGAATTTTGAACCCAATTGAGATATCGTCGCCCTATTTTTAAGACCTTAGTAACTCGCTCTACTTTAACGTCATAAGCCATAATTACAAACAACTCTACCACCTCGAAATATATGGGTCGTAAGGCTTATCTCCTAAGAGATGTTTTTCAATTTTATATAAATCAAGCCTAATCAGCCGACGATAAGAAACTTTCCGCTTAAGGACTGGATGATCAATGGTGGTTCGAAGTCTCCCTTCCCACTCCTTAACAAAAATTTCCCGCCCAGCCTCGGTAAGAAAAATTCCTTCCACTCCTTCAGAAAAATGCTTTGCCTTCAGCTGATTCTTATTTATCAAGGAAAATATTACCCTGTCTACTAATACCGGTTTGAAAACTTCTGCCACATCTAAATTAAGACTGAACCGTCGGAAATTAGTTGTATGCAGAAATCCAATTCGAGGGTCAAGATGGGTCCGATAAATTTCGCTCAAAACTGTCACGTAGAGTAAAGAATTACCAAAACTGATCAACGCATTCAGGCGGTTTTGAGGTGGCCTCCGTGTTCGCTTATCAAAAGAAAAATCTTCTTGATTTATTATGATATCGAAGGCGCTGTAATAAGCTTCTCGAGCGTTACCCTCAATGGCCATCAGTGTTTCAGTTGATTCTTGTGTTTCAATTGCGAGAGCAGCGCGTTCAAGCTGGTCAAGGATTGGTTCTAAGCTTTCTTTTCCTCGCCGTAAGTAATACTCTAATACTCGTTCCATATTCCCGACCGCACCAGAGACAAACCTTCTTGCTAAATCCATTCGCTTGATGGGGTCAAGATAGTGCTCCGATTGTTTGAGGATTAGCCAACCGGAATTGTAATACTCCCTCGGATAAAACGAACCAACATAATACCCATAACGATTGAAGAAATGAATTAAAATTTCATTTTGAGTTAAAAATTCCAAAAATCGCTTATTGAAATTTAACTCTCCAAACGCATAAAGCTCGGCTATGGTTTCTACGGGGATATACCGCTTTTTAGCGCTAGTGTCCTTGAAAACGATGGTGTTTTGCCGTCGTTCCAGTACCCCGCTGGAAAAGATGTATACAGGCTTTTTCATTTTTTTTACCCCCAACAGAACTCAGCATAAGCGCAAGAGCGACATATCGGCATCCACTCTCCAGCTGGTGGAGTTGGAAGTTCGTTCAGTTCTTCGATTTTCTGTAAAGCTACCTTAACTTCTTTTTCTCTCTCTTCTGTGAGCTCGACATCTTCCTTTCTTTTTTGGCGAGGAAAGCGCAACTCACCTGTCACTCCAGTTAACCCTTTTTGTTTAAGGTAGTAAAGATAATAGAGCACCTGAAGCCTCGCTGCTTCAACCATTTTACGCGAATATTTTACCTCTAAAACCTTACCACTCTCCTCAATAATATCTACTTTAATCAGCGAGTCGATAAGCACTTCACGCTTTCCAAGGCGCGGATAGCTTGTTTCATGGAGTAGTGCACCCAGAGCCACTTTATCACTTGATTTTTCTAACTCCAGACGGTGGGAATAGAGCCAGAGCTTCCTATGACACACCGCGTAATAGTTAACCTGCGTACCCGTATAAAATAACTGTTCATCTGCAGGCTTATCCTCCAATGACTCTGGCTTGTCCATACTATATGCCCTCCTCTCAATCCTTAGCTTTACTTTATTATTCCTAAAGACGAATCACTCTCTGTAAATTCATCAGAGTTAGGTGGCAGAAGCCCCACCTTACTATCATAAGGAAGGTTAGTCCCAAAATATTTTAAGTCGCTACATGGGTAAAACCACTCGGAAAACTTACTAAGCCACCAAATTGGTACAGAAATTAAAAGCTCTACTATACGCCAAGGCTCGCCCTGCTCGCGTAGTTTATAGGCTTCTTGCAATAGTGATTCATGTAATACGTTAATGGAGATTTGACCTCGACGGGTGGTAAACTTCTCTCGCATGCTTTCATCGGAAAGATCGATGGTGTAACACCCAAGAATCTGTTGCACTTCTTCCAGCGTTTGTCCTCCCTCATGAAATTCTTTCTTCCAGTCTTCTGATAGCATCACATGCCTATAAAGCCGATCGGTAGCGTTAGCTAAATCTCGATCAGTAGGTATTTCCGGTAGGCTTTTTAAAATATCGAGGCTTCGCTCTAATATCTCCCGACCATATATTTTCTGAGAGCCTCCAGAGTACTGACAACATATGATGACTGGTGCTGCAAACCTTTCTCCACGACGATTAACTCTACCCATACGCTGTACTAGAGCATCAAGAGGAGCAAGTTCAGTCAAAAGCACATCATATGAAATATCCAGGCTAACTTCTACTACTTGTGTGGAGATGAAAATTGTACCGGGAGGGGGATCCCCTACTCTGGCCTCTTTTTCTTGTCGGTCACGAAAGGTAAAACGAGAGTGTAACAGGTGAGTTTTTTCCCAATTATAACCTTCTCTTAAGGTCTGATAAAGCATTTGAGCTTCATGAATGGTATTAGCTACTACGAGCACTTTTTTGCTATCACGAGCAAAAGAGATGATATTTTCCAGACTGTTGTGTAATGAATCATCTCTGAGTTCCAACCTATGACGAGTGCGCTGCCACAGAGGATCTTCAGCCTCTACCAACTCTCCCTGGGGAAAAAACTCCAGAAGCATCGACGGAAGCGTAGCGCTAGCCAGAGCAAGTCGGGCTGGTCGTTCCTTATCCAGAGCTCTGGAGAGAAGTCCTAAGGTATAGGGTTCATAAGCATGGATTTCATCCAGAATAATCGTAGCCTGTTGTGCAAGACATCTGCGTTCTTCCCAATGACGTCCGTTAAGGTGGGCTATTAGATATTGGTCGAGCGTGGCTACTGTAACAGGTTTTGCAAAAACAGATCCAAAAAGACGCAGTTCCAAAGGGTCTTCTTCGGTTTCGCTGTGAAGTATGTAGCTAGCTCGACCATGCGCCAGCGATACACGGTTGTCGCCATAAATTTGCCGTAATCGCCTCCACATAGCGTTGACTGTGGCTTGAGTGGGAAGTAAATAAATGAGGCGTTCTGTGTCGCCAGCCCATAATAAAAGAGCTTCTGTCTTGCCTGTCCCAGTGGGAGCTCGAAGTTGAAGGTTTTTCCCTCTGATTGCCTCTGCTTTTTGCTGAAAGCTCCGCAGAGCAAGGTGCTTAGTGCCCAATTCTACTAAATCTTCCCCTTTATCCAAAAATAACACAGTAGAGCCATTCTTGCTACCCGACACCAACCAATCTGATAGATGTAACACTGTTTTTACTTGAGCAAATTCATGTACAGGAAGGCTTTGCAACCGGCCACGTAAAGTGGTTTGGGGGTCTATCGAAATGTCATCAAGTATGGCTGCGGGAGAATTAGCAAGCAAAGGAGACAAAAAGTTCAAAAAATCTTGTGCGCTTGGCAGCCCACTTATTTCGTAGCATTTAAGCAATCCCCAAATTTCTTCTAAAATTTTGTCGAGGTAAGGGTGAAATTTTGGGGTAGTAAAACCTCTGTACAAATTAGGGCTTAGAGGGGAATGATGAGTTAAAACTGATGCTGTAGCAGTAAGCTCATAAATATACCAATTGTGGTAGCAATTTAATTTGTTTTCCGCTATCAGAATAAATGGTAAAGATGCCAGAGCATGAGGGTAAGCCTTACCTCGCTTGCCGCGCATATATTCCTGGAAATCTATCGTCGCTTTGCCGATATCATGTAGCACACAAGCAAGTAGGGCTTTCGTGCGTAAACGTTCGTCCAGCCCCAAACGATGAGCGACATCATTCCCCAAGCGCAAAACATCTTTAAGGTGATCAATCAGTAAGACATCTGGCTTAGCTAAAAGTTCGCCCATACGAAATTTCTCCCCCGACACTGCAGGGCAGGTAAATTGGGAACTTCTAATTCCAATTCCAGAGGAAGAAAGCTAAAGACGGCGTGGTTTTCTGGATGGCGTATTCTCTTATCGTCCACAGAAAAACTCAGTGGCAACCTTTCAACCAATGGTGGCTCAAAACGAATCCCGGGCTGCAATATTGGGCGAACTGGCATTTCTCGGATATCGCCTGGCAATATCGTACCACGGAAGCGTGATTCCCCTGAAGAAGCAGAATCTACCGTAATATCTTTAACAAAGAGTAATTCATCTTCTCTACCAAGTGAGAGCGGATATACAGGATCTCTAAATCCTTGTTCCAACCGGGTAAGTAAGTCTTCACTTCCTCCATAAAGAAGTGTGTAGTGCACATCAAACAAAAGCTCGCGCATGTAAGGGGAGCGCTCCATTTTCCCGCTCTTGATTTTAAGCAAAGTCCACATGTCTTGTGCGTACCCAGGCTCAATATCCATCCAAACCGACACCTTAATATCTCTAAAGAGACTATCTTCAGCCCAAAGATGGTAGTCTGAAGCCCCCAGCACAGCACCAGCCAAACCTATAAGTGTGGTTGGAGGTGGCATTGGCAGTGTTCGCTGATAATTGTGGTCTAAGGGTCGCCGGAAAGATACTACAGGCGCCTGTACCGCTACACAGAGCACTCGTTCCACAGATTGTCCACCTCTTTTTTGGCTTCTTGTATGGCATCATAAACAGTAAACACCCCCCCATAATCTTCGAGAGATTCCTTAATTTCGTCTTCATTATCAAAAATTCCCGGTTCTATTCCAAATATTGTGTAATTGCGGTAATTTCTAAACCACTCAAGAGCGCTCTTGAGTGGTTCTACCTCCAGAATATATTTATTGTTTTCATAATGAACCGCAAATGCTTCCAGAAAAACAGGATGCTTAACTGTAAGTTGACTATAAGCAATAAATTTTGGTGAGAGGTCTGTCAGCATTCGTGCCGTGCGTCCTCCACCCCATAGAAGGCTCAAAGCTTCTAATAGGTCTTGTAAGCGTTTTCTGCGCTCGTCAATGGGGAGCTCTTCTTTTTTATCTTGATTTATTTCGAGAGGGGCAAACACCCCTAATCTATCCAGTTCTATTAGCATAGAACCCTTAAAAAGGTTAGTGTATAGTTCGGTCTCAAATATGTTGCCTCCTGCTGCCATAGTTTGACCAAAGCGCTCAAACGAGCGGGTTCCTAAGTCACGATCGCCCTGAAAAGGAAACATGCCCACCGCAGCTGATACACGCACAGGTGAGGTTCTGCGGCACCCTGCAGGGTCAAGATAACCGAAAAGATCTTCGTCGACAAACTCCCAGGGGCGCACAGGTGGAGTCACTTGTTGTCCGCTCACCTTAGCGAATGGCTCAGACAATGTATGACCCAACTCTTCTAATCGATCTTTTAACATTCGGCGGATAGCTTGACCAGAAATGTAAGGAATCGTACTACCATCAGGTAGAGTAACCTTTTTAGCAACAATCACATTGCCTTCTGTGTAAGAAGCATTCACGTTTGCCGCTGAAACTTTCGTCAAATAGCCGATAGCAATTGCTTTACTCATCAATTACTCCCTCCTTTGATGTTTGAATCTCTTCTTTCTGCTGTTTTGCACTTTCACGCAAAAAGGCATTCATAGCATAGATAGAAAGCAAGGTTTTAACTCGCACCCATGGTGCTCCAGAAATTCGCTCCCCTTTTTCAATTTTGAGTAGCGCTTCAGGCACTGTCATCTCCAATCGAAACTGAGCATCATTGAGAACTCGATAGAACTCCTCTGGGTTTTTAGCATTTCGCAGAGCATAAAGTAATCCCATATCATTATTCTCCCTTGCCATCTTCCCGAGCGTATATCCAAAGCCAGCCAGAGTTCGTTGAAATTGTTCATCCATACCAAGCACCTCCTTGAGATATATGTTAAATATATCCATAGTGCCCCAGACTAAAGGTCTGGGGTTTTTCTCCTTAACACGTGACTCAAAAAGAAATTTCTCTACAAAGGGAAAAGGGTCATCAAACTCCAGTATCGCCTGAGCGATTTTATCGCGCCACAGCGTCTCTCTTTTATTACCTCGCTGGGTTTCAAATTGCCGAAATACTGTTGCAACGTGTTTAGCAGGGTTATCAGAGATTTTCTTCTGAGTGATTTCATCTATCCATTTTTCGTAAAGACGATATAGCGAATGGAGTTTGGTAAATTCTCTAAACACTTTCATATCAAAAGCGTTTCCAGGCGTACCAGTGACGGCGTAAAGGACAATTGGTGGCGGTGCAGTGTTTGTTATACCTACTCCAAAAATCTCCGCCAAACATTTACGCCCTTCTTCTGAGAGCTGTTCTGATTGATGTATATGAGAGAAAAGTGCAAAAAGTAGTCCTAAAGTAGTTTCGTGGATATAAGGTCCAGAAAAAGCTACAGGTGCGTTACCACTCTTTTCGTTCTTTATTGTTAGAGGCTGAAATACTTCTCGCTGAAGGCGCTCTATTGTGCGCAGGTCAGAGTGAAAAACAAAAAAGTGAAGAGCATCTCGTCCTTGAGCCTTCCAGAGCCAGCCTAAATACCCTGCTAACCCTGCCAGAGCGCATCGACTGCAAAGACGTACACCTCGCTTTGCGCCTGAATAGAAGTTGCCGAATTTTGAAGGATCCACAATGAAGGGAAACATCCACATTTTGGCATCAGTAATAAGGGATTGTTCTCCACATAGGTCACAGATAGCAGGATTTTTGCTTAATTTTAATTTAAGTTCGAACTCTGGTGGCTGAGTGGGGTATTTCTTGCCATCTATTTCCACCTTTTTTTCAGAGCCACCTGCAACTTTAATGAACTGATTTGTGGGATAAGCCCAGTTTGTTTTTTCATACTCGCAGAGTTGCCCGATGGCCTCATCATAGTATTCACCTTTATTGCCAGTCTTCTGCACCAATTTGTCCAGCAACCACTTAAGCACCTCATCTGCTTCATAAACACCTTCTCCAAATTCCCTTATCAAAACAACCAAACCATTATCCACCCAAAAGTTGCCGGTGGGGTGATCTAAATCAATAGACATTAAGGGGCTCATAAATTTCCCTCCCTTAAATAAATTGTTTTTTTTCAAAAAACCTTCAGCCCTCTATTGTTTTTTGTCTTCTACCACCTTCACCATTCCAAAGCCCTGGCTATTTTTTGAGCCCAGGCCAGCATCATAGGCAAGATAAAAGAAGGGCTCAGGTAAATCCAATTCGTAAATGCCCGTCCATCCCTTAATAACAGTTTCACGGTACCTCACAATTTGTAAATCTCTTTTTTCGACTTTGATTGATTTTACCCGAGCTTCATGAATAAGCTCTATCGCATCTTGTTCCCAGCCCAAAGCCTGGCTTTTGCGCCGCAGATTAGCCAAGATCTGAAATTCCCAATCATTTTCTGTGGGGCTGTAATAATAAGTTTTTTTGCGCCCGTTTCCTGTTGTGAGTGTACTATAAGTGGTAATAGGAGAGAGCGTTTTTACTTTTATCGGCCGGGTAAATTTCGGTAGCTTCTCTACCTCTATCTCAAGAAGCTCACATTGTTCGTCCCCTAATGGCACCAACCTCTTTGTAAGGAGATGTTTTACCAGTGACTCTAAAACGTTTTCATGGATTGAGCCAATATGTATTTCGATAGGTCCACGAAATTCAATATTCCCGCTATTTATTCGGTATTCTCCGATAATACGACTGAATGTAAAAAAGCGGAACTGGCGCTTTCCAAAAGGCACTCCTTCGTTGTGAAGACGATTGGAGACAGCCTCATCAAGGTGGTGATAAATAAAGCCCTGAACCAGACTGTTATAATGAAGAGGGAGGATGAGCTTTTCAGCAACGGGAGCAAGTTTTAACGTTATTCTCATGATTTCCTTGGTTACTCCTTTTTGTATTTATCATTTTAAATTAATACTATCCTCCTTCCTTACTTCTACCCTTGCTCCACTCACGTTGTCAAAGCCCAGGTAGAAAGGCTTATATTTCTGGGGTCATCTGATTTTTTATAAAAAACCACCAGGTCTCGAGCTTTTTTCTTCGATGATGGTGTAGTGTGCTATGAGGGCTATAACATAATAAATTAA
>Ga0208938_1000598_pt1 | contig 26115 bp, 19 predicted proteins | sample AD_UKC125_MetaG_FD_184434 | JGI IMG/M metagenome (GOLD analysis project Ga0208938, IMG submission 184434) | Active sludge microbial communities of municipal wastewater-treating anaerobic digesters from USA - AD_UKC125_MetaG (SPAdes) (version 2) | ecosystem: Engineered > Bioreactor > Anaerobic >...
GACGACGCGGGCGGCGCGTTGGCACTTCGCTGGGGTGGATCATGTCAACAATCCACCTATTGGTCGATTGTTGACGGGTGGAGACCCGACGTCGGTTGGCGAGGGGGCCAGGTGCCGGCGCGGGGGGGGCAGGCGGAGCGGACGACGCGGGGTCGGGTGCGAGGGTCAGGCGGAGCGGACGACGCGGAGGCGGTGCGCGGCATACGTAATGACGTCGCCGGGGTGGATCTGGCGACCACGTCGAGTCTCGACGACACCATCAACCCGCACTCGACCCGCCTCGATGACCGCACGGGCAGCGGCGCCGTCCTCGACGACGCCGGCCAGTTTGAGGACTTGCCCCAACCGGATCATGTCGTCGCCGATCTCCACGTCCATGGCCGCCATCTTGCCAAAGCCGTCTGACAAGCCCCCCGGGGCGCGCCAACTGAGCACCCGAACCAAGCCCCCTAGACGGCGACGCCCGGATTGAGCGGAGGTGAGGCGAGGTAGTGAGCGGCCCGCTCGACCTCGGTCATCCCACCCCAGACACCGAACGGTTCGCGCACGGTGAGGACATGATCGCGACACTGACGCAGGACGGGGCATTCGCTGCAGACGGCCTTGGCACGCTCGTCACGGGTGCGCCGCACGGTGCCGCGCTCACCATCGGGGTGGAAGAACGTTTCCGGGCTGACATGACGGCAGGCGCCGCGCAGTTGCCAACCCCATGAGGACGCCTTCGTGTCGATCTGCGTGACAGAGTGGGCGGTCAAGGCCATGAATCCTCCTAGGTGACGTCACCGACGAAAGTGACCCGCCCCCGACACCCCTGCATGGGCCCGGGAATGGGGCGGAACATTCCCGTTGTGGCCAACGTATGTGCGGTTCGGAAAAGAGTGGGCAAGGGGAAGGTAAGAAGTTGGCAAAGGAATGCGGGGGGCCCGTCCGGTGGTGCCTGGCGACCGGCCTGCCCGTGCCCCTCTCCAGGTCTTGCGGGGGGTGTCGGCGACCTCCGGGAGGCTCCTCGGCCACCGCGTAGAATCTGGGGATGACCATGGGTGTGGATGAGACGTTGGCCCGACTCGACAGTGAGGTCGGCGCCTCGGTGCTCGTCCCCGAGTTGGGCCTGACCTACGACGACGTGCTGCTTCAGCCTGGGGAAACGGACGTCGTGCCCAGCGAAGTCGACACGACCAGCCGCCTCACCCGCGGGCTGTCCCTCAAGGTGCCGATCATCTCGGCGGCCATGGACACGGTGACCGAGGCCCGGATGGCGATCGCGATGGCGCGCATCGGGGGGTTGGGCATCCTCCACCGCAACCTGTCGATCGAGGACCAGGCCTACCAGGTGGACCTGGTCAAGCGCACCCAGACCGGCATGATCTCCAATCCGGTCACCATCGGCCCGGATGCAACTCTCGAAGAGTTGGACGAATTGTGTGGGCGCTATAAGATTTCCGGTTTACCCGTGGTCGACCCGGAAGATCATCTCATTGGGATGGTTACAAACCGCGATTTGCGATTTACGCGGGTGGCGACCTGGGCGACGACCCGGGTCCGCGATGTGATGACCTGTATGCCGCTCATCACCGGTCGCGTGGGTATCGATCACGAGGACGCGACCGAGTTGCTGCGTCAGCACAAGCGTGAGCGGTTGCCGCTCGTCGACGACGAGGGCCGGTTGCGCGGGCTCATCACGGTCAAGGACTTCGTGAAGTCCGAGCAGTTCCCGCATGCGTCCAAGGACGCCGACGGACGGCTCCTCGTCGGGGCGGCGGTCGGGTATTTCGGGGAGGCCTGGCAGCGGGCGACGACGCTCATCGAGGCCGGGGTCGACGTGCTCGTCGTCGACACCGCGCACGGGCACGCCCGCCTCTTGCTCGAGATGATCGAGAGGATCAAGCGCGACCCGGCGACGCGGCATACCCAAGTGATCGGCGGCAACATCGCGACCCGGGCCGGCGCCCAGGCGTTGATCGACGCCGGCGCGGACGCCGTCAAGGTCGGGGTCGGGCCGGGTTCGATCTGCACGACGCGGGTCGTCGCCGGGGTCGGGGTGCCGCAGGTGACCGCCATCCACAACGCCGCGCTCGCGTGCCGCCCGGCGGGGGTGCCGCTCATCGGCGACGGCGGCCTGCAGTACTCCGGGGACATCGCCAAGGCGCTCGTCGCCGGCGCCGACACCGTCATGGTGGGCTCGCTGCTCGCCGGGTGCGAGGAGAGCCCGGGGGAGTTGGTGTTCATCAACGGCAAGCAGTTCAAGGCGTATCGGGGCATGGGCTCGATGGGCGCGATGTCGTCGCGGGGCAAGAAGTCCTACTCCAAGGACCGCTACTTCCAAGCCGACGTGACCAGCGACGACAAGATCGTGCCCGAGGGCATCGAGGGCCAGGTCGCCTATCGCGGCCCGGTTGGGGTGGTCACGCACCAGCTCATCGGCGGGTTGCACCAGTCGATGTTCTATGTTGGGGCGCGCACGGTGCCGGAGTTGAAGGCTCGCGGTCGGTTCGTGCGGATCACCGCGGCCGGGCTGCGCGAATCGCACCCGCACGACATCACCGGGATCGTCGAGGCCCCGAACTACACGACCAAGGGCTAGGTCGGGGGTCGCCTCGGCGAGGGTTGGCTCGGCGAGGGTTGTCGCGGCGGGCCGGGGTTGCTACGGCAGGCCGGGGTCGATTCGGCTGGCGCGCACCCGCGTTGGCGAGCGCGGAGGTGGGTGCGGGTGGAAGAGTGGGCTCACCAACGACGAGAGGTGCCCCGTATGCCGTCCGCAGACCCTGCCGTGCCCGTTCCCGCCGACGCCCCGCTGGGGATGTCGCGCTTCGCGGTCCAGCACGACACCGACGATGTCGTCGTCACCCGGTGGAGCATCGACCCCGGCACGCACACCGGGATGCACGTCCACGGGCTCGACTATGTCGTCGTGCCGTTGACGACCGGGCTCATGACGTTGACATTCCCGGACGGCTCGACGATGGAGAACCCGTTGACTCCGGGCGTGACCTACACCCGCTCGGCGGGGGTCGAACACGACGTCGCCAACCACGGGGCAGAGACCTTCGAGTTCATCGAGGTGGAGTTGCGTCGTCCCCGTCCGTGACGCGCGCATCCCGCACGTCGGTGTGGCCGAAGTCGGTGCCCTTGAAGAGGAGAGGTTCGTCGGCGACGGTGGCCACGGCATACGCCAGGCAATCCCCGAAGTTGAGGCGCGCCTTGCTGCCCGAGCCCTTGCCGTAGGTGCGATATGCCGCCCGCGCCACTTGGGCGTGCTCGGCGGTGAACGCGACCACGCCGGTGTCGGTGGCGCGGAGGAGCGAGTCGAGTTGGTGCCGAGCTTCTGGGTCCATGCGGGAGTCCACGACGATGGCTGTTTCCACGTACCCCGGAGCGGCCACCCGTGTGTCGTGAGTGCGCATAACTCTCAGGAACTCGGCCCGTTCGGTTTCACCCAGAATGATGGCTACGAGCGCAGATGAGTCGACGATCATGCGGGCAGGCCCGTCGCGGGATCGTACAGAGACGCGATGATTTCTTCGCCGCTCGGACCGTCGATGCGGTGGCGGTCGAAGTCGGCGACGATCTCGTCGATGAGGCGCTGGCGGGCGGCCTCGGCCTCGTCGGCCCGGCGCTGCTCGTCGTCGGCCTGTTCTTGGAGGCGGCGGAGGTACTCCTCGAGTGCGGTGGCGATGACGCCGGTTTGCGTTTGGCCGGTGCGGCGGGCGGCATCCTTGGCGAGGGAGCACACGCGCTCGTTCTTGATGTTGAGTCCCATGGGTAGATTCTATCTGCGCGTGTCTACCCCGTTTTGCTGGAAGCGTGATGGACGATGCCTGGAGGGTCAGCGGACCGGGGTCGGGCCCGGAAGGAAGTCGAGTGAGGAGTTTTTGTCGCCTCGACTGAGTGGAGGCGACAAAAGCTCCTCACTCGACTCGTGCACAACCCACCTATTGGTCAGTTGTGCGCGGGGGGAGGGCGTCGCGCCAGGACCGGACGACCAGACCACCGTCGTCGGAGCGGTCGACCGAGGTCGCAGCAAGCAGGGCGTGACCGATGGCGCGGGTCAGGGCGCGGGCCGCGGCATCGTGGAGCGCGATCTCGTCGAGCGGATGCGTCAGCGGTCGGGCCCCGGTCGCCAGAGTGAAGACGGTGTCCCCGTCGTATGCCGTGTGCACCGGCGCAATCGCCCGGGCCATCCCGTCGTGGGCGCTGCCGGCGAGTTTGGCGCACTGGGCCTTGGTGAGGGCGGCGTCGGTCGCGATGACGGCGAGGGTCGTCGCGGTACCCGCCGCCGGGGCCGTCATGAAGGCGCGCAGCGCGGCTTCCTCGGCCGCGCGCTGCGCCCAATAGGCTTGGGCCGCAGCGGGGTCGGGAGCCGGTATGCCGTCGAACTCACCCGGCATACCCCACCGGGTCGCCAACAGCGAACCGTCGGCCGGGTCGACGGGCGAACCGACGGCGTTGACCGCGACGAGCGCGCCGACCGTGTGCCCGGACTCGAGGACGACGCTCGCGCTGCCGAGCCCTCCGCGCAGCCCGCCGGCGTGGGCGCCGGTGCCGGCGCCGAGGTTGCCCTGCGCGACCGGGCCGGTTCCGGCGGGGGCGAGGGCGGCGGCATACGCGACCTCACCGTCGGCAGCGGTGGGGTGGTGGAGCCAAGCGCCGCCGCGGCCGAGGTCGAAGAGGATCGCGGCCGGGACGATCGGGACGCGCGCGGGACCAGGGCCGATGGGCCAGCCGCGGCCGGCGGCATACACGGCGCGGGCGACGCCGTCGGCAACACTCAAGCCGAAGGCGGACCCGCCGGCAAGCACGACGGCGTCGACGGCGTTGACGAGGTTGCGGGGGTCGAGGAGGTCGGTTTCGCGGGTGCCGGGGCCGCCGCCGCGGACGTCGACGCCGCCGACGGTGCCGGGCGGGGGCACGACGACGGTGGCGCCGGTGAGCCAGCCGGGTTCGTCGCGGGTGGTGTGGCCGACGCGGATGCCCTCGACGTCGGTGATCGCGTTGTGGGGGCCGGGCTGCATGGCCTCATTGTGCCGGGGCGACGGTCGCATCCGGTCGGCCAGGCGTCGTCAACCTATCGTGGTGATATGCGGCGAGTGAAGGTGGCGCTGACCGAGCGTCAGGTCAGACTCCTGGACCGGCTAGCGGTCCAGTGGCAGACTACGCGCGCCGAGGTGGTGCGGGTGCTTCTTGACCGGGCGCTAGGCAAGGAAAACCGCGCTCTTGCCGCCGATTTGGCGGCGATCGACGCGTCGTTCGGCGTGTGGGATGCCGAATCGGAGTCCGATGGGTGGGGGCGGGGTGACGGCGAGCGTGCGGTATTGCTCGACCGGATGTGGGGAAGGTAGGGCCCATTACGGGCGCGTCGCGGGGTCGGTTGCCGCGGGGCTCGCAGGGAATGTTCGTTTCTGAAGGTGTGGGCGCCGTACCAAATTGGTACGGCGCCCACACCATCGAAACGCACATCGTCGAGTCGGCCGGGGAACTGGCGGACCGGCGGACCGGGGAACTGGCGGACAGGCGGACGGGGGAACTGGCGGACCGGGGGCTGGGGGGTCCGTCTGCGCAGAAGGTCAGTGGAGCAGGACCGGGGCGGCCTCGTCGGCGTCGGTGCCATCGAGCAGGTGCGACACCTCGCGCTTGCGCGGCATCAACAGCGCCGGGACGAGCGTGAGCACCACCAGGGCCGCCGACACCCAGAAGGTGTGGGCGAACACGGTCGCCATCGCGTCACGTACCGCAGCGAGCAGCCCGGCCTGGGCGGCGACCTGGTCGTGCCCGAACCGAGCCACGACCTGCGCGACCTCGGGGAACCGGGCCAGGATGCCCGGCATCTGGGCCGGGTCGCTGACGTGCTTGCTCGCCTCGGCGAAGTCGCGGGCCTGGGCCACGAGGGCGTCGTTCTTGAGCCCGGTCGTGAGGACGACCGAGATGATCGCCACCCCGATCGAGGAGCCGACCTGCTGGGTGATGTTGAGCAGCGTCGAGCCGCGGGCCACCTCCGGGCCGGTCAGGGCCTTGAGCGCCGAGGTCATCGTCGGCATCATCGTCGCGCCCATGCCCATCCCGACGACGAACAGCACCGGGAGGATGTAGCCCCAGTACGACGTGTGGGCGTCGATCTGGGTGAGCGCGAACATGCCGCCGATGATGGCGACCAGCCCGAAGGGCACGATCCGGCCCACCGGGATCTTGTCGACCAACCCGCCGGCGATCGGCATCGTCACCATCGCCCCGAGCCCCTGGGCGGCCATGAGCAGCCCGGCGTGGGTCGTCGTCTCGCCGCGGACCTGCTGGAAGTACGTCGGGACGATGAGCAGGCCACCGAAGAAGGCGAGGGTGAAGAGGAACATCGTGATCGCCGAGATCGTGAGGTTGCGGTGCCGGAAGAGGCGCAGGTCAAGCAGCGGATGGGCCGGTTTGAAGCTGTAGAGGACGAACGCGCTGATCATGACCACCCCGAGCGTTGCCGGGACGCCGACCTTGACCGAGAAGAACGTGCCCTCGGCGGGGATCGAGCTCACGCCGTAGAGGAAGAGCGCCAGGCCCGGGGAGAGCATGAGCATCCCGACCCAGTCGAAGGTCTCCGACGGGTGGGGAGTGTCCTTGGGAAGCGCCCACGCGGCATACGCCAAGGCAACAATCCCGATGGGGAGGTTGATGAGGAAGATCCAGTGCCACGAGTGGTGTTCGATGAGCCAGCCACCGAGGATCGGGCCGGCGATCGGGCCCAGGAGCATGGGGATGCCGAGGATGGCCATCAGGCGACCCATGCGCTTGGGGCCGGCGGCACGGGTGAGGATCGTCATGCCGAGCGGCATGAGCATGCCGCCGCCGAGGCCCTGGAGGACGCGGCAGCCGATGAGTTGTTCGATCGAGCCGGCCATCGCGCACAGCGTCGAGCCGATGGTGAAGAGCGTCAGCGCCATCATGTAGAGCCGTTTGGTGCCGAATCGGTCTGCGGCCCAACCGGTCAGCGGGATGACGGTCGCCAGGGCAAGGGTGTATGCCGTGACCGTCCAGGCGACCGTGGAGTAGGCGAGGGGTTCGCCGCCGCCGGCGAAGACGTTCTGGAAGGTCGGGAGGGCGACGTTGACGACGGTGATGTCGAGGATCGACATGATCGCGCCGAGAACGACGACCGCGGCGACCCGGAGGACGGCGGCGTCGATGCGTTCGGCCGTGGCGGGGGTCGCCGAGTCGGGGAGGTGGGCGCCAGTCGGTATGCCGTTGGCGCTCGCCGACTGCTGTGGTGCGGACACGGGTGCTCCAAGTTCACGATTAGTTGAGACGTGCAAGTATGCACCGTGTGGGGCGGATGTGTGAAATCGGTTTCACTCTTGGGTGGGTGCTGGCCCTGCCGCTGGGGGAGGTGCGGTGGTGGCCGGGGGGTCGGGCTGCACTGGTGTCGGGACGGGTGCCGGCGGCTGAAGGGGAATCGGGGGCGGGAAGGTGTGGCCGTAGCAGAGGGCGAGGGTCGTGGTGTCGAGGTAGGTGCCGTCCGGCCGGCGCAGGACGTGGAGGACGTCGGGACGGCTCCACGGCGAGGGGGCCGCTGCCGCTCCGTCCGCTTTCGCTCCTGTGCCGGCCGGTATCGATGGGCTGGTCGCGCCGGGCGTGTCGAGCAGGACTGGCGGGCTGACCGCGTCGAGGAGTTGATCGACCACGGTGGGAAAGGCGACGAAGAGCACCGCGGCCCGCACGAGAGCATCGTCGTCCACGCCGGCAGCTTTGGTGTGGAGGTGCTTTCGGATCGCCTTGAGCATCCCCCAGCAGTTGGCAACTCGACGGATGAGGCGCGGGTTGTTGGGGACGATGCCGACATACTGGGCCAACAGGTGTTCTTCGGTCCGTTCGAGGGCGGCCAGCGAGGCATCGGCTTCTGACGCTCTTGCCGCGGCCTCCGCGACCTGCTGGGTCTCAAGCAAGTTTCGGACCGTATCCGCGCCTGTTGCCCGCCTTGGAGTCTCCGGACGGGTAGCGGCGCTGTCCGGCACGGCCCCACCCGATCGAGAAGCGGCTGAGGCTGCGGCCCCCGTGGATGAGTCGCGATCCGAGGCGCCCCCCAGAGCCGCGGACGTGCCCTCTGCCGACCCGCCGTCTTCGGGGTGTGAACTGCGTCGACCTGCAGCGGCCGAGACTCCGGCCGCGCCCGATGCGACCGCACTCGTCGGCACCTCACCCGGACCGGTGGCCAGGCGCACCATGGTGCCTACCTGGGTGTCACCGAGCGGGGGGACGAGGACCGTGTGGTCGAAGAGTTTCTGGAGGAAGTCGGCGCCCAGCGTGCGCACGCCGGAGCCGAGCCCCTCGAAGTCCTTGAACTTCGTCGTGAAAGCCTGCCGCACCCAACGACCATCGGCGAGGACGAAGACGATGAGGGGCGCCGGGGTGCGCCAGGTGTCGAGCCACGAGGCTGGCCGGCGGGGGCTCCGTTCCAAGGGGGAGAGGATTGTGTGGACAGTCTCCAGATAGGCGGCCACCGTGGTCGCCTCGCAGCGATCGAGTTCGTCGAGGACGAGCACGATGGGCCGCCGCGGCTGGTCGAGATTGGAGTTCAGCCACAGCGCAAGGGCAGCGAAGACGAGGGCGGCGAGCACCGTGAGCGCGATGAGGGAGCCTGGGGCGCGCACCAACCAGTCGGGCCAGCCCGCGTGCCACTCGCTCATGGCTGGACCGGCAGCCATGACGACAACGAGGGCAGCCATGGCGAATCCGAAGAGGGCACGTTCGAGGCGACTGTGGAGCGGACCTCGGTCGCGGGGCATCTTCTCGGCGACATGCTTGGGTTCACGGACGCTGCGGGGAAGGACGCGGACCGTCGAGGCGGCGAGGAGTCCGATTGCTGCCGCGACGGCGAGCACCGGCAGCGGGTCCGTCGTCGACTGCAGCCACCGCGGCCATCCGTGGACGGTCGGTGGCGCTATGCCGATCCGCAGGGCCAGGGCGCCCAGCCCGGTGAGGGCGAGGGCGGCCAAGGCTCCGGCCCGCCGATGATTCGTGCCGTGCCGTGGGCTCCAACGTCGAATGTCCCGCACCATGTCGGCGACCTCGCCGAGCGGGTTGTCGTCGGTGCGCTCGTGGAGCCGGCCGAACGTCGGGGAGAACCAGAAGAGGAAGCGGCTGAGCACGAACAGTGCCGCGAGGATCGCTAGAGCGGTTTGCACCCAGCGCCACGTCGTTTCGAGGGTGGTCGAGAAGGGGACCTTGGCCCAGAGGAAGGCAAGGGCGACGGCGATGAGCACGGTCATTCGGACGGCGCTCGAGCGGGTTATGCGCCGTAGTCCCAGGGTGAGGGTCATGGCCCCCTGGGTGCCAATATCGCGATGAGCGGCGACGTTCGATCGGATCTGAGAGGCCAACGCCCACCAGTGGGGAGACTGCTGCGCTTCGCGCCAGGCGTTGAACCACACGACGACCGGGTCGCCATGGAATCGAGGATGACTCGCTTCCGGCGTCGGGGTCCGAGGAGTCGTCATCCGCTTGAGCGTGAGCCGGGCGAGGACGCTCTTCCCTGCACCCCACCTGCCGTCCAGGCTCTGCACGCTGCCGGTAAGTCCGCGATCGAGCATCTGGTCGACGACACCGCGCAAATGTCCGGCAAGCACCTGGCGGCCGATCGCGTCGGCGATGTCGACGTCATCGAGACTGAGCACCGCGCCGGTGTGTGGCGTTTGAGTCACCTGCCGAATCGGGGCGGTCCCGTCGTCGCTGGTGGTGCCCAGGTCAAGGTCGTCGGGGTGGTAGTCGATGCGGCTCGCCGGGGCGGTGACGGTGGCCAGGTAGTCCCCGGTGACCGCGTCCCAGATGCGGGCCGTCCCGTCGTCGCTGGTGGTGGCCAGGTGCGTGCCGTCCGGGTGGTAGGCGATGCCGGTCACCGTGTCGGTGTGGCCGGTGAGGGTAGCCTCGTGGGTGCCGGTGACCGCGTCCCAGATGCGGGCGGTTCGGTCCCTACTGGTGGTGGCCAGGTGGGTGCCGTCCGGATGGTACGCGACCCCGGTCGCCGGGCTGGTGTGGCCGGCGAGGGTGACCAGATGCTCCCCGGTGGTGGAGTCCCAGATGCGCGCTGTCCCGTCCCAACTGGTAGTGGCCAGGTGGGTGCCGTCCGGGTGGTAGGCGACGCCGGTCACCTCGCGGGTGTGGCCGGTGAGGGTGACCAGTTGCTCCCCGGTGACTGCGTCCCAGATGCGGGCGGTCCCGTCCCTACTGGTGGTGGCCAGGCGGGTGCCGTCCGGATGGTACGCGGTCCCGGTCACCCGGCCGGTGTGGCCGGTGAGGGTGGCCAGGTGCTCCCCGGTGACCGCGTCCCAGATGCGGGCGGTCCCGTCCCAACTGGTGGTGGCCAGGCGGGTGCCGTCCGGATGGTACGCGACCCCGGTCACCCGCCCGGTGTGGCCGGTGAAGGTGGCGAGGCGGTCCCCGGTGGTGGCGTCCCAGATACGGGCGGTCCCGTCCCAACTGGTGGTGGCCAGGCGGGTGCCGTCCGGATGGTACGCGACCCCGGTCACCCCGCGGGTGTGGCCGGTGAAGGTGACCAGATGCTCCCCGGTGACCGCGTCCCAGATACGGGCGGTGCCGTCCCAACTGGTGGTAGCCAGGCGGGTGCCGTCCGGATGGTACGCGACCCCGGTCACCCCGCGGGTGTGGCCGGTGAAGGTGGCGAGGCGGTCCCCGGTGGTGGCGTCCCAGATGCGGGCGGTTCGGTCCCTACTGGTGGTGGCCAGGTGGGTGCCGTCGGGGTGGTACGCGACCCCGGTCACCCAATCGGTGTGGCCGGTGAGGGTGGCCAGGTGCTCCCCGGTGGTGGAGTCCCAGATGCGGGCGGTCCCGTCGTCACTGGTGGTGGCCAGGCGGGTGCCGTCGGGGTGGTAGGTGACGCCGGTCACCGGGCCGGTGTGACCGGTGAGGGTGGCCAGGTGCTCGCCGGTGGTGGCGTCCCAGATGCGGGCGGTCCGGTCCCTACTGGTGGTAGCCAGGCGGGTGCCGTCGGGGTGGTAGGTGACGCCGGTCACCCCGCTGGTGTGGCCGGTGAGGGTGACCATATGCTCCCCGGTGACCGCGTCCCAGATGCGGGCGGTCCCGTCCTCACTGGTGGTGGCCAGGCGGGTGCCGTCGGGGTGGTAGGCGACGCCGGTCACCAGGCGGGCGCGGCCGGTGGGGGTGGCCAGGGGGTCGACGGTGAGGGTGGCCAGGTGGTCCCCGGTGACCGCGTCCCAGATGCGGGTGGTCCCGTCGTCGCTGGTGGTGGCCAGGCGGGTGCCGTCGGGGTGGTACGCGACCCCGGTCACCCGATCGGTGTGGCCTTTGAGGGTGGCCAGGTGGTCCCCGGTGGTGGCGTCCCAGATGAGGGTGGTCCGGTCGTCGCTGGTGGTGGCCAGGCGGGTGCCGTCGGGGTGGTAGGCGACCCCGGTCACCGCGCGTCTGTGGCCGGTGAGGGTCGCCAGGTGGTCCCCGGTGGTGGCGTCCCAGATGCGGGCGGTCCCGTCCTCCCCCGACGTGGCGATCCGTCTGCCGTCCGGGCTGTACTGCACGGACAGGATCGGCCCCGGGTGGGTCAGCGTCAGTTCCAGCGTCGGCGTCACATCGGTGAGGGCCATGGGGCCAGCCTAGGGAGCGGGAGGCGAGCGGGCGGCATACCGATAGATTTGGGCGGTGAACGAGATCGAGATCGGACGCGGCAAGCGAGGCCGGCGGGCCTACTCCTTCGACGACATCGCGATCGTGCCCTCGCGGCGCACCCGCGACCCCGAGGAGGTCTCCGTCGGCTGGCAGATCGACGCCTACCACCTCGACCTGCCGATCATCGCCGCCCCCATGGATTCGGTGATGTCGCCGCGCACGGCGATCGCGTTCGGGCTCATGGGCGGGCTGCCGGTGCTCGACCTCGAGGGGTTGTGGACCCGGTATGCCGACCCCGTCCCGCTCCTCGAAGAGATCGCCGCGCTCGACCCGGCCTCGGCGACCGCGCGGATGCAGGAGATCTACCGCGCCGAGATCCAGCCCGAACTGATCGTCGAGCGGCTGCGCGAGGTGCGCGCCGCGGGCGTCATCGTCGCGGGGGCGCTGTCGCCGCAGCGGACCCAACAGTTCTGGAAGACCGTCGTCGACGCCGGGGTCGACCTGTTCGTGATCCGCGGCACGACCGTCTCCGCCGAGCACGTCTCCGGGCGGGCCGAACCGCTCAACCTCAAACGCTTCATCTACGAACTCGACGTCCCCGTCATCGTCGGCGGCGTCGCCAACTACACCCCCGCGCTGCACCTCATGCGCACCGGGGCGGCGGGCGTGCTCGTCGGGTTCGGCGGGGGAGCGGCGCACACGACCCGGCGCACACTCGGCATCCACGCCCCGATCGCGACGGCCCTCGCGGACGTGGCGGCGGCCCGGCGCGACTACCTCGACGAATCCGGCGGCCGCTACGTCCACGTCATCGCAGACGGCGGGGTCGGCACGAGCGGGGACATCGTCAAGGCCATCGCCTGCGGTGCCGACGCGGTCATGCTCGGTGCCGCCTTGGCCCGGGCCGCGGAGGCGCCCGGCGCCGGGTTCCATTGGGGGGCAGAGGCGCACCACCCGACGCTGCCGCGCGGTGAGCGTATGCCGGTCGGCACGGTGGGGACGTTGGAGGAGATTCTGTTCGGGCCCAGTCGGGTCGCGGATGGCACGACGAACCTGGTGGGAGCGTTGCGGCGGGCGATGGCGACGACGGGGTACCTGGAGGTCAAGGAGTTCCAGCGCGTCGAGGTGATCGTGGCCGGGCATCACCGCTCGTAGCCGGCTCGGGTTCTTTGGTCGTCGCGGCTTTCGAGTCCGGCCGGGCGGGCCGAGTCGGGCCCGACGGCGGAGCCGGACCTTCTCCGTCGCCGCTGTGTGCGGGTGAGGCTGTGTGCGGGTGAGGTCGACGCTTCCGGGCGATGGGAGTCTGTCAACAATCGACCAATAGGTGGATTGTTTGCAGCGCCTTCCCCCGCCTCGGGGTACCACGTAGAGCGCCTGTCAACAATCGACCAATAGGTGGATTGTTGACGGACTGACGCGACTGCGCGAAACCATTGGGGGTGGCCCATTGCTGTTGGCGGCCGAGCGGCCACCGGCGGCGCGGCATACGTCGGAAGCGGCACGGCATACGCAGGCAAGAGACGTGCCTCAGGTGGGGAGCCCGCGGTTACACTAGGGTTCCACGCCCAGGGAGGTGAAGTCGTGTTCGAGTTGCCCGAACTCTCACCCGAATGGCTCGAGGTTGCCCACGCCGCGTCCGTCGCCTCCGTGTCTTCGCGCCGAATCCGCGCCCTGATCCAGATGGGCGTCCTGGAGAGCGACGGGGACCGGCGACCGTTGCGGGTGCGACGCACCTCACTGGTGTCCTACCTGGCCGCGGGCCGGCGCGGGGTGCGCCCGCTGTCGGACCGATCAATCGGCTTGCTCCTCGACGCCTTGGCGCTCACCGAGCGGCAGGCCATATCGGAGCAGTGGTCAAAGGCCAGCGGCGTCGAACGATCGCGCGCGCGAGACCGCGTTCGGCGACTCATGGAAGATCACGCACCTGCGGAGTTGCTCCGGGCGTGGTTCCGGCACGACCCGCACCGGGTCCTCGATATGCAATTGGCCGCCGACGCCCTTGCGGCCGGGCAGTTTCCGAGGACCGGGATCAGTCACCCGGTGGCCCGCATTGCCGCTCCCGACTTGGTCGAGATACAGGCCAGGGTCGCGCCCCGATCGCAGCGGCACGGTCTTCGGGCCCGAGTTCACATTCGACCAGGACCCGTGCGCCTGGGCGAGCTGCTCGTGGACCTTGCCCGGCATAGCGGAGACCGAGAGGATCATGCCGTCGCTGCGATCCTGGCCTCCGTCGGCAGCGCCTCATGACGGTGCCCATCCGAGTCTCTGCACCCGCCCTCACTGAGGTTGAGTAGAGGGGCCGCAGGCGGGGAGAGCGCTGACTGGACATAGGAAACGTGCACTTCGCACCCCGTCGGTAGGGGTGCGAAGTGCACGTTAGGTGGTTCAGGCGGGAAAGGTGTGACGGGTGAGGCGAGTGCCGGGGGCGAGAGCGGGAAGCTCAGGCGAGGGCGGCCAACGCGGCGTCGTAGTCGGGCTCCTGGGTGATTTCGGGCACCAACTCGGTGTGCAGCACCTTCCCGTCCGCGTCGAGCACGACCACCGAACGCGCCAGCAGGCCCGCCAACACGCCGTCGGTCATCGTCACGCCGTAGTCGGCCCCGAACGAGCTGCGGAAGGTCGACCCGGTCACGACGTTGTCGATGCCCTCGGCCCCGCAGAAGCGACCCAGCGCGAACGGCAGGTCGGCGCTCACGCACACCACGGTCGTGTCCTCCAAGCCCGCGGCGAGCTGGTTGAAGGTGCGCACCGAGGTCGCGCACACGCCGGTGTCGATGCTCGGGAAGATGTTGAGGACGACCCGGCCGGCGGGGCGGGTGACGTCGGCGAGGTTGGCGCCGGTCAGGCTGAACTCGGGCGCGGTCGAACCAGGGGCGGGCAGGTCGCCGGAGGTGTGGACGGGGGAACCTTGGAATGCGGTCGTAGCCATGACACCAGTCAATCAGGCCCGGCCGCGCGCGCCCAGCCCTGTTCACGGCGCCCGCGCATCCCTACTCTGTAGTAATGGCCGACACCGTCGTTGATCCGCTCGTCGAACCCGCTGTCTCGTATGCCGTGGACGTCGCCGAGGTGCGGCGCCTCTCGCGGCATGTCGTGACCGGACCGTCGCCCGAGCACATCCTGACCCGCACGCCGCTGACCGGGGCGCCCCTGGCGAATTGGCCGGTGTCGACCCCCGACGACGTGGCCGGTGCGGTCGCCACCGCGCGAGCGGCCCAGAAAGCGTGGGCGCGCCTGCCCGTCGAGGCCCGCGGGCATGTCATGTTGCGGTTCCACGACCTGCTCCTCAAGCACCAGGGCCCGATCCTCGACGCCATCCAGTTGGAGTCCGGCAAGGCGCGGCGGCACGCGTTCGAGGAAATCGCCGAGACCGCGACGTGCGCGCGGCACTACGCTCGGGCGGCCGCGGCATACCTCAAAGCGAAGCGGCACCAGGGAGTGCTGCCGATCCTCACCCAACCGGTCGAACACCACCGCCCCAAGGGCGTCGTCGGCGTCGTATCGCCGTGGAATTACCCACTGTCCCTGGCGATTTCGGACGCCATCCCGGCCCTGATGGCCGGCAACGCGGTCGTCTTGCGCCCCGACATCCAGGGCGCCCTGACGACCCTGCGCACCGCCGCCCTGCTGCGCGTCGCCGGCCTGCCCGACGGGGTCCTCGAGATCGTCCTCGGCGACGGCCCGACGACCGGGCAGGCCGTCATCGACAAGACCGACTACATCAGCTACACCGGGTCGACCGCCACCGGCCGCTTGGTCGCCGTCTCAGCCGCGCGCCGCCTCATCGGGGCCAGCCTCGAACTCGGTGGCAAGAACAGCCTCTACGTCGCCGCCGACGCCAACCTGCGCCGCACCGTCGAGGGCGCGGTCCGGTCGTGCTTCTCGTCGGCGGGCCAGTTGTGCATCTCGACCGAGCGCGTCATCGTCCACCGCGACATCGCCGACGCGTTCCTGCCCCGGTTCGTCGAGGCGGTGCAGGCCATGCGGCTCGGGGTCGATCTCGACTGGGGCATCGACATGGGATCGCTCGTCGGTCAGCGCCAACTCGAGACCGTGACCCGGCACATCGACGATGCCCTCGCCAAGGGCGCCCGGCTGCTCGCCGGAGGCCGGGCCCGACCCGACATCGGGCCCTACGTCTTCGAGCCCACCGTGTTGACCGACGTCACCGCCGCCATGGAATGCCGCGACGGCGAAACCTTCGGCCCAGTCGTCGCGGTCTACCTCGTCGACTCCGACGACGCCGCCATCGCGTTGGCCAACGACACCGAATACGGCCTCAACGCCTCCGTGTGGACCCGCAACGTCGCCCACGGCCGCGCCATCGCCGCCCGCATCCAGGCCGGCACGGTCAACATCAACGAGGGCTACGGCTCGGCCTACGCGTCGGCCACGGCCCCCATGGGCGGCATGAAACAGTCCGGCATCGGGCGCCGCCACGGACGCGATGGCATCCTCAAATACACTGAGGCTCAAACGATTGCCGCCCAGCACGTGATGGGGTTCGGGGGCCTGCCGGGGGTCTCGGACAAGATGTTCGCCAAGACCTTGACGGTCGGGTTGCGCGCACTCAAGGGGATGGGGTTGAAATGAACACCATGGATTCCACGTATGCCGCTGCGCCGGCTGCCGCTGACACCTCCGGTCCCGTTGCGGGCGAGTCGGCTGCCGCTGACACCTCGGGTCCCGCCGTCGACCAGGGGCCCGCGGCCCCCCACCCGGCCGACGAGGCCGAGGTTGACGTTGACGTCCTCGTCATCGGGTCTGGCTTTGGTGGGTCGGTCACTGCCCTGCGCCTGGCCGAGAAGGGCTACTCGGTCCTCGTCCTCGAAGCCGGCCGGCGGTTCGCCGATGAGGACTTCGCCAAGACCTCCTGGGATGCCAAGAACTACCTGTGGGCCCCGGCCCTGGGCTGCTACGGCATCCAGCGCATCCACCAACTCCCCGACGTCATGATCCTCGCCGGGGCCGGGGTCGGCGGCGGTTCGCTCAACTACGCCTGCACCCTCTACCGGCCGCCCAAGGCGTTCTACGACGACCCGCAGTGGCGCGACCTCGCCGACTGGGAGAGCGAACTCGCCCCCCACTACGACACCGCCACCCGGATGCTCGGCGTCGTCCAGGAAAACCCGGTCGAGGGGCCGGTCGAGGATGTCATGCGCGCCGCCGCCGCCGACCTCGGGGTGGGAGACACCTTCCGCAAGACCCCGGTCGGCATCTACTTCGGCGAGGCCGGCACAACCGTGCCCGACCCGTTCTTCGAGGGGCAGGGGCCCGCCCGCACCGGTTGCACCCTGTGCGGCAACTGCATGGTCGGCTGCCGGGTCGGGGCCAAGAACACCCTGGTCAAGAACTACCTCGCCCTGGCCGAACGGCTCGGGGTCCACATCGAACCGCTGCGCACCGTCACCCACCTGGGCGAGATCCCGGGGACCCGCGGACCGGACGGACGGGCGGCATACCGGGTCCGGCACGAGGCGAGTGACAAGCGGGGTGCGGCGGGTGCTCGGGTGACCCGGGCCCGGCACGTCGTCGTCGCCGCGGGCACCTGGGGCACCCAGAGCCTGCTGCACGCGATGAAGGACGAGGGGCTGCTGCCCGGACTGTCCGACCGGCTCGGCTACCTCACCCGCACCAACTCCGAGGCCCTGCTCGGCGCGCTCACCCAGCGGCCGCCGCGCGGCATCGACCTCAGCCACGGCGTCGCGATCACCTCCTCGTTCCACGTCGACGACCACACCCACGTCGAGAACGTGCGCTACGGCAAGGGCTCGAACGCCATGGGGTTGCTGTCGACGCTGCTCGTGCCCGGTGACACGAACCGGCCGCGGCCGGTGGAGTTCCTGCGTGAGGTGCTGCGCAATCCGGGCGCGCTCGTGCGGACCTTCCCGATGGTGCGGCGCTGGAGCGAGCGGATCGTCATCGGCCTGGTCATGCAGTCGCGCGACAACTCGCTGCGGGTGTTCCGCAAGCGCGGCCGGCTGAGTTCCACGCAGGGCCATGGCGAGCCGAACCCGACGTACATCGCCTCCGGCCACGTGGCCATGGAGGCGGTCGCGCGCCGGTTGCAGGAGGTCACCGGCGAGTACACGATCGCCGGCGGCGCCTGGGGTGAGGTTTTCGACATCCCGTTGACGGCCCACTTCCTCGGCGGGGTGACCATCGGGGCGGATCGCGCGCGCGGGGTCATCGACCAGTGGCACCGAGTCTTCGGGCACCCGGGGATCAGCGTCGTCGACGGGTCGGCCATCTCGGCCAACCTGGGCGTCAACCCGAGCCTGACCATCACCGCCCAAGCCGAACGCGCCATGTCGCTGTGGCCCCGCAAGGGGGAGCGTGATCGTCGCCCGGCCCCGGTCGTCTGAGGTGTCGTATGCCGCCCGCCCGCCGTGGCGCGTCAGCTGAGTTCTCGAATGCGGCTCGCCCGGCGCGGCTCGTCACGTGATCTGTCGTATGCCGCCGCCCCGGGCGTGGCATGTGAGTCCCGCCGCGGGGTCGCTCTAGGGTGGGCCTGTGGCTGAACATCGACGTCATCGAGTCAAACGTTCCCCGGTGATGGTGCGCCGTCGGCAGGTGGCCGCCGTGCTCGCGCTGGTCCTCGTGGTCGCTCTCGCGTGGTCCCTGCGGGTCGCCTGGCAGGCATTCTGGGGTGATTCGTCCACCACCGTAGCGGCCAGTGGCTCCCCTTCGGTTGCCGTCACGTCGTCATCCCCGAAACCCAGCCCGAGCCCGTCGAAGACACCGGGCGGCATACGCACTCCTGACGGTGTCGTCGCCCCGACTCCCTCACCGAACGCGGCCCAAGGGGAGCCGGGGGCGTCGGCCGACACGACTCCGGTGCGGATTCTGCGGCTGTCGGGGAACCTGTCGAGCAAGTCCGTCGACGCCTCGGCGCGCGGCATGGTGTTCGCGCAGAACATGATGTATCAGCACTCGATGGCGGCATACGGGCCGGACGGGGCGCTGCTCAAGACCATCCCGGACGCGGTCGACCTGTCGGCGTTCGGCATCGACGGGCACCCGGGGACGAGCAGGGGCGCGCCGGTCGAGATGGCGTTCTCGCCCGACGGGAAGTACGCGTGGGTGTCGAACTACCACATGTATGGCAAGGGCTTTTCCGGCGAGCCGTCCGACAACTGCTCTGGCGGGTCGGGATACACCAACTCGTACATGTACAAGGTCGACACCGACAGTTTCGAGATCATCAAGATCGTGCCGGTCGGGGTGGTGCCCAAGTACGTCGCGATGACACCCGACGGCACCAAGGTCATCGTCACCAACTGGTGCTCGATGGACATCAACATCATCGACACCTCGACCGACAAGGTCGTCGCCACGGTGCCGAGCACCGGCCGCTACCCGCGCGGGATCGCGGTCGCCAAGGACAGCAAGACGGCATACATCGCGCTCATGGGCTCGAACAAAATCGTGGCGCTGGACCTGACGACGAACTCGGTGCGCGACTTCGCCTACGCCGGCTCGCGAACGCGCCACGTCACCATGTCCCCCGACGGCACCAAGTTGTATGCGACGAACTCCGGGGACAACAACATCGCCGAAATCGACGTCTCGAACGGCAAGGTGCTGCGCAAGGTCAACGTTGGCAAGGAGCCGCGTTCGATGACGGTCAGCGCCGATGGGGGCGCGCTGTATGTCGTCAACTACGACGCCTCGTCGATGAGCAAGGTGCGCATCTCGGACTTCGTGGTGACCGGCACCTACCCGACGGATGCGAACCCGATCGGCATCACCTACGAGGCGACCCTCAAGCGCGTGTGGGTCGCGTGCTACAGCGGCACGATCCTGGTGTTCGACGACTCGCGGCTCAAGGGGTAGTTGCGGTTCCGTTCCGGGTGCGTGCCGAAGGTGTCGTATGCCGCACCCTTGGCACGCGCCGGCCGGGCCGGGTGAGGACGATGCGGGCCACCCGGTGGCGCTGCGTCTCTGGACACTCGGGCGGGCTGCCCCGTGCGGGCTACCGTGCAGGAAGCGTTGTGATGCCGCGTCGGGCGAGGTGTTCCCCTCCCGCGCCCAGGCCTCGTGCGGGCTTCCCTGCGGGAGGTGTTGTGATCGCCCCGCTTCTTGCAGGGTAGGTCGCGCGAGGCGGTGTTCCGGTCCGAGGCGCTCACCTCAGGGGCCACTTGCGCCTCATTGTTCACAGGGCTGGCACGGACAGCGGGATGAGTGCCCTTGCCTTCCTGTCGCGGTGGAGCCCGGCGTCCTTGGCTGCAGCGTGGTGGTCGTGGGGACGACCATCTCGCTGCAGCGAAGGGCTCAGTCGCTATCCCGCAGTGCTCTGCTGCGGGCTTCCCTGCGGGAGGTGTTGTGATCGCCCCGCTTCTTGCAGGGTAGGTCGCGCGAGGCGGTGTTCCGGTCCGAGGCGCTCACCTCAGGGGCCACTTGCGCCTCACTGGTCACAGGGCTGACGCGGACAGCGGGATGAGCGCGCTTGCCTTCCTGTCGCGGTGGAGCCCGGCGTCCTTGGCTGCAGCGTGGTGGTCGTGGGGACGACCATCTCGCTGCAGCGAAGGGCTCAGTCGCTATCCCGCAGTGCTCTGCTGCGGGCTTCCCTGCAGGAGGTGTTGCGATCACCCCGCTTCTTGCAGGGTAGGTCGCGCGAGGCGGTGTTCCGGTCCGAGGCGCTCACCTCAGGGGCCACTTGCGCCTCACTGTTCACAGGGCTGGCATGGAGACCGGGATGAGTGCCCTTGCCTTCTCGCCGCGGGTGGAGTTGGGCGGCCTTGGCTGCAGCGTGGTGGTCGTGGGGACGACCATCTCGCTGCAGCGAAGGGCTCAGTCGCTATCCCGCAGTGCTCTGCTGCGGGCTCTCGTGCGGGAGGTGTTGTGATCGCCCCACCTCTTGCAGGGTAGGTCGCGCGGGGGTAGCAGAGGTTTCAGGGGCTGTGGGGACTGCTCGGTGATTGTCAGGGGCGTGCTGCGGTCTTCCCTGCAGAAGGTGTTGTGATCGCCCCACTTCTTGCAGGGTAGGTCGCGTGGGGTGGATGCCTGACACGGAGCGAACAGTTGAGTGACGAGGGCCAGCGCAGCGGGCAGTTGAGTCGATGAGGGCCAGCGCAGCGGGCAGCGGGCAGTTCAGTCGATGAGGCCGGCGGCGCGGGCGGCGGCTACGGCGGCGGTGCGGGAGTCGACGCCGAGTTTGTCGTAGAGGTGGATGAGGTGCGTCTTGACGGTGGCCTCGCTGAGGAACAGTTCACGCGCAATATCGCGGTTGGACCGCCCGCTGACGAGCAGGGTGAGGACCTCGCGCTCGCGGGGCGAGAGTTCGGCGCGCCGGGTGCGCATGGTGGCGACGACCCGGCGCTCCTGTTGGGCATCAAGGACTGTGCCGCCCGCCGCGGCCAACCGCACGGCATCGATAATCGCCTCGGGCGCAGCATCTTTGAGCAGGTAGCCAGCCGCGCCCGCCTCGACGGCGCGAACGATGTCGACGTCGTGGTCATAGGTCGTGAGGATGACGACCGCCGGCCCGGTGCCGCCAGCACGCAGCGCGGTCGTCACGTCGACGCCATCGCTGCCGGTGCCCAGGCGCAGGTCGGACAGCACCACGTCGGGCGCCAACTCGCGGCCCAACGCGATGGCCTCTGCAGCGGTGCCGGCCTCCCCGACGACCTCCAGATCAGCATGCCCGCGCAGCAACGCCACCACCCCGCCACGCACGATCGGGTGGTCATCAACGACAAGGACTCGCACTGTCATGCCGGCACCTCCGCGATCGCACCGGGCGCGGAGGTGGCCGAGGAGCGGGCCGGGGGCGACGCGGCATACCCAGCGGCGGGTGACGCGACGGAGGGTGCCGACGTCGGCTCCGCGGGTCGGCCCAGTGGCACGTATGCCGTCAGGGCCGTTCCCTCTCCGGGTGCGGTTTCGACGTCGAGACCGCCGCCGAGTTCGCGCAGGCGCGCGCGACTGGACCGCAGTCCATAGCCGCCGAGGGCGGCGTCCCCGGACGGGCGAGCAAGCACGGCCGGGTCGAACCCGTTCCCGTTGTCGACGATGTCGAGGCGCACGCTGTCGCCGGTGTCGGTGAGGGTGACGACGACCCGGGTGGCGCCCGAGTGCTGGCGCACGTTGGCCAGGGCCCCCTGGGCGATCCGCAACAAGGCGACCTCGACGGTCGTCGGCAGCGAGGTGAGTTCGCCGTCGACGTGCAGGTCGGCGACGATGCCGGTCTGGTCGGACAAGGCGGTGAGGGTGCGGCGGACCGCGGCGGTCAGCCCGGTGTCGGCGAGGTCTCTCGGGGCCAGGGCGCCGACGACGCGCCGCGACTCCTCCAGCCCTTCCCGCGCCGAGACCTCGATGCGACCCAGGGCTGCGGCCTGCGCGGCCGCATCGGCATCGGGCACCGCCGCCGAGCGGGCCGTCAGCAGGATCGAGGAAAACGTCTGGGCCAGCCCATCGTGGATATCGCGAGAGAGCCGGGTGCGCTCCGCCAACGCCCCCGATTCGCGTTGGGCTGCAGCAAGTTCGGCATGCAGCTCCTCGGACTCGGCCTGGGCCCGCACGAGCGAGTCGAGCAACCGTTGGCGCTCCAACCCGTCACGCACCAGCCGGTGCTGACCCAGCGAAATCGCCAGCGAAAACAGCGCCCCCACCGTCGGCCCCATGAACATTGCCGACGTCCACGCATGCCCCCCGCGGGCCTGCCCAGCAAACACGACAAACAAGACGACCACCGTGAAACTGACCGCCCAGCCCACCCTCAGGAAATGCCCCGCGAGCAGCCACAACGACACCGACACCCAGACGTTCTCGCTCGACACCAGCACCGTGCCGAGCCAGCAGACCGTCAGCCCGAGCAGCCACCAGGCCGCCGCCGAGCGCGGCCGGGAGCGGCGCGCGAGCCGGAAGCCCGCGGCATACCACCCCAAGAGGGCGGCCAAACTCAGGGCGAGCCACCACGGGGAGGCCCCGGTGCCCAGTGAGCGGACCGCGCCGATGGTGACCAACAGCAGGAACAGCACGTGTTGGAGCCGGGAGAGCAACAGCGCCCCGCCAGCCCCGCCGGGGGTCATGTCGGTGGCTGCGCGCATGACGTTCACGATAACCGCCGTTCCCGACAAGGCCGTGGGTGCTGGGGCAATGGGGTGCCGAGGCGCTGAGGGGCCCAGTGGCCGAGGGGTCGACGCCGACTCAGGCGGTGGGCTCGGCGGAGGTCGCCTTGACCCGGGCCATGAGCACGACGAAGAGGAACACGAACGCGACGCTCAGCGTGATGTGTCCCGTCCCGGCGATTCCCGCGAGGGCCTTGCTGTTGGCGGCGGTGCTGCCCAACACCTGGAGGGTGCCCTTGATCGCGAGCATGGTGGCGGTGATGGCCAGGCCGGCGTTCCACGTCCACAGCGCCCACCGGAACCGGCGGTCCGCGGCGAGGTCGAACGCCCGGTTGAGCAGGAGCAGGATGAGCAGCATGAGGGTGCCCAGGGCGAGGGTGTGGGTGTGGACGAAGGCCAACTGGGTCTTGCCCTCGAAGCCTTGGGAGCGGGTCAGTTCGCGGTAGGTCAGCCCGCTGAGCAGGCCGATCGCGGTCCAGAAGGCGGCCAGGCGCGTGAGGAGGATGTTCATGCATTTGACCGTATGCCGCGGGGCTGGCTCCCAGCGACCGGCTCACCTCCACCCTTCGGTGGAGTTCGGGTTGGGGCGTGTTGGGGGTGGGGATGGGGCCGGGGGCTACGGGCCGTAGTGGGTGTAGGTGGCCCAGCGGAAGATGTCCTCGGGGCGCAGGGCGCGTTGGTCGCGGACCGCGCGGTGGACGGCGATGGCGGCGTGGTCGCCGGCCCAGGAGGTGGGGCGACCGTTGCGGGTGAGGCCGGCGTAGATGGCTTCGGCCATGAAGGGGGCGGTGTCGTCGAGCAGGGGCCAGAGGGTGGCGATGACGTGCCGGTAGCCGGCGAGGAGGGCGGCGGCGGCGAAGTGGACCGGATCGTCGAGGGTTCGCAGGCCGGGTCGGGCAGTGGTGCAGGCGGAGAGGAACATGACCTGTCCGGTGTCGGTGACCGTGTCGATCAGGTCGGCGACCGTGAAGGGGTCATCCTGGTGGTCGGTGAGGTAGAGGGTCGAGCGGGTGGGGTTGAAGGGGTCGGTGCCGGCGTGACAGGCGAGGTGAACCCACGCCGCGCTCGGCAGGTGCTGCGTGACAAGGGCCTTGGTGGGTGCGGGCACATCGCCGCGGCCGGTGGCCAACTCGACCACGTCGACCGCGGACAGTCGCTTCTTGACCAGGCCGAGTTCTCGGGCGACTCCGGGGAGATCCAACTGCGGGCCGGGCGGGGTGTGGGACATGCCGACGAGCAGCGCCTTCGCGCCCGGCTTGTCAGTGGGCGCCGACTCGTCGGCCGGTAGCGTGGCGGACGGTGTGCGACGGGCGCGCAGGGTCTCGATCGTGGGAATGGTAGAGGAGATCACCCGGTCGATGACCGATTGCCCGGGCCGGTCGTGGTGACCGGCGGCATGCAGCGGGAGGACGGTCAAGGGTCCCGTGGGGATCCACCACATCCGCGGCCACGACTCGTATCGGTCGTCGTGCACCGGGTCGGTGGATCCCAGGTGATTGAGGACCGGTTCTGCGACGACGTTCCACAGCCACCGACAGACCTCCTTGAGACTCGCGGAGGCGGCTTCGCGCTGGTGGTGGGTGCTCCCCCGGTTGGTGAGTGTGTCCGCAGCCCTCAGGAACTCGTTGGCTCGTTCGATTGCGTCGTCTTCCGTCAACTGCGCAAGGGGCAGCGCTTCGACGCCCTGGGTGGTGGTGATGAGGGCGTCGCACCGGCGGGCGGCAACGATGAGGGTCACGATCGGACCATCCGCGGCTGCAGCGGTCAGATCGTCCACGAGGGGTGGGAGGAAGAACCGCTCCCAGGGGCCCCCGAGGGCGCGAATGTCCGCGAGGGCGACTTCGAGGGCAGCGGCAGCCTCTTCCCGGATCGTCGCCAGTTGCGCCGGTGTCGGCCCGTCGTCTGGCGTGTGCGTGGACTGGTTGAGCGCCCCGAGGGTGGCGCTCAACCGATCGGCGAGTTTTGGCTGGACGGTCCGCAACTCCCTGAGGTCCGATCGTGCTCTCAAGACGCGGGAATGGGCGATGGCTCGCGCCTGCTCGGCAGCGATCAGCGCTCGATTCGGGGCGCCTGCGTCGATGAAGGCCGCCGCGGCATCCCGCCCGAGGCTGGCCAGCCTCCGTCCGTGACTGACCAGGTCGCCGTAGGTCAGTCCTTGGGGTGGCACGCGAGGCAGCATCTCGAGGGCGATGTCAAACGCCTCGACTGCGGCCTCACCCGTGGCAAGTCGCCCCCACGATGCGGCAGCAGCACACGCGGTGAGCGGGGCAGCAACCTCGCTTCGGGCAGCCGTCGCGTAGGCCTCGATAGCCCCCGCCAGATCAACGGGGTCACTCATGCGCTCGAACCGGGTGCGCAGCGCGATCCCGAGGTTCGACAGGTACCTGGCCCGGTTCGGGTGTGTGGGTGGGGTGGCGGTGACGGCGTCGCGGGCGGTGGTGATGGCCTCGGTGAGGTCGTTCAGGTCGCCGATACGTTCGAACCGGGTCTGCAGCGCGGCCCCGAGGTTCGACAGGCGCCCGGCCCGGTCCGGGTGTGTGGGTGGGGTGGCGGTGACGGCGTCGCGGGCGGTGGTGATGGCCTCGGTGAGGTCGTTCAGGTCCCCGATACGTTCGAACCGGGTGCGCAGCGCGGCCCCGAGGTTCGACAGGCGCCCGGCCCGGTCCGGGTGTGTGGGTGGGGTGGCGGCCACGGCGTCGCGGGTGGTGGTGATGGCCTCGGTGAGGTCGTTCAGGTCGCCGAGGCGTTCGAACCGGGTGCGCAGCGCGATCCCGAGGTTCGAGAGGTACATGGCTCGGTCGGGGTGGGTGGATGGGGTGGCGGCCACGGCGTCGCGGGTGGTGGTGATGGCCTCGGTGAGGTCGTTCAGGTCCCCGATATGTTCGAACCGGGTGCGCAGCGCGATCCCGAGGTTAGACAGGCTCCCCGCTCGGTCGGGGTGGGTGGGTGGGGTGGCGGCCACGGCGTCGCGGGTGGTGGTGATGGCCTCGGTGAGGTCGTTCAGGTCCCCGATATGTTCGAACCGGGTGCGCAGTGCGGCCCCGAGGTTCGACAGGTACCTGGCCCGGTTCGGGTGTGTGGGTGGGGTGGCGGTGACGGCGTCGCGGGTGGTGGTGATGGCCTCGGTGAGGTCGTTGAGGTCGCCGAGGCGTTCGAACCGGGTGCGCAGTGCGTTCCCGAGGTTCGACAGGATCGCCGCCCGGTTCGGGTGTGTGGGTGGGGTGGCGGTGACGGCGTCGCTGGTGGTGGTGATGGCCTCGGTGAGGTCGTTCAGGTCGCCGAGGCGTTCGAACCGGGTCTGCAGTGCGGCCCCGAGGTTCGAGAGGTACATGGCTCGGTCGGGGTGGGTGGGTGGGGTGGCGGTGACGGCGTCGCGGGTGGTGGTGATGGCCTCGGTGAGGTCGTCGAGGTCCCCGATATGTTCGAACCGGGTGTG
>Ga0208938_1000601_pt1 | contig 26095 bp, 26 predicted proteins | sample AD_UKC125_MetaG_FD_184434 | JGI IMG/M metagenome (GOLD analysis project Ga0208938, IMG submission 184434) | Active sludge microbial communities of municipal wastewater-treating anaerobic digesters from USA - AD_UKC125_MetaG (SPAdes) (version 2) | ecosystem: Engineered > Bioreactor > Anaerobic >...
AGCGGGGCACCCCAGCCGCGAACGTCGCGACGCACAGAACCCGCGTCCGGCCGAACTCGACCAGGCACGAACCCTCCCCGTTGTCCTGCCAGCCTCGGTGGAAACGGATGGGACGCAGGTGGTCGGCAGCGCGGCCGTCAGATCGGGACATGGTGCCCAGCGTACTGAGGCCTCGGTGCCCGAAATGGGTCCGCGTCCAGCGTTAGATCTCGAAACTGAATCCGGGCTTCGCGACCTGCAACTCGCCGTCGTACACCGCCTCGGCGTCGGCACGTACCTGCTCGTTGTCATTCCAGGCGACGAGGTGGGTCAACACGAGTCGGTCCACGCCAGCCGCGTTGGCGTGCTCGGCGGCCTGCGCACCCGTCAGATGCAGCCCGGTCGGATTGTCCGGGCGTTGGGCGAAGGACGCCTCGTAGAGCGCGAGGTCCGCGCCGCGCGACAGGTCCACGAGGGCTGGGTTAGGGCCGGTGTCGGCTGAGAAGACCAGAGTGCGCCCGCCGGCGGTAACGCGCATCCCGTAGGTCTCCACGGGGTGAGCCATGCGTGCGGTGCGCACCTCGAACGGGCCGATGGACGTGGCGTCGTGCACATGGCGCACGAAGTTGAACTCGTCGTGCATACCCGGCTTCTTGGGCAGCCCATACGCCGCCGCCATCCGATCGGAGGTCCCTTTCGGGCCGAACACCGGGATCCGGGCGGCCGGCCCGTCGGGGCTGTACTTGCGGGCGACGTAGTAGGAGCACAGGTCAATGCAGTGGTCGACATGCAGGTGGCTGAGCAGCACTGCGTCGATCGCGTAGATGTCTGTGTACTTCTGCAGGGCTCCCAGCGAACCATTGCCCAGGTCCAGCAGAATTCTCGTGCCCTCGTGCTCGACGAGATAGCAGGAGGCGGGGCTGTCCGGACCGGGGAAGGAACCGGAACACCCCACGATGGTCAGCTTCATGACACCACCTCGACCGCTGAGTGAACGTCGCGCACCTCAGGACCGAGGAACCGCCTTCCCATGGTCGCAAAAGAATGCGGGTCGCCAGTGGCCAAGAACCTGTGATTCGGCTCACCCAAGGACGGATCGCGCAGCAGTTCATGGGCGGCCAGGGCCTTGTAGACGTCCTTCGCGGTCTCTTCAGCGCTGGAGACCAGCACGACGTCGTCGCCCATCACCCACTGGATGACCCCACTGAGCAGCGGATAGTGGGTACAACCCAGCACGAGGGTGTCCACCTCCGCCTCCCGCAGCGGCGTCAGATACTCCTGGGCCACCCGCAGCAACTCGGGGCCCCCGGTGATCCCAGCCTCGACGAACTCGACGAAGCGGGGACAGGCCTGCATGAACAGTTCGATGCTGGGGGCGGCGGCGAAGGCGTCCTCGTAAGCACCCGAGGTGACTGTGGCCTGGGTGCCGATCACAGCCACCCGGGCGTTGTCGGTGACGCGGGCGGCACGGCGGACGGCGGGCTGGATGACCTCCACCACCGGCACCGCGTATCGTTCCCGGGCGTCGCGCAGGACCGCGGCGCTGGCGGAGTTACAGGCGATGACCAACATCTTCACCCCGTGGTCGACGAGGTGGTCCATGATGTCGAGGGCGTAACTGCGGACCTGAGCCAACGGCAGCGGTCCGTACGGTCCGCGCGCGGTGTCTCCCACGTAGATCACGGGCTCGTGGGGCAACTGGTCGATGATCGCCCGCGCCACGGTCAGGCCACCCACCCCGGAGTCGAAGATCCCCAGTGGGGAGTCGGCGCTCACGCCCACAGCTGTCCCGAGATGGCTCCGGCAGCCTCTTCCAAGGTTCCTTCGTAGGCCCCTGTCGAAAGGTACTTCCAACCCCCGTCACAGACGATGAAGCAGATGTCGGCCGAGTCCCCTGATCCCGCGGCACGGTCAGCCAGACCCAGTGCCGCATGCAGGATCGCTCCGGTGGAGATCCCCGCGAAGATCCCCTCCTCATGCAGCAACTGCCGGGTGCGCATCAGCGCGTCGTGCGGTCCGACGCTGTACCGGGAGGTGAGCACCGAGGGGTCGTACAATTCCGGCACAAACCCTTCATCGAGGTTGCGCAGGCCGTACACCAGCTCGCCGTACCGCGGCTCGGCAGCGATGATCTGCACGTCGGGCTTGTGCTCACGCAGGTACCGCCCGGCCCCCATCAGCGTGCCCGTGGTGCCCAGCCCAGCGACGAAGTGGGTGATCTCGGGCAGGTCGGCGAGAATCTCCGGGCCGGTGGTTTCGTAGTGTGCGCGGGCATTCGCGGCATTGCCGTACTGATAGAGCATGACCCAGTCGGGGTGGCGTTTGGCCATGTCCTTGGCCACCCGGACCGCCTCGTTGCTACCCCCTTGCGCCGGGGAGTACACGATCTCGGCACCCCACATGCGCAGCAACTGCGTGCGCTCGGCCGACGTGTTCTCCGGCATGACACAGATGAGGTGATAGCCGCGTTGGCGCGCCACCATGGCCAATGAGATCCCGGTGTTGCCGCTCGTCGGTTCCAGGATGGTGGCCCCTGGGGTGAGGATCCCGTCAGCCTCAGCCTGCTCGATCATCGCCAGCGCGGCTCGGTCCTTGACCGAGCCGGTGGGATTGAGGTCTTCCAACTTCGCCCACAGGCGCACATCGGGCGTAGGGCTCAAATGCGGAAGACCCACGATCGGGGTGTGCCCGACCGAGGCGAGCAGATGCGGGAAACGCAAGTCAGCCGCCCGCCACCGCAGGCAGGATCGTCACCGAGTCCCCGTCGGACACGGCTGTCTGCAAGCCGTCGAGGAAGCGCACGTCCTCGTCGTTGAGATACACGTTGACGAAGCGCCGCAGGCCGGCATCATCGACGACTCGGTCGCGCAGCCCCGGATACTTGACGTCAAGATCGGCGAGCAGGTCGGACAGGGTCGCACCTTCGGCGCCAACGGTTTTCTCACCGTCGGTGTAGGTGCGCAGGATTGTGGGGATCTGAACCTCGATTGCCATAGGCACTAGGGTACGGACTCCACGATCTGGACTTCCTCCTCGGTCACCTCTGCGTCCACGATGCGGTAACTGCGAAGCTCGGTCGCCTCTGGGTCGCGGGTCGACACAAGGACGTAGTGCGCGTTGGGCTCGCTCGCGTAGCTGATGTCCGTGCGGCTCGGGTACGCCGGCGTCGCAGTGTGGGAGTGGTAGACGACCACTGGCTCCTCGTCGTTGGCATCCATCTGCCGATACAGCCTTAGCAGGTCACCGGAGTCGAACTCGTAGAACGTCGTGGAACGGGCCGCGTTGACCATGGGGATGAATCGCGTGGGCGTGTCACTGCCCACGGGCCCGGCGATCACCCCGCACGCCTCATCTGGGTGGTCCCGGCGGGCATGTTCGATCATGGCGTCGACAAGGTCGCGGCGGATGGTCAGCACGGGTCAATTGTGCCGCAGGGGATCGGAAGGGACCGCGGGCGCCGGTCCCGTGCACCCGGTCGAGCCAGGACTGCGGGCTTGGACTTCGCTGCTGTCCACATCGGCCCAGACGGCGAGAATTCCGATGTTGTCACCCGCAAGGCATCCGAAACCGGCCGATGACCCCGCAGAAGTGGCCGGGCCGATCTGGCAGTGGGCGCACAGTCAAGCGCGCCGCGGTTCGTTTCACGCCCGACCCGAGGTGAACGTCACTCTCCTATCAGCACGTCGACCAACGACTGCTGCAGGAATGCGAGGTAAAGGTAGAGGTTCTTCTGGGGGTTCAGACCTGGCCACATCAGGTCGTCCTCTGTGACCCCGAGCCGGGTGCCCAGGACCAGCCGGCAGTCGGCCAGGAAAGCCAACCACTGCTGAACGCCATCGGTAATGACAACCGGCGGATCCTGCTCGAGGTCGCGGCGCACGACCTCGACGTGGGACAACTTCTTCGCGCGCAGCCCCGCCTCAGTGAGCCGGCGGAACTCCCCGGCCTGCTCGGCATCCTCGTAGGCATCAGGGAGCAGACGGGCGACGACGGGGTCCGTCGGGGTCTCGCGCTGCTCACCGACGCCGGCCAGACCGAGATCGCGAGCCCACTGCGGAGCCTCCGATGTGGAGTCGTCACTGAGCAGTTCGACGATCTCATCGCACAGATGCAGCAGCACCCTGCGCTCGTTGCCGTCGAGCTTGGCTACGACCGCACCCTTCTTCCGCTTGAACGGGCGGCTCATCTAGTCGTCCTTCTGCACTGTGGCCCACAAGCCGTACTCGTGCATGGCAGTCGCATCGCGCTCCATCTCCTCGCGGCTGCCGGCGTTGACCACTGCCCTGCCCTTGTTGTGGACGTCCCACATGAGCGCCTCGGACTTCTCCCGCGAGTACCCGAAGTACTGCATGAAGACGTAGGTCACGTAGCTCATCAAGTTGATGGGGTCGTTCCACACCAGACAGATGTACGGGGTGGCTGGGGCGAACTCCGTGGCAGGAGACTCCAGCTCGGCTGGCGCGACGCTCATCGTGTCGAGGTCAGCGCGAGCGGAAACTGACCGTGGAGCTGTACCCCTTGGCGTATCCGTCGAAAGGCTTCGACACGACACGGTAGGTGTAGCTCCCGTTCTTGACCGTCGGCAGGACACTGAAGCGGTAGGCACCATTGCGCTTGGTGGTGGTTTGTCCCAGCGTCTGCCACTGGCCATCGACCAACCGCTGCCGCACGACTGTCACACCCTTGCGCGCGGGGCTGACTTCACCCTGCAGCCGCAGCTTCTGCCCGGTGAAGGCGATGACGGCTGACTGCACGGAGACCGCGGCGCGCACCTTCGTGAGCAGAACTGCGCTGCGAGCCGCCTGCCGGGCTCCAGAGGCGGGCACATCGATGCGCACCTTTGACGTCTTGGCGGGGGCGTAACTGAACACCGTGCGACCAGCCTTGGACACCTTCTTGGTGGCAACGGTCTGCCAACCGCCCTTACCGACGGGGTTGACCTGCAGGGCTGCCGAGCCACCACCGCTGGCTTTGCCGTCGACGGTCACCTGCGAGGTGAAGGAGCCTTTCTGCCCCTTGACGACGAACTTCGGTGCGCCGATCTTCACAGCGGCCGTCTTGGGCGCCCCGGGCTGATCCTTGACCTGTCCGACCGCCTCGCGTACCGCCGGCCACTGATCTGCGGCCTCCCCGCCAATGGTCCACAGCGCTGCACCGGCAAGCCCCTGCGAGCGCGCGACCCGCACCCGATCGGCGACCGACTTCGCATCGGCGAAGTAGGTGCGCCGATTCACGGTGCACTGCGTCATCTCACCCTTGGCGTTCAAACCTTTGTAGACGATGTCGTAGCTGACGCTCAGTTCCCCCGAAGAGGCGTCACGGCTGATCTGATCGGGTGATACCCCGTCCTTGGCCAGCGACGACAGCGCACCGCCGGCGGTCATGGAGTAGTTCGAGTCGTTGATGTCCTGACCGACGGGGCACTTCCCGGTGGTGGCCACGTACCAATTCCGGCCGTAGACCGGAATCCCCAGTTGCACCTTCTCCTTGGCCATCTGAGTCGGGGCGAAAGCCGCCACCTTCTGCACCCATGGCAGTGGCGCGATCGGGCCGGGGCTGCCCACCGAATAGTCGTAAGCCATGATCCGCAGGAGGTCGATCGACGCGGCCATGCCCGCGTAGTCATAGACCCAATAACCGCTGCTCGAGTCGTAGTCCGCGTCGTACATGGGAGGCACCGTGACGGCCAACGACTTCCCCTGCGCTTTGAGGGCTGCACCGAGTTCCTTGATGAAGGCCACCCAGTTCGGCCGGGTCGCGGCCCAACTCGACTGGCCATCGGTGAAGGCGAAGGTCTCGTAATCCAGATCGATGCCGTCATAGCCGTTGGTCAGCACCAGATCGACGATTTCCTGCACATGGGCGGTGCGCTTGGCCGGCGATGCCAAAGTTGCGGCCATCCGACCGCGACCGGACCCATCGGTGATCGACGGCAGGATCTTCACACCCTGACCGCGCAATTTGGCCAGGGCCGCAGTCATCTGCACGGCAGACAGGTGGTCCTTGATGTAGACCTTGTTGCCGTCCCAGCGGGCATCGTGCCAGAACGGCGAGATGTCGCTGAATACGTCGGAGTTGGTGAGGAAGCTTGCGCTTGAGGTCTCCGTGGACCAGTACGGCAGCCAACCGGACATGAAACGGCGCGGCTCGTCGGCGGCGTGGGCCGGCGCGATGGCACCCATCGCTGTACATCCAGCCACGGCCGCAGCGGCCAGCACCGTAATCCGGCGCCCCATGTTGCCTCCCCAGGCGGAGTTGTGTTGTCGATATCCCATCGGCACGAACCGCGCGGGATGTGAACTCGTCTTTCTCAGTGTAAGGGAGATGGCAACCCCTGACCACGTCCGTATTCCGGTCGTTATGAACGGGTTGCGGGTGCTTCCTGCAGGCACCGCGACACGAAATGTTAGGGGCGGGTTAACGTCTTGAACCATGCATCGTTTAGGCATCGTCAGCGCCACCTGTGCGGCCGCCCTGCTGGTCGCGACCCCGGTAGCAGCCGATAGCAGCACCACCCTGGCTCAGCGCGCCGATGCCGCGGCCGCGGCCGCCGCCAAGAAGAAGACGGCCTCCCGGGTCAGCAGCGCGAGGGCCAACGCCGCCATCTCGTTCTTGGTCCCATTGCGGATCAGCAACCCTCGGATCGGCTCCAATTTCGGATTCCAGGTCGTCGACCCCGAGTCCGGGGAGGTGCTCTACGACCGGCAAGGCACGACGTCGATGCGCCCGGCTTCCAACATGAAGATCGTCACCGCGCTGAACGCCCTGCACGTGCTGGGCCCGACGACCCGCATGACGACCGACACCGTGGTGCCCGAGAAGGGTGAGGTGATCCTGCGCGGAGGCGGCGACACCACGCTGGGGACCGACGACCTCGCGGCGCTGGCCAACGACACCGCCGACTACCTCAGCAGCAAAGGCCTGTTGCCCGACCCCAAGCCCGGCCGCAAGAAGCGCCAACCAGTGCAGGTCTTCGTCGATGACTCCCTCTACGGCACGCCCAAGACCGGCCCCGGATGGACCTCGTCCTACCAGCCGTACATCGTCCGGCCGGTGCGCCCACTGGGCAGGTTGGGCGTTTACCGCTGGGACAGCGCACTGGAGGCAGGCGACGTCTTCGCCGCGGCCTTGCGCTCGGCCGGCGTGGCGGCCAAAGTGATCGGACACCAGGACGCCGCTGACGACGCGCCAGCTGCAGCCAGCGTGCAAGGCGACACGGTGGCGACCCAGGTCAAGTACATGCTGCAGGTCAGCGAGAACAACATCGCCGAGATGCTGTTCCGGCAGGTGGCGGTGCAGCGCGGGTATCCGGGTACATTCAAAGGCGGCCGGCTCGCGGCTGTGCAGACTCTGACGGAGCTGGGCCTGGACACCAAGGGCCTGCGCCTCAAGGACGGCAGTGGGGTGTCCCGTGACGACCGTCTGACACCAAAACTGCTCACTGGAGCCCTGGGTCTGGCCCTAAAGACCACCAAGTTCCCGCAGTTCGAGACGTTCCTCCAGGCCCTGCCGGTGGGTGGGCGCAGCGGAACCCTGTCCGCCAGCACCGGGCGGTTCACGACGTGGCCGAGTCGCTGCGCGGCGGGCCGGGTCTTCGCCAAGACCGGAACGCTGTTCGACACCATCGGACTGTCCGGGTACGTCTACGGTCAGGACGGCAAACTGAAGGTCTTCTCCGCGCTGGTCAATGACCGGCCGTCGCGCTACAGCCCGCTGTCGACCCGGCAGGCCGTCGACGGCCTCGTGGCGACGGTCAACGGCTGCTGGGGCCCGGACAGTAAGACCGGCCAGCCGCCTGCCCAGTAGGTCAGCGCAGCCGGGAAGCGATCGCATCCCGGGCCGCGAGCAACTCGCCAAGGACGCTGTCGTCGGGCGCCTGCAGGAGGTACAACCCGACGACCGCCTCGATGCCGGGCACGGAAAGTGCCGCTGCCGCCGACGCCGCCGAACCCGGCCCACGCGGTGGGCTGACCACCGGCCGACTGTCCCCGCGGCGCGCCAGCAGCACCGCCTGGCCGGCCGCACTGTCTTCCAGACCTGAGCGGGAACCGACGCGTACCCCGACGAACACATCGGCGCGCGGGGGTTCCGCCACGGCCACCACGACGAGCCCGTCGGCGCCGTCGGTGATCGACAGATGGGCGGTCGAGGTCGTGGTGTCGGCCAGCCGGCGCAGCGGCGGCAGGGCAGCCTCCCGTAGCAGCGGCTGTACCTGCCGAGCCAAGCCGACAAGGCCGAGCCCGACATGGCAACGGCCATCGGACGCCCGCCGCAGCAGAGCGTGCTTCTCCAAGGTGACCACCAGCCGATAGACGACGGTGCGGCCGATCCCCAGCTGGCTGGCGATCTCACTGACCCGCAGACCCTCGGGATGATCGGCCAGCAGGGTGAGCAACGTGAGCCCCCGGTCCAGAGTCTGGGAGGTTTCCGCAGTCATACATCCCACCTTCTCCCCGAGAGCCTGGTTCGTAGTGCATGCGAGTTCGGAGTGTCGCCGAAGTCATCGTGGGGCATATATCCGGTTCGCGGAGTTTCAACCCCCGCTATTCGCTGTCGTTGTCTCGAGGTCCGGGCGCCAGCCCCTTGTAGATGGCCTCACAGGTCGGACAGACAGGGAAGCGTGACGGGTCACGACTGGGAACCCACACCTTGCCGCACAGGGCGATGACCGGCTCCCCCAGGACCGCGCTCTCGACGATCTTGTCCTTCTTGACGTAATGCGCGAAGCGCTCGTGATCTCCGGGCTCGGCCTGCGTCTGCTCTTCGACAAGGGTGTCGCCAGACAGGTCCGGGCTTTCCAGGGGTGTGCCATCAGCCATGGCAGGAGTTTACGTGATGCACATCACAGAGATAGCACCGCCATGATGACGCAGCGTTAATCCCGGAGTTATACCTACGAGTTTCGGTCAGGAGCACAACCGTGACGGTGTGTATTCACCCGCCCCGGGTCACCCCATAAGGAGTACGGCTGATTGACGGAAAGGTGGTTACTCTGCGCATAATGCCTGTGAACGAAGTCCACAGATATCATCCGAACGGATGATGCCTGGCACGCTCACGCTGAGTAGCGTGCAAGGCGTGGTTCCGGCGGAGACATGCATGTCTCCGCCGCCCGGAACTGCATGGAGGGGACACCGCTGACCGACCCCGGTGAGCGGCCGTCGCCGGTCTTAGGGGGCCGGCCGATTGGAGAGGGATTAGATGCCACAGCAGCCTCTGTCACAGGTGCCCGCGGATGCAACGTGGGACTGGCAAGAAGTCGGCGCGTGCCGCGAAGCTGATCCGGAGTTGTTCTTCCACCCGCAGAACGAACGTGGCCTTGCCCGTTTGCGCCGGGATCGCGCTGCCAAAGCCGTCTGCTCGAAATGTGACGTGCGCATTGACTGCGCTGACTACGCCATCCGCGCCCGCGAACCGTACGGTGTCTGGGGCGGTCTCACAGAAGAAGAACGCGAGCGCGTGTACGTGCGCATCACCCTGGCCCAGTTCCCCCGGCAGCGCGGCGAAGGAGCAGTGGCCGCCGCCGACGAGATCTCGCAGGCCGTCTCCCCGGCAGCCCTCGGCGTCGTCTCCTGACACTTCTTGCTCGAACACCGTCCTGGTCCTGGTTGGGCCTGGGCGGTGTTTGTGTTTCACGAGGTTCACCCCCCGTTGGCATCCATCTCGCGCAGGATGGCCCGGTAGGCCCGGAACGCGACAAACGTGGCGCCCGCCAGCAGGATCGCCATCAGCCCCAGCACCAAGTTCCCCGCGCCATAGGCGCTGATCCCCAGCCACACGGCGCCGACGGCACACATCGCGGCCAGGAACATCAACACATTGCTCTTCGCAGCCGGGCTCATGGGGGTCACAGTATCGGGGCTTCGTAAACAAATGCGGGATCAGAAACCGACCGTTGGCGAACGCCTGCCACCGGCCCCTTTTCGGCGAAGCCGTTGTCCTTCGGCGACGCGTTCCAGGGACAACAACGCCGGCACGCCCAAGCCGATCGCAGTCGTTACGTCCCGGCCCCACACCCACCAATGCACGGTGCCCCCACCCGCGCTCGCGGATGGGGGCACCGTCATGTGCCTCGGGAGAACTACCCGCCCAGGGCCGGCACCGCGGTTCCCAGCGCCAGCAGCAGACAGGTCAGCACGAACAGCACGATCAGCAACGGCCACACCCACTTCAGGTAACGGTCATACCGCACCTTGGCGATGGCCAGACCACCCATGACGATGGCAGAGGTCGGGGTGAAGAGGTTCACCCAGCCCGATGCCGACTGGTATGCCGTGACGACGATTGCCCGGCTCACACCGGCGAAGTCTCCCAGCGGCGCCATGATAGGCATCGCCAGGGTCGCGTGCCCCGAAGACGAGGGCACCAGGAACGCCAGCGGGATGTTCACCACAAACATCATGACTGCGAACAGCGCACCCGACAGGCCCGTAACCAGCCCCTCCAACGCGTGCAGGACCGTGTCGGTGATGCCCGAGTTGTTCATAATGACTGTCACACCGCGCGCGAACGCGATGATGAACGCCGCCCCGATGAAGTCGCCCATGCCGGCGATGATCGAGTTGACCATCCCCTCCTCGCCCAGCCTGCCGACCAGCCCGATGATGATCGCCGCCACGAGGAACAGGGCCGCCAACTCGGGGAAGTACCAGCCCCAGGTGACCCGCTCCATGGCCGGGAAGAAGTCGGACCACGGAATGACGGAGTAGATCATCAGCACGAAGGTCAGCATGAAGATCCAGATGACCAGGCGCTGCTGGCCCGACATCTCCGGCGGTTCCTCGGACTCCATGCTCAACGCCTCATCCTCGGCCGTGAGCGGCACCAGACGCTTGCTCGGATCCTTCTTTATCTTGTTCGCGTAGCGCAGGACGAACACGATCGAGGTTGCCGTGAGCACGATGTACATCAGGATGCGCAGACCGATGCCGTCGCCCAGGGCGATCCCCGCTCCGTCGGACGCTACCCCGGTCGCGAACGGGTTGACCGTCGATGCCATGGTGCCCGTCCCGGCCCCCACCAGGATCACTACGGCGCCGAGCAATCGGTCATAGCCCAGGGCCACGAAGATGGGCACGATCAGGGCGTAGAACCCCAGAGTTTCCTCTGCCATCCCGTAGGTCGTACCACCAAGTGAGAACACCAGCATCAACACGATGATCAGCACATTCGCCCGTGTTCGATATCTGTGCGTCAGCCGGGCAATGCCGGCGTCGAGCGCCCCGGTCTTGATCGTGACGGTGATGAACGCACCGATCGCCAGCACGAAGAAGAAGACTTGCGCGGCGCCGAACAAGGAACCAGGCCGAAGCCGACAAGGTGTGCGCGGACTACGAGCCGGTCGAGGATGAGACCCAGGCGACGGTCATGACGCCACCGGGCTTCACCGGCCCGTACAACGAAGGATTAAGCCAGTTGGCGTACCAGACTCGGAGCAAGCCCGCATCCCGCGCGGGACACCTGTGCGAAAGGGAACGCTTTATGTCTGAGTATCACGTCGACTCAGAGGTGGGTCAGCTGGAATCGGTGATCGTGCATCGCCCCGGTCTCGAACTGGCCCGCCTCACACCGTCGAACGTCGAGGATCTGCTCTTCGACGATGTCATGTGGGCCGCCCGGGCCCGCGAGGAGCACGACGCTTTCAGCCAGGGGCTGCGCGACAAGGGTGTCGAGGTCCTGCACTTCCAGACCCTGCTGAAGGAAGCACTTGATCAGCCGGGGGCCCGCGAGTTCCTCGACGAACGTCTCACCAATGCGACCCAGGTTGGCCCGGCACTCGACGAGCCGCTGTCGGAGTTGGTCAGGCAGGCCGACGCCGAACTGCTCTCGGAAGTTCTCATCGGTGGTGTGCTGAAGAAGGATCTGCACCTGCCGAACTCCGAGAGCCTGCTGTGGAGCTACCTGGATGACTACGACTTCATCCTCACCCCGCTGCCCAACCACCTGTTCCAACGCGACAACACCGCATTCGTCTACGACGGCCTATCGGTCAACCCGATGGCCAAGCCGGCCCGTAAGCGCGAGACGCTGCACTCCCAGACGATCTGGAACTTCCACCCGCGCTTCAAGGACGCCGGACTGAACTTCTACTACGGCAACGACGATGAGCACCATGAGCCCGCTACCGTCGAGGGCGGGGACATCCTGGTGATCGGCAACGGCGCCGTGATGATCGGTATGGGTGAGCGCACGACCCCGCAGGGTGTCGAGGTGCTGACCCGCAAGTGGTTCCGGTACGGACAGGGCAAGATCACGAAGGTGATCGTTGTCGAACTGCCGAAGACCCGGGCGTTCATGCACTTGGACACTGCGATGACGATGATCGACAAGGACGCCTTCTCGGTGTACCCGTACCTGCCGGATCACCTGCGCTCCTACACGCTGGAGCCGGTGGGTGACAGTGGTGAGTTCACTGTGACCGAGAACGATGACATGTGGCCGGTCGTGGCCGATGCCGTCGGCGTGCCGAAGATGCGGGCGCTGAAGACGCCGATCGACGAACTCGGAGCCCAGCGCGAGCAGTGGGACGACGGCAACAACTTCCTGGCCGTCGCACCCGGGGTGATCTTCGGGTACGAGCGCAACACCACCACGAACACCTTCCTGAGCCAGGAGGGCATCGAGATCGTTAGCATCGTCGGTTCCGAACTCGGCCGTGGCCGGGGCGGACCGCGCTGCATGTCCTGCCCGATCGTGCGCGGCCCGGCCTGATCGACCTGGGGTGGGTGACCGGATCAGCCGGTCGCCCACCCCCTGTTCCACCCTCATCCACACACACAAGGAGACGTAGTGCCCGTAAATCTTCGTAATCGTGACTACCTCAAGGAACTCGACTTCACCACCCAGGAGATGAATTTCCTGCTCGACCTCTCGCGCGACCTCAAGCGCGCGAAGTACACCGGCAACGAACGTCGTCGGATGCAGGGCAAGAACGTCGCCCTGATCTTCCAGAAGACCTCGACCCGCACCCGCTGCGCGTTTGAGGTCGGAGCGTACGACCAGGGGGCCGGGGTGACCTACCTGGACCCCAGTGGATCCCAGTTGGGACACAAGGAGTCCATCGCTGACACCGCCCGGGTGCTGTCGCGCTTCTACGACGGCATCGAATTCCGCGGCTCGGCACACAGCGACGTGGAGGAACTGGCCAAGTACTCCGACGTGCCGGTCTGGAACGGCCTGACCGACGACTGGCACCCCACGCAGATGCTGGCCGACTTCCAGACGATGATCGAACACGCCCACAAGCCGGCCCACGAGATCACCTACGCGTACATGGGCGATGCCCGCTCGAACATGGGCAACTCGCTGCTCATCATGGGCGCGATCATGGGCTCCGATGTTCGCATCTGCTCGCCGCGCGACCTGTGGCCCTCCCAGGAGGTACAGGACGCCGCTCATGAGCGCGCCGAGCAGTCGGGCGCCAAGGTCATGCTCACCGAGGACCCCGACGAGGCGATCCCCGGCGCGGAGTTCCTGCACACCGACGTGTGGGTCTCCATGGGTGAGCCCAAGGAGGTCTGGGACGAGCGAGTGAAACTGCTGCTGCCCTACCAGGTCAACCGGGCAGCATTGGAGAAGACCGGCCAGCGCGATGCGAAGTTCATGCACTGCCTGCCCGCCTTCCATGACACCAACACGAAGGTCGGCCAGGAGGTCGCCGCCTCCACCGGCCTCAACAACGGCCTTGAGGTCACCAACGATGTCTTCGAGTCCAGCTCGAACATCGCCTTCGACCAGGCCGAGAACCGCCTGCACACCATCAAGGCGGTGATGGTCGCCACCATCGGTGACTGATGTCGGATCCGCGAAGGGCGGCGAGTCTCGCAATGGCGGGCTCGCCGCCCTTCGTGCTGTCCGGTTCGCAGTTCATCGCCGAGGCAGGTGCGGTGGTCCGTCAGGACGGGCACCGCGACCGCCGGTGGTCAGACCTCCAACCAGACAGCAGCATCCGCGGGCAGCCCCGCAGCCGGATCGAAGTCCACACTTGCCAGCAGGATGGAGGTATGGCCAGGCAGCGGCACAGGAGAGCCTGCGTAGTTCACCATGCACATGAAGTTCCCGCCGCGCGTGAACGCCAGGCAGTCCTGTGGCGCCGGCAGCCAGCTCATGTCGCCGTCGCCGAGCGCCGCGTGGTCGCGACGGAGGCGCAGCGCCGTTCGGTACAACGCAAGCATCGAACTGGGGTCGGCTGACTGCGCCGCCACGGAGTACTGAGCCCAGTCGGACGGCTGCGGCAGCCAGGTCGCGACGGGTTGCGGTGAGAACTCGTACGGCGGGTACTCTCCTGCCCACGGCAACGGCACGCGGCACCCGTCCCGGCCGCGGCTGGTCATGCCCGACCGCCGGTACATCGGGTCACGCAGCGCCGCCTCGTCGAGGTCCTCGACCTCCGGCAACCCCAGTTCCTCACCCTGGTACACGTAGGCGCAGCCGGGCAGAGCCAGCATTTGCAGGATCGCGGCACGTGCCCGCCGGGTTCCCAGCTCAAGGTCGGCCGGGCGGTCGAGGAAGTCATCGAGGAAACGCCTGATCCCCGGTATTTGCGGCCGCGCGTAGCGGGAGACGTGCCGAGCGACGTCGTGATTCGACAGCACCCAGGTCGGCGCCGCTGCGACGGACTGGTGAGCCGCGATGGTCTCGTCGATCATCGTTCGCATGGCTTCAGGCAGCCAGGGCGAGGCCAGAAAGTCGAAGTTGAAGGCCGTGTGCAACTCCCCCGGCCGCAGGTATCGCGCGAGCCTGTACGCGTTGTCGAGCCACGCTTCAGCGACCAGTACCCGCGGCGGCTGGTAGGAGTCGACGATCCGGCGCCAGCCCCGAAAGATGTCGTGCAGCGCCTCCCGATCCCAGTGCGGGTGCTCGCCATGGGAGTACGGATCCTCCTGCAGGTCCGGCAAGGAGGCGTCCTTGACCAAGTAGTGCGCCACGTCGATGCGGAACCCGTCCACCCCACGGTCGAGCCAGAACCGCAACGTCTGGTCGAAGTCCGCCTTCACTTCCGGATGGTCCCAGTTGAGGTCCGGCTGCTCGGGTGAGAACAAGTGCAGGTACCACTGACCCAGTTGTCCGTCTGGTTCGGTGACACGAGTCCACGTCGATCCCCCGAACTCGCTCATCCAGTTGTTCGGCGGCAACTCGCCATGTTCACCGCGACCATCCCGGAAGTGATACCGCTGCCGTTCTGGACACCCCGGGCCGCCCTCCACCGCCGCGGTGAACCAGGGCCGCATGACTGACGTGTGGTTCGGCACGACATCCACGATGACCCGCAGGCCGTGCCCGTGGGCCTCCTCGATGAGGGCCTGTGCGGCGGCCAAGTTCCCGTACACCGGGTCGATGTCGCGGGGATCGATCACGTCGTATCCCGCATCGGCCATCGGCGAGGGATACCAGGGATTGATCCAGATCGCATCGATGCCCAGGTCGGCCAGATAGGACAACCTGTCGCGCAGGCCCGCGATGTCCCCCACCCCGTCGCCGTTGCCATCGGCGAAACTACGCAGATAGACCTGGTAGATCACCGCCGAGCGCCACCATTGCGCGCCATCCATAGGTCAGTTCACCGTTGCCGTCGCGACCCGGGTCAGGTTCTCGCCGGTCTTGGGGTCGAAAAGGTGGATCCGGCTGGTGTCCAGCCACAGCGTCACCGTTTCCCCGTCGCTGATGCGGCTCAGCGGGTCCAATGACACGGTCATCTGTAGGCGCATCTGCTCACTGTCCAGATCGGCTTGCAGTTCATTCAAGGTGGCGGTGATGTCGTCGGGGGCCTCATACGGCACGAATGCGTACTGTTCGTTGCCCAGCCATTCGATCACGTCCACGGTGACGTCGAAGGTGACCCCTTTGTCGATCTTGCTGGGGTCGACGAGGGAGGCATCCTCGAAGCTGCCCGGCCGGATGCCGGCGATCAGCACATCCCGATCGGTGAAGGCGGCCTGCAAGCCGTCCGGCACCGGTACGTCGGCGAACGGCAGCCGCAGCGCACCATTCTCGAGCTGGGCCGGCACGAAGTTCATGGGAGGCGATCCGATGAATCCGGCCACGAACAGGTTCACCGGCTGTTCGTAGAGTTCGCGGGGGCTCGCGACCTGTTGCAGGACCCCGCGGCGCAGCACCGCCACCCGGTCGCCCAGAGTCATCGCCTCGGTCTGATCGTGGGTGACGTACACAGTCGTCACGCCGAGTCGGCGCTGCAGGCGCAGGATCTCGCCACGCATCTGGCCGCGCAGTTTCGCATCCAGATTCGACAGCGGCTCGTCGAAGAGGAAGGCGTCAGCATTGCGCACGATCGCCCGGCCCATCGCCACACGCTGGCGCTGGCCGCCGGACAGTTGCGACGGCTTGCGGTCCAGATGCTCGGTGAGCTCGAGGGTCTGCGCGGCTTCCTGCACCCGCGTGCGGATCTCCTCGTCGGACATCTTGCCGTGCAGCCGCAAGGGGAAGGCGATGTTCTCGAAGACGCTCAGATGCGGGTAGAGGGCATAGTTCTGGAAGACCATGGCCAGCTTGCGGTCCCGCGGCGCCTTGTCATTGACCCGGGTGCCGCCGATGAGCATGTCCCCGCCGGTGATGTCCTCCAGCCCGACGATCATGCGCAGCAAGGTGGACTTCCCACAGCCAGAGGGACCGACCAGGATCATGAACTCGCCGTCGGCGACGTCCAGGTTCACGTTGTCGACCGCCAGGAAACCGTCGTCGTCGCGCTTGACGATGTTCTTCATCGTGATTTCAGCCATGGTCAGCCCTTCACTGCTCCGGAGGTGAGTCCTGCGACGATCCGGCGCTGGAAGATCAGCACCAGAATGACGACGGGGATGGTAACGACCACTGAGGCGGCCATGATGTACGGCACCGGCGACTCGAACTGCGATGCACCTTGGAAGAAGGCCAAGGCGGCGGGCACCGTGCGCGCCGCATCGGTGGAGGTCAGCGAGATCGCAAACAGGAAGTCGTTCCAGCAGAAGAAGAAGGTCAGGATCGCCGTGGTGAACACCCCGGGCGCGGCCAGCGGAACGATCACCTTGCGAAACGCCTGCCAGGCAGTGGCGCCGTCCACCTGGGCCGCCTGCTCCATCTCCCACGGGATCTGGCGGAAGAAGGCCGACATCGTCCAGATCGACAGCGGCAGCGCGAAGGTGAGGTACGGGATGATCAGCCCGAGCCAGGTGTCATAGATGCCTAAGCCCCGCCACATGTTGAACAGCGGACCGACCAGCGCGGCCTGCGGGAACATGGCGATCCCTAGTGCCAGCGACAACAGCAGCCGTTTGCCGCGGAAGTCCAGGCGTGCGATCGCGTACGCGGCGAACATCGCCACGATCACCGCGATCACTGTCGAGATCAGCGCGATGCCGATCGAGTTGATGAGTGCCCTGGTGAACAGGCTCTGACTGAAGACCTCCCGGAAGTTGTCGAAGCTCCACGAGGTGGGCAGGAACTGTGGCTGCCGGGACACGATGTCCGAGGGCGGCTTCATGGACAGGCTGAGCATCCAGACCAGGGGGAAGAGGCTGTACAGCACGATCACGATGCCAGCGACCGTCCACCAACGGCTTGTCTTCATGAGTCACCCCGCACCTGGGAGAGGTCGGTCTTGAATCCCTTGATGAACACCCAAGCGATGGCCACCACCGTCAAGAACAACAGCACAGACACCGCCGAGCCCATGCCGAGGTTCACCAACGTCACGTTCTGCCGGTAGGCCAGGAACGAGATGGTCTCGGTGTTGTTGGCGCCACGGGTCATGACGTAGGGATTGTCGAAGATCCGCCAGGCGTCGAGCGTCCTGAACAGCAGCGCCACCATGATGGCCGCTTTCATGTTCGGCAGGGTGACCCGCGCGAGCCGCTGCCAGGCGGTCGCCCCATCCACCTTCGCGGCCTCCAGCATCTCGGTGGGCACTTGCACGAGCCCTGCCAGCAGCAGCAGCGAGATGAACGGGGTGGTCTTCCAGATCTCCGATAGACAGATCACGAACAGGGCCGACCAGCGATCGCCGAACCAGTTGAAGTCGGTGAGCCCGAGCCACTGGTTGACGAAGCCGGAATCGAGGGCGAACGCGTAGCGCCAGATGAAGGCCGACACCACGGTGACGATCCCGTATGGGATCAGGATGGCCGTGCGCAAAGGTCCCCGTCCCCGGATGATGCGCAGCATCACGTAGGCGAAGATGAAGCCGATCACCAGTTCGATCGCCACGGTGACCACGGTGATGACCAGTGTCGTCACGAAGTCGTTCCACCACAATGGGTCGCTCAGGATCACGAGGTAGTTGTTGAGTCCGACGAACTCCCGGCCGCCCGGGTCGGTCAGCCGGTAGTTGTACAACGACAGCACCAACGCGTACCCCAGGGGGTAGGCGGTCACGAGGACCATGACGATCAACGACGGAGCACTGAGCCACAGCCCGAGCCGGCGCTCCCCCTTGATCCGTTCGGAGACGGTCACTTCGGGGCCAGCGGACTGCGTGGTCACTGTGCTCACTTCGACTCCTTCACCTGTCGGGCGCTCATAGCAGCCGCCGCCCTTGCAGGACATCGGACATGAACGCATCCGTGACGGCCGGAGTGTTCTCGTTCACCGCCCCCGGTGGGTGCCAGGTGTTGATGATGGAACCGGCCACGTCGACGTAGTACGGGGTGATCGGCCGGGGGCCGGCCTCATCGATCGACTGCCGGATCAAGTCGGCGTTGGGATAGGCCTTGCGGACCTCGGGGTCGTCGTAACTCGCCGCGTAGACCGACGGCTCCCCCTCGTCGAGCATGTACTGGGTACCGTTCTCCGGCGTACTCAGGCACTTGACGAGCGCGGTGACCTGCTCCGGGTACTTGGTGAAGGCGCCGATGGCGATGTCGATACCGCCGAGCGGGGGCCGGCTCGGGGTGTCCGGGAACACTCGGGGGTAGCGCGCGAAGCCGATGTCGTCGACCACGGACTGGTCGAGGGTTCCCTCCTCGACCGCGCTACGCGCCGCGGCCAGCACATACGGCCAGTTCAGCATGAACATCCCGTTGTCGCTCTGAAACACCGCGCGCGCCTGTTCCTCTTGCGCCACGGAAAGGTCATTGGGTGCGGCCCGGGAGTTCGCCAGCGTGCTCACGATCTCGGCGGCCTTCTTGCCCGCCTTGCTGTCCATCGCCGGCACCGCATCCCGGCCGGCCTCCGGGTCATTCAGGATCTCCCCACCGCCGGACAGCACCAGGGCGTTCACCCACACCATGAACCCCTCATACCGGGCGCCCTGCTCGGAGATCGTCTTGCCTTGCTCATCGGCCGCCTTCTGCATGTCGTCCCAGGTGAACGTCTCGCTGGTCGGGTCGACGCCTGCCTGCTTGGCCAACGACTTGCGGTACCAGAGCAACTGGGCGTTGGACTTGAAGGGAACCGCGTACAGGGTGTCCTTCCAGGTCCCGGTCTGGATGGGCGCGTCGAGCATGCCCTTGGTGAGCTCAGAGGCATCCTGCTGCGAATACGGCAGCAGGAACCCGGCATTGGCGAACTCCGCGGTGAAGATGACGTCCAGACTCATCAGGTCGATGGACGAGTCCTTGGCGGCCAGGCGCCGCACCAGTTGTTCGCGCTGAGCGGTGGCATCGTTGGGCAGCGTCTCGATGCTGACCTGGTATGCCCCGCCCGACTCGGCCGCGCATTTCTGCGCGAACTCCGCCTGCCCACCGTTGTCGGGGTTGATGTACCAGGTGAGGGTGGGCGTACCCGAGTCCTGCGCACACCCGGTGAGCGCCGCTGCTGCCAACGCCGCAGCCGCGAGCCCGACAATGGGACGTCGTCCCCGCGACCGGATCGACAACATGGCCTTGCCTACCCGCAAAAGACCCGACAATGCCTGCCTGGTCCCGCGGACCCGGCTCGAGTGCCCGCGCCCAGCAACAACGTCGCACTCGCCCACCGGGTGCCCGCGACTAGCCTAAAACCGTGACCCCTGCCCGCCGCGCGGTATTGGCTGCTGTGGCCGTCAACCTGATGGGCGTCCTCGCCCTGTTCCTCACCGGCGCAATGAGCGTGCAGATCGGCCGCGAGTTCGGCATCAACCCGGCCACCATCGGTGCCCTGGCCTCGGTGTTCGCCCTGTCCACGACCCTTGGCAGCGCTCCGCTGGGCCGGCAGGTCCGCCGCCTGGGGGTGCGACGCAGCATGTGGGCAGCCACCACGGCCTCCACCACGGCGCTGCTGGTCTGCGCCACCAGCCCCTCAGCGCCCGTACTGGGCCTTGGCCTGCTGGTGGGCGGCCTCGGAAACGCCATCGGCCAGCCCGCCGGCAACGCGCTCGTGGCCGCCCACGTCCGGCCCGAAAGGTACGGCCTGGGCTTCGCCATCAAACAGTCCGGGATTCCGTTGGCGACGACCCTGGGCGGTTTGGCGGTTCCGCTCATTGCATTGACCTTGGGTTGGCGCTACGCCTACATGCTGGCCGCGCTCGCGGCGGTGTCGGCGGTCCTGCTCGTACCCCGGGACCGGCCGGCCACCGCGGCCCGCAGTGAGCGACGCGTCCCGACCGAACTGACCGGCCGGCTGTGGGTCCTAGCCGTGGGGATGGTGGCCGCTGTCATCGCCGCGACGTCCATCGGTGCGCTCGGTGCTGCGGGCGGGGTCCAGGCGGGGCTCAGCGAAGCCACGGCCGGCTACCTGGTGGCCGCTGGCGGCCTCGCCGGTCTGAGTGTGCGGCTGGCGGCGGGCGTGAGCGCAGACCGCTGGGACTTCGACGCGCTGAACGGGGTCAGCATTCTGTGCGTGCTGGGCGCTGTGGGATGGTTGCTGATGGCAGCGGGTCCGCAACCCCTCTTCATCGTCGGCCTAGTCGTGGCCAACGCGTTCGGCTGGGGATGGCCAGGGCTGCAACACCTGTCGGTGGCACGGCGCTTCCCCACGTCGACAGCGGCCGCCAGCGGCGTCGCGCAGACCGGAGTGTCGGCGGGGTTGCTGATCGGACCGTTGACCTTGGGTGTCATAGCGGGTATCGACTGGTCGCTGATGTGGCTGGTCGCTGGAATCTGTGCGCTCGTGGGTGCTGCAGTGGTCCGGGTGGCTGCCTCATTGATCCCTCGGGGGTAGGGCGGGCACGAGCAGGCTTGCGATCGCATGATCACGAATGCGACGGGCAACCCGGGGAATCGGGGGCTACCTTGTCAACGCAAAGGGGCGGGCCCGGCTTCGGACCCGCCCCTCTCGTCGACGTCAGGCCTGGGCGGCCGCAAGGCGCTCGCGCAGCGAGGCCAACTCGTCCCACAGCGCCTGCGGCACCCGGTCACCGAACTTCTGGAAGTACTCCTCGGTCAGGTCGCACTCAGCAAGCCACGAGGCGGGGTCGACGGCGAACAGCTCTGCGAGTTGCTCGTCGGTGATGTCCAGCCCATCGACGTACAGGTCGCCAGCCAGCGGCTTGGCGCCGATGGCGGTCTCCTCGGCACCGATCCGGCCCTCGACCCGTTCCACGATCCAGGCCAGCACGCGGGAGTTCTCACCGAAGCCCGGCCAGATGAACTTGCCGTTCTCATCCTTGCGGAACCAGTTGACCTGGTAGATCTTCGGCAGCTTCTCCGGATCGGCCTTCTCACCGATCTTGAGCCAGTGACCCCAGTAGTCGGCCATGTTGTAGCCGCAGAAGGGAAGCATGGCGAACGGGTCGCGCCGCAGCTGACCCATCCCGCCCACGGCAGCAGCGGTCATCTCGGAAGAGACCGTCGCACCGATGAACACGCCCTGCGCCCAGTCCCGGGCCTCGTTGACGACCGGGACATTGGTGGCGCGACGGCCCCCGAACAGGATCGCCGAGATCGGCACTCCGGCGGGATCCTCCCAGTTGTCGGCGATCGACGGGCACTGCTCGGCAGGAGCAGTGAACCGGGCATTCGGGTGGCTGCTCGGCTCATCACTGTCCGGGGTCCAGTCTCGGCCCTTCCAGTCGATCAGGTGTGCCGGAGCCTCGTCGGTGAGGCCCTCCCACCAGATGTCACCATCGTCGGTCAGCGCCACGTTGGTGTAGATGCAGTTGCCCCAGAGGGTCTTCACCGCGTTCGCGTTGGTCTTCATGCCGGTGCCCGGGGCTACGCCGAAGAAGCCAGCCTCGGGGTTAATTGCATACAGCCGGCCGTCGTCACCGAAGCGCATCCACGCAATGTCGTCGCCGACCGTCTCCACCTTCCAACCGGGGACGCTGGGCTCGAGCATCGCCAGGTTCGTCTTGCCACAGGCACTGGGGAAGGCCGCGGTGATGTACTTGACGTCACCGTCGGGAGCGGTGAGTTTCAGCACCAGCATGTGCTCGGCCATCCAGCCCTCGTCACGGGCCATCGCCGAGGCGATCCGCAGCGCGAAGCACTTCTTGCCCAGCAGCGCGTTGCCGCCGTAACCGGACCCGTAGGACCAGATCTCGCGGGACTCGGGGAAGTGAACGATGTACTTGGTGTCGTTGCAGGGCCAGGCCACGTCGTCGCGGGCACTGCCGTCGGCGTCGACCAGCGGGTACCCGACGGAGTGCAGCGCCGGGACGAAATCGCCGTCCTCACCGATCAGATCCAGGGCCGCCTGCCCCATGCGGGTCATGATCTTCATATTCACGACGACGTAGGGGGAATCGGTGAGCTCCACGCCGAGCTGCGAGATCCGCGATCCCAGCGGACCCATCGAGAACGGCACCACGTACATGGTCCGCCCGCGCATGCAGCCGTCGAACAGACCCTTGAGGATGCCGCGCATCTCGGTGGGGTCCATCCAGTTGTTGGTCGGGCCGGCGTCGATCTCGCGCTGGGCGCAAATGTACGTGCGATCCTCGACGCGCGCGACATCGGAGGGGTCCGAGCGGGCCAGGAAGGAGTTGGGCCGCAACTCGGGGTTCAGCCGGGTGAAGGTCCCGCTGTCCACGAGTGCCTGGGTCAACCGCTCCCACTCGGCATCGGAGCCGTCGCACCACTCCACTCGATCCGGCTTGGTCAGGTTTGCGACCTCTTCAACCCACTCAAGAAGCTTCTTGTTCTTGGTCGGGGGGTTTTCGAGTCCTGCAATCGTCATCTGTGCACTCCGTCTCCGCGCGATCGACTGTGGACGGCGCGGGGTCGAGCGCCGTTTGGCTGCGCGATTAGCCTCTTCCAGAATGCCATGCAACGGAAACGAAATCACCCCCGGGGCTGCCAAATTCACGTGCAGTTCATGCCGCACGTCGACGTCCGGCATGCGGTGACTCAACGCTCGATTGGCGCAGTCCGATGGGTCATCGGTAAGGTGCGACGAACGATCCGTCGAAGGGGGGCGTGATGAAACTCGTAATTGCCGCAGCTGCATGTTGTTTGGCCGCCGCTCCCCTGCTGTCCACGCTGCCCAGCATCGCGGAGCCCGGTAAGCCTCCCGTGCCCGGCGGCGCCGCCACCGGGCTGACCCAGCACGCTGCCGCGCTCAAGGGCCCTGTCGACGACTTCGCCCGTTATGTCCCACAGACCAGCTGCGACCCCAAGTGGCGCAAGGGCGTCGATGCCTTTCGCGACCTGGTGCTGGCCGCCTATCCCACAACCCAGGACTGGGGCTCCCTGCGCAACTGCACCGACGACGGGGTCAGCGAGCACCTGGATGGCCGGGCCTGGGACTGGCGGGCCAATGCGAAGGATCCCGATGAGTTCGCCGCCGCGACCGACCTCATCAATTGGTTGATGGCGGACGGGCCGGATGGTGAGCAGGCGTACTGGGCCCGACGTCTGGGGATCATGTACATCGGCTACAACCACCGCATCTGGGGCGCGTACCGGGCCCGCGAGGGATGGCGCAAACTCTCGCCGTCGGACCCGCACACCGACCACGTGCATTTCTCCTTCTCCTGGGCCGGGGCCTTCGGCCGGACCAGTTTCTGGGACGGGACCGCGTCGCCGGAGGACTATGGCCCCTGCCGAGCGTTCCAGAACGAGCCGGCCGTGCTCTACAACCGTGGCGTTAAACACCGCGCTCCATGCCCCAACCCACAGCAGCTGACCTTGACGACGAAGCGACCGGGACCGCTGCTGTGGCGCGGCAGCAAAGGCCCGGACGTCCTGCGCGTACAGCAGGCGCTGAAGGTGCCAGGGGCCAATGGCTTCTTCGGTCCGCAGACGATGACGGCGGTCGCGGCCTACCAGCGCGACCGTGACCTTCCGGCCACCGGCGCGGTGGACACGGTGACCCGCACGCGGATGATTGCCGAGGGCATCCTCAAGCGCTGATCGCGGGCGCTGGGTCCAGCGGATCCAGACACCAGTGACCGATGGGAAGGGTAGCTTCGGTCGGGCGCGTCCGGCTGGTGCGACCGAGCGTCACTGCCGGACCCCAGTAGCCGCAACACTTGGCCTGCTCCCACCATCGCGGGTTCGCCTGCTGCTGGGCCACCGGCAAACCGCAGGAGCACCGGCCCTGCAGCCAGCGAGCAACGGCAACCTCGCGACGTGTGCCACAGACTGGACAGAGCAATCGCACGATGTCGGTGGTCTGCTGCGCGGCGCCGACCTCCCCACGCCAATGCACCTTGCCGGCGAGTAGGGCATCGACGAGGTCGGGGACGGCCACCCGGCGGCCGGCGGCCACGGCGTGCGGTTGTCCGTCCCAGCCGTCTACTACGAACAGGGGCACCTGCGGTGTGCAGACGTACCCGGATGGCACGCTGCGGGCCAGCCATACCGCGCGGACGCCTGCCTGTCGATAACGTTCCTGCCGCTCCTGGTACAGACGCAGGACCTGTTTGGACCGCTGCACCTCAAAGGCGATCTGCTGCTGCTCCCGGGTGGCCAGGACATCGGCGATGAATCCCTGGCCCGCGACCTCGGTACCCGCCTGCCAGCCGCTGTCGGCGGCCGCCCGTGCGATCACCGCTTTGAGGTGCATGTGTTCGGCGGACTCGCTGTGCTCACAGCCGCTGTCGCGCTCGTGCACAAAATGCTGAGTTCCCAGCCGGCTGACGCGCCCGAATCCCTTGTGGCCGCAGGGCTGCAACACCACCGTCTGACCCTTGACGCACGACCACTGCTGCTCGTCGAGCAGAGGGGCACACAGCAACTGTCCATCGACCAGCGCACTCAAAGGCATGATTCAGGCATACTCACGTCGCCGGTGGCAGCGACCGCCATGGCGTGGATCTGTGGACGCTTTCCTGGGTGTCCACATCTACGCCAGGTAGCGCGCAGCGATCTGCTCGACCACCCGCGGATCGTCATCCCAGATGGGGTCGTCGGGACGCGGGTCATGCAGCACAAGATCGGTGAATCCGAGCGCCTCGCACCAGTCGTAGAAGCGGGTGAAGTCGTCGAGGTCGGCCAGCGGCCGCCCGAAGGAGTTGGCCACGAGCATGATCCGGGTGTCGACCTGCCGGCCGGTGAGATCGCAGGCCCTATCCAGCATGCGAAGTTGCGCCGTCATGGCGGCTTCGAGTTCGCCCGGAGAACCCTGGTGGGCGTCCGTCACCCAGGCGTCCCCATATGTGGCTGCCAGGCGCATGGTGCGGGGCCCGCCCGCTGCGATCGCCAGCGGTAGCCGCGGCTGCTGGACACAACCCGGCAGCATCCGAGCCTCCACGACGCTGTAGTGCGCGTTCTGGGCGCTGAACGTCGGTTGGGTGAGCAGCCCATCCAGCACCTGTAGGAAGTCGGTCAGCCGGTCCACCCGCTGCGCCGGCGACAGGACCGGCTGGCCCAGCACGGTCGCATCAAAACCGATGCCACCTGCGCCCACGCCCAGGGTGAGCCGGCCGGCACTGATGTGGTCCAGGGTCATGGCCTCCTTGGCGAGGACGACCGGGTCTCGGAAGTTGGGTGAGGTGACCATCGTGCCGAGCCGGATCCGCGAGGTCGACGCGGCGATGCCGGCCAGCCAGGTGGTGGCCCCGAACCATGGCTGGTCACGAAACCGGCGCCAGGACAGGTGGTCGTAGGTCCACAGATGGTCGAAGCCCATGTCCTCGATCTCCCGCGCCCGCGCGACAGCGCGATGCCATGGGTCGGTGGGGATCAGCAGCAGACCAAGACGCATGGCTCTACTTGTAGTACGGATCCGCCCAGCCGAGATAGGGGCCCCAGTGATTCATCCGCCGCCATTCGATGGCCTTGACCGTCCCGTCCGGCATGTTGGTGACCGCCTTGCCGTCACCGAC
>Ga0208938_1000603_pt1 | contig 25916 bp, 24 predicted proteins | sample AD_UKC125_MetaG_FD_184434 | JGI IMG/M metagenome (GOLD analysis project Ga0208938, IMG submission 184434) | Active sludge microbial communities of municipal wastewater-treating anaerobic digesters from USA - AD_UKC125_MetaG (SPAdes) (version 2) | ecosystem: Engineered > Bioreactor > Anaerobic >...
CACACTGCCAATCGGAAAGACTGCTAGTGATCTCCGTAATTCCTTTTCTCTCACGAAAAGCTCCTTTCTGTTCTCCATTATAGGATAATTCATTTTGTTCGTCAAGTGGAGATGTTAGATTTTCTAACATCGTTCGTTATTTATTTCTTTTTCAGAAAATTTTTCACTATTTCTAGGTCATAATTGACTAAAATGGCAATAAAGACCCCAACAAAGGTTTCAAAAACCCGACCCAAGACATAGAGAATCGAATCACCAGCGGGTACAGACAAGGCAATAATCAACATAGTAGCCACACCGCTGATGACTCCGGCCGTATTGTTAAAGGCTACATTGGTCATAATCGTCAGCATGGTACAAAGGGGTATAAACAGCAGCGTAACCCAGAAACTGTGCGAAAAAAAATCACTCACAATGAAGAATAAGAGAGCATAGAATCCCCCGATGGAATTACTGAGAACACGGGAAGAACCAAAGTGCACACTTTTTCCAAAATCCTCACGCAGGCTAAAGACTGCTGAAAGGGCCGCAATCTGAGTTCCATCCCATTTTAATAATTGAAAGATCAAAATCACTAAGAAAACAGCCAAACCAGACTTCACCGTTCTCATTCCAAATTTAAATTTTGTCGAATCAAATTGATATTTCTTAAACATAGTTTTATTGTAACATGTTTTGGAATTTCTCGCGCTGAAACCCCATCTTTTTTTAAAATCTTTCCTATTCCTCAACCCAACCATCTCATTCTCAGAAAAACGGTGGAAACCTCAATCCCTCAAAATTGAAAAAAAGACGGTTTCCCGTCCTTTCCATTATTTCTAAACTCATTATGTTTCCCAGAATATCTAGCCTTCGCCTTTTGGGCACAGTAACTGAATGGCTTTCACAGTTTTGGAAACTGTGAAAGGTGGGAAATAAGGATTGGGAAACAATCCTCAATACTTCGCTTCACTTGTGACCGACCTATTCAGCCTTGCGGGGTTCAAATAGTCCAGTGGACTATTTGAAGTTGTCACCCAATAAAAACAAAGTGACAAGCTGCGGAACCATTTTTGACGAGGCTGGGCAATAAGTCCATCCTCTTTTCTTAGAGTTCGCGATAACATCTTGATGCAGTGGTTGATTGGCAGATTTGTTCGTGTTTTACACTCCAAATCTGACCTAATCAACTGTGCGGGGGCGGGAAGACGAACTCATTTTCGTCTTGTTGAGTTCTTTCCCGCTCCCTCTATTTCCAACCTCAAAATATCTCCCAGATATTTTGAGCTAACTTACCACCTATTTTTCAGTCAATGCTGCAAGACCAGGGAGAACTTTTCCTTCTAACAAGTCCATTGATGCACCACCGCCGCGTCACAAATATCTTCACTATCACAAAAGGGTAGACAAAGCTACCCTTTTGTTCTCGTTACGATTTTGCTCCTTTTTCTACAAAATCAGGATTTTGCAGAGACTAACGGGCGACAACCTTATTTCTCTGTCAAGGCTGCCAAGCCTGGTAATACTTTTCCTTCGAGCAATTCCATCGATGCACCACCGCCCGTTGAGATCCATGAGAACTTGTCTGCACGGCCGAGGTTGATGGCTGCTGCGGCTGAGTCACCACCACCGATGATAGATTTCACGCCTGGTTGTTTCACGATAGCGTCCATCACACCGATAGTACCAGCTTGGAAGTCTGGGTTTTCAAAGACACCCATTGGGCCATTCCAAACCACTGTCTTGGCACCAGTCAACTCTTGGTCAAATTTAGCGATCGATTTTGGACCGATGTCCAGACCAAGGAAGCCTTCAGAAACGGCTTCGCCTTCTGTATCACGGACTACATCATAGCCTGCAAAGGCATTGGCTTCTTTTGAGTCAACTGGCAAGATCAGTTTGCCATTTGATTTTTCAAGCAATTCTTTCGCAATATCCAGCTTGTCTTCTTCCACCAAAGAGTTACCGATTTCGATACCTTGTGCCTTGTAGAAGGTATAAGTCATCCCACCACCGATAAGAACTTTGTCAGCTTTTTCAAGAAGGTTTTCGATAACACCGATTTTATCTGAAACTTTTGAACCACCAAGGATAGCGATAAATGGACGAACTGGGTTGTCAACAGCTTCTTGAATGTAGGCAATTTCATTTTCCAAAAGGAAACCAGCAACTGCTTTCTCTACGTTTGCAGAGATACCAACGTTTGATGCGTGGGCACGGTGAGCTGTACCAAAGGCATCATTTACGAAGATACCATCGCCAAGTGAAGCCCAGTATCGACCGAGTTCTGGATCGTTTTTAGATTCTTTCTTGCCATCCACATCTTCGAAACGAGTGTTTTCAACCAGAAGAACTTGTCCATCCTCGAGGGCATCAATAGCAGCTTCCAATTCAGCACCGCGAGTCGCACCTGGGAAAGCAACTTCTTGACCCAATTTAGCCGCCAAGTCCGCCGCCACAGGCGCAAGAGATTTGCCAGCCTTATCTGCTTCTTCTTTGACACGGCCTAGATGAGAAAAGAGGATTGCACGGCCACCTTGCTCGATGATGTACTTGATGGTTGGAAGGGCTGCTGAGATACGGTTGTCATTAGTGATAACCCCATCTTTCAACGGCACGTTAAAGTCCACACGGACCAAGACTTTCTTGCCTTTCAACTCAACATCTTTAACAGTCAATTTTGCCATTAGTTAAGACTCCTTAAATTTTTTTATCCTACTCATTATAGCATATTATTTGACAAATTCCTATCAAAATCTTACACATTGTGAAGTGAGTCACAAATTTCGTCCCAGATCAAAACCTGTCCTTCTACTCTCCCTTAAAAATCAACCTCATCGGGATTTTTTTGGCTCTTGATACCGTCCAACTTGTCTAACTGAATTACATCATCCTTTGATAATTCAAAGTCAAAAATCTGCAAATTGGCTTCAATATTCTGAGGTGTCACCGATTTTGGTAGGGGAAGGAAGCCCTTTTGCAAGGACCAACGAAGAGCCAGCTGAGCAACCGACTTGCCATATTTCGCAGCCAGTTCTTGGGCCACAGGATTGCTAAAAATACTGCCTGTTCCTAGGGGACTATAAGCTTCCAAAAGGATCTCATGCTGGCGACAGAAGGCCACCAATTCATCCTGGGTACAGCCAGGGGCCAGGAGAACCTGATTGACATGGGGTTTGATGTCAGCAGTTTCCAATAGGGCTTCCAGGTGGTGAATCATAAAATTGGAAACCCCAATAGCCCGCACCTTGCCTGCCTGGTAAGCTTCTTCCATGGCCTTCCAGGCCCCCGCATTGCCTGCCTTCCAAGCATCCTTCTCCCGAAGAGCCTTGGGATTTGGCCAGTGAATGAGCAGAAGGTCCACATAATCAACCCCCAATTTTTCCAAAGACTCCTCAATTGAAGCCTTGGCCAAGTCATAGTCGTGCTTGTCATTCCAGATTTTTGTAGTCAGAAAGATATTCTCACGCGCCAAATCGCTGTCTGCTATCGCCCGGCCGACACCAACTTCATTTCGATAAATCTGAGCTGTATCCACATGACGATAGCCCACCTTGAGAGCATGGGTCACGCTATTGTAAACCTCTTCCCCATCCGGGATTTGCCAGGTGCCAAAACCAATTTTGGGAATGGTCATACCATTGCTTAAGCGATATTCTTCCATCTTCTTTCCTCCTTGGTGCAAAAAAGAAGAACCGAGGTTCTCCTTTTTCAGTCTTATTTAGCGATTTTCGCGAAGTACTCAAGAGTACGAACAAGTTGTGAAGTGTAAGACATTTCATTGTCATACCAAGAAACAACTTTCACCAATTGTTTGCCGTCAACATCAAGAACTTTAGTTTGAGTTGCGTCGAACAATGAACCGTAAGAGATACCTACGATATCTGAAGAAACGATTTGGTCTTCAGTGTAACCATAAGATTCGTTAGCAGCAGCTTTCATTGCAGCATTCACTTCATCAACAGTTACATTTTTCTCAAGAACAGCAACCAATTCAGTTACAGAACCTGTTGGGGTAGGTACGCGTTGTGCAGCACCGTCCAATTTACCGTTCAACTCAGGAATTACAAGACCGATAGCTTTCGCAGCACCAGTTGAGTTAGGAACGATGTTTGCAGCACCTGCACGAGCACGACGAAGGTCACCACCACGGTGTGGGCCGTCAAGGATCATTTGGTCACCAGTGTAAGCGTGGATAGTGGTCATCAAACCTTCAACAACACCGAAGTTGTCTTGAAGAGCTTTCGCCATTGGAGCCAAACAGTTTGTAGTACATGAAGCACCAGAGATAACTGTTTCGGTACCATCAAGAACATCGTGGTTAGTGTTGAAAACAACAGTCTTAACATCGTTACCACCAGGAGCAGTGATCACAACTTTTTTAGCACCGTTTGCATGGATGTGTTGTTCAGCACCAGCTTTTGATGCAAAGAAACCAGTTGCTTCAAGAACGATATCTACACCGTCAGTAGCCCAGTCAATTTTGCCTGGCTCACGCTCAGCAGAAACTTTAACGAATTTGCCGTTAACTTCAAAACCGCCGTCTTTTACTTCAACAGTACCGTCGAAACGACCTTGAGTTGTGTCGTATTTCAACAAGTGCGCAAGCATTGCTGGATCAGTAAGGTCGTTGATGCGAGCAACTTCAACACCTTCAACATTTTGGATACGACGGAAAGCAAGACGACCGATACGACCGAAACCGTTAATACCAACTTTAACTACCATGAATGATTTCCTCCTTATGAAAATCGAGTTATTTAGTTTAAAAGGACGAGCCTTTTTGTTAATTGTGAAAATCGTAACATGTAAATATACAGTTTACTTTTCAACGTTTCTATTATATACCGATTTTAAAAAAAATGCAACTGCTTACTAGTTTTTCCAGTGCATAATTCGATTTGATTACGAGAAGAAAACGACTGAAAAATGAACCTTCACCCGCTCTATTTTGTTATAATAGAGTCAAATATATTATGAGAAAGAGACTGAAGAATATGAAGTATAGCACTAGGGCACAGCGAAAAAGGAATAGAATAAAGCGCCCCTTATGGAAAAAAATTCTACTGGGAATTCTTACACCCTTGTTGACCGTGGGAATATGGTACGGCAGTAGTTTAGCCACCTACTTTTATTTCCCTGATTTAAACTATTACTTCATTCATTATTCCCGCTCCCTCTATCTTATCCTATCTGGCCTCCTATACAGTGGACTAGTCCTTTCTCTATTGATTTCATTATGGGTCTGGTGGAAACTGACTTTCAATGAAAAATTACGCTGGTGGCATTGGAGACCACTGCTCATTACCACTCTGTTGATTGTTCCTGTTTTTGTTTACTTTTACACAGAAACTGAAAACGAGGTCAATGCAGGTCCAAAAATCATTTCCCATCGAGGCATAGACAACCAAAACGCTGCAGAAAACACTCTTGAAGCTCTTCGATTGACGAACCGGGAAAAACCAGATTATATTGAAATTGATATCTACGAGACAGCTGACTCAGAATTTATTGTCTTTCACGATGCCAACCTCAGTCACAAGGCAGGAATTTCCAAAGCACCACATGAATTGACCTTGGCAGAGTTAACTGCGATAACTGTAACTGAACCTAACAGTAAACATTCAGGAAAAATCCCCTCTTTTGATCAAATGCTGAATGAAGCAGATCAACTCAATCAAAAACTACTGATTGATATTAAAGTCTCTCCCAAAGATAGTCCTAAAATGATTGATAACTTTTTAAGGAAATACCAGTCACGTCTAGAGAAGAAACAGCACCAAGTCCAATCAGGTGATGCCCAAGTGATGCAAAAAATCACCAAACACTCCCCCCAATTTGATACTTTCTTGATTACAAACAACATCGCAAACATCGAAATCCCTGGTTTGACAGGCTATAGTGTCCCGCTTTTAGATTTAACTGAAGAGTTGTATAATCATATTGTAGAAAAAGATTATGCCCTTTATGCCTGGACAGTCAACGATACAGATGGGATCGTCACTTCTGAATATTTAGAAGCGGATGCCATTATTACAGATTATACGAGTAAAACCAGGGAAGATTTAAAGCAAATCAAAGAACAGAGAGATTATAGTTTCCCCTATTATAGACAGCTTTATAACCTCCATGTTTTTCCAATGATTTAATCCCTTTCTAAAAACAGCAAGACGTCCACTATTCTAACTGAATGTGGACGTCTTTTTTATGAGGAGGACGCTATCGCCAAATGTTTACCAAACCCGCAGGCGTTCTTCTGGCTTCACATACATAGGATCGCCCTCCTTGACATCAAAGTCCTTGTAGAACTGGTCGATTTGGTTGACGATATTGTTGACCCGATACTTGGCAGGTGGATGCTCATCGCTGATGTTGGCAATGGCAAATTCTTCGGTGGTCACTTCTCGCCAAACCTTGCCATAGGACTCAAAGACCTTTTTGGTATCATAGCCTTTTTTCTGAGCAATATCAACAGCCACTGTCAAGCCTCCCAGGTCTGCCATCACTTCACCGGTGGAAATTTCCCCGTTGACATAGTAGCCAGGAGCCACTTCCAGTTTGGAGTAAATATCTGCTGCCTGCTGAACCTTCTTATTGAATTTTTCAAGGTCTTCTGGCTTCCACCAGTTGACAAGGTTGCCATTTTCATCAAATTGGGAACCTGATTTATCAAAGGCATGAGAGATTTCGTGGCCAATGACTGCTCCGATGCCGCCCAAATTTTCTTCAGGAGAGGCCTTTGGATCGTAAAATGGAGCCTGTAAAATACCTGCTGGGAAGACAATCTCATTGCTTCCTGGGCTATAATAGGCATTGACCATGTGGGCTGGCATACCAAATTGGCTCTTATCAAATGGGTTCTTCAGTTGAGCCATTTCTTCTTGCAGCTCTTGGGTCCTGATCATTTCAACTGCAGGGACAATACTGCCTCCTTCTTCTTTGGATTGAATGGTATAGTTTGAATAATCCTTCCACTTATCAGGGTAGCCGATTTTCACCACCATGGTATCGAGTTTTTTCAAAGCCTGCATCTTGGTTTCTTCGGACATCCATTGGACTGCCTTGATGCGTTCTGCATAGGTCTGCTTGATTTCTTGCACCATAGCTTGGATATCAGCCTTGGATTCTTCTGAAAAATGGTTTTTGACATAGACCTTACCAACCATATCAGAGAAATTTTCCTCAACTGCCGACTGAGCCAGTACATCGGTTGTAGGAATATCTACTGCCCCATTAGCCACTCCCTCATACTTGGCCTTGGCTTCAATCAGGTCTTCTGACAGGTAGTCACTATAGTGGGCAATCACTCGGTATTGCAGGAGGGCTTTAAGGGCTTCCAGATGTTTCTCCTGATAGAGTTCGCTGACCTTTTTCAGACCTTCTGGATCGGTCACCACCACGAAGGGAGCATCTTGAACGCCCAAGTTGGCAGCCAATTCTGTGATAGGAAGATTTGGTGCCAGGGCCTTAACATCATCCCAGCTCTTTGGATTGTAGGCCGTCTTAATATCTTTGGCTTTCTCCTGTGGTAATTGGGCTGCAGCTAACTCTTTTTCCAGTTCAAAGACTTTTTCTGCCTTGGTCGCGGCTTCCTTAGACGAAGCTCCTGCCATGACAAAGACCTTCTCCAGGTATGCCTTAAAGGCTTTTTGATTTTTTAGAGAAAAATCATCAGTCCCCTCATAATTTTCCTTTGGAAAACTCAGCTTATGGGGATCCAGGTAGAGGGAATTTTTGTTACTGTCCATGATGTCTTGGGTAACAGACAAGTTGAGAACGTTGCGGATATTTTTACCATAGAGAGAAATCAACACCTTGTTCAAGTCTGCCATACTAGTAGCTTTTTGAATCTCGTCCAGATATGGTTTGACCGGTTCTAATCCCAAGCGATTACGGCTTTCAAAGTCAGCTGCCAAGCGGTAAAAATTAATTAATTTTTTCTCATCACTCCCTGCTTCTAGATTGGAGTAGTCCATGTCCAATTGGTCAATCATCTCTTGGATGGCTTTTTGCGTTTTCTCGGTGAGCTGACTCAAATTATCAATTTGTGACTGACCTTTCCCCAATTTGGTTTCTTTCAGCCAATCGGCATTGATATAGGAATGAAAATCTGTTTGTGGCGTGGCTGCCGAAACCTCCTTGGAGGTGGTGGTCTTGCCCGTACCGCAGGCTGCTAAAAAAGCTGCACAGATAACCGAAGCGATGGAGATTTTAATGTTTTTTCTCATGATACTTGTCCTTTCTTTTTTATTTTCTTTCTAAGCTCATTCTAACAAACCCATCTACTTTTCATCTGTAGGACTTCTATAAATTTTCTATTTTTTCAAAAGACAAGACAGTGCGCAAACAAGTATCCATCTTGATTTTCCCAGCAAAAAAGCACCTACCCGAAGATAGATGCTTGTGAACCATTATGCTTGTCCACCGTTTTTCTTGATGATTTCATCTTGAACAGATTTTGGTACATCTTCGTAATGGTCAAAGACCATCATGAAGGTACCACGACCTTGAGTTGCTGAACGAAGAACAGTTGCATAACCGAACATTTCAGCAAGCGGTACATAGGCACGAACGATTTGTGTGTTACCGTGTGCTTCCATACCGTCTACGCGTCCGCGACGAGCAGTCACGTGACCCATAACGTCACCAAGGTTATCTTCTGGTGCAGTGATGGTTACCAACATCATTGGCTCAAGGATAGCTGGTTGAGCTGTCTTCGCAGCCTCTTTAAGGGCAAGGGATGCTGCCACCTTGAAGGCTGTCTCAGATGAGTCGACATCGTGGTAGGAACCATCATAAAGTTTTGCTTTCACGTCTACGATTGGGTAGCCAGCAAGGACACCGTTTGCCATAGACTCAACAAGTCCTTTTTCTACCGCTGGGACAAATTCACGTGGAACCACACCACCGACGATCGCATTTTCAAACTCGAAGCCTTTTCCTTCTTCGTTTGGTGTAAATTCAATCCAAACATCACCGAACTGACCTTTACCACCAGACTGACGTTTGAAGAATCCACGAGCTTGTGTAGAAGCGCGGAAGGTTTCACGGTAAGACACCTGTGGAGCACCTACGTTTGCTTCAACCTTGAATTCACGTTTCATACGGTCAACAAGGACATCCAAGTGAAGCTCACCCATACCCGCGATAACTGTTTCACCGGTTTCAGGGTTGGTTTCAACACGGAAGGTTGGATCTTCTTCAGCCAATTTAGAAAGGGCAATACCCATCTTGTCTTGGTCAGCCTTAGACTTAGGCTCAACCATCAATTGGATAACTGGCTCTGGAACGTGGATAGACTCAAGGATGATTTTCGCTTTTTCATCTGTCAAGGAGTCACCGGTTGTGGTATCTTTCAAACCAACCGCAGCAGCGATGTCACCGGCATAAACTTGCTCGATTTCTTGACGGCTGTTGGCGTGCATTTGCAGGATCCGTCCGATACGCTCGCGTTTGCCCTTAGAGGTGTTCAAAACGTATGAACCGCTGTGCAGGACACCGGAGTATACACGGAAGAAGGTCAAACGACCTACGAATGGGTCCGTCATGATCTTGAAGGCAAGAGCTGCAAATGGCTCTTCATCAGAAGCATGACGCTCTTCTTCAGCATCTGTATCTGGGTTGGTTCCCTTGATAGCAGGGATATCAAGTGGGCTTGGAAGATAATCCAATACCGCATCCAACATCAACTGAACACCCTTGTTCTTGAAGGCAGAACCACAAAGTACAGGGAAGAATTCAACGTTGATAGTTGCACGGCGAATACCAGCCATCAATTCTTCGTTTGTGATTTCTTCACCTTCAAGGTATTTCATCATCAATTCTTCATCAGTTTCTGCAACAGCTTCCACCAATTTTTCACGGTATTCTTCGGCCATTTCAAGCATATCAGCTGGAATATCTTCTTCAAGAATATCTGTACCAAGGTCGTTGGTGTAGATTTCAGCTTTCATCTTGATCAAGTCAATGATTCCGCGGAATTCATCTTCTGCACCGATTGGCAGTTGGATTGGGTGTGCATTTGCTTGAAGACGGTCATGAAGAGTGCTTACAGAATACAAGAAATCTGCACCGATTTTATCCATCTTGTTGGCAAATACGATCCGTGGAACACCGTATTCAGTTGCTTGACGCCAAACGGTTTCTGTTTGAGGTTCAACACCTGACTGTGAGTCCAATACGGTTACCGCACCATCCAATACACGAAGAGAACGCTGTACTTCGATGGTGAAGTCCACGTGTCCTGGTGTGTCGATGATATTTACGCGGTGGTTTTTCCATTGAGCGGTTGTTGCAGCAGATGTGATAGTGATACCACGCTCTTGCTCTTGCTCCATCCAGTCCATTTGGGAAGCCCCTTCGTGAGTTTCACCGATTTTATGGATTTTACCAGTGTAGTAAAGGATACGCTCAGTTGTTGTTGTTTTACCCGCATCAACGTGAGCCATGATACCGATATTACGAGTTTTTTCTAGTGAAAATTCGCGTGCCATGAGGTTGTTTCTCCTATATTAATATTATTTATGTGACTATTATATCACTTTTAGAAAGAACGGATAGGCATAACCTACCCGTTCTCGCATGATTTTTTAATTTTTCTGTGAAAGACAGGTGATACCGTCCAGTTCGAATAGAACTGAACACGAGTTGCATGCTAACTCTTTGTATCTTATTCTTAGTTGAGTTTTAGCTACAAATGTCTGCCAAAATGATAAAATCTCCTAGAAACTGAAGTTTCTTCGTCGCTTTTCCTATTTTGGCTAGCATTTGCTTAACGCTAAAATATCCTATTTTACCAGCGGAAGTGTGCGAAGGCACGGTTGGCTTCTGCCATACGGTGGGTGTCTTCACGTTTCTTAACAGCTGCACCTGTGTTGTTGGCTGCATCCATGATTTCTTTAGCAAGGCGGTCCACCATAGTGTGCTCACCACGGTTGCGAGCGATGGTTACCAACCAACGAAGACCAAGTGTTGTACGACGCTCTGGACGAACTTCAACTGGGACTTGGTAGTTTGAACCACCGACACGGCGTGCACGTACTTCCAGTACAGGCATGATGTTTTCCATTGCTGTTTCAAATACTTCCAGCGCATCATTTCCAGTAGCTTCTTTGATTTGTTCAAAGGCACCGTAAACGATTGATGCAGCAGTACCACGTTTACCATCCAACATAACACGGTTGATCAAACGGGTTACCAATTTTGAGTTGTACAATGGATCTGGCAATACTTCGCGCTTAGGCGCTTGATTTTTACGACTCATTTATTCTCTCCCCCTTCTTAACCTTTTGGACGTTTTGTACCGTATTTAGAACGGCCTTGTTTACGATCCGTTACACCTGCAGTATCAAGCGCACCACGAACGATATGGTAACGTACCCCTGGAAGGTCTTTTACACGTCCACCGCGCAGAAGCACCACACTGTGTTCTTGCAAGTTGTGGCCAATACCTGGGATGTAGGCAGTTACTTCGATCAGGTTGCTCAAACGTACACGGGCAAACTTACGAAGGGCTGAGTTAGGTTTCTTCGGTGTCATGGTTCCGACACGGGTCGCAACACCACGTTTTTGTGGTGAAGAAACGTTTGTTTGAACTTTTTTACGGCTGTTGTAACCGATGTTCAAAGCTGGTGATTTAGATTTTTCTACTTTAGACTTACGTGGTTTACGTACCAACTGGTTAATTGTAGGCATCTACATTCTCCTGTATATATTTTTTATTTTTGGTTGCTCTGGCACTTGGTGACAGCCCAGAACTGTGTGTACTTTTGCAACATTTGTCAGCACGTCTCTGTACACTTTTGAGAGACCAAAAGTAAAAAGTACCGTTTATCATAGTACCATAACTAGAGCCTCTTGTCAATGGATTTTGCTCTGTTTTTCTAGAATAAAGCCGAATAATCGAATGAATGTCGGCTGGCTTGTAACCTAGTGGTGAGAGCTTCTTCTCGCTATGTTTTGCGGATGTCTTTTAAAACGGTGTCGCCTAGAAATCATTCTATCAGATTAGTCCTAGATTCCGCTAAGCATGCTGCTCATGTTGGCCATCCTGAGTGGTGGCATTTCCAATCATTTTCATCCCCTTTTTTATCGGCATAGCAAAAAGATAGCCCGCAGGCTATCTTCTTCTTTTCCTAATATCCCATGCCGCCCATTGGGTCCATGCCAGCTGGCATAGCTGGGGCTGCTGGTTCTGGTTTGTTGGCCACTACGGCCTCGGTGGTCAGGATCAGACTGGCTACTGAGGCTGCATTTTGTAGGGCTGAGCGGGTGACCTTCACAGGGTCGATGATGCCAGCTTCTACCATGTTAACCCACTGGCCATCAGCGGCATTGAAGCCTGTGCCGAGTTCGCTGTTTTTCAGGCGTTCGATGACGACTGAGCCTTCGTATCCAGCATTGTAGGCAATTTGACGAACTGGTTCTTCCAGGGCTCGGAGGACGATGTTGCGTCCCGTTGCCTCATCTCCTGAGAGTTCCAATTCTGCCACTTTTCCGATGACGTTGGCCAGGGCTGTACCGCCTCCAGCTACAATGCCTTCTTCCACTGCTGCACGAGTGGCGTTGAGGGCGTCTTCGATGCGGAGTTTCATTTCTTTCAACTCTGTCTCGGTCGCTGCACCGACCTTGATGACAGCTACACCGCCTGCCAACTTAGCCAGACGTTCCTGGAGTTTTTCGCGGTCAAATTCGGAAGTGGTGGTTTCTAATTGAGCCTTAATCAGGTTGACGCGGTTAGCAATGGCTTCGCTGGTACCAGCACCTTCTACGATAACAGTCGAATCTTTGTCCACAGTGACTTTGGCTGCTTGACCCAGAGCGGCCATAGTAGCGTCCTTGAGTTCCAGACCCAGATCTTCTGTGATGACTGTTCCGCCTGTCAGAACGGCGATATCTTCCAACATAGCCTTGCGACGGTCACCAAAGCCTGGCGCCTTCACTGCTACGACATTGAAGGTTCCGCGGATTTTGTTAAGAACCAGGGTCGGCAGAGCTTCACCATCCACATCATCCGCAATGATGAGAAGCGGTCGATTAGACTTGAGAATTTCTTCCAAAAGGGGAAGAATGTCTTGGATGTTGGAGATTTTTTTGTCTGTGATGAGGATGAATGGATTTTCCAAATCCGCCATCATTTTTTCATTGTCTGTTACCATATACTGGGAGAGGTAGCCGCGGTCAAATTGCATCCCTTCTACCACTTCCAGCTCGGTTTCCATACCGCGGGATTCTTCGATGGTAATGACACCATCTTTCCCCACGCGCTCCATGGCTTCAGAAATGTAGTCTCCTACTTTTTCTGAACGAGAAGACACTGCCGCTACTTGGGCGATGGCTTCTTTATTGGCAACGGGTTGGGCGATGGCCTTCAATTCTTCCACTGCTGTTGCGACTGCCTTCTCAATCCCGCGGCGGATACCGATAGGGTTGGCTCCAGCAGTGACATTTTTCAGACCTTCGCGAACGATGGCTTGGGTCAAAACAGTTGCGGTGGTTGTTCCGTCTCCTGCGATGTCATTGGTTTTTGAGGCTACTTCAGAAACCAGCTTGGCTCCCATATTTTCAAAATGGTCTTCCAATTCGATTTCTTTGGCAATGGTCACCCCATCATTGGTGATAAGGGGGGAACCAAATGATTTTTCAAGGACAACATTGCGTCCCTTAGGACCCAAGGTAACCTTGACTGTGTCTGCTAGGATGTCCACACCACGAACCATGGCCGCACGCGCATCCGCTGAAAATTTAATCTCTTTTACCATTTTTCTACCTCTTACTCTACGATTGCTAGGATATCTGCTTCACGAATGATGGAGAGATTTTCATCCCCATCCTTGACTTCTATACCGGCAAAGGCTTCAATCAGAACCTTGTCGCCAACTGCAACACTAGGTGCCACTAATTCACCCGTCAGGGTACGGATACCTTGACCAACTGCCAAGACTTGGGCTTCTTTTGTCTTTTCTTGGCTTGCACCGGCTAGGACAAAGCCGCCAACTGTTTGTTCTTTTTCTTCAATTTTTACGACGATGCGATCGCCTAATGGTTTTAACATAGGGAAACCTCCATAGATTTTTAGCACTCTCATCCAAAGAGTGCTAATTCTTACAACTCTTATTGTATCACTTGGTCAAAAATAGTCAAGGAATTTCTATTGTTTTTTCTAAAATCCGACTGAGGACTGGTACATAGGTTTTCTCCCATTTTTCATATTCCATCAAAGAAGGTTGGTCCTAAACAGAGACTCATCATCCAATAAATGGAACAATAGAAAACACACCTCCGTCTTCTATTTAAAATAGGAGACGGAGGTGTGTTCATCTCTAAATAAACGTACCTACGCATGAAAACAGACTAGTATTGCGATGAAGTATTATAACATTTTCATTTTTTCCCCCATTTTACAATGACTTGATAGGTAAACAAAAACAACAAAGAGAATATAACTATTCCATACGCGATATCAGATAGGTATTCTTGTGAAAATCCCAACTTGGAATCTGTATAAAGAAACACTGCTAACACGGATAACAAAATAACTGTACAAATTGCAAAAGTGCTTTTATTCATATTAAAACCTTCTCTAATTGTGGGTCGAAATGTTAAGCATATTTTAGTAACTGTGCTACAATACCGCTCGCTTTACTTAACCTGACAATTTATTAGGAAAATTATATCATGTTTCCTAGTTTTTGCAATCTATACTTATTTTTTAGATAGCCTCGTCTCCATATAGTCTATAAACTGATTGAGATTTGCTCGGCCTTTGTAAATGCCGTATCCGAACAAAATCATGCCGAGAACACCTAAGATAATGAGGAGGGTACCGAAGAAAAACAGAGGAAAGATACGCTGATAAAAGAAGTAAACTAAGACAACTCCGATGCTGGCTATTACGAATAGGAGCGAAAACCATCTGCCCAAATTTTCCAACATGTGCTTCTGGTAGGCTACTTCCTTTTCAAAGTTTTCAATAACAGTTTGATCAATCATCTCTCCTTCCTCCTATTTTAGATTAGTAAGACAAGCCTGGGTTGAAGAAACCGAGGAGAACACCGACAAAGGCAATGACAACTAGGAGCAGCATGACCTTGATTGGTGACAGATTTTTCTTGGCCATAAGATACCAGCAGAAGACGATAAAGATTCCTGTCAAAAGCCCTGGATACACGGCATCGAATTGGTCTTGCAAGACTAAGAAAGCTTCGCCTGCATCATTTTTCATCTGGAAGGACGTTTTTACAGATACCCAGGTCGCTGCAACTCCACCGATAACCATACCACCGATAATGCCGATGGCTTTGCGAATCGCCTGACCTTGCGGTCCTACCAGAAATTCAACAGCCTTATCACCCAACTCATACCCCTTGAAATAGGCGAATTTCATACCAAAGTAGGCCAAAAGGTTCCAAACAATGATGTAGAAAATGGCACCAACTGGTGAGCCGCCATTGGATAAACCAAGAGCAATCCCGAGGAGAACGGGAATCAGCGTGCCGACAATCAGGGAATCGCCAATACCCGCGATCGGTCCCATCAAACCCGCACGCATGCCGTTGATGGTTTCATCATCTACCGAATCTCCATTGGCACGTGCTTCTTCTAGTCCTGCTGTTACACCGACAACGATGGAGCCAAGTTGTGGTTCTGTGTTAAAGAAAGCTGTGTAGGTTTGCATCGCTTCCTTTTGTTCTTCCTTGCTGTCATATAATTCCTCAACGATTGGTAGCATGGAGGTCAAGTAACCAAAGGTCTGCATATGCTCTTGAGAGAAACAGGTCAAGTGACCATAGAACCAATGGTGGAAGGATTTTGTTAATGTTTTTTTGGATATTTTCTTGCGTTCTGCCATCTTAAATGTCCTCCTCTTCGTCTTCATCAAAGTCTAAATCCGCACCAGCTGCAGCTTTTTTGATTTTTACCATATCAATTTCATAGAAAAGAAGGGCGAAAATCAGTGATACAACCGCACAAGCCACTAGATTGAGGCCTAGAGAGGCTGCCAGGGTGAATCCAACAAAGAAAGGGACGAAATCCGTTACTTTTTCAACAATCTGTTTCAAAAGAATGGCAATCCCCACACATGGAAGGAGGGCACCGACTGTAAAGAGAGTTTTCATCGCAATGCCATCCATTGGCAAGGCATCTTGGATAGCTGTTACGGCTGAAGCTCCAAGCTTACACATGATAAGGGTTGGTAAAAATGAGAAAGCAAAGTGGGAAATCCACGGAAGTCCCCAGTCAACCATGTACAATTTCTTAAAGTCACCTTTTTCGACAGCCTTCCAACCAATATGTTGCCAAGCAAGGTTGAGGGTGGCGGTTCCATAGAAGAGAACCGTACCGACAGTCCCTACGAGGGTTCCCATTGATTTAGCTAAGTTAGCTGCCTCTGCTGAATCAGCTGCTAATCCCTGTGAATGAATGGCTACCATGGCCAAAGGAATACCGATATAGGAAACTGCACGCACATCGGCTGAAACTGTACCACCAGGTGTTACTAGTGCAATATAGACCAACTGCATGGCAACCCCGCAGATGACCCCGGTTTGAATATCTCCTAGAATCAGACCACAGACCAAACCACCAACTAAGGGACGACCCAAAGTGTAGTTCCCCACACTGGAGCCACCCATACCTGGCATTGAAGACAGACTAGCAAAGAGCCCTAAAAGAGCAGCTTGCAACCATGATATTGTCATAAGAATCTCCTTTTATTAAGATACAAAGGCCGTCAAATGCACAGTCAAAATAGAAGAATGATGATGTGTGCCTTCACACAAGGAAATCTATCATTTTGACACAGCATTTAGGCCGTGTTCGTTTTTTTAAGATACAAAGTGCGTTAACGGACAAAGCCAAAATAGGAATTTTGCCGATGGACAACTTCGTCCTAGAAAAAATTATCTTTTTGGCACCGTCCGTAGCTCGAGTTCGTTTTTTTAAGATACAAAGAGTGTACAGGAGTCTGGCAGAAATAGACGGTAAGGCAGAAATTTTTGGGACAGATGTCTGTGATACCCGTTTTTGCTCAACTCCTAGACCGTGCCAACTTAAAGTGTTTAAAAACCAAATTTCGCTTTGAAGTCTGACCAGTAACCGATTGAAACATCCGGCAAGAGTTGGAATCTGACACGGTAACCGGCTTTTTCGATGGCTTCAATCGCTTCTGCCTCTTCTTGAGTGATGGACTGGTTATTGCCCAATTTTATAGCTCCTGGTCGGTCGTTACAAGGACCAACGATAATATCCTTTACGTCGCCAGGTACAAAACCTTGGTCCACCAAGATTTTTTTCATATCGATTGGATTTTTTGTAATCACGAAATATTTAGTATCCGAATCCAATACTTTCTGCGATTTTTCCCCGAAGGCCTCCACTGTCCAGACAAAGGTTTTCTTATCGGATGCACCTTTGTAAGCCTGGGTCAAAACCTTGTTGCTAGCTGCAGCATCGTTCACAGCAATGAGCCCATCACAGGGATATTCCTTTGCCCAGCGGGTCACGGTCTGACCGTGAATCATCCGATCATCAATACGTACAAATGAAACTGCCATTTCATCATCTCCTTTCATGATTTAAATATCATCGTCTTCAGCGTCATCATCAGCTGATAGGACTGAAAATTCTTGCAGGGCTGCTTGAGCCTCTGGCAAAACAGCTGCTACCAAATCCGGCCCCTCCAGCAGATCTTTCATGACAGCTGAGGTAATGGCCATCGGTAGATTCATGCCTCCAAGAACAACTGCTGTGTGCAACAAGGCCTTTTCTTCCAGTACGCCCAGTGCCGTTGTCAAGGGACTTCCGCCAATGATATCAGCCAGAACAACTACTGAGTCATTTTCAGTAAGTCCAGAAATTGCTTGTCGGAAATCTTGATCAAAGTCATCAACCGTCTTTCCGTTCTCCAGACCAACTGCAATCACGTGATCCATCTTGTCAGCCGCAAACATGGCCAATGAGGTTTTTAGACCTGCTGCAAACCCGCCATGACTGACCAGTATCAAATATTTCATATTCCCTCCTTTTGTTGTTTACGAGATGGCTTTCTTCGCCATCTATCACTGCTTGCATGTTGATTTTACCATCTATGAAATCGCTTCACCATTGCCGATTGTCACCTTCTGAGCCTGATAAGTGTCATCTCGCAAGTGACATTTGTCAATGAAAAAGCAGAGACAAACTGGCTGCCTCTACTTTAATAAATCTTCTATTGTTCGCTGAATTTCGGCCAAATCACTATCCACAGTCTTTTTTTCCAAAGATTGGGTAACGAGATAGTCTGCCTTTTCTAAGACCGTATTGTATTTTTTGAATTTCGGTGAGACAATGGCCCCTGTCATCATCGAGTCAAGCGTTTCAACTGTTAGGGAAGTTGAGCCAAAATCATCATTTTTCAGAATCTCTTTGGTCTCTGCATTTTCCATCACTCCTTTGAGAACCGATATGCCTTGCGAGGTTTCAAATAGTTGTTGCTGTGTAGCCTTGTCATCGGTCAATAAAGTCAGAAATTCCCAGGCCAACCGGTCATACTTCGTTTTAGCAGAAATACCATAGAGAGAGGTACTAATCTCTGTTGCATTGACAGAAGAAATGGCTGCTGGCATCTGGATGCAGGTCCAGGAAAAGGAGGAATATTTGGCCACATGGTAAGGATAGGGTTTGTAAGTCCGGTATTGGGCCAGAGTCATAGGTAAAAATGCGACCCTTCCTTTGTCAAAATCCTCTGTTCCTACACGGTAACTTCCATTGAGAGCATTCAATCTGACCAACATGGATAGGGCCGTTTTCACCTTTTCGGTATTAAAATAGGACTGGGTCCCATTTTCATCAAAAAGTCTAATCCCATAAGAGGCTAGGGCTTGCTGCCAGGTGTAACCGGCCATTCCGTACTGATCGATGACCCCATCGCCATCCGTATCTCTGGTGACTTTTTTACAAATATTGTAAAGATCAGCTAGGGTCCAGTCCTTTGTAGGTACTTCTATCCCTTCTTTTTCCAATAAATCTTTGTTGATGCACATCATCGTTGGATTACTCTCAAAGGGAAGGGCATACTGGATATTGTTGTAGGTCCCAGCTTGGTAAGAAGAATCATAAAAATCAGATACATCTAGGTCACGGGCGATAAAAGGGTCCAGTCTCTTTAAGGCTCCAGAGGATGCCAGTAAATTAAAGTCATTTTCTGGTAAAATAAACAAATCCGGCTGCTCTCCGTTGACAATGGCGTCGGAGAGCCAGGAAGAATAATCTTCTTTAGAAATCCCACTTTCATAGGTCACTGTCACATTAGGGTGGTCCTTTTCAAAACGCTCGATAACCCGATCGATCAACTCATATTCCTTAGCATTTGGAACATCCCAGCTACCTCCTGAATAGATGCCCAGCCGTAACTCTATTTTTCCAAACTGACTATCGTAGTAGAACCAGCCACCAACAGCCACCATGAAACAGGCGAGCAATCCCCATTTCCACCAACTGACAAATTTCACTTTACTCATGGTCCTCTCCAAAATCACGGGTTGTCACCCCTGTCTGAACTGCCCAAATAGCTAGCTGAGTACGATCGCGCAAGCTTAATTTTGACAAAATCGTAGACAGATAGTTACGGACTGTTCCTTCTGACAGGAATAACTTGGTCGCAATCTCCTTATTGGACTGGCCAAATCCAACTTGCTGGATAATTTTCCACTCCACTTTGGACAAATCAGCTACATGTTGTTCCTCCACTTGAATGGCAAAATTTGATTGGGCCATACGCGAGAAAATCTTGAAAACCTTGGTCGCAATATCGGGATTGATCATGGCGCCGCCACTGTTGACTGTGACAATAGCCTGGTATAAATCATCCGTGGAGACTCCTTTGAGCATATAACCCGATGCTCCATGTTTCAAGGCACTAAAGATAAAATCATCATCATCAAAGGTTGTCAAAATGATAATCTTAATATCCGGATACTGGTCTTTGATCTGCTTGGTGCAAAGAACGCCGTCCATATTGGGCATGCGGATATCCATTAGAATCACATGTGGGTGATTGGTTTTTAGGAAGTCTAATACCTCCAGTCCATCACCAACAGTCCCCACCACTTCAATATCTTGGTGGGCAGACAGGACAATCTGCAAAGATTCCCGAATCAAGGCCTGGTCATCTGCAATCAATACCTTTATCATTCTTCTTCCCCCTTACTCTTTGGAATGGAAACGATGGTCTTAAAACCATGATCATTGACAAACTCGGCTTTTCCACCGATAATGGCCAGCCGCTCTTGCAGCTGGGTCAGGCCGTAGCCGTACTGCAAGGTCTCAAAACCGACACCGTCATCCTGGATACACAGTCGATACACACTGTCGCTGGTCATCTGAATGGCCACATGTCTAGCATGGCCATGGCGCAGCGAATTGGTGATCGACTCTTGAATCACACGAAAAATAATATCTTCCTTGGTCCTATCCAAATCAACTTCGCCCCACTGATAGTCAAAACGGATATCCAAACGCGATAGCTCTTGATAATCAGCAATCATCTTTTCTAAGGCATCTTTTAGCGTTCGGCCCTCAAGTGCTCCTGGCCTTAGTTTTTCCAAGGAGCGGCGCACATCGCTAATTCCTTCCCGTACGACATTGGAGACATTTCTGAGCTGAACCTTAGCACGGCTGGGGTCTACGTCTACTAAAACAGTGACCGCATCAATCCCTGCAGAAATTCCTGTCAAGGCGTGTCCTAGGGTGTCATGAATTTCTCTGGAAATCCGTTTCCGCTCACGGTCTTCCGCGATTTTTTCCGTAATGGCCACATAGTTGTTCAACTCCGTATTGGCCTGAAAAGCCATCCGCAATTCTTCTTCTATCTTGTGATTTTCAGATACGGAGTACATAATATAGGTGATGAGCGAGGTGATAAAGACAACAATATTCAAAGAAGCCAGAAGATTTTTAACAAACATGGTTGCAAACCGCACAGATGCTGGGAAAAATTCAAGATAAACTTCTAAGGAAGGAAGGTCCATCACCAAGGACAGAATATCAAAATTTGACACTAGCAGGGCACTAAAACTGAGTACAATAAAGAAAAGCCAATAGCGCCGTTGCTGCATGGTATAAAAGTCTGTATAGGTGTAAAAAATATCTAGAAAAACCAGCAAAATCAACCCATTATATGACGATTGCAGGGAAACGAATGTAACCAGCAATAAAAGGATCTCCAGAGCCAAGAGGCCATCAACCATTAGTTTGGATGCTTTTTTGGCATGATTGCGGACCTGCATAACCAACAGCAGCAGGGCAAAGGAAACGACAGATGACCAAAAAACCACCGTTGGCTTGGTTGGAATACTGCTTAGTTTTTCCAGCAAGGAGTGGCTAAAGCCCAGGCTTACCACATACTTACTAGCAAAAAGGTATAGCGAGGCATTGTAGAGCACTGCAAAAAAGTTGATGACAACGAGTACCTGACGTAAAAATCGAATTCGTTTGAGATGCATCTTTATTGCCACCCTTCTACATCAACGGTCTCTATATTGGTCTTATCCAGTAGGGCAACTGGGATGGTGATGACCATTTCAACCGGCTGACTGTCTAACATCGCATAGGCTGACTGGATTGTTTTAGCCCCCATATCTACTGGTGACTGAGCAACTGTCGCCGTGATCTCATCCGTATTTCGCAGGAGATTCTTCATATCTGGCGAACCATCAACTCCATAGATATAGATTTTATGAGATAGGGCCTTTTCCTTGATTGCTGCCAAAGCTCCAATGGCACTCTGGTCATTCAAGGCCATCACTACATTGAAAGGAACCCCCTCTTCAATGACTGCATGTACCGCAGGCATCGAAATCTCTGTCTGACCCTTAGACTCTCTTCGCGCCACAATCCGATACTGTGGATGTTCAGCGATAGTATCCAAGAAACCATCAATCCGATCAACAGCTGATAGGGTATCTTTGTGTTCCAACAGCAAGATGTCGGCACGGGGAACAGTCGCCATCATGTGCTCAGCATCTAGGACACCGGCCCGATAATTGTCTGAAACCACCGTGACATCCGCCACCTGACTGTCCTGTAATTGGCTATCCACAACTATTATATGTATCCCCTTTTTGCGGGCCTTCTTAAGAGCCTTTGTAATTTTTGGGCTGCCACTGTCCACAGGATTGATAATAATAGCATCTACTTTTTTATCAATAAAGGACTGAATTTGCTCGCACTGCTTATTCACACTGAGGGCTGGGTCTCTGGTATACAGAATATCACCATGACTGGCCACTTCTTTCTCAATTTCAGCATTCACAATTTTATAAAAGGCATTGTTCATGGTCATATAGGTCGTGCCAATCTTTCTCTGCTCTGATACGATCGGCACCATTTTATACTGAATATAGATACCAAAAACCAGCAACAAACCAAGTAACAAGCTGACAAGATAACGACTATTTATCTTCCGAAGCATGATTTCTCCTATAAATATCTGTCTAAAACCTTGGCAATCCCATCGTGATCATGATCATCCGTCACATGCCCGATGGCCTCTTGAACAGCTAGAGGGCCGTTGCTCATCACATAGCCCTTCCCAACCGTTTTTAACATATCCAAATCGTTAAAATTGTCTCCAAAGGCAATGGTTTCGGCCAAAGGAACTCCCAGGTAGGCTGCAAAGGTTCGGACAGCTTGCCCCTTTTCAATCCCTGCCGCCATAATTTCAATAAAATAAGGGGCGGACTGGGCGATAGACAGTTCTGGGAAGTTTTTCTTCAGTTCTTTTTCTAGGGAAGGAATCTGCTCCGGATCTCCCATCAAAAGGACTTTATGAACCCCATCCAACTGACCTAAAGAAGGAAGGCTGCTCTCTTTCGCATCTAGACCCACAATTTTTTCTTCGCGGACAATCCATTCATGCTGCCTATCCATCGCATACCAGTCGTGGTAACTGTAGATATTCCAAGCAATATCTGGATAGTCTGACTGAACAAAGCCGCAAACTGCTAAAGCAAGTTCCGTCTGCATGGTCAAAGAGGCAATGACCTGATGGTCCCTATCTTGAATCAAGGCCCCATTGTAAGAAATGATGGGACTAGAAATGCCAATACTTTGAATAATGGGTTGAATGGCATCCGGCATGCGGGCAGAAACCGGCACAAAAAGCATACCATTTTGAACTGCTTTTTTTATCGATGTTTTGGTTCTTTCTGTTACCTGAAATGCACTATTGATTAGGGTGCCGTCTATATCACTAAAGATGACTTGAACCATCTGATGCTCCTTTTCCATCTCAATTCCCAACCTAGGCAACTGGTCTGTTCCCTTGTTTTACCTATAACTCGTCGCTTTTAGTATAGCATTTTGCACCAGCCATTTCTAGACCACCCCAAAAGTGTTGACATTTGTCAACTCAGGCTACAAACTCAAAAAAATCCCTGCGCCAACAGGGATTTTATAGAAAGAAAGGAGTCCAGATTTGTCATCTAGGATTAGAAGGGCAAGTCTTCCCCTTCTAGGATAATGTCGGAGAGGTCCTCACCGCCATTGTTTTCCCGCATGGCCCGCTGGGCTCGGCTTTCGAGCAACTGGAAGGCTTGACAGAGAACTTCTGTCACATAGCGATTGCTGCCATCTTTTTCATACTTGCGGGTACGGAGTTCTCCCTCAATGGAGATCAGGCTGCCCTTGCCAGCATAGGAAACCAGGGTTTCTGCCAACTTGCCCCACACCACAACATTGAGGAAATCAGCCTCGCGCTCACCATTTTCATTTTTAAAGCGACGGTTGACTGCGACCGTTACATGGGTCACATTCTTCCCAGTCGGTGTCTGGGTCAATTCAGGCGTAGCCGTCAGGCGGCCAATCAATAAGGTTTTATTCATTTTATATCCTCCTACTTATCTATTCGCAGAAGTTAGGCAAAAAGAGAATTTTTTTGCTACAATAGTTCAAAAAAGGAGGCAACATGATCAACATCAGCCATTACAAGGACATGCTCCAGCAGCCCTGGGGCAAGATTCAGTATGACATTACCTTCGCCCAGTTGGCACACCTGGAAAACTTAGATATCTTGGACTTCGGAGCCGGCTTTGGTTTGGTCAGCCAGTTTTTAAGCCAGAAAAATAGGGTCACTGCTGTTGAACCTGAGGCAGACATGCTGCTGGCGGATGACCATCAGACCTATACCAAAATCATTGGATCGCTGGAGGTCTTGAAAGACCTGCCCAGTCAGACCTTTGATGTCATCTGCTGTCACAATGTGCTGGAGTACATCGAACCCAGCCAGCGACCTGCTTACATCCAGACCTTCGAGCGCCTCCTCAGACCCGGCGGCCGTCTCTCGATCATTAAGCACAACCTAGTCGGAAAAGTCCTCCAAAGCGTGGTCTTGAACAATGATATCGAGACTGCCCTTGGCCTGCTAGAAGGAGAGGTTTTCAAGAGCCTTTCTTTTACCCAAGGAAAAGTGTACAGTTTGGAAGATCTGGAAAAGATGAGCCAGCTGACCATCGACAACTACTTGGCTATCCGCAGCTTTTATAGCCTCCAGCCCAATCACTTTAAAACCGAAGAAGGCTGGCTCGAAAAAATGACCCAGATGGAACTGGCTGTGGCTGACCTCCAACCCTATAAGGATCTGAGTTTTTTACAGCATGTTTGGATGAAAAAGACCTTGTAAGGATAACGAATCCCCTTGTCAGATAACAAGGGGATTTTTCTATCTCATACTGGCCAAAAGAGCCTTGGTGAATGCCCAGACGCGGGCAACCGAGTCGATTTCCAGATGTTCCTTGGTGGAGTGGACATCATAGATATTGGGGCCGTAGCTGATCATGTCACAGTCTGGCAAAGCTTTCTTGAGAAAGCCGCATTCCAGGCCAGCATGGACGGCATCATAGCGGCCCTCCTGGCCAGAGACTTCCTTGTAAACAGCCAGGCTATGTTCCCGTAAAGGACTATCCGCCTCAAAATCCCAGCTGGGATAATCGTTCTGGCGCTGGTAGCTGCCACCAGCGGCTTCCGCTAATTGTTTCAACCGGTCTGCCAGCTCTTCCAACTGGCTGCTCTTTGAGGAGCGCAGCGAGGTCTGCAGGACGAGATGCCCCTCTTTTTCAAAAAGAACTGCATTGTTGAGAGAGGTCTGGACCAGGCCCTCAATGTCTGGAGACAGGGCCTGAACCCCATTTGGCAGGAGGCTAAAAAAGTGAAGCAGGCGTTTGGTCAGGTCCTGGGTGTAGGCCAGGTCAACTTGGATTGATTCGACTGATACAGACAAGTCCGGATCGCTGGTCTGAAATTCTCTTTGTAAAATCTGGACCATCTCATCGATTGCACGACGGGCGGAGGCCTCATTTTTTACCCAAATAGCCGTCTGAGCCTGATTGGGGATGACATTGTCCCGGCTGCCTCCAGAAAGGCTGGCTATCCGAAGGGCTGTTTTTTCCTGAATGGCTGATAGGATTCGAAAGAGCAGGATATTGGCATTGGCCCTGCCTTTGTCGATTTCCATCCCCGAATGGCCGCCCTTGAGCCCATCGATAGCGATATGAAGGCCAGTCCCTGAAACAGCTTCCTTTTCAAGAGCAAAACGGCTGGAAATGCTGGCCCCGCCCGCGCAGCTGGTAAAGAAGACCCCCTCTTCCTCCCCATCGATATTGAGCAGCCGAGTCCCTTGCAGTTGACCAGCTTGGATGGCTGCAGCTCCTGCCATGGTCGTTTCTTCATTGGTGGTGATGAGCATCTCAAGGGCTGGATGCTGGTAATCCCCATCTAAAAGGGCCAGCTGCATGGCAACCGCAATCCCATCATCACCGCCCAGGGTCGTCCCCTTGGCCCGCAAGATATTGCCCTCCACCAGCATCTCAATGGGGTCCTTGCTGAAATCATGCAGAGAATCCTCTGCCTTGACACAGACCATGTCCATATGGCCCTGAATGATGACAGGTTCCGCTTCCTCA
>Ga0208938_1000607_pt1 | contig 25669 bp, 20 predicted proteins | sample AD_UKC125_MetaG_FD_184434 | JGI IMG/M metagenome (GOLD analysis project Ga0208938, IMG submission 184434) | Active sludge microbial communities of municipal wastewater-treating anaerobic digesters from USA - AD_UKC125_MetaG (SPAdes) (version 2) | ecosystem: Engineered > Bioreactor > Anaerobic >...
ATACAGTTATAGGAATCAAGTTTTCATCTAAATTAAATATTTCTGGATTTGCCCATACATCGGAACTATCTTCTGCCACATATATTGGTAAATCTCCAATAATATTTATTCCTCTCTCATTTGCATAATTTTTTAACTTATTCCATTGCTTAGTAAAAAAATACTGGGTGAAAATCCAAAAGTAAATGGAATCCTTATTTTCCCTTTCAAAATTCCCTACCTCTTTAGAATTTATTCTTCTATATTCAGTGTCCCAAAATAACCAGGATTTGTTGTTATGGTATTCTTTTATAGCCATAAACAATGCAAATTCCCTAAGCCAATCTAAATTTTCCATATAAAATTGATCAAGTTCTTCTCTTATTTGGTATTTAGCTCTTCTATAAGCTATTCTTAATAGTTTCATCTTATTTTTATATAATAATCCATAATCTACTCTGCTAAGATCCCTTCCTAAGTCAAAATCTTTAATTTCTTCTTTTGGCAAGTATCCCTTCTCAATAAATTCATCCAAATCTATAAAATATGGATTCCCAGCAAAAGCAGAAAAGGATTGGTAGGGGGAGTCACCAAAGCTTGTAATTCCCAAAGGTAATACTTGCCAGTTCTTTTGTTCTGCTTCCACTAGAAAATCAACAAATTCATAAGCTTCTTTGCCAAAATCTCCAATTCCATATTCACCTGGCAATGAAGATATATGCATTAAAATTCCACTTGAACGTTTTCTTACCATATATTATTCTCCTCTATTTCAAATTTCTTTATGATTTATATTATTATTAGAATCGATAATTTTTATATTTATATTTTTTATATATGGATTATTGTTATCTATATTTATTTTATAATCCTCTGCTTTCTTAGCTATTTTTATATTTGTTAAATAGCTTTTACCTTCAATAAAATCATAGCTTTTACCATCATCATCATATAATTTATAAAATGCTTCATCATCCACATATGCTAGCAGCTGTAAATCTGTTAAATCCAATTCTTTTACATTTTTAGAAGGTTTCACATAGGGAATAATGGAATTTTTTCTAATAAAGAATTTTAAATCTTCCAACCCATATTCTACGTAATGGATTCCTTTTTTTCTTACAGTTGTAGCCATATCTCTATCTAAAAAAGAAACTTCTAACATATCCTCTGGAAAATATACATATCTTCCTCTTTGATTGGATCTATATACTGGTGCAAGCATTAATTGATCTCCCAATAAAAGTTGATCTTCAACCTCTTCAACTAAAGTTCCTTTAAACTCAAAGGATAATGGTTTAAACATTAAAGTATAATTGTTTACAGCTTTCATATATTCTGAATAAATATAGGGAATTAAACTATATCTAGCCTTAATTAAATTTCTAGTATTTTTTAGCACCTCTTTTGAAAATACATAAGGCTCTTGATTATTTGAACCAATAGCAGAATGATTCCTTAAAAGAGGTGTAAATATGCTTAATTGTAACCATCTAGTCAAAAGTTCACCATTGCAATTCCCACCAAAACCACCAGTATCTCCACCTATATAGAAAAAACCACACATATTTAAGGATGGTAAAATCTTAATATTTTGTTCTAAATGAAACCACCAAGAGGAGTTGTCTCCTGTCCAAATACCTCCATATCTATGCATTCCAATGGAAGATGCCCTGGATATTAATAAAAACCTCTTGTTTTTTAGTAATTTACTTAAACCTAGATTAGCAGATTTTGTCATATAATATCCATATAAATTATGAACTTCATCATTAGAAACTGTTTTGCCATCTATTTCATGATAAAAATTTTTATAATAAGAATCCTTATTAGCTAAATTTATAAAGTTATCCTTTAGTTTGAAATAGGAAAAAACATCTAAATTTTCATCTTTTTGTTCATGGGCATATTGAATAGCTTCGTCTAAAGCTTTTTGTTCATAAAATATTGCTGGCTCATTCATATCATTCCAAAATCCTTCAATACCACAATCAGTTAAAATCTTATATTTAGAACCAAACCACAATTGAGTATCTTCCTTCATAAAGTCTGGGAAATGAACTTTCCCTGGCCATACTACAGCTTCATAAGGATCTCCAGCTTCATTTTTACAAAAATGATCTCCTGCAATGCCTTCTTCATAAACATGATATCCTTCTTCAGCCTTCACACCAGCATCAATTATAGGAACTAAATATAATCCATCTTTTTTTAAATCTTCTACAAAATCCTCAAATCCGCTAAATCTTTCTTCTGATATAGTAAAGTCTTTAAAATTTTCCATATAGTCTAAATCTAAAAAAATTCCTTCCAATGGGATATCATTTTTTCTAAAGTTTTCATAGACCTTTCTAACTTCTTCTCTATCCTTATAGCCCCATCTACTTTGAAAATATCCAAAAGCCCATTTAGGGGGGATATAGGATCTACCAATAATCTCTAAAAATTTTTCTGAAACTTCTTTTGCATCTTTTCCTTCAATTATGTAAATATAAAAATCTTCTCCATATATTTCAATATTAAAATAATTCTCATTATAATATCCTACATCGTATTTAATCCTACTAGGAAAATCTATAAAATATCCCTTAGTTTCCTTCCCTGATATTATAAAAAAATTATGAGCTGAATATAGCTTAGTTTTATCTTCAATATGTAAAGGTTCATCGGTGCAATAGGATTCATATAACCTACCCCTTCTATTAATTCCTCCTAAATTTCCACCAAATCCATATACCATATCATTTGGTAAAAGTTTTATAGAAATTTTTGCATGTCCCTTTTCAAATAAAATATCTAATTCTTCTTTCAATTCTTTCTCTATCTTTGATTGGACAATAGCGCCAGTTTCTATGGGATGACCGTATCTAAAAGCCTTTGTTCCATTTTTAAACTCATATGTCTTCATGTTTGCCTCCTTATATAAAATTGATATAATAATTTGTGCAAACGCTTGCACGCTTTATATAAAGCATATACCATTTTTTATTATTTGTAAAGCCCTTTTATGAAAAGGCTTTTTAAATTGTTGAAATAAGTTTTTTTAATACTCATAAGGGTATATAGCCTATAAGAAGAAAATATTATATTAGGAGGTAAAAATATGAAACCTTTAGAGTTTGCCATTAAGATGGAGCTCGATGGTGAACAATATTATCTTAAACAAGCAAAAATTAATGAAGGTAATAGCTTAAAAACGATATTTTTAAATTTAGCAAGAGATGAGAGAAAGCATGCAAATATATTAGAAAACAAAGCCAAAGAATTAGATTATGAGCTAAAAGATAGTAAAACATTAGAAGAATATAAAAACGTTTTTGAGGATTTAGATGATTTCCAGGTAGAAATAAAAGAAATGCCTAGTCAACTAGATGCCTATAGAATGGCATTAGAAAAAGAAAAAGAAAGTATAGAATTATATGAGAAAATGTTAGAAGATGCTGTCAATGAAAAAGAAGAAATGTTATTTAAATTCCTCATAAAAGAAGAAAAAGAACATTATAGATTGCTTAATGATCTAGTTTTGTTAGTTAGCCGCCCTGAAGAATGGGTAGAATCAGCGGAATTTGGGCTAAGAGAAGATTATTAATAATGCAAGAGGGACGGTTCTTTTTGCACGGAGAAAATGCAAGAGGGACGGTTCTTTTTGCACGTGCAAAAAGAACCGTCCCTCTTGCATGCTTAATTATTTTGATAACAATTAACTATCTCTCCATAGTATATAGTATGCTTGTCTCCTGAAATGTACCATTTATTCCTTATTTCTTCATCTAAAAGTTGTAAATCCATATCATGTTTATAAATTATTTTACATTCATAAATCATCTGGCAATCCCCTATGGAAGGGGATTTAACCTTATCACTATTTAATACATTTAAGCTCCATTCCTTAAACTTATCATAATCCCTACCAGATTTACTTCCACAAAATCCTAAAGCTTTATTCATTTTATCATCTAATGGAATAGATATGGTAAAATCATCAGCATTTTCTAATAACTCATGAGTATATCTACTTTCCCTTACCAATACGATAAATACAGGTCTACCCCATTCATATCCTATATTTCCCCAACCTATAGTCATGGTATTTACTCTGTCTTCATTATCTTTTACAGTTAAAAAAGCTCCTCTTTGTTCTAAACTATCTAAAGCGTCTACTAAATTTAATTTATAATTAAAATCTTTTTTATCCATATTTTTATATTTCTCCTTTTATCTTTATTTTTTCAATCCTTAACTTACTCATTTAACCTTTTTACAGCTTTTTCTATTCTATTTAATCCTTCTTCAAGAACAGAACGAGGACATCCTATATTTAATCTTACAAAGCTACTTCCACTTTCTCCAAATGTAAATCCAGGATTTACACCTACTTTAGCTTCATTTACAAAGAAATCTACTAACTCCTTGCCTTCAAGTCCTAATTCTTTGCAATCTAACCAAACAAGATAAGTTGCTTCTGGTTGTATTGGTTTAATTTTAGGTATTCTTTCTTCAAAATACTTCATAAGATAATTCAAGTTCCCCTCAAGATATACTAAAAATTCTTCCAACCAATCTTCTCCGTAATTATAAGCTGCTTCTAAAGCAATATTTCCAAAAATATTTCCTCCACCGATAGCTAGTTTGTTTAAAGTGTTAGTAAACAAATCTCTTATTTTATTATTTGGTATAATAACAGCTGAAGTAGATAGTCCCGCTAAACTAAAAGTCTTACTTGGAGCAATACAGGTGATTGTATTTTGTTCCAATTCTTTGGATAGAGAAGCTATAGGAATATGCTTATGTCCTTTATATATTATGTCTGAATGAATTTCATCAGAAACAATTAATATATCATTTTCTAGACAAATTTCTCCTATTTTTAATAACTCGTCTTTTGTCCAAACTCTACCTGTTGGATTATGGGGATTACAAAATAATAGAAGTTTTATTCTTTGATCAAATTCTCTATTTTCATTAGGGGTATTATTAGTAAAGCTAGAATTGGCAATTTTAATTTGCTCATTCAATTTATCTATATCCATATAATATCTTCCATCAATAAGCACAAGCTCGTTATCTATTCTAATCCTACCATTTTCCTCCACAATTGACTGAAAAGGTGGGTAAATTGGAGTTTGTATTATTACCCTATCTCCTGGATATGTAAATGTGTTTATGGCTATACTCAAAGCAGGAACTACACCTGGACTAAAGGTTATCCATTCATCCTCTACATCCCATCCATGTCTTTTTTTCATCCAATTTATTATAGACTTGTTAAAAGTTTCAGGTCTATATGTATAGCCATATATGCCGTGTTTCAACCTTTCTTCCATAGCTTTTGTAACTTCTTTAGGTGCTTCAAAATCCGTATCAGCAACCCACATTGGTAGCACATCTTCTCTTCCAAACACCTCTTTTCGTAAATCCCATTTGGAACAGTTAGTACCTGTTCTATCAATTACCTTATCAAAGTTATACTTCATATTTTTTATCCCTCCTCGTATAATATAGTTATAACATTTGATAGAAACATACCTGAATTTCTACCCAACGTTATTAACAAACTTTTCAAATATCATTCTTAATTGTAATTGCTCTTATCTTATAACTAATTATTTTCCTTTCATATTTTCTATCAAATACCTAAAGGAAACTTAACATTTTAGTCAAAACATTATATAATATCTCCTGAATAGAGGATAGATGGATCCCCCCAGGGAGCCTAGTTTAGGCTATACCCGTAAGAAAGCGTATCATTCCATCAGTGAGAATTCTATGTTTTAGCTGGTTGGGTTTCCCGTAGGGTTTTTACCTTGGAAATTACCCGTGTCACAAACGAGGTTATAGAATCACTGATAGAAATGGATGCTCTATTCTATCTCAAATTAATGATATAAAGGAGATATTATTATGTCTAAATATTTTTATAGCCCAACAGTAGGAATTGATGTTTCAGCAGATTTTTCAATGGTCGCAATACTTACACCTAACGGTGATATTTACAAGAAACCTTTTAAGGTTAAACACGATGTGGATGGCTTTAACCACTTACTTAAAGAAATAAAGAAAGTGGAAAAAGAGTTTAACATGAAGACAGCGACCTTCATGGAGTCCACCGGCGTGTACCACTTATCTCTTTTCCACTTTCTTATTCAAAATGAATTAGAGGTTTTTGTTATTAATCCTCTAATTACTAATTCTAACAAAAATAAAGATATAAGAAAAGTGAAAAATGATAAAAAAGATGCCATAAATATTGCCAAGTTAGGTAAGTTCGAAGATATCAAGGCTTACAGCTCTTTTGATATTTCTGTATTTACCTTAAAAAGTTTATGTAGAGATTATTATAAGTTAGTAGACACAAGATCAGTCTATAAGAAAAAGTTATCCGCCGATCTTAGAGTGATTTTTCCTGGATATAATAAAGTCTTTTCAGACTTAACCGGTATAACATCACTTGATATTCTTAAATCCTATTCAGCACCTGAATCCATAATTAATGCTCCAAAAGATGATGTTTTAAAATTACTAGCTAAATCATCTAGAAAAAATATGGATTGGTGCAAAAAAACTTATAATAAACTCATTAACGCTGCTGAAAATGCTACAATCATTGGTATACAGTCACCTTGTTTTTCAATAAAGATTCTAGGGATTATATCTATTATTGAAAGTCTTAATGAGCAAATAGATATTTTATTAACTCAGATTAAGAAAATGATTAAAGGTGATGATTTAAGTGATAATTTTAAACAAAATATTAAATTATTAATGTCCATACCTGGTATAGGATTCCTTACTGCTGTAACAATTATGGTTGAAATTGGTGATTTTAATAATTTTACTAAACCAAAACAATTAGTCGCATATTTTGGTTTAGATCCTTCTGTTAATGAATCTGGTAAATTTAAAAGTGATAAAGAAAAAATGTCTAAGCGTGGTACTCGCTTTGGCCGTAGAGCTTTATATGCAGTCGCTTTAGCTTCTATTAGGTCTAAACGAAATGGCCAAGCTAACAACAAAATTCTTCTTGATTACTATCAAGATAACCTTAAAGGTAAAAAGAAGAAAGTAGCTTTAGTTGCCATTATGCATAAGCTTATAAACTACATATTTGCTGTCTTAAGGGATAAAAAACCTTATGAACAGCGAATACCAAAAATTCATCAACAAATGTATTTAAGAAACAAACTCGTAGCCTAACGGCTATAAAACCAACATATTTTATTACATTATTTGTATTTTGAATAATGTGTTTTTGTTATACTCTTTTTTTAGAAAAAAACTTTTTTAAAAAATGTTATTGACTTTTACTAGCTGGTCTCTTACAAACATTATACACTATTTGTTTAATAATAGTGCAAACCAGATAGCCCAAGTCCTATATTAATGTTTAAAATATTATGATATAATTTAAACTATGTGTAGAATACAAAATAGTAAAGTTAAGGAGCCTAATAATACATGAATATATTAAAGAAAATAGCTGGAAAAATATTATATGGTATTGCTAAGACAGTTTCTGCCATATTGGATGTTTTAATCAAAATAATAGAGATTATAGTCAACCTTGTGAGGAGTATTGCAACAGGATTTGCTGCCTTAATTGGTCTAGGAGGATGTTTATTGCTTCTCATGTTTGCTGGACCTTTAGGTCTTGTGGTGTTGTTGAATCCAGTTGTACTTTTAATCATATTGTTTTTCGTTATATTTCCAATATTAGGAACTCAATTCGTGTCCTATCTAAAATATATAAAGTATATATTAACAGAATATATGTTTGATCGAGCTAACTATCTTATTGAGGGAACAAGCTACAAATTCAAATCTTTTAATGAATATAAAAACTACTACAGAAAGATGGAAGACGAAAAAAGGAGAAAAGAGCGGCAACAACGTCAAGCTGAACAACAAAGAGAATGGGAAGAACGATTTAAGCAATGGTATGAATATCAAAATCAGCAGAGAAGATATGGGGAATATGGTGGATATACCGGATATAATAATGAACAAACTTATGTTAATCCAACTATCGAGTTTAAAAAGAAATATGAAGAAAGCTGCGATCTACTAGGCGTTGGATATGATGCAGATAAATATGAAATAAAACTATCCTACAGAAAAAAAGCAAAACAATATCACCCAGATCTAAATAAATCCCCAGATGCTACAAGAATGTTTCAAAAAATAAATAATGCCTATGAGTTTTTAAGTGATGATAATATAGAAAGATATCACAGTATGCATTAGAAAGAAGGTAATATATATATGAATTGGCTAAAAAAATTTATGACTGGTAGGTATGGAGTAGACCAACTATCCTGGGCCCTTTTAGGAATATCTATATTAATATCTATTTTATCTAGAATTTTAGACAGTCAAGTATTGGCTATGCTCTACATAATTCCCTTAGGAATAGTATTGTATAGAATGTTTTCCAAAGATATATCAAAACGCTATCAAGAGAATATCAAATTTTTGAACAAGTGGAATTCTATAAAGAGAAAAATAAATAATAGAATTCAACGTATTAAAGGCTTAAAGTACTATAAATACTATAAATGCTCCAATTGCAAACAAACCCTTAGGGTGCCAAGGGGAAAAGGTAAGATTTCTATTACCTGCCCTAAATGCCAAACCGTAATGATTAAAAAATCCTAATGCAAAGGATAAATTCCTTTGCATTTTTTCTTATTATGCTACTTTTTACCTTATCTATTTTACTAAAAATAATGTAGTTTCTGGTAATTGTCTAAAAGCTGTTTACATAATATATTAGTTCTTGTATAATATTGCTTATTGTAAATCAGTGCAATGGCAAAGTCCTAAATTTTTAGGTACGAGGGAACCAACACAAGGGGTAATCCCCTAAAGGAATGCTAACTTCGGAGATAAAATTTAGGAAGGGGTGCATAGAAATGAAAAAAACCTTACGTATTTTGTTGATCTTGCTTATATTGGTTACAGTAACTTTGCCAGTGTCAGCTAGTGAATTTTCTAGAACATTAGAGTTTAGGCACAGAGGAGATGATGTTCGTAAACTTCAGCAAACTCTAAATCAAAAAGGGTACTATAATTATAATATAGATGGAATATATGGAGTTATAACAGAAAAAGCTGTTATCGACTTTCAAATAGACCATCGCATAAGAATTGACGGTATTGCAGGGCCAGAAACCCAAAGAGCTCTATATGGAAATTCTACATCTCCAAATGAAGGGGGAATCAATAGTAAATATACCGACGGTGATATCTATTGGTTAGCTCGAATTATCCAAGCAGAAGCTGGTGGAGAACCTTACCAAGGTAAAGTGGCCGTTGGAAATGTAATTCTAAACCGAGTCAATTCTAAAGAGTTTCCAAATACCATCTATAATGTAATATTTGAGTATTATGGAAGTATTCCTCAGTTTAGTCCCGTTGCCGATGGCACGATTTACAATACTCCGTCCCAAGAAAGTATAAATGCTGCAAAGGATGCCATAAATGGTATACGCCCTGTTGGCAATTCCACTTACTTTTTCAATCCAAATAAAGCAGCTGGGACATGGATAGTAAAAAATAAAACCTATGTGTCAAGAATTGGTGGACATGTATTCTACCAATAATAAGTCAGGGGTGCAGCCCTGACTTATTATTGGTATACAATATTAATTCCCACTAAATAGATAATTATATATCATATTAGCTGCATCTTCTCTTTTTAATTCTGCCTTAGGTTTTAAATATCCATTACTTCCCTCTACTATATTAAGCCCATAAGCTATAGCTGCATATCCTTTCAATTTAGGATCTATATCCTTAGTATCCTTAAATAGATCTTTGTATATTTCACTTACATCGGCAATTTTATCATATTTTAAAGCCCTAATGACATATTTTATACCTTCTTCCTTGGTGACCATTCCCTCTGGATTTTTTTCTTCTTCTTTTACAATACCTAGGTTGATCAAATAGCTATATAATTTATCCTTTGAACCATCTATTTCAAAATAGGGGCTATTGGCTTTTGCCAGTAGATATAGGAAATCCCTTTGAGTAATCTTTTCTTTAGGCTTGAATTCCTCTCCTGGTAGGGCTATACCATATTGAGCCAATATATTTATCTTCTCCTTAGCATAACTTTTATCTATATCATTGTAGCTAACTACATTCGAGGATTTAAAAGGTTCTCCCAAATAGTTTAATATATCCCCTGTATTAGCATCTATATTTGCTGGTTTTTCACTCTTCAATCCATACACCAATTTAGCTTCTTGCTTTTTATTTGAACCTCCATCGTATGCCCCAGGAACTATATACTTCAACTCCATACCTATATCCTTAAATAGAACCTCATAAGCCTTCTCTATAGGGATTACATTCTCTTTAGAAGGAAAATCCCCTTTGTTCCAATTAAGTCTATATTCAACTATCTCCCCATCTATTGCATTTACTTGAATGTAAATTCCATCTTCTTCTACATAAGCATCATCAATTTTTCTAATAAATTCAAAATAATAACTATTCTCACCTGCTAAATGATTTTCTCCTTCAGGTCTAGTTCTCAATTCCATCTTTTCCAATTTATCTGGACTCATCTTCTTGATATACTCTTTAGCTATGTCTAAAGATTGTTTTTCATCATATTTAACCTTCTTCCCTTCCTGAGAAGGAGTATTTCGATAGAAGTATATCAGTTCCTTGGTTTTAGCATCTATGCTTATACTTGCATAATCTGAACTAGATTGAGACTCCTTGATAAAATCCATCTGCCATTGGTAAGTATTATCATATCTCCAATTCTTAGAAAGACTAATATAGCCTAATTTATACTCTGAATCCAATTTTAGTATATCTCTACCGATTTTTTCCGCTTCTTCTTGGGATATAAGGCCAATAACATCCTTTATTGCTTCTTCTTCGCCTGGGCTTAAGGATTCCTCTTCATTAGCCTCTTTATATCCACCACCACCTGCTCCTGTAACTCTGTCGTAGATGTTATAATAATCAGTTAAAATGACAACTTGCCCATCTTTAGCATCTATACCTTGATTAGCATTTAAAGGTCCATAAGCCAAATATAGTTTTGGTTTATCTCCTGCATAGCTTAATTTATATAATAGATCTAATCCTATTTTGTCTTTATACAACTGCTGAGCTTTCTCTAAAGAGATTGGATCCTTTACTTCAGGAAATACTATATTTGTATCCCAAGTAGCATAGTAATTTCTCACTTCTCCAGTGGAGTTGTCTACATAAATATCTATATTATTGTTATAATAAGGGATTCCCTTTTCGGTCCTTACAAAATAGTAATTATATCCATTGGAATATAAGTTTAATGGCTCTGATCTATTTATATACTTAATATTGTCTGCAAACTCTGGGGATACCTTCTTGATAAAATCCTTAGCTATCTTTAAGCCTTCTTCTTTACTTACCTTTGGTAATTTAGTCTTTTGTTCTCCATAGCTAGGTTCCCATTTCCCATAGCTTACTACTGTTCCATCAGAGGTTATGGAAACATCTATACTGCCAAGCTTATCCTTACTATCTGACCAGGTTAAATAAAAATAGGTCATTCCTTCTCTAGAGGTAACACTGTGTTCAAATTTGTCATATTCCTCTCCAATGTTAAATAATTTCTTACTCTTTATAATGGCATCTTTTAGTTGTTTATCATAGTTTTGTTCTGCAAAAGAAGCAAATGGAACTAAATTCAATACCATAATTAATGCCAATAAAAAAGTTATCTTCCTGTTCACCTAAATCTCCCTCCTTTAATTTTTATGCCAAATACTCCCAAGATCTATCTTATCTATATTATACCTTCAATTCAAAAAATATAAGTTACAAACAGATTACGATTTAAATCTTATTGAACATTATCTATTTATTTGCTATGCTAAAAATATACTATATATAATAGAGGAATGAAAGAAAAGAGGCGAAATATCATGAAAAATCAAAAGAAAATTAGAGATTTTGGAATATCCATTGGAAATATAAAAACAGGAAATTATAATTCCATTACCGATGTTCCAGGTGTTAAGGTAGGTCATTCCACTTTGGATAAAGGAAACATAAAAACAGGAGTTACAGCAATTCTACCTCATGAAAGAAATATGTTTAAAGAAAAAGTCATAGGAGCTTGTCACGTAATAAACGGATTTGGTAAAAGTACAGGACTTGTCCAAATTGAAGAATTAGGAAATATAGAAACTCCAATAGTCCTCACTAATACCTTATCTGTAGGTACTGTGCATGAAGCCTTGGTAAAATATATGCTTTCTATTGATAAAGATATAAAATCTCTAAATCCTATAATATGTGAGTGTAACGATAGTTACTTAAATGATATTAGAGGACTCCATGTTAAAGAACAACATGTATTTGAAGCTATAGAAAATGCCAGTTTTGAATTTAAAGAAGGAAATATAGGAGCAGGTACAGGAATGGTATGCTACGGATTAAAAGGGGGAATTGGTACTTCATCCCGTATAGTGAATATAGATGATAAAAATTATACTGTAGGAATATTAGTACTATCTAATTTTGGAAAAATAAATGATTTAATGATAAATGGAAACTTCGTAGGAGAAAAAATAGCACATAAAATAAAAGAAAAAAAACAAGAAGATGAAGGCTCCATTATTCTAATAGTAGCTACAGACATTCCCCTCTCATCTAGACAATTAAAAAGGGTTGTAAAAAGGGTAAACCCAGGGATTGCTAGAACAGGCGGATTTATTGGTCATGGCAGTGGAGAGATAGCTATTGGTTTTTCCATAGCAAATATATTTAAACATGACTCCAGTGAAAATATATTAAATATGAAAATTCTAAATGAATCTAAAATTAATCTAGTATTTAGAGCCACATCAGAAGCAACTGAAGAGGCCATACTAAACTCCCTAATATGCTCCAATACTACTACTGGAGTAGATGGAAATACTATATACTCTTTATTAGATGTATTGGATATTAGCTCTTTAATAAATTAATAAAATATTACATTTTGAAAAGAGGTTATAAATATGATTTTAGGAATATTAGGAGGTATGGGACCTCTTGCCACTTGTGAATTCTTTAAAAAAATTATAGAATTAACTCCTGCAGAAAAAGATCAAGACCATTTACATATCATCATAGACAACAACACAAATATTCCTGACAGAACAGAATATATATTAGGAAAAGGAAAAGATCCAAGAATTGAATTGATAAGATCAGCTATAAGGCTAGAATCAATAGGTGCAGATTATATTGCAATACCATGCAACACAGCTCATTATTTTTATGATGATATAATAAAATATACTAAAGTAAAAATATTAAATATGATATATGAAACAGTAAATTTTCTTAAAACAAATAATTCAGAAAATAAAAATTATTTGCTCCTAGCAACAGAAGGAACTTACCAAACAAAAATATATGATAAAGCCTTTAACTCTTCGGGTTTAAATATATTAACCCCTAACGATAAAGATAAAAAGACCATCATGACATGGATATATGGAATAAAATCCTCAAATTTCAATGTGAATTTAAAAGAATTTGAATCATTAGTAAATAAATACATGGTAGATGAACAAATACCAATAATTGTAGGATGTACAGAGTTATCCCTTCTAATTGAAAAAGTTAAAACGAGGAAACAATATTTTGACCCACTAACTATATTGGCAAAACGCTGTATTGATTTAGCACTAAAATAGGGGTAAAAGTGCTTTTACCCCTATTAATCATGTTTAAATAAAAATCCATTTTTGAAATATATTACAAATTTTACACTCATATATTATTTAATAATTTCAAGTATTCTTCTTTAGTCAATTTGGGGTTAAAGCTTCTTACTATACCTTTAAGAATACTACTTATATTAATACCCCACTATATCCACAGCATGTCCCCTTCTACATATATTTTCTACTCAAAAGTACCTTTCACTATAACCTCTCCTTCTAATATCATAATCCTTCCCATAGCTACAACAGTATCTATTTCCAATGTATTTTTATCAATAAGCACTATATCTCCATCCATACCTTCCTTTATTTGCCCTTTACTATGAAGCTTTAATATATTAGCAGGATTGGAAGTTATAGTCATTAAAGCCTTGTCCATGGAAACCCCTTCATCAAGTATAGCATCTTTTACTTCATCATACAAAGAAATTACCTTTCCTACGCCTAAACCTACAAAATTTCCTTCTTTGTCAAATTTAGGTAAACTTCCCTGCCCATCTGATGAAAAAGTTATGTTTTTAGGAGATACTCCTTCTTCTAACAATATCTTTAAAGCTCTGCTAGGCTTTGTATCTATTGTTTTTTTATCTTTATTACTGGAACTTGTAGTAAAATCAACAAATCCCCCTTTTTTAGCATATTCAATAGATTTTGTAAATAATTTAGTATTTCTACCCATATGAGTTGGTAAAAACTGAGTTACTGGTATCTCAGTAGTTTCAACTATTTCCTCTATAAAATCCAATTGCCTATCCCCATCTCCCATATGGATATTAACCACTCCCCCCTTACCTGATAATATTCCTCCAACCCTAGCTTCTGCTGCTATTTTCATTATATCCTCTACCGTTGGTTGACTAGAACGATGATCAGAAAGAGCCACTTCTCCTACACCAATTATTTTATCTATCAATATAATATCATCTTGTATACTCCCAGTAATCGTCCTTATAGGCACTTGATAAGAACCAGTATATACATATGTAGTAATACCTTCTTCCTCAAGTCCTCTAGCTTTAGCTATTAAATTACTCATAGTTCTAGTAGTTCCATCTGTGCCTAAAACCCCTATCACAGTAGTAACTCCTCCAAGGGTAATATCAGTTAATTGTATTTCTGGAGTTCTAGTTTTAAAACTCCCTTCTCCACCGCCGCCACATATATGAACATGGGAATCTATAAATCCTGGAACCACATATTTGTCTTTAGCATCTATAATATCTATATCTACAAAATCCTTTGGAATCCCTATTTCATCCTTTATATATCCAATCTTATTCCCGACTAATAGTACATCCTTCTTGCCCATATAACTTGGTGCATAAACTTCTCCACCTTTTATCAAAGTTAACATCAATATCCCCCTTTTATCCATACATTTATTAAGCTTTCTCTAAATATTCTTTCCTTACATATTCAGGAACTAAACTTCCCCCTGTAGCCCAACATACATGAATAGCATTATCTTTATTAGCAAACAATATGGGCCCTAAGAAACCTGCTAAAGCTGATGGTTCTAGGAATATCCCTTCTTCTTCGTATAAAGCTTTTAAAAACTCATACAACCTACTATCATCTATAGTATATATTCCCATTAAAAGCTTTTCCATCATTTTCCCCACAAAAGATGAAGGACGTCCTACCGCTAATCCATCTGCATCAGTTTTATTATCTAACCCAAAATCCTCTACAGATACCTTATCATGTAGCCCTGTTATCAACCCCAATAACATAGCAGGAGAATGAGTAGGCTCTGCAAAGAAACAATGGACATTATCTCCATATACAAGTTTTAAACCATAGGTTATCCCTCCAGGACCTCCTCCTACACCACAAGGTAAATATACAAATAAAGGATGTTCTTTGTCTACTACTATACCCATATTATCTAATTGTTTTTTTAGCCTTACTCCTCCCACAGCATACCCTAAAAATAAATCCTTAGAATTTTCATCATCTACAAAATAGCTATTAGGATCCATTTCTGACTCTTTTCTTCCTTCTTCTACTGCCTTTGAATAATCAGATGTATATTCTACTACTTCAACACCCTTGCTTCTAAGGAGATCTTTTTTCCACTTTTTCGCATCTTCAGACATATGAACTTTTACTTTAAAACCTAATTTTGCACTAATTATCCCAATGCTAAGCCCTAAATTTCCTGTACTACCTACTTGTACTGTATAGTTAGAAAAAAACTTTTTAAATCTATCCTCTGCTAATATAGAATAATCATCGTTAATAGATAACATATTATTACTTATAGCCAATGTTTCTGCATGTTTTAATACTTCATATATTCCGCCTCTTGCTTTTATAGAACCAGCTATAGGAAGTAGATCATCTCTTTTTAATAAAATTGTTCCCTTAATTTTCTTTTCAAAATCCTTTTCCATTCGTACTTTCATATTATCAATTCCCATTATAGGAGATTCAATAATACCATCTTTGGTTTCTGGAAAAGCCTTTTTAATAAAGGGTTCAAATCTACTTAGTCTTTCATCTGCATCTAATACATCTTTATAGGATAGGGGTAAATCTTTTTCTACATCTTTGAACTTAGCATAATTTTCATTTATCCAAATTACTTCTTTTAGAGATTTTATGTCCTTCAACAGAGTATTTTTATCTATCGATGTTACTGTAAGTTTCATTTTCCACCTCCGTATAATATGCAATGTTTTGTCTATGATATAATTATAGTACATCATATATTCTAAGAAAAGGCAATATAAATGGGTATAAAATATTTAATCATATAAATTTAAAGAGAAGGGGTGAATTATGTTGGATATTCGTGAAAATGCCATTATCCCTCTAGGCTATGGTAAATTTGTAAGAGCTGATAAGATTGTAGCTTTAGAACCTATTGAGGATAATCGAGGTCCTGGTCGTCGCACCTTAGTATATGTAGAAAACTTAAACGATCCTATCATCGCTTCAAGAACTGAAACTTCTATTCTATCTAATATGACTAAAGCCCCAAAGGATGTTTTAGAAGCTACTTCTGCCATGGAACTTTTACATGATATATTAGATGATATTGAACAAATTGGGCCTATGTTGAGAAAGAGTATATTAGATGAAGCTGGTTTAGATCTAGATCGTATCCAAACAAAGATTGAGGAAATACTAACTCATGATTTAGAGTCTATAGATGACTAAAACAAAAGACCAGAGTAAGTTCTTGCTTATCTCTGGTCCTGTTTTATTTTAATATTTAAAAGATTCAAACTTGATTTTATCTATTTTTTCCTTAATATTGTAAGGTACTAAAGATTTTTGATACTCAGTTAATCTATAATATTCCTCCAATATCTCAATTATCATAAACTCCCCTTCTAATAGTTGATCTACTCTTTGACTAAATTCCAAAGCTTTTTTCAAATCTAATTCTACAGGTACAGGAGTATTATATATATGTCTTACATAATCCCTTATTATGGATATGCCATAGTCTGGATTTGGTGCCCAACGACCTCCTAAATCCTCTACATACTTAATCTTCCCCGCCCAAGAGGCAGTGTTGGTCTTGTACCATCTAGGATGAGGTTCTCCTATTGGATCTACTCCACAATATATGCCCATATGATTAAAATGAGCCCTTACCCCATCTTCTGGTGTAGAAAATATTTCATAATCATAGTTGCTGTCACCATTAGCTTCTAATATCCTAATACCAGCCCAGTTATTCATCTCTGGCTTTACTTGACCTGTATACCTTCCAAAATTAGTCTCCTTAGCTCCTTGAGCATATAATATTTCTGGATTTATACCTGTAATTCTACCATACTCCCAGTAGAATGGTGCCACATCTATAAACCTTTTATGGGCTCCCTTCCTAATAGCCCATGCTTGTGCTTGGGCAATACTTGCTTTGGAATTAGATACTATGGGAGTCTTTAAGGATTCTATTTTAGATTCTACTTCTTTAAATTTATTTATCTTAGTATTCGGTATCTTCCTCTTTTCTTCTTGACTTAAATTATCATATAGCTTCTTTGCCCTTTCTAAATTTATCATATCAGATGCTACTAATTCCCTTATATCCTTAGGATTAGGCAATACATCTACTAAATTAATAAACTCTTTGTATTTAGTTGTTTTATTTATAGATTCTACTACATATATAGGTTTTACTGGCTTGTCTAAATTGCCTTCGACAAAACTCCTAGTAGTTATAAAGGTGTCAAATCCTTGAGAAGCTACTATAGTCTTAAATATCCTAGCTTCTTCTTCTGTTGAAAACCTACCAGCTATTACATAATATTTATCATCTTCTATTATAAAGGCATCATTAAAACCTGCTTGATTTAATCTTTGTAACTCTTTCTTAGCAAACTCCAAATTATTATAGCTACCTACTTGAACTAAATATTGTGTACCATCTGTTGAAGTATTTGAATTCCAATTATTTCTTCTACTAATATCTGCAAGGATCTTAGCAGTCTCACCTCTAGTAATCTGCCTTTTAGGTCTAAAGCTACCATCCTGATATCCTTTCATATAGCCTTGATATTTCATAGCTTTTACATAATCTTTTGCCCAATCTCCTATTTGATTATTATCAGTAAAATCAAGCTTTATATTCTCCCAACCTTTAGCCATACCTTGAAGGGTTGCTATTATCTTAGCAGCCTCTTCCCTGGTTATTAGTCTATTGGGTCTTATGGTTCCATCAGTGTAACCACTTACATATCCAGCAGCTAGGGCTTTACCTACTTCTGTATAATACCAGTCATCTTTTCTAACATCTATAAAGGGTACTGGAGTAATTTCTGTAAAGCCATAAACATTATTTACCATTTTAAGGAACTCCCCTCTGGTGACATTTTGATTAGGTTTAAATGTACCATCATTATAACCTTGTATATATCCCTTTTCCATTAGATAGAGGATATCATCCTTAGCCCAGTGGTTTTGAATGTCAGAGACCATAGCAAAAGAAAAACTATTATTAGTTAACAATATTAATAAAATGATAGCAATATACAATATCCCATTCTTCTTCATATGTTATCCCCCGTTTTTATATGTATTTTTACCCTTTCTATTATAACATTGAAATATCCTTTTTAAGTAAATGAATTATTGTCATTTTGTTGCACCAATGGACAATTTTCTTTCCCTATACTCCCTTTCTGCATTTTATCGACTTTATACAAGAATATTTGATTTAATATATAATAGTCTTTACCCCTCCAGCAGAGGGGTACAATAAGGAAAAATGATTATTATCTTTAAATTGCAAAAAATAGAAAGTTTAAAATCGCAACTATAGTTGATATAAATACTAAATTAGTATATTATAGAACTATACTAATAGACAGAATATTCTAAATAATATTGATTTAAACAATTTCCTCTCAAATAAGGGATTTTGATAATAATCTAGTTAGGAATTCTAAGAATAGATATTCAAATAAAATCTTAAATTATAATATATTATACATTATATGAGAATTGTATTGAAAATTGAAAATATTTTGACATTGATGAGGCTTTATCTTATAATTTATAATAAGTCTATAATGAATTTTAGAAGGGAGGGAAATAGCTAAAATAAAATAATAGTATAATAAAAAATAACTGTAAAGGAGGTATTAAATGGACAGCCTAGATAAAAAGAAAAATTATTCAGTTGCTGATTATTTAAAATTTATCCTACCTTCACTTATTGGAATTATTTTGTTAATGTTCCCCTTTAAATATGAAGGGGAAACAACCATCGTAGTTGCTTTGTTAGCTGGAAAGCTAACAGAATTACTGGAATTTATCTTACCTACAATTGTTTTATTGGTTATAGCTTTTTCTAGTATTATGACTTTAATTTATAAGCTCTTTAAACCTAATTTTATGGAAAACAGTGAATACTTGAAATCTATATTTTCTGTATCTAATTTTTGGCTTGGAACTAGAATTGTTGGATTAATATTGGCTATTCTAGTATATTTAGAAATAGGTCCAGAATGGATTTGGTCTGGAGATACTGGTGGATTAATACTTCATGATTTAATATTAGGATTATTTTCTATTTTCCTATTTGCAGGATTTTTGTTACCTTTCTTAACAGATTTTGGACTATTAGAATTTGTAGGAGCATTACTTACTCCTATAATGAGACCAGTATTTAAATTACCAGGTCGTTCATCCATTGATTGTATTGCCTCTTTTGTTGGAGATGGCACTATTGGTGTAGCATTGACTAATAAACAATATGAAGAAGGATATTATACTACAAGGGAAGCTGCTGTTATAGCTACTACTTTTTCAGTTGTATCCATTACATTTTGTTTAGTAGTATTAGAGGCAGTTGATCTAACTCATTTATTTGGTCCTTATTATTTGACAATACTTATTTCTGGAATAATTGCAGCTATTATAATGCCCAGGATTCCACCTTTGTCTAAAAAGGAAGATACCTACTATACTGGTAAAAAGATGGATGTGGGAGAAGATGTTCCAGAAGGATTTACAAGTTTCCAATGGGGTACTTATTTAGCAGTAAAAAGAGCAGAAGAAAGTAGCAATGTAAAAGAATTTGTCATTAATGGCTTTCAAACCGTTTTAGATATGTGGTTAGGAGTATTACCTGTAATAATGGCCTTTGGTACTATAGCTCTTATTATTGCAGAATCTACTCCAGTATTTGATTGGTTAGGAATGCCCTTTATTCCAATTTTAAAATTATTTAAAATCCCTTATGCAGTTGAAGCCTCTAGAACTATGGTAGTAGGTTTTGCAGATATGTTTTTGCCTGCAGTTATAGGGTCTACTATTCCTAATGAAATGACACGATTTGTAGTAGCTACAGTTTCTGTAACTCAATTAGTTTATTTATCTGAAGTTGGAGCAGTTATATTAGGTTCTAGAATTCCTGTGTCATTAGGGGAGTTGTTCATAATATTTATTGAAAGAACTTTAATAACATTACCAATAGTAGCTATAGCTGCTCACATAATATTTTAATGTTCTTTATTTTAATTGTGTGAGGATTTTTCTATATTGAAAATCATAAATTATATTATTAAAGCAGAAAATCTTTTTTATTAAAAGATTTTCTGCTTTAAATTTTTTCTTATTTAAATACATACTTATATTAATAAAAGTCTATTAGGCAAAAAAATATTCCATCATATCGGTAAAAATTATTATTTAATAACTTTAAAAATCCAATTTATTAAGTGGATACATGTATTAAGGGTAATATCGTTTTCATCAAGATAAGGATTAAATTCTACAAAGTCCATAGATTTTATTAAACCAGTATTTAAAAAGCCTTCGAGTATTTGTTTTCCTTCTTCTAGAGTAAATCCTTTTTCAACAGGAGTACCAGTTCCTGGGACTATAGATTTATCTAATACATCTATATCATAACTTAAATGTACTCCTTTCACATTAGAAGCAGCAATTTTATCTAAAATTTTTTCTACTAAGTTATCGATGCCCAATTCTTTTACTTTGTCCATGGTATAAAGATTAAGATTCAATTTTTTTGCCAATTCTATTTCCCCTTCGTCTAAATCTCGAACTCCAATAATATATACATTATCTGAGTTAACCTTAGCTCCTTTATAATATACATTTACCATGGAATCTTCTCCTATACCCATTGCTGCTGCTAATGGCATGCCATGAGCATTACCTGAGGGTGATGTTTCGTGGGTATTAATATCACCATGAGCATCTATCCATATTACTGCTAAATCATCAAAATATCTGCTAGCTCCAGCTATACTTCCTAATCCTAAAGAATGGTCTCCACCAATTATAAATGGAAAAGATTTGGAAGTTAAAGAACTATAAACCAGATGCGATAAATTATTATTTGTATTTACTATAGCATCCAAATACTTAATCTTTTTATGAGAATCAAATTTGTCAGAAGGGGGTACATATGGCACAAATAAGTTTCCAAAATCGTAAAGTTTTTTTTTGTTTTTAGTTATTAAACTTGCAATATTTTTCCCTCTTAACTTATCTGGACCATATTGTACCCCATCTCTGTCAGAACCATACATAATTGGAACTCCAATTAATGTAATATCCATTTTATTACCCCCTTAATTTATTTCATAGTGTTAAATATAAAATATATTTAACACTATGATTTTGCTTTTTAAATACTTTATAAAATTTTGTTACTCCCTTTTTCTTATATTCAATTTAAAAATCATTTAAACAAAAAAATACTAAGTATGCAATCTAGTGAATTGTCAAGATTTTTATTATTATTTAGAATATTGATAATATTTGTCTTAATTACATTATATCAGATTAAGTCTTTTGAGCAATAAAATTTATTTCATATTGAATTTCCCCAATTAATATAAGCTCAATATTCTAAGTCACTAAATAAGAAAGATATAGGCTATATTCCTCAGGTTAATATGCTTAACTAAATTATTTATGAAATAAAAGGTCAATTTTTTTAAAAAATGCTTGACATTTTATAAAATATGTGTTATAATTAAATTGCAAAATAGACAGGAAATGTAATTCTGTTATCACGGAGGTGATAGCATGAAATTACAAGTACTGATCTATTTAATGCAAACAACCGCATCGTATGTACTAAAGAGGTTGACCAAACCATAGGAGTAAAGCACGTATCTCAGTAGAGTTTTGAAACTCTACTGAGATACGTGCTTTTTGTAATAAATATATTTATACTAATTTTTGACCACAGTTAGAACAGAAATTCCCTTCCCCAGTCTTCTGGCCACAATTAGGACAGAAATTTGGTTTGGTTTTACTGCCTTGAGATTTGCCTTCTTCCATATTTTTTATCATCTCTTTGGCTACATTCATACCCATCATCATGCCTGCCATATCGGAAGCAGTTCCTCCGCCTTTTACTTTCCCTGAGGATATGCCATCGGTCATGGAAACCTGTTGGTATTTGCCTAAATCTCCCACCATATTGTGGGAAGCTACCTTGTTGATCATCTTTTGGATTTCCTCTGGATAGTTAAAACTTATAATATTAAAACCTGTAATGGTCATACCACTATCTAATATCTCCATATCTAAATCTTCTTTAATACCTTTGGCTATTTCAAAAGCATTGGCTTGAAGATTGAACATATCCTTGCCTTCCTTGCTAATCCATTTCATCAATAGTTGATCTAGTATGGAGGTAATTCTCAATTTCACATCTTCTACTAAATAATAATCCTTTACTCCAGCTATCTTATCGATTAGAGCTATATAATCATTGACTTTAAAATTAAAAGTACCATTGGCACGAATGGGAAGTCCTCCTGGTAATTGAGGGGTAGGTATGTTTATGGCATTTTTGGTACCCCATTTTACTGTAAATTCCTTAGTGTTTACAAATAGTACTTCTGCTCTCATACTTGTATTAAAACCAAATTTAAATCCTTTCAATGTGGATAAAAAGGGAATAATTTCCGATTCTATATCGTAATCTCCTTCATCTTTAAATATACCTTCTATTTTACCATTATACAAAAATATAGCATCCTGTCCCGGGCGAATAATTAATCTACTTCCTTTTTTTATCTCCCTATTAGACCATTTCCAAAATATCATATCATCCCTAAACTCTTCCCATTCTACTACATTAGCAAACTGTCCTTTAAATATCATATAATCACCCTTTCCTAAGTATTTAATCTAAAATTTACCCCTACTACCGCTATGGGAATGACCACCTCTAGTCATTCCTCCACCTCGACTAATGCCGCTACCACCGCTGCCACCACTTCTATTCTTATTAGAAGGTTTTTTATGTTTAGTAACAGAGGTTCTTAAATAAGTATCCCTTCTATTTAGTATTCTAGAATTACTAAAATCTCTATATGTTCCATCATAAACTGTTACCCTACCACCAGTATTGTAGGCCATAGAGCCTACTACTATTCCAGCCACTATAAGGGATGTGGTTATTTGAAAACCTAATTTAAACAATATATTGTCTGGATCTACTCCTGGCCTGATTCCCATATATTTATAAGAGGTCTTGATGAATTTTCTAAATGCCTTATAGAAATCCCCATTGGATAGATCTGGAGTTATCTTATCTTGAATCAGATCCAGTCTATAATCGTCTAGGTATTCTTCCCCTTTATAGAAACCTGCCAAATAAACATCTCGATTATTCATATCGATAGTCAGTATAGCCGTATTGCCATGAGGTTTGTCATAGCCTAGAGCTTTATCATCATAAAAGTCTTCCATATACTCTACTATATCTTTTCCTTCAGTATGGTCAGTGGTCAAAATGACAAAATCCGTATCCCTTCTAGTGCTATACTTTTGAGCCATAGACTCTAATCTTTCTATCTCCTCTGAAGTCAATAGATTAGCGAAATCATATATCCGCTGTTTTGTATAAGTATCGGCTAATACTATGGAACTGCTAAAAGTTAATAATATGATAAACAATATGATAAATCCATAACCTTTAAAACTTCTTATCACAACAGACCACCTCCCATTAACAAAGCGATTATCTTAAGTGCAACAAAGGTAGCCCCAGCTATTCCCCCAAACCAAGCTACAACTTTTCCAAAACTAATAGGAGGTTTGCCTACTACTTTCCCTGTCTGACCATTCATAGCAAAGGTGTGTTCCGATTTGTCGTAGTCATAGTACACCATCCAAACAGGGAGAAGGGTGTAGTAAGCATGGGTATTTATAGTATCAATCCGCTTATCCTTATAGTTAACAGAGGAGTATCCAGTAATAGTAGAATTTATATAGGCATTTATATAGTTTTCTATTTTAGCTTTAGCCCGAGGCAATAGCTCTTTTTCATCGTAATTATATTTTTCTGCTATATACCCAGCTAGATAAGGTGTTTTAAAATCCTTTAATTCCTGATAGTTATAAGGTTCTAATTTATCCATAAGCTCATCATTCATCTTTTCTGATGCATCTACTGGAACTTTTAGATAATCCAAATTTATATCCCGATATACATCATAGTATCTAGTTTCCGTATATATATAATCACCTCTAGTATATGTCCGAACCTTGGTACAAATAGCATTTACCTGCACCCTAGAGTTTAAATCATATAACCAAAAAGGTACATAAATACCTGTAATGTTTTTTATTCTATCAGCAGTCATAAAACCCTTTGGGGTGAGCCTACCATTTCGGCACCATTTCTTAAATGCCTTCATAGCCTCTTCCTTACTTATAGCAAAGGGAATTACCTTTGAAGGAGCCATCTTTCCTGACAATCTATCAGCTAAAACCACCCCTGCACCACAGAAACTACAGGTGGTGGCTGTAGTCTCAGTTTCCGTAATTAATATTGCACCACAGTTTTTACAATGGTATTCTTTAGCTTCATCTTCAGAAAAATGGGCCTTAATAAACTCGTCGGGAAAGTTTTCTATATCGTCTTCCCTACCACAGCTATGGCAGGAAAGCTTCCCTGTTTCAGCATTAAAGGCCATATCTGCACCACAATTAGGACATTTGTAGTGTATTACCAAATTTATCACCTCCAAAAAGAAACCAACACCAGTTAATATTAAAGCTGTAGCCATAGCTACAGCCCTTAATATTAGGACTACTCCTTATTCTTCATTTTTTCCTTAAGTGCAGCTAGTTCATCTTCTATATCCGAATCTTTACTATCGTATTTGGCAGCTAAATCCTTTATATCATCTTTAGGACCTCTATTTAACTCAGCCATTGCATTGGCCTCGTCTAAAGCTCTATTCACCTTGTCTTCCATCCTATCAAAGGCGGATATGGATCGGTTAGCATCTACTACTGAGGAACCCATCTTATTGATCCTTTCTTGGGTTTTAGCTACTGACATTTTCCCTTTTAACATGGATCTTCGTGATTCTAGTTCATTAATGTCTGAAATCAGCTTGTCGTGCATCTGTCTCATATTTTCTGAATTGGATTTGGCTAAGTTGTAGGCCTCTTCTAGTCCCTTTTCCTTGTCCGCCAAATCAGCCTTTCTCTCTAAGAACTTC
>Ga0208938_1000609_pt1 | contig 25628 bp, 29 predicted proteins | sample AD_UKC125_MetaG_FD_184434 | JGI IMG/M metagenome (GOLD analysis project Ga0208938, IMG submission 184434) | Active sludge microbial communities of municipal wastewater-treating anaerobic digesters from USA - AD_UKC125_MetaG (SPAdes) (version 2) | ecosystem: Engineered > Bioreactor > Anaerobic >...
TAAAAAATAATCCTACTGTAAAGTGAAAATATTTTTTCAAATTGCGGTAGGGTTAAAAATTTTTTTCACCTATTTTAATGTGATAAAATAAGGGTAGATTTACCTAAATTAAAATGAAAATCTACATATAATGAATTTAGATGGAACAGGAAAAGAATTAATCTATAATGATTATGCTGATGGTTATTCTATTAATTGGATTATAAAATAAATATTTTAAATGGATTTTCATTCATGGACAATGTGAGTTAAAAATAAATTTTAAGGGGGAAGTGAGAATATTAATATACTGCTAAAAGTAAAGAATAAAATAAATTTATTTATTGGATTACTGATTGGATTATTAATGATTGTTTCCTCAAAATATATAATTTCTATAGATCCAATGGCATTTGAGCCTAAAAGATTTTATATATACCTATTTACAATAATACCGGGTTTAGTAATAATTATTTTAAAGTTATTTCCATTTAATAGAAAACTAAGTAAAATCATTGTGCCTATATGTATAGTAGTTTATATTTTGGGATTAATTAGAGGCTATATGGGATTAAGTTGGGAAACATCAGGACCATTTACCGATATCAAATACTATAAGCAAATATTAGAAGAAAACAATTATCCTCATTCACCATATATTAAACATTTCCCTGCTGAAATTCCTGAAAGTGCTTCTAACATTAAAATAGAGTACTTTAGAGGTTTTTTGCAAGGGAAAAATTTTTACGACTGTCTATGACCCTTAGCGATTCGGATTTTGAGAGCACTTTAGAAAAATTTGGAGTGGACAAAGAAGAATTATTTACAGAAATAAAATATGTTACCACAAGTGAAATGGCAGCCTTAAAAGCACAAAGTGAGATTCTAAAACATAAGTATTATATGAGTTTTATAACGGAAGACTATTATATTTATCCGGATGACTTCATTTTTTTGGCTGGAGTTGCTTTTAGTCTGCCAAGAAAACAAGTTGTATATTGGTATTAATATTTAGTGAAGATTTATAAAGGAGAGATGAATATATGAAATTTAAGTATCATCCTGAACCGTTAAAAACAGGTACTTTTATAAATTTTCACTTGCAAAAACAATTATTTTAAGTTATTTTAATATACAAGTAAAAAAATTACAGCAATGCTGAGAATTTAATGAGTACATAGATAATATTTAAAAAAGTGGGGTATTTAATTGGATTTTGAAGAAAAAATAGTTTATGTTATTTCAGGTTCCTGTGGCGTAGGAAAGTCCACCATATCCAGAAAAATTGCAGAAAAATACAGTTTGAGTGTTCACTTAAACGTTGATTACATTTATGAAATGTATGTTGGCGGGTATGTTAGTCCATGGAAAGATGATGGGAGCCGATTAAAATTATTATTGAAAAATATAAAAGACATGATTAAAAATTATATAGACAGTAACTATACCGTAGTAATTGATTATGTTCTTTTCTCGGAAGATTTAAATAATATCGTTTATAAAGACATAAAACTCAAATATGTTGTTTTAACCGCAAGTGAGGAAACAGTTATCCGGAGGGATTTGTCAAGACCTGCCGATGAAATTATGGGAAACAGGGCAGTTGAGCTGCTTAATGAATTTAAAGAAAAAGATATTGATAAGAGGTTTATATTGGATACAACGAATTTGTCAGTGGATGATGCTGTTGATATTATTTTAAAAGACAGTAGATTTTTGTTGCAAAAAAGGAAATGACTTGAATAACCGGGGGTCTTTTTATGATTATAGAAAATGCACTTATATCGGATTTAGAGGAGATTTTAGCATTACAGAAGTTAGCTTATTTAAGTGAGGCAGAAATTTGCAATGACTTTTCAATTCCTCCTTTGCTTCAAACCATTGAAGATATTAAAAGTGAATATGCTTATAAAACATTTTTAAAAGCTGTTGATTCAGGGAAAATAATTGGGTCGGTCAGGGCTAATTTGCAGGACGGTACTTGTTATATTGGAAAACTCATTGTTCATCCTGATTATCAAAACAGGGGAATTGGAACGGCATTAATGAACAGCATAGAAAATTGCTTTAAAGGCTGTAAGAGGTATGAGCTGTTTACAGGGAAAAAGAGTGTAAAGAACATATATTTATATAATAAGCTTGGATACAGGATTTTTAAAGAAGAAAAAATATCAGAAAAATTAACATTAGTAAGCTTGGAAAAAATTGTTGCAAATTAGTGTAGCTCATTTCAATTTATCATTGTTAAGGAGAAGTTTAATGAATATTGTTGTGATTAACGGCACAGAAATAAAAGGCTATACATACCAAATTAAGGAAACATTTTTATCTGTGCTGAGGTATGGAAATGAAATAGTCGAGTATTACCTTCCGAAGGATATGCCACATTTTTGCACCGGGTGCAAGACATGTTTTTTCAAAGATGAAAAACTATGACCCCATGCAGAATATACAATGCCTGTTTGGAATGCAATGCTTAAGGCCGACCTGCTTGTTTTTGCCGCTCCGGTATATGCTTTGCGCACCCCGGGTCAAATGAAAGCGTTGCTTGATCACTTTTGCTGCCACTGGATGGTTCATCGTCCCGATAAAGCAATGTTTACAAAGTGTGCCGTTATTCTTACAAACAGCATCGGTGCTTCAAACAGGGAAGCGCAGAAGGATATTGCAACCAGTCTTCAATGGTTGGGAATTTCCGATGTAAGGTGTCTTGGATTTGGGCTGATGGAGGGCGGGGTTTTATATTATTCGGACAATGCAAATTATGGAATTAAAAGGATTGACTCGACTTACTTTATATGATAAAAAATATTTACCTTTGAGGGAGTAGTCAGCGCGAAAGCGTTGCAAGCCAACATACTGGTTTGTGAAAATCACGAACCTGGTTTTGCATTAAATGACGAGACTCGAGTATAGCGTGGCTGTACCCGGGTTTTGTAAATATAGGAAGTTAACGGATACAGCGACGTATCCGTTTTTTTTTTATGCTTTTTAACATGACAAAGGGGGATAGTGAATGAGAATTAAAGTGAATGATGTTCACAAATTTTACGGCGAAGGAGATTCTAAAGTTGAAGTGTTAAGGGGGGTAAACTGCGAGATTAAGGACGGAGAAATATGTGTATTGCTTGGACCGTCAGGTTCAGGAAAATCCACGCTTCTAAACATCATTGGAGGAATTGAAACGGCAGATTCCGGATGTGTCGATATAGGGGAAAGCTGAACAAAATACATGAATGAAAAGGAACTTACCCAATACAGGAGAAACCATTTAGGGTTTGTATTCCAGTTTTATAATCTGGTTCCCAACCTTACCCTCAAGGAAAATATTGAGGTATGTGCATACCTTAGCAAGAATCCTTTGGAAATAGATGAATTATTGAAAACCCTTGGTCTATATGAACATAAGGATAAACTGCCTTCTCAATTGTCCGGCGGACAGCAGCAGCGTTGTGCCATTGGAAGAGCCCTGGTTAAGAACCCGTCCGTTCTTTTGTGTGATGAACCAACGGGAGCTCTTGACTACCAGACATCAAAAGAAATTTTAAGCCTTATAGAGGAAATAAATAAAAAATACAGCAATACAATTATCATTGTGACCCATAATGATGCAATTAAAAATATAGCCAACCATGTACTAAGAATGCGGGAGGGTGTCATTGTCTCAGACTATGTAAATGAAAATCCCATACCTGCCGGCCTGTTAGAGTGGTAGGAGGTGACCGACATGAGAAATCCGTTAAACAAACGTTATTTACGCGAACTCAAAAAAAATGCGGGAAGATATATATGTACGTTTTTGCTTTTGGTTACTACCATCATTTTAGGGTCGGGATTTTTGTGTGTGATGGAGAGTGCTAAGTATTCATTGGATGAATACCTGATTGAAAATAAGGTAGAAGATGGATATTTTGAAGCAGCCTTTCCGTTAGAAGATAAAATAAAAAGCAAGCTGGAGGAAGAAGACATTGTCCTTTGCGATAATTTTTACAGCACGGCGGAGGAATTCAACGGAGGGACAAAGGTATATATTTTTAATGAAAGAAGTGAAATGAATATCCCGGCTCTTTTTGAAGGTTCACTTCCGGCCGGTAAAAATGAGATTGCAGTGGACCGGTTATTTGCCGAAAACCATAATATTAAGGTGGGGGATTCTCTTGAACTGAACAAAATCAAATTTACCGTTTCAGGGACAATTTCTTTGCCTGATTACAGTTCCCTGTTTTTGAGTAACCAGGACCTGGTTATGAATACCACCGGGTTTGGTGTGTGTGTGGTATCAAATGAAGGCTTTGCCGGGTTTGAGGAAAGTACCGTTACATACCGCTACAGTTACTGCCACAATGACCGGAATCTCTCTGATAAAGAGAAGGTGGAAGCCGCTAACAGAATCCGTAAGATTCTTGTGGGTAACGGTTTGAATGTCCAGGATTTCTTAATTGCAAAAGATAATCAAAGTATCAGTTTCCTTCCTAATGATATGGGAAAAGACGGACCTATAATGGAAGTATTAATCTATATTCTGGTGGTAATTATTGCCTTTGTATTTGCAGTACTTTCTGCACATACCATTGAGGAAGAAGCTTCAATCATCAGCACCCTTCGTTCGATGGGATATAAAAAAGCCGAACTGGTTCTTCACTACATAGCTCTGCCTATCATTGTTACATTTCTTGCATTGGTAGCGGGAAATGCTTTGGGGTATACGGTGATGATTGAACCGTTTAAGCGGATTTACTATAAATCATACTGCCTGCCGCCTTTGACCGTCAAATTTAATCAGGTAGCATTTATAAAAACCACAATAATTCCTATAGTTATTATGATTGTGATAAATCTTTTGCTCCTTGTAAATAAAATGTCCCTGTCACCTCATCGTTTTCTTAGAAAGGACCTTAAGAAGAGAAAGCAAAAAAAGGCAGCAAAGCTTCCGAACTTCAAATTTATAAACCGCTTTAGGATTCGTGTGATTCTTCAAAATAAAGGAAGCTATCTGGTACTGTTTTTTGGCATCTTTTTATCCAGCTTTTTATTGATGTTTGGAATAGGCTTAAAGCCCCTCATGGATTATTATGTGGATACCATTGACGACACCATTCCGTATGAGTATCAGCATATATTAAAAGTTCCTGTAGAAGCGAAAGGGGGAGAAAAGGTATTAATTTATTCCTTAGAGACGGAGTACTACCTGACTAAGGATAATGTGAAAGTAACTTTTTACGGTGTACAAGAAGACAGTGATATTTTTAATGACTTTAAGATACCTAGAGAAGAAAACCACATTGTAGTATCCGATTCCTTTGCAAAAAAGCTAAAGGTTAATGTAGGTGATGAGATTATTTTTGAGGATACCGTTTATGAGAAAAAATATTCTTTGGTGGTGGATGAAATTTGCCCGTATACCAATAATCTTGGAGTTTATATGAGCATAAATAATTTGTGCAGGCTTCTTGAAAAGGATACAGGTACCTTTAACAGTTATGTGTCACAGAAAAAACTTGATATTGACGATGCTTATATTGCCAAATTCATGAACAGAAGTGATTTCCTTGGGGCGGCAAAACAGGTGATGATTTCCTTTGGAAATGTTATTGCTATTATAAATGTGTTTTCTGTATTTGCCTATTTAGTATTGATGTACCTATTGACTAAAATTGTAATTGATAAGAATTCCCTTTATATTTCCTTTATGAAGGTATTCGGGTACGAAAAAAAAGAAATAAGGAAACTATATTTGGATACTTCCGCAATTGTGGTTTTGATATCATTGTTGGTTTGTCTGCCTCTGGAGGCAAATTTATTTAAAATGATTCTGGTATATATATCCTCATTAATTGAGGGGTATATGGATTTTTACCTGCCGGTGTCGGTTTATGTGAAAATTGTTTTAGTCGGGGTTATAGCTTACTTTGGGATTAATGCATTGCATCTTGGTAAAGTTAGGAGAATACCAATGAATGAGGCTTTAAAAAACAGGGAATAAGATACAAAGAATTTTTTGGAGTAAAAAATATGTGCGAGTTATCTTTTTTAGTATATAATTAAAAAAGACATAAATAGTAAATTTTAAGGTGAAATAAACAGAATGGGCTTAGGGGGAAGAATATATATGAGTAAGTATTATAAATTTGGTGTCTTTGATAATGAGATGATAGAAACAGAATATTACTATCAGAATAATTGGACTCTTGAGCAATATCCAAATTTTGAAAGAATTGTTGTTGCTCCTAAAAACAATCAGATTATGTTGATCCAAGATATAGTAAAGGATTTTGAGCCTCCATATTATATTTTATATGTATTAATAGTATCTAGGTGCGAAAATGAACTTGGAAGATATCAGTGTCCATATCCATTAAATAATGCTGAGGTCAATGATTTTTTAGATAAATTTAAAGACTATTTTGAAAAAGATGGGCGACATCATATTTGGATTGGTTCAATAAAAACCAAGCAATTAGCTGTTTACGATAATCATAATCTTATTTACATCTATGGAGATGTAAGTAAGAACCAAAAGAAATTAAATGATTTAGGTTTTATAGAAGGAGCTGTTAAGATACCTGCACCACACTCACACAGATATAATGTAGAAAATGATAATTACGAAATTGAAATTATGAATTATTGGGAATGGGTTAAATTTCCTTTATGTGAGCAAGACACCCCATAAACTTACTGGTAAGTAATTTAAATTATGTTAGTAAATGAGGCAGAAAAGCAGGAGGAGAAAGGTAAATGATTATAAGAAAAATGACAATTGATGACTATGACAGTGTATATAATTTGTGGATGAATACTCCGGGAATAGGACTTAATGATTTGGACGACTCAAGAGAGGGGATTGAAAGATATTTAAAACGAAATCCAAAAACATGTTTTGTAGCCGAAAAAGATAATAAGATTATCGGTACAATTTTATGCGGGAATGACGGAAGGCGGGGATTTATTTATCATGCTGCGGTATCCCCGGAAGAACGCAATAACGGAGTTGGAAGTGCTTTAGTTGAAGCGGCTTTGAATGCACTGAAAAAAGAAGGGATTAACAAAGTGGCACTGGTTGTTTTTTCAGATAACCAAATTGGGAATTCCTTTTGGGAAAAAAGAGGTTTTACCGCTAGGGAAGATTTGGTGTACAGAAATAAGATTATAAATGAGTAGTTTATCAAAGAGAGGATTTGTGTTGTGAAAAATATGCAATATTTGATTTCTTTGATTTTAGGTACCCGGGTTTTGGATTTTTATTTTAAATTGGATGGTTTTTTGGCAGGGGTATATTAAACGTAAGCCTGCTCCTTCCTGGATTCCGTTTTTATCAGGATGCCTTATTTGTGCGGCTTTTTTGATTTTCCCGTCTAATCCGTATCGCAGGTTGTGGTGGGTAGCTTTTATATTTGATTGGGGTTCCCTGCCTGGAATAGGTTTTTCTGCATGGCAAATTTTAAAAAGAAATAACGGAAATTGATAAAATAACTCAATGAAAAAATGACAATTTTAAAATTTCCTATAAATGAGAAGGTTGTTGATGCAATTATTAATAATGCTTTTAAGGGTATGGACGGAAGTGAAATGGATACCCTTATATACAACGGCCGTTCTTATGTACCGTAACGGGCAGTAGCAGAAGCCCTTGGAGTAGAAGTTGATTGGAATAAAGTAATGATGGGAATATAAAAGCTTTATCCCATCAAGCTACAATTCTTCCAAAAAAAACACTCCTAATATTACTCAAAATCCTTTAAGTACTGATTTCCCAAAATTAAATCATACTCAATCATTTCATAGTCTTTTATATATTGGTTTTCCCTATCTATATCCTTACTTAAAATCTGGTGCAAAAAGGCATGATCCTTTTTTAGCCCGTCTAATATATTAAAATAGCTTGGGTATTCAACTCCCGAATCCTTTAATATTTCAAGTGCTATATGAGCCGGAGAAACTGGCAGGTGGAAGGATGTGGTTTCTTTAAAGTTGGACCAGGATGCATATGGCGTTACATAGTATCTGAATTCTCTTTTGTACGGGTCTTCCTCAGGATTTAAGCGGTCATAAATTTCGTACATTTTTTCTAAGCTGCCCATCCTTGGCAGGTGGTCGCCAAAAAAGTACACAAGGGTTGGAGTTGACGAGTTTTCTAATTTGCTAATAAGTTTATCTAAAGAATTTGCACCATCCCTTACCCCTTCTGCATATGTGCTTAAAATGATTTTTTCTTCATCATTAAGTTTGTCCGATGTTACTGACACCTCTAATTTATCATATTTATCCACATAAGGGTCATGATTTTGCATTGTAAGAACCCAAATGAATTTTGGTTCATCATCTTTTTTTGATAAAATTTCAAGTACTTTGTCTATAAGCCTGTCATCTGATACATAAGGTCCCTTTAAATCAGTATCAGCATTGAAACTATCTAATGAAATAAATTCATCAAAGCCCAAAAATTTATACACCTTGTCCCGGTTATACATTTCAGCCTTGTAGGGATGAATTGCAATTGTATTGTATCCGTTATCATTTAAAACTGAGACAATGCCAGGGGTATCCCTTCTAAAGTATACATTGTATGCCAGCACCCCGGGACCTAAAAAATAAGTGCTAAGCCCGGTTAAAGCTTCAAATTCAACGTTTGAAGTTCCTCCGCCTATGGCAGGGGAGACTATTTCCCCCTTTTTATATTTATTAAAATTTTTCATAATATCCTCACTAAAATGTACGCCCTTTAATACCGTAGGATCCCAAAAGCTTTCACACATAATTAGTACTATATCAGGCTTTATATCTGATTTAGTACTTTTAGGAAACTCTTTAGAGAGCCTGTCATTTATTTCTTTAATTTTTTCCATGGAATATCCAGAAGGTTCACTTAAAACATACTTGTCATAATTTTTTAAATACATATAATTTTGCACAAATAACCCGTTTGCAAGCATTTCCACTTTCCCTATATACCACGATTTAACTATCCAGAATTTTGAAACCTGTCCCGGTGTATTTATTATAAATCCGTTTATTATAAGAAGGGAAGCAGCTAAAGGGCATAATTTTTTTATGAATTTTGGTTTAAAAAAGCTGCGAACTCTTTTGTTAAAAATTAAAAGAATAATAAATGCAATTATAAATATTAAAATGCCGATAAGAATTAGAGGAAGATTCACATATTCCTTTGATATAATAATACCTTCTTTGAGAATATATGTATCCCAAGGATAAAAGGGCTCATCAAAATATTTAAATTTTACGTAATTTGCCACAACCAAAACAGCCGTTATTAAAAAGAGGGTTATTGAGGACAATACCCTTCCCATTAATGCTGTAAGACATAAGTAAATTGTTAAAATAAAGATTAAATTAAATACTATAGAGGGCTTGAAAACTGTGGTAACGGTATCTTTTAAATCCCCCCTTATGGTGTATTCAGTTATAAAAATTAAAACACATGCAAATAATATAAAACTTAAAAAGTTAAATGCTTGTCTGGATAATTTTTTAAAAATCTCTTCAAATTTATTTGATGTGGGATTTACTTCTTCATCTATATTTATTTTTTCTCTGAAAAAATACTTTATAAAGAGGCAAATACTTGTTGTAATCCAAAGTAAAAGTATTCCCCAAAAAGGATGATAAGCTGATGTTTCATAAGGTGAATTTAAATTTACAAGTCTTAAGTCACCTGTAGCAAAATACGGTTTGGTTTTTAGAAGGAATAAAAACATTACAAGAGAAGATGCAAAAATATTTAAGATTAAAATAAAATAGCCATACCTTACCTTGGTTACTTTCACATTTTTAAATTTATATCCCAGTAAGTAAAAAGGGTACATGGTGATGGGAAACAGCGTGAACATCATATTGGAAAAAGGAATCAAATAAGATAATATCAATAATGCCGGAAGAAATACGCTGTAAAATCTTTTAAATTTAATAACATAAGGTGTTATTATATACCACAGAGTATATGAAAGCATCAATATATTGAAAATATATATTCTTGTTTTTATTGACAGTATCAATATTGGCAAATTTACTGCCAGTACAGCAAAAACAGCCTTCTTTCCCATTTTAAAATTTGATTGGGCTGCAAAAAATATACAAGCTGAAATAATCAGCATTATAAGAGCAGAGGTTTTCTGCCCGTACAAAATTATATAATCTACCAATGATGCCAATAAAAGAAATATAATTATCAAAATTGTACTTATATGATTTTTTATTTTTAAAAATATCCTTGAAAATTTTGAATGTTTCATTTTCCCGTCTCACTTCTTTCCGTTGCTTTTATTTTTAGTTTGTTATTCTTGCATATATTTTTGCCGGAATAAGATTTTTAAACTTGTCAGGCATTTCAATTAAATCATCTTTAGAAATCCCCTTAAAGAGTATCATTGAAAGCCCGTATACTGCAACACCGGCAGTTACTGATATAATTACGGCAATTACATTTGAAAAGAACTCTCCTATAAAAAGATTAAAAAACAAATATGAAAGTTTGTACAAAACAAAAACCATTAACCCCATTGTTATTGATGAAAAAAGGGGCTTTATAGTGTTTTTAAATAAATATATTTTAACCTTCAAGTGTTTTTGAATTGTAATTGTATTTAACATAAGGGGGACACAAAAGCCCACTATACTTCCTATTATAGCCCCGTATATATTGATGCGGGGGATTGAAATTAAAAAGTAATTTGTAACTATCTTTGCTATAATTCCTATAATAACATTTCTTGTAGCGGTGTAGAGAAGCCCGGCGCTTTGTAAAATAGTTGTCTGTATCTGCACTAATGACATAAATACCAGTACAACAGCACCGTATTTCATAAGTTCATAGCCACCGCCAAACTTTAAAAAGGAATAAATTGGACCACTTAATATGGAAAAACCAACTGCTGAAGGAACAACTACGAATATACAAAGCCTTAGGGCATACCGGAGTTTTTTCTCAAACTCTTCTTTATCATTTACTGCCATAGAGCCTGAGAGAGAAGGCAAGACAGCAGCGGCAAGGGCTGCCACAATGGATACAGGCACATTCATTAACTGCTGGTATTTAGTCAAAAAACCATATAGTATAGTTGCCGCCTCTTCAGCATACCCCCCGGCCATAAGTCTTATTTTTGTGTTGGCCATGTCCACAAGGTTTCCTGCATATGTGGCGCCTACAGATATTGTTATAGGTACGCTGTAGTGTATGATTCTTTTTGCCAATTCTTTATAAGTGTATCTTTTTACATCCTTTCTCACTTTGTCTTTTGGTATTATGGAATTTCTGTTTTTATAGAACATGGCAGTCATAAAAATCATTGCAGTTAAAGCCCCTAATGAAGTCCCTACAGTTCCTCCTGCACAAGCTGCTTCAACTCCGTATTTCATTAAAAGCAGAGCAAATATAAGTGTAAATGCTACATTTGTAATTTGCTCTAACACTTGTGAAATAGCAGTGTATGTCATATTGCCCCTTCCCTGAAAGTAGCCCCTGTAGGCTGATGCAACAGCGGTTATAAAAATTGTAGGGGAGAGGGCTAAAATTGCAAGGTAAGATTTTTCAAAATGCAAAACCTTTGATATAGGTCCTGCAAGCACAAACATACCTGTTGCCAGCACTGCCCCTATGACAATAAGATAAGAACGTGCTATCTTAAAAGTCCTCAGTGCATCTTTATAGTTGCCCATATAGGTAAGTTCTGATATGGATTTTGATATTGCCACAGGAATACCTGAGTTTGCTATTACATATATAAATGTGTAAGCCTGATAGGCTGCTCCATATATCCCATAGCCTTCATCACCTAAAATACCTCTTAAAAAAGGAATATATAAGACAGACAGCACTTTTACAAACATGCTTGCTGCTGTCAAAAGCATAAAACCCTTTGCTATAGATTGTTTCTTCATTTTCTATCCCCTTTAAAATTACTAGCAATGTACTATTATACAATTTACTATTATACAACTTATTATTATACAACTAAAGGGGAGAGGATAAAAGTATAACTTTTAAAAGCTGTTTTAAAAGTAAACTCTATTTAAAACTTCTTTCAAAAAAATCTTAATTTTAATGGACTGATTTGGATATTATCTGATATAATGTAGGATAATTGTTTTTTTGGAGTGATGTTTTTGGAAATAAAAGAATTTATGAGCTTTCCTGTAAAGACCATTACTGATACTACAACTATAGATGAAGCAAATGAAATCTTGCAAAGATATGGTCATTCTGCCCTTCCTGTTTTAGAAGGAGGAAAGCTTGCAGGAATCATTTCAAGAAGAGATGTTGAAAAAGCTTTTATGCATGGCTTTGGAAAATTCCATGTTAAAGAATATATGACCAAAGATGTCATTACCGTTAGTGAAAATGCAAGTACAGAGGATATCCTCTCTATTTTTGCCGCCTGTAATATAGGAAGGGTTTTAGTAATTAAAGACGGTGAAATTACAGGAATAATTACCCGTTCTGACGTTATATCCATGCTTTATAATAAATTAGATTTAAAGGGCGATAATTTAAAAAATAAAATTGACTCAATGCCCTTAAAAGTAAAAAATTTACTCTACAGTGCCGGGGAAATAGCTGACGGGCTGGGATATAGCATTTATGTTGTAGGAGGATTTGTAAGGGATTTAATTTTGGGAAAAAGCACATTTGATATAGATTTGGTTGTAGTGGGGGATGCGCATACCTTTGCGAAGAAGTTTTCTAAGTGCCATAAAGGAAAAGTTACAAAACACGAAAAATTTCAGACAGCAACCGTCAAATTAGATGATGATTTTTATATAGATGTTGTAACCGCCAGAAAAGAATACTATGAATACCCCGGGGCACTTCCTACAGTTGAAAGGGGTACTATAAAAGATGACCTTTTCAGGAGGGATTTTACAGTAAACAGCATGGCAATCAGGCTAAACAGCGGATATTTTGGTGAGCTGGTTGATTTTTACGGCGGTAAAAAAGACATTAAAAATAAACAAATAAGAATTCTTCACAATTTAAGTTTTATTGAAGACCCTACCAGGATAATCAGGGCAGTGAGATTTGAAAAAAGATATGGTTTTAAAATTGAAAAAAGGACAGAAGAATTTTTAAAAAATGCAGTTTTTTCAAATTTTTTATCCAGAGTGAGTGTTGAGCGTATTAATCATGAGGTCTTTGCCATTTTAAAAGAAAAAAAGCCATGGGAAATTGTAGCAAGGATGCATGAACTGGGGATTTTAGAAAAAATATATCCGGAAATCAATTACAACAATGAACTTATAAATCTTTTTGAAAAGTGTTTTGAAAGAATTAATGAATTTAAAAATAACTTGAATACTTATAAAAATATTGATAAAATCCTCTTATGTCTTTTAGTGCTTTATTCTAATATGAAATATGATAAAATAACGGCTTTAATGGAAAGAATGAGGCTTAAAAAGGAAACAAGATGTGAAATAAAAAGATTTATAAAAGCTAAAGACACTTTAAAGACAGTAGATATAAGAAATATAGACAATTATCAGGCTTATAATATTTTTAAAAATCTTTCCCTTGAATGTCTGTATGTTTTAACATTGATATTTAACAATGAGGATTTTTACAATAAATCACTGGAATATATTAACAAACAAAAAAACATAAAGCTTAACATTACAGGCAATAAATTAAAAGAAATGGGTATCGAGCCTGGTTCAAGATATAAAAGGATATTAGATGAAATATTGAAAGAAAAACTAAATGGAAATTTAGAAACATTAGAAGATGAGGTGGAATTTGTTAAAAAATTGCTTTCGGAAATTTAAAAGTTATTGTAAAATAGTTTTAAAGGGAGAGTGAAATTATGTATATTCTTAATTTAGGGATAGCTGCGGCTTTATATTATTTTATTGTTTTTTCATTTTCTATTTCCATACATGAATCTGCTCACGCTCTTGCAGCATACTATCTGGGCGACAGTACAGGGAAAGATTTAGGCAGGATTACCATAAACCCAATGAAGCATTTGGACCCGGTTGGAACTATTTTGTTGTTTATGGCAGGGTTTGGCTGGGCAAAACCTGTACCTTTTAACCCATCAAATTTTAAAAACCGTAAAACTGGAACTGCGTTGGTTAGCCTGGCAGGACCATTATCTAATTTTATATTAGCAATTATTTTTGCTTTTACATTCTTATTTTTTGTATTGAAGTTTGATGTTTCTCCTGATTTTAATTCTACAGACCCTTTGGTTATAATCACAAATTTTGGTTTAATAGGCCTAAATTTAAATATAGTCCTGACTGTTTTTAATCTTTTGCCTTTTCCGCCATTAGACGGTTCAAAAATATTAGCATTCTTTTTGCCACAGCATTATTATTTTAAATTTATACAAAACCAGTATGCAACTTTTATAGTTTTTATTATTTTAATTATGACGGGTGTACTGAACACAATACTTACTCTGGCCTATGAACATGTTTCAAATTTTATATTTTTTATTTTGGAACCGCTTAAAAACCTGATTGCTTGAAGGAAAATTATAACATATATAATAAAAATGTCTACATATATTTAATTGGACTTTGAATAAAAAAAAAGTTATAATTTATTTTGTATAACACTATAAAATAAAATTTATAAATGTAAAATTTGCACATAAAAGGCTTATAAAAGTGTATAAATAGCTTATAAAAGTAAAACTAAATGAATTACAAATTAATTATATTTTATAATATTATAAAATTTATATATTAGAAAATATTTTAAAAAATAGATAAATTTTACTTAGGAGAGTGAATTATTTGTGAAAAAAGGTACAATCTTAAGTGGCATGAGACCAACAGGGGCACTGCATCTTGGCAATTATTTTGGAGCATTGGAAAATTGGGTAAAACTCCAGGATGAATATAATTGTTATTTTTTTGTAGCAGACTGGCATGCCCTTACAACAGGATATGAAGATACAACACAAGTCAAAAAAAATATAAATGACCTTGTTGTGGACTGGATAAGCGCAGGCCTTGACCCGGAAAAATGTGTTATATTCCTTCAGTCATCGGTGCTTGAGCATGCAGAGCTGCATCTGCTTTTTTCCATGACAACACCTTTGTCATGGCTGTACCGCTGTCCAACTTACAAAGATCAGCTGAATCAAATGAAGGACAAGAATATAACCACCTATGGCTTTTTGGGATATCCATGCCTTCAGGCTGCAGATATATTAATATATAAGGCGGACTATGTACCGGTAGGGGAGGACCAGCTGCCCCACTTAGAACTTACACGGGAAATAGCAAGACGCTTTAACCACATGTATGGTGAGGTTTTTCCGGAGCCTGAAGCTATTTTAACAAAAGCTAAGGTACTTCCGGGAACTGACGGAAGAAAAATGAGCAAAAGCTATAACAACACAATAGCTTTGTCAGACAGCCCTGATGAAATCAGGCGTAAGGTTAAAACAATGGTTACAGACCCTGCAAGAATAAGAAAAGATGACCCGGGACATCCGGAAGTTTGTACGGTTTTTTCATTCCACAAAATTTTTAATGAAAGTGAAGTTCCTGAAATAGAAGAACAGTGCAGAGGCGGTAAAATAGGATGTGTTCAGTGTAAAAAGAAGCTGGCTGATAAAATGATTGAGTATTTAGGTCCTATTTATGAAAGAAGGCAGGATATTTTAAAGAAACCTGATATGATAAAAGAAGTAATTTGTATGGGAAACAAAAAAGCCAAAGAAGTTTCCCAAAAAACAATGGAAGAAGTTAGAAGGGCAATGAAAATAGATTTTATTTAAAACAGAACTTATTTAAAACAAAATTTATTTATGACTTATTTTACGATTCATTTAAGGTTTTTTAGGTTAATTTTTAAGATTAGCTTTTATTTATGTTAATTCTCATATTAATTGGTGGTGTATTTTGTGGAGAGTGTTTTATCAAATGCCTGTACAATAAAAATTCAAAATTTTGAGGGACCATTGGATTTGTTATTTCATCTTATAGAAAAAAATAAAATTGACATATATGATATTCCCATAGATGAAATAACCGATCAATATATGGACTACCTTTTTAAAATGCAGGAAATGGATTTGGAAATTGCCAGTGAATTTTTGGTAATGGCAGCAACATTGCTTCACATAAAATCAAAACTACTTCTTCCTAATCCTAAAAAAGAAGAGGGGGAAGAACAGGTAGACCCAAGGGAAGAGCTTATATTAAGGCTTGCAGAGTATAGGAAATATAAAAAGTTTTCTGAAATTTTAAGGGCTCGTGAAGAAGAATACAGGAAAATATATTATAAACCACCAGAAGAAATAGATATAAAAGAGGAAGACCAGCCTATAGAGCTTTCATATGATGAGCTTACCAGGGTTTATATTGAGCTGATGGAGCGGAATGAGAAGAAAAGGAATAAAAACACAAAAAACATGACACAGATACTGCAGCGTGAAAAGGTATCTTTAAAAAGTAAAATACGTGAAGTTGTAAGGACGCTCCTAAACAGAACTTTTTTTAAATTTTCTGATGTATTTTCAGCTAAAACAAAATCAAAACTTGAAATTGTAACCGGGTTTTTGGCTATATTAGAACTTGCAAAATTAAAAAAATTAATCATTAAACAAAATAAAAATTTTTCTGAAATTTTTGTCTACAGACGTGAGGGTACTGACCTTGAAGATATTAATGATGAAAAGATAGCGGCGGAAAACTAAAGCCGGAGGGGATCTGACATTATGAATTTAAAAAAATACCAGCAGATTATAGAAGGGCTTCTTTTTGCAGCAGGGGACAGGGTTTCTATTGAAAAAATCTGTGAGGTTATTGGTACAGATAAAAAAACAGCCAGGCTTGTTTTAAATAATATGATTGTTAACTATGACAGCGACCCTTCCCGGGGGATAACCATAAGAGAAATAAACAAAGGTTATCAAATGTGTTCAAAGCCTGAGTTGTACCAATATATAAAAATACTGTTTGAACCCCGCCAAAAAAGCGGTTTATCTCAGGCGGCCCTTGAAACCCTTGCAATTATAGCCTTTAACAGACCTATTACAAAGGCAAGAATAGAAAAAATCAGAGGGGTTAATTCAGACAGCTCAATTGAAAAACTTTTAGAAAAAAATCTAATAAGGGAATGTGGAAGGCTTGATGCCCCAGGAAGACCCCTTCTTTATGAAACTACTGAAGAGTTTTTCAGGTGTTTTGGGTTTAAATCAGATTCAGATCTTCCAATATTTGAATTTAATGAAATAAAACAAAAGGATGCTGAACAAACTTACGAAGATGTACAAGTAAATGCAAATCCAAATACAAGTGTAAATGAACAAGTAAATACCGATGAACAAGGAAATAAAGATGATAGAGAAAATAAAGATGAAAATGAAAAGTAAGTCAATAAGTAAAGACAGAAGGTAAATACACAAGAATAAAGAAAATTTTACTAAAAAAATACACTAAATAAGTGTATTTTTTTATTTTTGGGGAAAAATACCTAATTGAGGTGATATAATGACCCGGTTTTTTTTTATTATTATTTTAACTGCCTTAGCAGTAATTATGTTATTAATAATTATATTATTATCCAAAATAAATATTGTAATTGAGTACAAAAGAAAATCCAAAGATGAAATCTTTATATTGTCTTTTTTTATGTATAAAGGCTTAATAAAGTACAAATATGAAATTCCAAAGATTGATACTGAAAAGAAGGGTATTTTTTATAGACTGAAAAAAGAAAAAGATGAAAAAAAGCGTGAAAAATACATAAAGTATACAAGTATTATGCATAGGATTGAGAGGGGAAGGGTTTTTTATTTAAAGCACTGCTCACTTATAAAAAGAATACAAAATTTTTTAAAATGTAAAATAACACTTAAAAATTTAAGTTTCAAAATGAATTTCGGGACAGGAAATGCTTGTCACACCTCTATATTAACTGGGCTTTTATGGACTTTTTGCGGCATAATTATCTCTTTTTTACACCGGTTTATGAAAGTAGAAAAAAAGCAAGTGGTTATAAAACCAAATTATACAGAAAAAAATATAAATTTAGAATTATACTGTATATTTAATATTAGAATTGTCTATATTATTGTTATAGGATTTATGATTTTAACACATTTTACAAAAAACAAACGTGCTTTATTTAAGGCTGAAAAATGTGTTAGTGGCTAAAATGTTTAAAAAAGTATTAGGATAATAACAAAAGGCGGTGATTATTGTGGAGCAACATCCTATTGAAGGCTTGATGACAACAGCCATGGAAAGCATAAAGGATATGGTGGATGTCAACACTATTGTAGGAGATGCTGTTCAGGCTCCTGACGGGACTGTAATAATTCCGGTCTCAAAGGTATCCTTCGGGTTTGCAGCAGGGGGCGGGGAATACAATTCCTGCTGTAGTGCAAATACCGGGGAAAGTTCTGATGATGAAGGGGAAACAAGTGGAGGAACTTCTTCTAAATACCCCTTTGCAGGCGGCAGCGGTGCCGGGGTTAGTATAAATCCTGTTGCTTTTATGGTTGTAGGTCAAGGTCAGATAAGGCTTTTACCTGTTACAATAAATTCTTCTTTGGAAAAAATACTTGATATGGTACCTGATATTATAGAAAAGGCAAACCAGTCAATAAAGAAAAAAATTAAGGTGAGAAGAACCATTAAAGAACTTGATGATGAAGAAGTTTAATGCTTGTGTATTTATTGTCTGCAGTAGTATAATGTAGGGTAGGATGATGATTTGGAAGTGGGATGTGAAAAGTGAAATATAAAAAAATACGGCTGCAGAAATATTTAGCTGATTGTGGGGTTGCTTCAAGAAGAAAAGCAGAAGAGCTTATTTTGCAAGGCAGGATTTCGGTAAATGGCACTGTGGTCACTGAATTAGGGACAAAAGTAGATTATAATGACATAGTATGTTTTGACGGCAAAAGACTAAAGAGAAAAGAGGATAAGGTTTATATTTTATTAAATAAACCGGTTGGATATGTGACCACTGTAAAGGACCAGTTTCAAAGACCAACGGTTATTGATTTGGTGGATGTACCTGAGAGGATTTTTCCTGTCGGGAGGCTTGATTACGATACATCAGGTCTATTAATTTTAACCAACGATGGAAGTCTTACATACAGACTCACCCATCCTAAGTTTAAAATAAAGAAAGTTTACAGGGCAGTGATAAAGGGGATTCCTTCTAAGGAAAAAATAGAGAAGTTTGAAAAAGGCATAGAAATAGAAGATTACGTTACAGCACCCGCAAAACTTAAAATAATCAAAAGTTTTAAAAATACTTCTACTGTTGAAATAACCATATATGAGGGCAAAAACAGACAAGTCAGGAAAATGTGTGAAAACATAGGACATCCTGTTTTAGAACTTAAAAGAGTTGGTTTTGGACATCTTAGTTTAGGGGATTTACCAGAGGGTAAGTGGAGAAAGCTTAATAAGAATGAAATTTCTAAGTTATTAGGGTGAAGGTTCTTGTAATAAGCGTTACAAGAACCTTATATTTATTTTGTCATGATTTTATTGAAGTTGTGTTATAAATTATTGCAAGTCTTTTCTACAGGTTTTAATAATTACTTCTTATTTTTCTTAGGTTTGTAGCTTGCACAAAGTGTTTCATCATAAGGGGCGCCACTGTCTGAATTTGCACCGGCACTTACCTGTATAGCATCCAGGTTACACAAGTTTTCACTAAATTCGTTAAACATACAGCTTGAAACTGAGCACTGTATTTTTTGACATTTATTCATACTGATTTCCTCCATTTTTTTAGGATTCACAATTATTATTTGAGTTTTTAATAATAATATAATAGGTATGTTATTGTAATTAGATATGTTTTTTAAACTAAATAATCTTTCAGAAGATCACTTGATAAATGTTGATGTAAATGGTAGAATCATTAAATAAAAATACATATTTTTATTTAATTAATGTTTATATTGCTAACATTTTAATTTTTTACTTATGTGTTCTTTATTTATGTATTCATTGCTTATGTGATTATTATTTTTGCAATTATTATTTATTCTAATTATTATTTATGTGTTCATTACTAATTAAATATTATTTATGTACTCATTATTAATTTAATTATAGTATTTTATTTACATTCTTTGTATTATTTTGAATTCAAGTTCTGGAGTTTTAAGGTGTTAATAAAAAAATAAAGTTTAGGGGGTTGTATAAATGATTAATTTTAAAAAAAAGGCTAAGTGTTATTACTTTATTATGCCTGCTTTTTACACTTCTTTTTAATTTCACAGTTTCAAAAGTATATGGAACTAATGAAGAAGTAAAATATGGTGATGTCAATAGTGACGGTTATATTAACCTTGAAGAAGCTGTAAAAGAAAGTTCAAAGCCTTTTATCCTTGAAGGTGTTTCTTATAGTGCCAGCGGTGCCGTTGGAAATTATTCCTGTTGAGGTATATAAAGATTCAATTTACTGGTCAACAAGTGATGAAAATGTGGTGAAAGTAAAAGACGGCGTAATTACAGCACAAAAAGAAGGGGTGGCTATTATAGCTGCACAGCCTATGTTTGATCCGCTTTTTAGAACCAGTCTTTTCTGTGTAGTGCGTGTAATAAAGAATGAATAAGATGGGTCAACGGCTCAAAATATTTAAAAACAGAAAGTTGAAGTTCCCGTACATTTTAGAGGAAGTCCTAATGAATTTGCTTTAGAAAAAAGGGTAGTTTATGATGTAAGTGGGAAAAACAAAAAAATAGCTGATGCTTCTTCTATAAAACAAAACTGCTATACATATGCACTTGGTTTATACACCTTTCATGACGGTACTGAATTTGAAGAAGGTGGTGCTGACCCGGCAGAGATAGCAGATAGATATCTTAAAAGTAAAGGATATCTTAAAGATTACTCGGAAAAAGATAGAGAAATATATTACTTACATGGTTATATTGACGGCTATATAGATGAATTTGTAAATTCTGTTATTGCAGATGGAATGGCTGTGGGATGGATTATCAGGGAAATGGATAAAAAAGATGACCCTATTCCTCTTGGAGCATTCAGGATAATGTCTGTTTTTAGGGATAAAAGGGATAAATACGGAACGGTGGATTATCATTTTTATAGGGAAGATAAAGATGGAAATTGGTCATCAAAAGCCGGCTATAAAGGGGATATTTTAGAACATGGAAAAGAACCTGAAGATAATTCTAAACATTATATAGACTATAATACAGACAGAAGGTATTATTATGTTATCAAACTAAAAAAAGGAGATAAATGCTGTGGAGGAATTTAGAATAGAAAAATATGATAATTATTCTATAGGCATTACAGGTAATCAAAAAAAAAATAAATATGCAATAATATCTTTTGTTTTATCAAACATAGGCGTTATTCTGTCGCCTATGTTTTTGTTTCAAATTTTGGGAATTATATTTGGGGTTATGGGCTTAAGTTCAAAAAAAAGAGAGTTGTCTAAAAAAGGGATATTAATAAGTGTTGTGACTGTTTTTTTAGGAATTCTGGTTGTTTTAATGCATAAACATTCACACAGTTTATCATTTGATTATCATTACTTATCAAAATTTTGGATAATTGTATCTCCTGTATTTGGATTATTTTTAATTCAAACTATAGGATTTGCGTTTGGAATTATTGGAACTGGTGTAAGAACGGAAAAAAGAAATATTTCTGTGAAAAATATATTAGTTAGCATTGTATCAATTTTTTCAGGCATTTTCCTTGTATCAGTTTTAATTTATTTAAACTATCAAATGGGGATTATAGACTTTCAACGAGTAGGAATTCCACCTGATTATTTTGATTTGTCTGTTATTGGGATTATTTTATCTCCTGTATTTTTAATATTTTTATTTCAATTTATAAAATTTTTGTTTAAAGTTAATAATTTTAATTTTGAAAAAAGAAAGTTATATGTAAAAAAAATATTTATTAGTTTTACAACTGTTTTTTTAGGAATTTTTATTATTTCAATTATAGTGCGTTTAAACCATATGATAGAACGAGAGAGATTTTCATATGATTACTATGTTGCCAGCCGCATTGAATCCGGTATACGCTTTTATATGATGGATACAGAGGACTATGAATTAAAATTCATTACTGATGAAAGTCTTGATGTTGAAATATTATTAGCTAATTTATATGAAAAGTGTCATGAATATAATAGACCATATATAAGGCAAAAATTTACTTTAAATATTTTTCCGGCATCAAAATTACATAAAGGATGGGATATATTTGTGGACAGTGAAAATATTATTGTAGAAGTTAATCCTTCACAGGAGGGACATTCCCTTGTTATAAAATAAAGTTTTAAAAAACCAATTTAAAAAGGAAAAGAAATAATGAAAAAATTGTTGGTTATTAATTTATTAGCTGCTGTTTTTTTGCAGTCATTATAAAGGTTATCCGGAGCTTGTATTGTTGCTTTTCATTATGTAATTTACAATAATAAAATTTAAGAAACTGTCCTTGAAACTGTCAAGAAATCAGTTTGTGTTAGTATTTTTGAGCCTGTTTATAGTAATTAGTTCAATTACTATAACAGCTTTTTAAAGGGAGGAATATATTAAAGTTGGTAACTTATTTGAATTTTCTCCCTCACCTGATGGTTATAAATCTGCAAGTATTGATGAATCTAAAACAGGTTTATTATATGCAATATTTTAGACGCCGTATGGATTTCGGAACACTTAATTCATCTTATCATAAAATACGTGAAAGATATATGTTGAAAAAGTATTTAAAGAAGGAACGATAAATATCGGTTCAAAGATTATTACAAAGAAATAGAAAAAAAGAAAAGTCAGGACTGATTCGATAATATCTAATTTATATCATATTATAATATAAAATTAAATTGCTAATAGGTTATTTATATAATTTAATCTGTTTTTTTACCTGTATTGAATAAACATATCAAAATATGATACAATATATACGAAGGGAGGAATTAAAATGGTTGATGCTGCACAAAATTTATTTGTACAAAATTTAAATAAGTATATTAGCCATTATAAAATAAAACAATCATTTATAGCAAAACGTGCAGGAATTGAAAAGAATAAATTATCCAGAATTCTTAATAGTGTTCAGCCAATTACCTATGAAGATATGCATTCTATATCTGATGCTTTGGATAAGGATATAAAATACTTTTTGCAGGAAAAATTGGATTTGCTGGCTCCTGATTATAAAGATTCAGCTTCAATAGCGTTTTATATGGGAACTGCAGATGAAAACAAAGAAAGGTTAGCCAATCAGGTTTTTGATTTATTAGAGCATATAGATGCAATTATTGGAATTCGCAAAAAAATGCAAAAAGAGGCTTTAGAGGTTTGGGATTATGAATTTTAGCAGATTTAAAGAAATTGTTATTAAAAACAGGGCATATGCCGGCAGTGTCAAAGAGACGCTGAAAGTTTTCCAAGACAGGGTCCGGTGGGATGGAGATATACCCAAAATAATAAAAGAAATTGGAGAAAAACTGGATGTGTTGGTTTTCCAGGTTCCGATGGCTGACAGTGATTTTGGGGCTGTTTTTTTAGATACAGGCTACAGTAAATATATGTTGCTTAATTCAAGCCAACCAAGGAACAAAATGTATTTTTCTTTTTGTCATGATATATACCATATTATTTGCGGAGTGCCGGACTACATTAATGAAAAAAGAGAGGTTCATTTTAATCAGGATTATGATTCCAATGATAATGAGCGCAAGGCAAACCTTTTTGCGGCAAACTTGTTGATGCCGGAATTAGAGTTTAAAAAAATGTATGAATTATATAAGGATGATAATAAAGATATTGAAAAAATAGTTGCAAAACTTATGAATTATTTTAGTTCTCCCTTTGTTGCTGTTTTAATACGCCTTTATGAATTAGAGATATTGGAAAGGATAGAAGATGTAAAAGAAATATTGGAATATGGGGACAATCAAATCAGGGAATTATTTGATTCTTTGTGGCTGGACCGGGATATACTTGAACCAACTTACAAAGATGAAATGCCTTTTATATTGGAAATGATAAAAACTGAAGGAGCTGATTTAATAGAGAAGCAACTACTGTCTGAATACAATTATAACCGAATTGTTGAAGGAATAAAAAAAATATATTCCGACATAAGGAAAAAAGATTAGTATGGGCAAGAAATATCAGGAAACACCTTTAAATTTCAGCTCCTTTAAAAATTATATGATATATAAAAAAGAGGAAGTTGTTGATACTATTTCGAAGGCACACAGGTATTTTTTTTATGATACTTGTTCTATTCTGCATCATTCAAATTCATCTAACAGGCAGGCCATTATTAATTATTTGAAGAGCAAGGGGGATGTAATAATTGTATCCCGGACGGCATTAATGGAACTTACTGCCAATTCATTTGAGTTGCATCCCGTTCAGATTCAATATTTCAGCGAACTTAACAGCAGTGGCTTTAAAGTCGTTCTTTTTGACGAAGAAGTAATTTATAATTGTTTAAAGGATGCTTTAAATATCAGTACTGAAGAAGCTAATAGACTGCTTGGGTATGCCGTTAAAGAGGTATGCAGATACAAAACAAAAACAAGTGAAATTATTGAAAGTATGGACAAGCATATGTCTGTTAAGCTTAAAAGTACAAACCCGGGAAATAGGGAGTTGTTCAGCACTTTCTTCCGGTATGCCAGGACTTTAAAAAGAAAAGGGGACAGTATTGCAGAGGAATTAATTCTTATATGCATAATAGTGCTGACAAGAATTCCTTTAGGACGCTATTTTTTGATAAGTGATGATATGCGGATAAAACCACAGATAATAAGTGTTAATGATTATATTTTAAAACATCACGGAAGAAGAGAACCATATCAGCTGACGACAGCGGCATTGGTATATAAAATGTACAGGGATAACGTGCTGACTAACAGGAATGATATGATTGAAATTATGAAAGCAGCTTATAAAGGAAATATTAATGTATTTTTTGTCGGTGAATATGATATACAGCAAAGATATGAGTCTTTTAAATGTGAAGACTTAATTGACAGGATTTTAAATGAGAAAGATTTTAGGATAATATATTAATTTTGATTTGACATAGAAATGGTTTAGCATTCCAGGCTGAACCATCGGAATCCAAAAAGAAATAAATGTGATATAATATCTTTCATATTAACAATTTTAGGAGTTATTTTGTTTCTATTTTTATTGATGTATATGGTGAGGTGATTAAAAAATGGGAATAAATAAAAGATATTTGGCAGCTTTTTTTATTTTTTTAACTATAGAAATAATAATTGCCCTTTTTATAAGAGATAATATCATAAGACCGTATGTAGGGGATATACTGGTTGTTATTTTGCTATACACCTTTATAAAATCTTTTATAAGAAAGCCAATAAAATTTTTACCCCTATATATTTTTATCTTTTCTGTAATGGTAGAGATTTTGCAGTACTTAAATATTGTAGAAATTTTAAATATACAAGGTAATAAAATACTGTCCACTATTGTTGGAGCTACCTTTGATATAAAAGATATTTTTTGCTACCTGGTTGGATGCATTATTTTAATAATCTGGGAAGTAGTTAGCGTAAAGTTATTGTAGGGAATGAGACATAAAATACCATATATAATTGAAAAGAAGATGACATCCTGTTAAGATATTAATTAACCAAAAATAATAAATAGAAAGGATGACATCTTCTATGTAT
>Ga0208938_1000612_pt1 | contig 25571 bp, 19 predicted proteins | sample AD_UKC125_MetaG_FD_184434 | JGI IMG/M metagenome (GOLD analysis project Ga0208938, IMG submission 184434) | Active sludge microbial communities of municipal wastewater-treating anaerobic digesters from USA - AD_UKC125_MetaG (SPAdes) (version 2) | ecosystem: Engineered > Bioreactor > Anaerobic >...
ATGGTCTTCGCGAACTCTAGATCGTTGCCTGCGATGCCGACGGTGACGAGCGCGGTGTCGTCGCCCAGCGCGTTGAACTGCGGCGGCTCGTTACCCTTCTCGGAGTCGAAGGCCTGCGTCATCTGTGCCATCCTGGCCCCCGAACAGGCCACGAACTTGGTGTTCACTGCGATACCGAGTTGGTACGGCCCTCCTACCTGAGTGATGAGCCGGGCGTATGCCTTGGACGATCGATGACACCGGTTCGAGGCGATGTCCGTCCCGGCCTCGTAATCGTAGGCGCCCTCGCCGGACTGGAAGGAGTCGCCAAGCGCCACATAGTTGGTCGGACTCACCCCGGAGCGCATGGGCCAGACCCAGCGACCCGGCGTGCCGACATTGGACCGGTTCACCACCGACTGGGGGCCGCCGTCGATGAACGAGCCCGGGGTCAACGAGCCGGGCATCTCGAAGTACTCACTGGACCCGTTGGAGAACCCAATCGCTGCGCTGGTGCCTCCGAAACCGTTGTACCCGCCGCTGGCGTCGCCGGTCTCCCAGGCCACGCGCCTGTAGTTGAACATGATGTCGAAGCTTCCGGGACTGACATCGTTGCGATCGACCAGGACCAACTGGAATGCATTGGTCTTGTCGGCCTTTTCCTGGAAGTAGCCGACGTCGATGTAGTTGACACACAGGGCGCTGCGTCCTTGATAGGTCGTGGTGCCCCAACTGTAGGTGACCGGCCTAGAGCCTTCTGCGCGCGTGTCAACGTCGGCGAAGAACGGGGCGATGATCTGTCGCGATGTTCCGGCAAGACCGAACGGGGTGTACGTGCTCATCTCACCATCGAACGTGACGTTCCCGTTGTTATTGACCCACGCCGTGTCGAAGGACTCCCCTCCGAATGTGATGTCGAAGGGAAGTCCCAGCTGAGACGAGGATCCGTCATCGTTGCGGGGCAACTCTGTGTCGTCGCACCCAGCCAGAATCGGGTCGTTCGAGGCCCGTGCCGGGCTTCCAACACCCGCGCCCACTGTCACGGCCAACACGGTGCCCACCGCAGCCAAACTCACAATGAAATTCACCGATCCCCCTCATCCCCGACTTGGGCGCCAGAGTAGCGCTACGCGACGATCGATTCAACCCAGGCCCATGACCCAGCGGGGCGGGCAGCCTGAGTATCCCAATGCCGTTCAGTCTGGAGCACGCCCGATCGACCCGGGGTCACTGGTGGTGGCAGCCGCGTGTGCGCTGGACGTCGCGTTCGGATCAATGATCCGAACGCGTCCCAAATCGGAACCCACTCGCGACGCCTCCGCCCGAGCCCCCAGCGCCTTGGCCTGCACCCGCGTCGGGTCGGCCACTGGTCCGACGGCGCGACGGCTACCACCTCCGCGCCCGGCGTCCGGGCCGCCCCCACATACCCGCCGATCAGCGATCGGCGGAGAATCCGCAACTATGGCGACGTCCAAGTTCATAGAAGGCCACTCGCATCTGCCTCAGTGCAGCAGCGTCGCGGGTCTTCACCGCGCCGCCCGGTGCGTGCCGCAGCAGAGGCGCTGGCCTTCGCGCTACCACGAACGCCGCGCCCCGGCGCCCGCACAAGCCATCGGATACGCCTACGGAGGAATGGCACCGCCCCCGCTCCATAAACGCGCACCTCGAGGCTGGCGCCGTACTCCCGAATCCGAGCCAGCAGAATCCCCAGGCGCCGCCCCTCCCTCACCCCGAGGCAGTCCGCCGTCAGCAGCCGAAACCTGGCCGCCAACGCGCGGTCGATCTTGAGCGTGCGCGGAGGCAGTCCCTCAAGCCGTACGTGTGAGGAGTACGGTCGCCGTAGCCGTCGATCCAATCCGGATACCAACGGCGGCCAGCTGGAACTACCCAGCGCACACGTCTGATCCCTGGCCGCCCGAGTGCTAGCCTTTGAACCGAAATTGGATGAACGGGGGCCAGTTGATCACGACGAGCAACGGCGCATGGGGTGACCGGAGACACCTCAAATGAGGTGCTCCGAATGCGGCGCGACGGCACATGCCGATGAGCGATTCTGCTCGCACTGCGGAAGTGAAAACTCAGCGCCGAGTACCAAGCGTGACGCCGGTCCGAAGACGGACCCTCAATCACAATCAACACCGGTTCCGGCAACACCAGGCACGGTTGTTCCCGAGCCGGAGCAGAAACGACGCCAACGAGCCCGACGACTGGCCATTCTGCTCACCGGTTTAGTAGTTCTGACGATCGCGAGCCTCTATGGCTTGGGATACCGGCTCATTACGGGATCCCAAGCCTCGCAATTCGCCGCCTCCTGGTTCCGTGACAAGAACGAGGGGCAGACGAGTGTGTACTGTCCGACGCGCTTGCTGAACAACACCAGCCAACTCAACTGCCAGGTGACCAACACTAGGTCACAAAAGGACTTGGGCGTCCTCACCCTTGGTCTGGAGGACGATGGCTCACTGTCTGTCAGCCATTGGAACCGCACAGAGGTGCAGGCGCCTGCGAAGACCACCCCTAGCCCGGCGCCCAAGACACCGTCGCAGATCAACCAGGCTGCCCGTGAGGGGATTCTCGAACTCACCGACAGGTATCCCAACCACGTCAGGACAGCAATCCAGCCCACCACCGATTTGGTGCATGACCCATGGCTGCTGGGAGCACACAAGAAGGCCGTCGCGTACGCACATTGGGACGCGACACGGGAGGCTTGGAGCGCGTTCGACCAGGTCCTGAGCGTACGGGGCCTGAGATTCGAGCGATTCCGGAGTCACGACGTCAACGGTGACGGGAGAGTCGACTTCCTCGTTGAAGGTACGGCCAAGAGCGACGGCATGCGGTTTGGCGGCCTACTGATGAACCAAGGCGGATCAGTGAAGGTTGCGGAGTTCAAGGTCGGCTCCGAGCGGTACGGAGCCGTCTTCAACCTTAAGTGGCGTAACGGCAGGCTCATCAGTGACTACGCGGCCTTGGGTCAGGTGCGGGTGCCCGGGAACTGGGAACGGTCCTACTGGAAGCCCAAGAACCAAGAATCCCTGACCTGGACCGAGCACAGACTCTGACCTACCCCTCGGCCCCAGACATCCTCTGCTCGAGTTCGTGCGGGATAGTTAGATGCGGTGTCTCCCCCAGGACGTAATGGCTGAGCATCACCCATGACCACGCCGGGCTGGAGCAGAACAGCCTGATCATCGGCCAGTCTGCGAAATGAGCGACGACCCCAGCGTCGGTGGGCGTGAACTCAAGCGGTCTAAGCAACGCGTGAGGTTTCAGGCTACATGTTCGAGCAGTTCGTTGAGGTCGTGTGCGGGGGTGCGCATGTCCAGGGTGGGTCGGGGTCGGGCGTTGAGTTTCGCGGCGATCTGGTCGAGGTCTTCGGCGCTGAAGACGGACAGGTCGCTGCCTTTGGGCAGCCAGAACCGCAGCAGGCGGTTGGTGTTTTCGTTGCTTCCGCGCTGCCAGGGCGCGTGGGGGTCGCAGAAGTAGATCGGGGTTTGCAGGTCAAGTTGGATGTCGGCGTAACGGGCCAGTTCGGTGCCGCGGTCCCAGGTGATCGAGCGGCGCAGATGCCCAGGCAGTTTCGACATCTCCCGGACCATCGCTGCGGCGACGGTGTCCGCGTCGTGGTTGCCGGGCAGGTGCAGCAGGATCACGAACCGGGTGGTGCGTTCGACCAGCGTCCCCACTGCTGAGCCATTACCCGCCCCCAGGATCAGATCGCCCTCCCAGTGCCCGGGCACGGCCCGGTCGGCCACCTCCGGGGGGCGCTGTCTGATCGTGAACGCGTCACGGTACAGGCTCTTCTGGCGTGGGACACCGCGGGCCTTACGGGCCGCGCGGCGCAGCGACAGCTTCTTGTAGAGGTCCTTACGCAGGGCCCCACGGGTCTGCACGTACAACGCCCGATAGATCGTCTCGTGGCTCACCCTGTCCATCTTGGCGGTACCCTCGGCGGCCAGCGTCCGGGCGATCAACTGCGGTGACCAGCCGTCGTCCATGTGCTCCTCGATACGCCGACACAACGACTCGTTGACGACCAGTTTGAACGCCTTCGGACGGGCCCGGACCAGCGTGGCGACCAGATGCGCCACCGACGGGTAGTAGTGCCCGTCCGGGGTCCGATGCCGGTCGACCTCCCGCCAGATCACCGACCTATTGCGCTCGAGCAGCACCCCGATCATCGTGTAACTCATGCCCCACCCCAGGGCCTTGGAAATCACCCGCCGATCGTGCAACGTTAAGGCCCTACGCAATCGCCCCGACCCAGGGCTGGGAACCAGCGGGCCAACACCTAAGCCACCCAAATGGCCACCACGTGGCTTCATGTCCATCAGCCCAGCCTGTCGCCACCACGCCACAGCACACGAACTCGCCACGCCGACGCGCCGAGCCGCCTCATTCAACGACACCCCGCCCACACACACAGCCGAGTAGAACGACTCCCGAACCTCGAAACTCTTAGTCACGCAACACCTCCTCGGTAGGGCGTTGCTTAGACCGTGTGAGCCGAACGGGCGTGAGGGCACGAAAGTGCTCAAAATAGAGGTCCACCCACCCATTGATCCCCTGCAGGGCAACACGGCGGTTGGTGAAGTGCATGACGCCGTGGTTCTCAAGTCGCCATTGCACTGCTGCTGCCTGTTGAGCCTTCCTGCGCTTATGACTGTTGTATGCCGCCGAAGCACCCAGTGAACCCAGCATCCACATCGGCGATCCGAAGGCGATTAGCACACTCCCAGGTTCGACATAGTCTGCGCCGGAGTAGACATGCAACTCAGCATGCACGGTTCCATACCCGACTTCCCCAGGGGCCAACCGGATCCCGATGGACTGCTGGGCAGGATCTCCACCGCGGCGTAGATGGTCGGCCAGTTGAGAGGCCAGCACAATGTCCCGGTCGGATTCCGTGAGCTTCGCCGGCTTGCCGTCGCGGACACGGGCGACCGCTTGCCCGACCGGAGTGGCACAGGATGGGCAGAAAGCGTCGAGAACCAGGGCGCCACACTGCCAGCAGGTCTCCCTGTGCGAAGTCATAATCTCCCCGTTCCCAGTTGCCACACGACTTAAACGACCAATCTCAGCAGTACTCTCCCAGCGCCTCCCACGTGAGCCGGTACACGGTTCCCACGGGTTCAATATCTTGATCCCGCTGGAAGCTCCGGACGGCGTATTCGGTGTGGGTCCCAAACCAGCCGTCCACAGCAATCGGAACCGTCCGACTGCGGCCCTGATACCCGAGATCAGCAAGAATCGCCTGCACATTGGCAACCGCTTGCCGCTCGTCGCTTCCGGCCGGCGGGGGGCTCGAACTGGCGCCGAGGGCGTATTCGAACGGGTATGCCCCTCCACTGCACGGATCCAGGTCAGCGGCGGACAGGTCCGGCGGCCGCGGCGTTGCAGTGCGTTTCGGCGCGGCGGGCCTGGATGCAGACTGGGCCGTGCTCTTCCTCGGCGAGGGTGACGTGCGTGATCGCGAGGGCGAAACGGGCTCACTCGTGGCGACGGTGGGCCCACTGGTTGCGACAGTGGACTGACTCGCAGAGGCCACGACCCCACTGGCCGCCACCTCGACCGATTCGGACATGCCCCGGATCAATCCGAACCCGACACCCAACACCAGGATCACAGCCACGCCGGAGAGGACCAGGGGCCAGCGCCTGGCGGGTTCACCAGTGGTGGAGGTCGCATGCTCATCAACCGCCGGCAGCTGATCGACGGGGGTGCCGCACTGGAAGCAGAACCGCTCGTCGCTGCTGGTCTTGCTACCGCAGACCCGGCACTTGGACCCTGACAAAACTTCCCCCTGACGAAACACACGGAACACTTCCTGACACGAGACTACGCCGTCATCGCTGACGTTGACCGGGCCGATACAGTGAGGCTGAAGTTTCCAGTGAGCGAATGGATGGGGGACCCGCCGTGGCCAATCCGAATCTGCGTTGGGACGGCCAGTCCTGGTACCGCTGGACCGGCTCCGAATGGGTACAGGACCCATCTCTGCCGCCACCCTCGGCCGAGAGTCCTCCAAGCCCGGAAACACCGGTGTCCCCGATGACGGTTTCCGAGGGGCCTGCCCCCCGCGATAGCACCGGTCGGGGCAAGGGCGTCTTCATCGCCGTGGGTGTGATGGCTGCTGTTGCTGCCGCGGGAGGGGCTTTCGTCCTAACGCAGGGAGGGGACCAGAAGGCCACGGTGGATCCAACCATGCCCCCGACCACGCAGTCAGCTCCTGAGTCAACGGCACCGGTCGCACAGGTGGTTCTGGTGAGCGCGTCGGATGTGTCTGATGGCTTCCTCGAGGAGAGTGCTGCCGAGGGTGACTCTCCAGTGATCCCCTCAGAGAAGGTCGCCAAGACTGTAAGCGGGGACGAGCCCGGACTGTACGGCGGATTCGTCGGGGAGTCACCGTGCGACATCGAGGAACTGCGTGAGGGGATCGCCGAATCAGGCGCCGCAGAACAGTGGCAACAGGCGGTCGATAGCCCTGCAAAGACCTACCTGAGCGATAGGACCCCCGCCCTCCTCGTATACGACATTCACGTTTCCCGCGCGATCCCGTCGGGGGACCAGGTCCAGTGGGAGTCGGCTGTCCTACAGGCAGGCACCCCTGTCCTTGTGGACGACACCGGTCTGCCCGTCGTGAGTTGCACCACCGGCACTCCCCTGGACGAGCCATCCGCGCCGTTCGACAGACCGTCGCTTGCGGATGACGCAGCCCCCTGGGAAGGCTTCCGGAAGAGCCGCGTCACAACTGTGACGCCCGCGAACGGAACCCTCGCCCAGTTGGATCTGATGAACCTGGGCGATCCGATAAACACCGATGCCTTGTTCATCCGCCCCATCGGCACCCAAGGTGAAGAGGACTCCCAGCCAGAGGGGACCCCCACGCTCGGAACTCCCCAGCCCTGAGTCACCCACAGCAACAGCGACTCAGTAGGCGATCTCGGTACCCTTACGCGCTCTCGGAACGATGTAGCGGGCAGCGCAGGAGTCGGCTCTGCGCCAGCACCAGCGCAGGGCAGCTTCGGAGGAAGCGAAGCGCCGTGGCACTAACGCCACCCACATGTCTGTGCCCGGGCAGTTCTCCGGGCGGGAGGTGGCAATGTCCTCCCAACGCACTGTGATGGCTCCGAGTTCCTGGTCGAGGCGAGCATTACTGGCCAGAATGCTGGACGCCGTGAGATCCCAGGATCCTTGATCGAGACCCTCGCACCCACTGGCCACCTGTGGGACCCAGGCGCCGTTCAGTGAGTCCCGCATCGAACTACCTTCATCACGACGCTGCTCAAGCACGCCGCTCGCCTGGTCTTCTGGCATCGCTAGCGCAGCTCGCCAGTCCGCAGCGACGGCCTGCGCGTCCGGAACCCCCTTGGTGACCAACTGCATGTTCACGGAGTCTCCATTGCCCGCGGTGCCCTCCAAGGACCCGTCAGTCCCCACCTGCAGTTGCAGACTCTCCTGGGACCAACCGTCCGGTCTCGAGATCCAGGAGCCAGGCTCCAAGGTCAGGCTGCTGTTGTCGACCTCGCCCTTCACATTCCACGAGCCGACCACCCCCGATGGGGTGCGAACCCGGAACACACCCGTCGCATCGCCGTCGGCCACGTCCAACGACAAGGCCACGCCAGATGCATCCATGTCACCGCTCCAGGTGCCTGACTCCAAAGTGACGGGCTGCGCGACTTGTTGCTCGTTCCCCTGCGCGGCAGCGGAGTCCTGCGCCGGAACGTTCGAGCTCGAGTCAGGAAAGACGAAAACTGCGCCCACCCCGACCGCGATGACGGCCGCGAGGCCACCGATCACAATGACAGACCGCCGCCCGTCACGCCCGGCCGACGGCGGCGGTGAGGGTACGGCCGGTTCAGCTGGTGTCACATCGACGAATGTGTGTCCGCAGCCCTGGCAGTGGGGTTCCTTCCCCGTCCGCCGGGCTCCGCAGACCGGGCATTGCTGGTCAGCCATTCGCGACGAGCCCGGCCTGCATGAGGAACCACTTGATGGGGTCGAGGCACCGGTAGGAAGGCGTCCCGTGTTTGGCGACCCGGCCGATGACCGGCGCCAGCCCCAGGGACGAAAGCGCGAAGAAGCGTACTGGAACCTGAGGGTTCTCGTAAGCTCGCGCCCTCTCCACCAACTGAGGCTGGTCGAGATAGCGACTGCACAGAGTCCGCAGTTCCTGATCCAGCAGGTCCGCGTCATACGGGTCCCACTGCTTGCGCTGCAGGCTTGCATCGTGGTGAACGCGCAGTCCTTTGCCTGCCAGTGCCGCGTGCAGCGGGGATTCCCGCTTGGATGCTGCCTTGAGGACGTAATCGAACTTCGAGATGGTCACGGCGACCGGTGGTCGCTTAGCCGTATCACCGACGACGGCCCGCGATAGAGACTCAAGGTTGCCCCACACAGCTGCTGGCTGGAAGTCAGCCCCTTGACCGAATATCTCGTCGCCCAGCACGTTCCGGACGGCCGGCGACGTGCTCGAATCGACCAGCAGGATCAAACCGTCAGCGTGCGCCAGAAAGCGGAAGTGAGCGCGGTCCATTCCCGCGTTCTGCAAATCCTCACCGGCGACGTCGCGAAGAACGAGAACATGATCGCGACTGCGGCCTGGCTCCTGGATGCGCAGGAGGATCGGCTCCCTCTGCACGGCGTCCGACCCAGGCAGTTCCGGCATGGTCGAGTCATACAAGGGCGCGGACGGATCGAGGTCGCCGAAACGCTCCATGAACGAGCGTTGGGACTCCGGCGAGTAATGAGTGACGGTCAACCCGTTCAGCCGACCCCAGCGAAGTAGTAGATTGGCTGCCATCCCCACGAACACCGTCTTGCCGGAGGCGCGCGTGCCTGCCATGGCCAAGCACGTGGTCGTGACCTCGTTCCAGCCCACCGGTAGGGGTTGGTTGCACGACGTCACCCAGCAATGAGGCACGAGCGCCACGTCGTGATCCGTACAGAGCACTGTCTTGTCCCCAGCAGGGCGACTGGTCGCCGCCGAACACACACTGCCGTCCGGTTTGTTCTTCACCGGACACGCGACCACAGTGTGCCCCCCCGGCAGCGCGGCGAAACAATACGGACACCTGCGCACACTCAACTGAGCCATCAGCGGCTCTCCCTTCTCCGCATCAATCCAGACCGCAGTCGGTCAGCGCTCCATTGCGCGGCCGCCGCGCGCACCTTGTCGCCTGACTGCACACGCAGGACCAGCACAGGCTGCCCCGCTGAGTGGCATGCTGTGACCTTGTCCTGCATGTCCTGGGTGAGTCCGGCCGCATCCTCGCTCACGGGCAGCACGAAGCCCACGTTTCCCCGCAGCCCCATCACCGGGTGTGGCGCGTCCGTGACCACAACTGTGAAGTCATCGTCTCGCTCGGCCAACGCCGCTTCGGGCACTCGCGCCCCGCTGGAAAAAAGCTCAGGCGGCTGCAGGTGGAATCGGTCAACACCGGGCGCAGGATGGGCATCTTGAAGCCAGCGACTGCCCTCCGCCGGCGCACCGTAGGTCAGCAACTCCGGCTCCAGGTCACCCATGACCTCGCAGCACCCGTCAGCGATCCCATGCAGGAGGGACGGCAGCACGTGCTGCAGATAGACCCACGCCATGGAGGCCGATCGGTCGATAAGACACACCGCGGAGGTCCGCACCGACTCCTGCGGAACCCACTGATGTCCCCCATCGTCAGCGACCACAGCACGCGATCCCACCAAACTCGAAAGCTCGGCGTCACCGCCGGCATCGATATCCATCTGCAGGATCGGAGTGGAAGCATCCCCCAGCAGGTGGATGTCGGTGACATCGAGGGTCTGCCCCGTGCCGCCGATCACCCGAACCTCGACGATCACCGAACCAGTCAATGGCGACTGTCCACGACCCTGGAGGATGATCTCCTGCGAGGATCCCGGCCTGGCATCGATCGCGAACCGACCACGCCCCATGTCGCGCACGACCATGGCGACCGGCTCCGCCGTCGCGATTTCGCAACCTTGCGCAGCCGACCCGCGCATGGTGAGCACGAGGCGTTCGATCGATCCGAGAGCCACCCGCTGACCGGGTTGCAGGCTAGCCACGAACCCCCCCGACCGCTGGCCCGCGCGCAGACCGTCGCACGTGCTCGCTGAGATCATCCAAGGCAACCTGAATACCCGGCGAGACGCCGAACCGTTGACGCTGGATGATGCCGAGATACTGACCGGTGAGTTCGGCATCCCGGGGCTTCAACGCTTCCACAGCCATCCAGTAGCCGACTGGGAACGTCTTGCCGTCGCGAGAAGCAGAAGTCTTGAGCAGCGGGCTGATGACGCTGACATCGAGCTGATCTGTCCACGATTGAAGGAATTGACCGAGCAAATCCAACGAGGCGATCGGCTCCCACCAGTCCCCGCCGTCAGCGTACTGAAGCGCATTGATCACATGCCTGGGCTGCAGTGGTGGTGGACTGCCCGAGGCGTGGTGCCCGGTTGCGACCACTGCCACGGAGCGGAGCAGGCGGTTCAGGACACCGGGCATCACCGAAGGATCAGAGATGACCCGCAGCTCCTCTGACCCCAAAGCGCACCAGTTCCGCAACCAGTCGAATGCATGCTGCGGACCGTCACCGAGCGCCAGGTGCATGTTGAGCACTACCTGATCTGATCCAGTGAGACGGGCCTCTTCACGTGAGGTTCCAGTGCCGAGCATCCAGCCACCTGGCACTGCTGCCATGCCCGCCAAATCAGCATCGAAAAAGCGGAACCACAGTGCCTGCAAGTGAGTGATGTCGGACGGTGGTTCGTGGCGCAGTCGCTGCGTGCCCGCGACCGAATCGCTGTTGTACATCACCACTCGGATGTGGTCATGTGTGACCACCTCACCCACGAGCGAGGTCAGGTCGCGGTACTGCTCCGGCAGCGCCTCCGCGGTGAACCGCTGGACGAAGTTCGAGGAGGTGACGCCGTGTTCTCGCAGCGCCTGGCAGTACCCGCTGAACTGGCCGGCCAGCCGATTGATCTCCTGGGCCGGTGCGCCCGCTCGCATGAGGCCAGCCAACCGGAAGAGCCCGGCAGTTAGGACATCGGCCCACGACCACTGACGCTGACCACAATCAGGGCACAGTGCGTGGTCGCGTGGCTGCCAGGTGGTCGCATCCGAGATCTGCAAGGGCTGCAGACTCGACGGCAGACGGTTGCTGTCGGCGAAGCGCAGAGCGACATCGGCCCCGGTCGGAGTGACCTGGCCGTCGGTGATGTGCCAGATCTCGCTGGTCACCTCCCAGCCGATGTCGGTTGGCAGCATCCGGTACAACGACGACAGCAGGATCGGCCCCATTGCCTGCACATCGTCCTGGGTGCCCACCCATGACGACCTCGCGCCGTAAGCGATCCTGTCGATCAACGCCGCGAGACCGAGCAGGTAGCCCGGCGGGCGCCCACCCTCGTGCAAGTACGTCGCCAACTGCGAAACATCCACAGCCTGTGCACTCGGCCTGGGCTGCAGTGCCGATGGATTCCGGCGCAGATCCAGCGTCGACACCTCCTGCGCGCCATACGGGGTGGACCAATCCGGGCTGTCCCAGAACGACGCCGGATCCGTGCCTGAGACCCGAGAGTCTCGCCTGACGACGAGGCAGTCGTTGACGCAGTTGTTGGGCCGGTTGGACGCATCTGAGCCGGCGGCGATCGAGTTCATCAGGAAACGCCACTGACTCTTCGGCGATCCCACCCACGCAATGCGGCGGTTACGGAGATTCGGATCCGGGGTCGCAAAACCCTGCGGCGACGTCAAGCGCTGGTTGTAACCGATCGCCTCCTGTTGCACCTCGTCGGGCAGGGTGCCGACGGATGTACTCACCCGCCAGCCCGCGCTGCCCTCGGAGGTGTAGATGAAACGACCGGTGATCGTGCCGTCCAGCACCTGACCCTGTCCGATTGACTCCCCCTGTACCTGCGTCATTGTGCTCCGGCCCCCTGCAGTCTGAGTTGGTTTATCGGTGGATCGATCAAAGCGATCGGGATGTTCGGCCGGCACAACAGGCGGACGAACCCGGTCTGCGGCATCTCCGGCACCCGTTCGGACAGATCGATCTGAACAGGCTCCCGGCGCCGCAGATTGAGTGTCGTCTGCAACAGCACCTTCTCGCGGTCCGCCGAGGACAGCGGCAGGAACTGCCCACTCCAAGTAAGCATGAGTTCAGCATCGCGCACGTCCTCGTCAGCCACGATAGTCAGCAACCGCCGGCTCTTGCGAAACGAGTTGGCGATGTCGAAGCGGTAACGGACGAGCGCCGGGAACGTGTGCGTGACGCTGGTCGTGCTCGAGAACTTGGGTTGACCCTCACTGAATCGGCAGCCGGCCAGGTGGAGGTCGCATGTGCCTGCCTTGAACCGGGCGCGCTCGACCCGGAAACCCCCGAAGGTGCGATGGTCCTGTTCGCTAATCCGCTCGAGCGGCGGCAGCTTCGCAGGGTCCACTGGCCGACCCATTTCGCTGACGTAGAGCTGAACGTCCGAAGCGCCCTCGGGCCACTCGAACACGACGAGGATCCAGTCCACACGGTCTTCCACGAACGGATCTTCCGGCGGCTGCAGGCGCACCCACTCGCGTGCCTTGCCGGGGGCGCACTGACGATCCGAGGCGGTTACCGGGGTGAAGTATAACTCCGGGCTGGTGTCCGGGACCGCTACGTCCCGCATCCAGACCAGATCTCCCTCGATAGTGGGGCGGTAGCGCAAGCGGTCCTCTGGCCGGAGGTGGACCTGGGGCAGGAGTTCGACCTCATCGATTACACCGACTTCGTGCGCGGCATACTGCGGTTTCGACTCCGAACGATAGATGTAGACGTCGGCACCGGGAATCACACTCCAGCACAGGTCGACCTGATTCCCACCCTCGTGAGGCAGAACCTGCAGATCCATGACCGGACGCAGCACCGGTGACACCTTCACCCGGGTGCGCGCCGGGGCCGCCCATTCCAACTGACCGCCCACCTCGGCGCCACAGAAGACGGTGTACACGTACTTGTCCCCCGGCCGCACATCCGGGTCGGCGAATCCGGTCGCATTGACCGGCTGTGCGTCCTCTGCCCGGGGAGTTCCGGACCGAGCCTCGCGTGGCGTCTGGCGGATCCAGCGGAACTGCTGGTTCGGGTCGTGGGGTCCGTCCCAACTGACAACGACCTGACCGTGGTCCACGGCTGCTGTCAACTGTGAGACCGGCCACACGAGGAACGCCCCCCCGACCAGGTGTGGCCTGGCCAAGAGTGCTTTCTCGACCGTGGCCCCGGCATAGCACCAGACCTCGTAGTAGCGCACCGCGCTTTCGGGCGGGTTGATCCAGGATGCGTCGCTGGCGCTGCACTCGCTGGTGACACACAAGGTGGTCTCCACATCCTCGCAGTCGGGATCGGGCTCATCACCATCACCGATGAGGACGCGGTACAAACCCACCTGACCTGAGGGCAGATCCGGGGGCAACCAGGAGAGGTCCGCACGCCACCGGCCCTGTTCGTCCTGGACCGGCCGGACCGCGACGCTGGTCCGCTCCCAGGCAGCCATGCCGTAGTCGTAGGGCGCAAGTGCATAGACGTCAACGCTGATGCCGTCGACGTCGACCGGGCTGTCGCCGCACCGCGGGTACTGCTCATCATCGACTGCGTCTTGTTCCTCGGCTGTGGCCTCGGTGTCATCGACGACATCGGCCTCCTGCGCCCGGGCGGCGGCACGCAGGCGTTCAAAGGGACTCATATTCTGTGTGGTCATTGGTTCACCACTCCCATTCACTGCGGTTGTCTGAGGCCGGTTTGGATTCACCGGTGGACCAGTCGATCCAGGTGTCAGCATCGGTTGGCTGAGCCTCCGGCAGCCAGTTGGAGGGAGCTGACGACGATGGCGCCGGCACCCACCCCTGCGCTGGCTGCAGCGATGTCTGCGCCGGAGCACGCATTGACCAGTAAGCCACCCAGCACAGAACTGACACGGCCCCAAGCAGGCACACGTAAGGTCCGACACCGATGGAGTAGTCGGCATCGACCCGTGCGTTCGCCACTTGGGCGACCTGTACGGTGTTGGCTGCATGTTCGGCCTGTTCCCCCACATGATCGATGAACCCCTCGGAGAGGATCAACAACCCTGCCGTGAACGCGGGCAGCCATGCCAGAGCAGCCCCGGTGATGGCCCAACCTCTGCGCCCGGTGCGCACCACCGCGTAGGAACAACCGGCGATTGCCAGACCTGTGATCGTCCCCACGAGGGCAAGTTGTTCCAGATCGGCCAGATCCAGTCCGAAGTCGAGGATCTCGCGCTCCTGCGCCTCGGCATCCACGCTGGCCCCGGGCCACGACAACCAAGAGGCCGCGACGATGGCGACCCCGCCGGCCACTCCCACCCAGCCCCAATCGCGCCACTGCTTGGCAACGGGACCCACGGGCGACTCGTCCCGCCGGGACCCGATCACCAGCAGGATCACGGCGCCGATCACCGGCAGCACGATCGAGATGAGCGCTCCGAGCCAGCGGGAAAACCCGACACGTTGGGCCAGCACCGCGCCCACCGCACCCCAGAAGAGGCAATGCAGTGTCAGGTAGAAGAGCAATGTCAGCACGTCACATCTCCTCAAGGGGTGGCTGCTGCGTGGTGGTGTTGTCGTCGTCGTCGGTGACCGCTTCCCGCGGGCTGTACGCCGTGATCTTGGTGCGCCCGGTGAGCATGATGGCCGTATCGACCTCATCGAGCCAGTTACGAGTTGGTAGATCGCGCAGGATTCCGGAGGGAAAGACCTCGAACACGGCGACCTCCCCGACCTCGTCCTTGATGCCCTCCAGCGACAAGAACCCCGGATCGAAGCGAGCCGGTTGGGCAGCGGCGAAGCGATCGGCTGGGGGCCGACCCCCGGCACCCACCTGCTTGATCCGATAGGTACGGCGCAGCTGGGCAAGGGCGTCGTCGGGCACGCAGTCCAGCAGCCTCTGCATTTGGCTGCGATCCATGGCCCGGCTGACAGCACCCGACAGGGTCGGCTCCTCGGACGCCGGGTCGAGCATCCCCTCTTTCCAGCGCAGGAGGAAGGAGTCGGGCTGGGTGTCCGCCTGCCCGAACAGATCATCGACGGGAACCCGCTGGAACTGCGGGAATCTGGCCACGAAGTCCCTGTGGCTCAGCCGCACTAAGTCCGACCAGAGCGGTCCCACCGGAGTACGAGTACCTTCGGCGATTGCCGCTGCAACCCGGGCCGCAGCCTCCGGCACAGGATCGGTGTACGCGCCACAACTGACGCTCTTCGGCAGGGCCCCGGTCATCCCCGGGAACTGCGCCGCCGTGCCCTGCCCTTTCCCGAACGGCTGCCCCAGGAACGCCGACATCAGCGGCCCCCACACGCGGTACTGTGCGTACAGCCGGGCGAGCCGGCGGGCGTTCTCGACGGCGACCGGCAGCCTGGTGACGACCAGGTTCACGCGTTGCTCCTGATCTTGCTGCCGCTTGTACTGCAGCTGGAACAGCTTCTGCTTGGTCGAGGCGGTCTTGATCAGGACACCCGCGAGCAGTCCGATCACTGCGAGCACGGTGATCAACAGAGCCGGGAGGCCAGGGACGAACAGTACCTGGAGCAGCCATGCCAGCCCGACGGTACCCAGCACGGCCGCGCCTGCAATGCGCGTGAATTTGCGCAGCCCCTGAATCAGCGATTCCGCCTCGTTGGTGTCCTGCTGGTTCATCTTCTGCAGGTCGGCGAGCAACGCGGCGACCTGCTGCTCGTAGTTGGCGAGGCCGGAGGCGATCATCGTGCCCACCTGACCCATGAACGAGGACAACCAAGGAGATGCCGCGTCGCGCAGGGCCACCAGATGATCGTCCGCACGGCCCTGCCAGCCGTACTCCTCCTGCTGGCTGGCCTCAAGGACCGACTTTGCCGAACGAACAGCCCTAACATCACTGAGCGCAATCCCGGAAACGGGGATACCCGAGACCAACTCACCCTCCGGACGCCAGTTCCCGACCCGGGGCGCTGCTTGGTCGGCTGTGAAGTACCTCGGCTGGCCTTCCTGCAGACAGACCTGGGCGCTGCCCTGTCGTGTGCCCGAAACCAGGGCGAAGGCGTTGTCGAAGCAGGCCTGCCAGAAGGACCGCTGGCTGGCCCCCATTGCGGTCTCCGGGATGACGAGGTCCGGCACCGTGCGCAGTTTCGCATCGAGGGCCGCCAGTTTCTCCTCGGTGACCTGGATGTCGTCGCCCGGGGACGAAGCGACTACACCCCCCACGGTGATCACTTTGGTGGAGTCGGCACCGAAGATCACGCTCTGCAGCGTTGTGGCGGTGCTTTCCCGCACGCGGTACGACATCGACCTGGCGACCTCCACTGGCGCTCTCAGTAAGGCGGAGAACATGAAAGAGACAAACATCTTGATCGATTCCCAGAAACCGATCTTCTGTGGCGTCGGAGCTACCTTGCTCTCAGGAGGTGGGACGACGTTGATCAGTGGCCGCAGCGCCTCAGCCCGTTCGGCCAGCACGGCGGTACTCAATGCCGATACCGCATCCTGGGCCCGTACCATTTCCGGCCGCAGAGAGAGTTGCCGGATCTGATCGGCCAGAGCGGAGGCATCGATACGGCGGTGGACGGATCGCCCGGCCCGGATGTCATCCATGTGGTCGGTGTCGTCGAAATAGCCCCGGGGCATACCGGCCCACATGCCCGTGATGCTCGCGGTGAACGCAGCGACGTGCGCCGCGAGTTCGTCGACGTCCTCGGCACGACTGCGCGATGCGAACAGCGGCAACCCGGGCTGCTCGAGGGAATTCGACTGCTCCGGGGCGCACAGGATCGTGTCCCAACTGGGCCACGTGGGGAGGTCGTCGGGCCAGTGCGCCCCGTAGTAGGGCACCAGGACGTCAAGGGCCGCCGTCCGGTGCGGCAGCGCGTCATTGAGCAGGCGCGCCACTGCGTGGAGTTCCTCGCGCCGGCTCGGCCAGTCAGGATCCTCCCCCGGGACGTCGAGGACGATCAGGCGCACTTCCTCGGAATCGCGCAGGTCCAGTAGTCGCCGTGTGTTCAACGGCTTGGCACTTGAGGCGGCCTCCCGGACCAAGGCACTGGCCACGTTGGGGCCCTTGGCCTTGATCTCGGAGGTCGAAACCGAGGAGAAGCGCGCGAGCCAGCCACTGGCGTACCAGTCATCGAGAATGTCCAGTACGCGCACTGCGACCGAGTCGCGCGGGTCGAAGATGACCAACGATTCGGCCATGATCACATCTCGTCGAGGAACATGACGTCTTCGCCGGTCCCGCTTCTACCGTCCAACGGGATCTCCTCGACGAGGTCGCGCACGGCGTCCAGCGCCCAGACGAAGTCCCTGATCAGGCCTGCGATCATCGGACGGCGGTCGAAGGGACGCAGCCCGGGATTCTGCCGTGGATCCTCAGGATGGAAGTAGCCCGCGTATTGTTCGTGGAACGATGTCACGAAACCAATCGCAGCATCCTTGCGGCCCGCCGGCGTGGCCAGATCCGCTGCTTCACCGTTGACGTCCTTGATCCATTTCGCAGGCGGGGCACCCGCTGGCCGCCAACCGTGGGCGATCCATTGGGCCAGGTAACTCCTACCAGTCGCGCGGTCATGCGTCCTACCGCCGCTGTCAGCGTATTGGGTCTCCTCCACGGTCTGGGTCACTCGCGCGAAGTTATGTCGAAGCACGATGTACGGCCGTAGCGGGCTGAGCGTCTGGTCGAAGCCACACTCGGCGATCGCCAGCAAGTGACTCTCCAGGATCGCGACCACTTCGTCCTTCTGGTAGCCCTCGACGAAGGGCGTCAGCAACGGCTCGGGGAAACGCAACCACCGCTCAGTCTCCGCGTCGAAGATCTCCAATGGGCTTGCGGGCTGTCCCGGAACCGTTGCGTAAGACCCGCGCAACCGTCCGGTGATCTTGCTGACGATGTAGCCGGCCGCACTGGCCTGCCGCTCGGCCGGTGACATCGCAAGGGCACCCGGGATGGGCCGGGCCCGCCGGTTGCGCCAGAAGTCGGCGGTATTGCGGCTGGACACCGACTCGCGCCAAGCAACTGCCAGCGGTTGGAGCAACGACCCGAACGCCAATGGCGACATCGGGGCGTAGGACGCGAAAATGTCGATGCGGTCGACGCTGTCCGCCTGGATCATCGACTGATCCAGAGCCTCCACTGACGGCCCGGATGCACTGGCCCGCTGCTTCAACTCCGAGTTCAGCATCGACCGCACCGTCTGGTTCGTGGCGAAGGGGATGGCCGAGAACTTGTAGTTCACGGTGAGGTTGTCCACGTGGATCTTCTTGAGCGCCGCCGTCTCCACTGACACCAGTGGCAGAGCCTGTGTGAGGGCCTCATCAAAGCGGTCTGCGAGTTGCCGGAGGCGGTCATTGAAGTCACGCTTCGTCGGATCCAGATACTCCGAGAGCCCGACCCGCAAGAATGCGCCGAAGTCGCCGTCCTTGCGCCAGACCCATTCACGGGCCCTCTCAATGACATCACCGACGCCGAACTTGATCGAGAACTGCGCCGACGAGCGCATGGCGAGCCGGCTAGGCTCTGTCGGGTTGCGGACCAGATCCGGCGGTGTCCACGGCGCGTTGGGTACGATCACCGTCGAGGTGGAACCCTCGTCGTTGTGCTGGAGCCATCTGTCACGAAGGATCTCGGTGACCATGATGTTCTCCGCCTCTTGCTCATGCTGGACCTTGCGGGAGGCCATCATGGCGTGCACATGCCGTTCGAACTCTGCGGGGAACTCCTGATAGTTGTACAGAACGACCTCGTTGTGTGCGCCCTGGAACCGAGGGGGCACGACAGCGTCCCTGCGCGGCCACTCCGCGTAGGTGGCCACTCGTAGGTCCGACTGCCCAGAGGGCTCAGGATCGGCGAGCCGAGCCTGCTCCAATGCATGCTCCTGATCGGCGAGTGCCAGACTGAGCGGGCTCGCGAACGCCGGTCCGAAGTCCTCAAGGACCTTGGCAAGCAGCCGTGCCGCCGACCCTGCTACCGTCTTTGCGGCCTGTGTGCTCAAGCCTTCGATCACGGTGTTCTGTAACGGATGCCCGCTGACGCTCGCCTTGATCCCGTTGAGTTGGGTGGCGATCTGTTCCGGGATGCTCGGAGACCATGACTGCTGATTCGATGTGGTGGCCTCCTGACTCAACTGACGGGCCCAGTGGGCCAAGTCCTCACGGAGCAGATCGATCACCCGGCGTGCCACCGCCAGACCATTCATGGATGCGATCACAGTGATCTCATCCAGTACGTCGGCGACGAAGCGCTGATGCCACGCGTGGACGCGACTGTAGGCGCATTCCTGGATGTCGGTGTCCATCTGATTGCGCGTGCTGGCCAGAATCCGGTTCAGCGAACGGAGATAAGCGTTGCCCACCAGCGCACGAGCGAATTCGCCATCGGAGAACACGCGCTGCTGCAACCGTTCCTTCATCTCCAGCTGAAGTTCCTGCCGGATCTGCATCTCACTGCCTGACTTGCGCCCCAGCAGACGGACAGCCGACCCGGTGTCGGGGCTCAGGCCAAGTCCGTGCAGCACACGCCGGTGTGCATCCTCGGCCGCCATCTGAAGATCCGCGTCACCAGTGGATTCATCATCACGCTTGTGACCACCCACCAAGCGGTCGACGGCCCGCCGCGCCAGGAGTTGGGCGACGTACTCGCCGTACCGGTCGCGCCCCAGGGACAGACTGGAGTAGCCGAAGGTGCCCCACAGGACCGAGTTGGGGTCTGATGTCCCCTCTCCCAGCCACACATCATCGGTGGGCTGCGGATTCGGGTTGACCAGGTCATATCGGATGAACTTGTCCAGCGCGACCGGTGACCCGACCATGCCCGCCAGCGCCCGTCCAACCGCGCGGTAGATGGATTCCAGGGAGCCGTCACCGAACAGCGCACCCTGGGTACCGGCACGTCGGCCGATCGGGAAGATCCGCCGGAAGGGCTGATCCGTGCGCGATCCGGTGACACCCAGCAGTCGCAGCAGATCTGAATCGTCGCCGTTGGCCCCAAGTGAGGTGGCAAAGACCTCACCCATCATGGCCAGGCCATTGGCCTCGACCCCACGCCGGTCCGCCCTCTCCAGCGAACCGAATACTTCGGACGTGTACAGGAACATGGCCGTGGTGCGGCCGATATTGGGGTCGATCGTGGCCAAGATCTGCGGCACATCAAGGACCATGGAAGCCCCTGAGCCACCCGCCATCGATGACACGATGATCGCGATCGGGATATCAGAGATCTGCACGTTGCCGAAGGCGTTCGCCAGGGGGCGCAGGGAGTTGGCACCCGCCCCGGTCATCCGGCCATGGGCGCGTTCCAGTGCATCCTTGAGCTGGGTGACCGAGTTCAAGGTGACCCCCCGGCCGACCGCTCGCTCCTGCCCGGCACCCTGGCTCAGCGCCGGGTCGCGCTCGGATGGTTTGCGAAGCCATCCCGCCACCAAATCCGGCCGCTCCTCCCTACCCCGGCTCCAGACATCGTCCGCGACGAGCCGCCAGGTCAGTCCCGGGTTGGCCAGTCCGATGAAAGCGCCCCCCTGCGCCTGCACGGTCGGCGGCCGGGTTTCCTCAGCCATGTCAGGGGTGGTGGCCACGTCCACGTGCAGGAACTGCCACGAGTCTGGGAGTGCGTTGAGGGGCGGCAGGTTCATCTTCTCGAACTGCCTGGACAGTTGCGCGCGCAGGTTGTCCATCATGTACTGCAGGGTGGCGCCGCCAGACCCACCACAGCCGATCACGAGCATTGGCTGAAATGCCATGCGTCTCCCCTTCTTCTGGTGGCGTTAAGGTTCACCAAGTGTTCTTCGGATTTGTGCCCCAACCGTCATCCCAGGGTTCGCTGGGTGGGGTGCTGTCGCTCTTGCCGGGTGTATTCGGGTACTGGGGCTCGGAGTCCCACTGACCCCAGTCGGACGGGGGCGGCGAGGCGGCCGCCGGGGGCTCGTTACTACCCCAGGTGCCCCACGCGTCAGCCTCAGGAACCGCAGCCGCGCCACCTGTGGGCGCCACCGGGACCGGCTCCTCGCCCATGCCGTTCAGCATCGCAATGCGGCCGCTGAGCGACTCATGCAGGTCATGGGACAACTGGGCCATGTCATTGCCGCGCAAGTCGTTAGTAGAGAAGAAGTACACCACGCGCACGCTGCCACCCTCGCGCCATGCCAACCAGTGCCCCTCAAGCGCCAAGGGCAGTTTCACGCCTGCCTCCGGAGAGGCGGCGACGTCAGAGTCACTGAGCAGGGTGCGGCCAGGGGCGGTCGCCTTCACGTGGGCGATGCTGAAGGGATTGCCGAAGGGCACTGCCGCCAGCTCGACGCCTTCGACGAGCAGCTGCTGCACGGTGGGCGTGGAGCCGTCGTGGGGAAGCCTGACGTCCTGGCGGGTGAGCTCCAACGCCTCCACCCGCTCGCCTGCCAGACCAATGGTCTTGGCGACGTATGCGAGGTCTCCGTTCTCTGGATCCGACACCGGGATCCGAGCCGTGCGAGCACGGACGAAGAACAGGATCCCGGCTGGGATGCCCAGCCCCAGCAGGAGACCCACGACCAGGACGATGATCTGGAGCGGTCGATCGACCGCATTGGCGCGTTCGGCGATGAAGGGGATGGTCACCGGCAGCGGATCATATGAGCCGTCACTGGGCTGTGTCTGCAGCGTGAGAGTGCCGCTGTAGGCCCCGTAACCGGAGGCGTCCGGCACCGCCTCCACCTCGATGGTGGCTGTCTGTCCCTCAACGACGGACACGCAGGTCTGCTGTGTCGACGCCGGTGACTGCAGCCGGATCTGCTCCTCCGTGAGCCCTTGGGGAAGGCTCTCTACCGCGGTCTTGTCCGGGTCCAGCCAGACGCACCCCGGACCGGTGATCGTGATCGTCCCTGCGGAGGGGTCAACCCCCTCGGCCACACCGCCCTTCGGGGACGTGAGAGTCACCAGCCCGGCGGCGACTGGGGGGTAGTTGGGCGGCGCCTTGACCTGCAGCGGGTACGAGCGCGCTTGGGGGGCCAACCGTGTCGTCGGTTTGGCCTGCATCTGGACACGCAGGGTGAGCGCCAGTCGGCCGTTGCCCAGCGGCAGGCTCTGAGCGATCGGCAGCCCGCCGGCCCAGTCGGAGACCGGCGTCAGCGGCACCAGGGAGGTGATCTGGCCGACGCTGTCCCGATACTCCAGGGACATCTCCGCGTTCGGCAGTGCGCTGGCGGGGACGATCTGCCCACTGGTCTTGTTCTCCACCTGCGCCGTGACCGTCACCGGCTCCCCGGTCTGCCACGCCGGTTGCGGGTCCACCAGCACCGGCCTCAGGTCACTGCGCACCTTGACCGTGCCCCGCGTGGAGACACCCTTGGCACCAGCTTTGCCGGGCTTGGGGGAGAAACGCACTGACCAGCGGCCGGCGAGATCGCGGCCGGGTTGCGCCTGAAGCCGGAAACGGGTTGTGGCCGGACCCACGTTCACGGTCCGGATCGACACCCCGGCCTTTGTGGTTTCGCCTTCGTCCGAACTGGCCGCCACCACATCGCCCTTGGGATTGACCAGTTTCACCTGCAGGTCTTCGTTGCCGGCCTGCGCCATCACCGATGCGGAGGTGATGATCGGGTCCAAGCCGAACGCGAAACTCCCCTGCCCTCGGTCATCGGTACTTCCGTCGTAGTCGTTGGGTGCTGTCACACGGCTCAGTTCGAAGATCAGGTTGCGGGCATCGGTGGCCTCCAAGAAGGCCCACCGGTCCGGTTCCGGGGGGGTCCCGCAGCCCTGGCCGGAAGCAACTTCGCGTAGGAACTCCAGCTGCCCGGCGTCACCCTTCTCCAGCCCGATGCCGACGATGTAGACCCCGGACTTGCGCAGGGAGTTTAGCGGTCCACTCTTGCCTTCGCAGAGGAGTGCCTTGCCATCCTTTTCGACTTGCACCCAGTCGGCGGCATCCCCCTCCAGACTCTCACGGGAGTACTTCTTGGGACCGTAGGAACCGTCCACGTCATACTCGCCGTCGGTGAAGAACACGAGCATCTGACAGTCGGATCTCTGCCCGACGAACTGCTCGCGGGCCCCGTTCAAGGCATTCACATAGTCAGTCTCCAGACCATCGGCCTGGCGGCCCACCTGCTCGACGTCCGCCCGCAACTCCGCAACCGACGTGTCGTTCAGTTCCCGCCATTCGCCGGCCTTGAAGTTCCCGTCGAAGCCCGCTACCTGCACTGTGATATCAGCCTCGGAGTCGGCGGCGAACTCCTGCATCTGTTCCACGAAGTCAACGGCCGCCGGCGCGCGCAGGTTCGAGGGATCGGATTCCCGCAGCGACGCCGACTCGTCGAGCAGGATAAGTACGTCAGCAGAACCTGACCCGGAAGCGCACTGGCTGAAGGACTCGACGAAGTCCCCGAGTTGGTCATTGCCGGCCGAATGCACCGTCGGCGTCAGTGCCATGAGTGGGACGCTCATGCAGACTGCGGCCAGCCCGGCGAGACTCCTTCTCATCAGTGCCTGGCCAACCACGTTGCGAACACGTAGGAAGTCACCAGCACGCCCAGCGTCCCGACCGCCAGCACCGCCAGTCGAAGCACCGGTGCGCTGGTATGGGGCAAGTAGAAGGCGGAGGTCGCCTTTCGCAGATCGATGGACTGGTATCGGGCCAGCGCGAGGACAGACACAATGCCGGAGAGGACCCAGCCCAGGGCGACCACCACAAGGTCAGTCCCGCCGAGGGGGTCGTTCGCGAAGTCGGACGTGAAGAGGGCGAAGACGCCAAGCAGAAGGCCCAGTGCCGCCGACGTGAGACCGACAAGCAGGAATGCCAGAGACGTGGGGCGCGGAGCCTGCCAGGATGATTCGTCGAAGTCACCGCCCCACGGGTCAGCGACCGGATTGTCTTGGGCACCGCCCCAGTCATCCCATCCATCGGTACCCGAACCTGCAGAGTCCCAGCCATTTGAACTCAAGCCTTCCCCCGTTCCCCGGTTGGAACCAGCCGCTTCGCGACTCGACATGCGAGATACTACTCATGAGCAGCGCTCGATGGACACATCACCTGCCCCCTTTGTTAGGTGCCGTTCGTAATCAGCCGCTGGAGACCCGGCAGGCTGCAATCGATTTGACTGCGTAGCCCTGCTGCTTCCAGAACGGCAGGAGGCGCGACACCGCCTGCACAGTCCCACTCCTGTCCCCGCCACCGTCGTGCAGCAGGATGACGGCGCCTGGCCGCGTGGCGGCCTTGATGTCCTTCTCGACCTGCGACGCGGTGGCGGTGGGCCTCCAATCGAAGGCCTGGCCTGTCCACATCACCGGCTGGAACCCCATGGCCACTGCGACGCGACCCGAGACCTCGTGGACCGCCCCGTAAGGCGGACGCATGCATGGCCCCACCGGCGCGACCTCGGCCACCCGCGCCAGCTGGTCCTTGATCTGCGCCGATCGCAAGGTCGTCAGGTCGGGGTGGTCCCACGTGTGGTTCCCGATCGCGTTGCCTTCTCGCAGGGCATCCCGGATCACTGACTCGCGCCCTGCGACCTGTGTGCCGACGATGAAGAACGTCGCGTTCGCATCGTTCTTCCGGAGCAGTCGTAGCATCTGCGGGGTGTACTCCGAGGGACCGTCATCGAAGGTCAGGTACACGGTCCGGGAGTCGTCGGCAGGAAACGCCGCCGGGTACCAGCCGACCGGCGACGGATCCACGTTCGGGTGGGATGGGCTGCCTTTGCCACTGTCCCAGTCAACCTCCCCGCGAGGGCCGGGCCGACTGGAAGGGGTCGCACTCGCGACCGGAGTCATCGTGACCGCGGCCGTCTCGGCCACCGCCGGGGCGGGCTCGCCGGGCGGACTGCATGCCGCTGCGCTCAACACGAGCGGCCCGATCCACCACACTCTGGCCATGCGATCATCGTAACTGCGGGGTGGGCGGCCGAGCCTCGCTCGGGGAGGCACAGTTCATGGACAACTGCAGGCGATGTGGCGCCAAGCTCAACGGAGAACTGATCTGCGCCAACTGCGGGGCAACGGCGGGGCCGGCAGCAACGGACACTCCCCCGGCCCGCCCCACGTCACCGCCTGCACCCAGGCCCGCCGATCAGCCGCCGAAGCACCGCACGCGGACGACTTTGATCATCGCGGTGGTGCTGCTGCTGATCGCACTGGCCGGGGGCGCTGCGATGCTCATCTCCGGTGCCAGGAACCAGCCATCTGCTACCACAGCGGCCACCAACGCACCTGTGCCGTCGGTGTCCACCTCGGCCCCGGCGGCCAGCACCTCATCCGCGCCGAGTCTGCAGAGTCCCGATGAGTTCGTCGAACACCTCTATGCGCTGTGGACGGACCGCAACCGGGCCGCCATCAAGCAGATCGTGAGTCCCTCCTTCATCGATCACTTCCCGAACTGGCTGCTCGATGATCAAGACATCACCAGCGTGACGTCCACGAACAACCGCATCACCGACCAGTTCGGAGACGTCACCGAGGTGTGCGGCCGCCAGACGTTCACGAAGAGCTCCGGCTCCCAGCAGGTCGAGTCGCGCTGTTTCCACCTGCTTGACGAGAACGGCGACTGGTATCTGATCTGGACCGGGGACCAGAAGACCGTGCGGGAATGGAACTGAGTGTCACTGGCCATAGCGCTTC
>Ga0208938_1000613_pt1 | contig 25438 bp, 19 predicted proteins | sample AD_UKC125_MetaG_FD_184434 | JGI IMG/M metagenome (GOLD analysis project Ga0208938, IMG submission 184434) | Active sludge microbial communities of municipal wastewater-treating anaerobic digesters from USA - AD_UKC125_MetaG (SPAdes) (version 2) | ecosystem: Engineered > Bioreactor > Anaerobic >...
GCCTAACGTAAAGTAGACCCCCTAAAAGACGGGAAATATTCCGTCTCAGGGTGGTGTAAAATTTTAGTAGTATTAGAGTAACACATTGAATCAAATGATTAAAATATTTTAGTGGCGCCTATTGGCGGACGATAATAAATCGACGCCGGAATCGGGGAATCTCCCCCGGCGGCGTGATCTGGTGCGCGGCAAGGTCCGGCTGGAGCATTGCAACTCGAGAACCGCGCCAAAGTGCCCGGTCTTAAATCAAATTCTTCCCTCACTCGCCCTCTCCCGCCGACAGACCGCTGGCCCGCAGCACGCGCCGGCGGATGGCGTCGTCGAACAGCCTTGGCGGGCCGGGCATCGCGACGGTGAGGAAGGCGCGGGCGCGGGTGATGCCGGTGTATAGCAGTTCGCGCGTCAGCAGCGGGCCGAGGGTTTCCGGCAGGATGAGCGCGGCGTGGCTGAATTCGGACCCTTGCGCCTTGTGCACGGTCAGCGCGTAGGCGGTTTCGACGCTTTGCAGGCGGCTGGGAAGCACCCATTTGATGCCTTGTCCGGCGTCGCCGGCCGGGAAAGCGACGCGCGGCAGCCAGCCCTCGCCGCTCGCCGCCGGCAAGGCGAGGGTGATGCCGATATCGCCGTTCATCAGCCCCAGTTGGTAATCGTTGCGGGTGACCAGCACCGGCCGGCCGGGATACCAGCCGTCGTTGGCCGGAATCAGGCCGGCCGCGCGCAGCAGGTGGGCAATCCGCGCATTCAGTCCTTCGACGCCCCAGGGACCGCGCCGCAGCGCGCACAGGACCTGAAATTGGCCGTGCGCCCGCAGCACGGCGCGCGCCCAGTCGTCGAAAGCCGCCGCGCCGGCGGCGTGCGTCGGCCGCTCGTCGCGCAGGCATTCCAGATAGTGCCGGTAGCCGCCGCGCGCCGGAACGGCGGCTGGTCCGCCGTCGACGAGCAGGCGTTCCAGCCCGCTTTCGCCCTCGCGGCCGAGCGACAGCAGCGCCAGATCGGCGTGGCCGCGCGACCACAGCGCGTTGGCGCCGGCGGCGTCGCCGGCATTGACCGCTTCGGCCAGTTGCCCGATGCCGCTGTCGGCGGCAAAGCGGTGGCCGTGGCGCAGCATGGCCACCGCCTGATCGAGCGGTCGGCCGGCCGGGTCGATCAGCGGCGGCGGCAGCCGTTCGCCGGTCGCCGCCGCCAGCCAGTCGGCGGTCGCCGGCGTGTAATGCCCCTGCCGGGCGCGGGCGGACAGTTCGCCGAGCACCGCGCCGGCTTCCACCGACGCGAGCTGGTCCTGGTCGCCGAGCAGGACCAGCCGCGCCGCCGTCGGCAGGGCGGCGAGCACCGCGGCCATCATTTCCAGATCGATCATCGACGCTTCGTCGATCACCAGCACGTCCACCGCCAGCGGGTTGCCGGCATGGTGGCGAAAGCGCCGGCTGTCCGGGCGGCTGCCAAGCAGGCGGTGCAGGGTGTGGACGGTCAGCGGAATCGCCTGCCGCACGGCATCGGCGTCGGCCAAGCCCGCCAACGGCAGGCGGGCGACGGCGCCGGCGATCGATTCGTTGAGCCGCGCCGCCGCCTTGCCGGTCGGCGCGGCGAGACGAATACGTAATGCTCGTGACTCTCGTGACGGTGGTGGCGCTCCCGGCGGCGCGCCGGTGGTCGATGGCGTCAGCGCCAGGGCTTGCAACAAGGCCAGCAGACGGACGACGGTGGTGGTCTTGCCGCTGCCCGGACCGCCGGTGACGATGCTGAAAGCGCTGCGCGCGGCCAGCCCGCACGCGATCTTCTGCCAGTCGGGCGCGTCGCCGGGCGAGGCGGGGAACAGCGCGTCGAGCGGCCCGCGCAGCGCCGCCGGCGGCACGGGGTCCGGCGGCGCGGTCAGGCGGCGGGCGATGCCGGCGCGCACCGCCTGCTCGTAACGCCAATAGCGGCGCAGATAGAGCCGGGTGCCGACCAGCACCAGCGGCGCGCTGCCGTCGATGCCGCCGTCTCCCTTCCTCTCCTCGCCTACCTCCTCGACCAGTAGCGGCTCGCGCAGCGCTTGCCGCCACCGAGCCGCCGTCAGCCCGCGCAGCAGTTCGGCCGGCACGGGTAGCGGCCCTTGGCTGTCCGCCCAGGCCAGACCGTCTGGCGGCAGGGACAGCGCGAAAGCGGGCGTCCGCAGAGTGGCCTCGAGATCGAGGCAGACGTGGCCGCGCCCGAGTTGATGGCTGGCCAGCGCGGCGGCGAGAATCGCCAGCGGCGAGGCAGTCGGCACTTCCCGCCACAGGAAATCGGCGAACACCGCGTCCAGCCGCCGCAGCCATTGCCGTTCGGCCCAGCGTTCGAGCACCGCCCGCAGCGTCGGCCGGTCGAGAGCGGCCGTCACGATGCCTCCCCGGCGCCGGCAAACAGCGCGTCCAGCGCGGCGATCAGCGCGCGCGGCGGACGCTCGGCGTGCACGCCCCGGCTGGGGGCGTCGCTGCCACGGAGGAAGAGATAGACCGCGCCGCCGACATGGCGGTCGTAGTCGTAATCGGGCAGCCGCGATTCGAGCAGGCGGTGCAGGGCGAGCAGGTAAAGCACATATTGCAGTTCGTAGCGGGATTGCAAAATCGCCGCCCGCATCGCCGCCGGGGTGTAGGCGGCATCGTCCGGGCCGAGCCAGTTGGATTTGTAGTCGGCGATGTAATAACGGCCCCGGTGCTCGAAAACCAGGTCGATGAAGCCCTTGAGCATGCCGTTCAACTGTCCGTCCCGCAGCGCCGGGCGGTCGGCGCCGTCAAGGGTGTGCCGGCGGACCAGGGCGTCGATGCGGACGGTGTCGACCGCGTGCACGGCGAGCCAGAATTCCATCTCGGCCATCGTCGCGGTCAGATCGGCGAAAGCCACCGTCGGCGGAGCGCCGCCGATGGGGTTGCGATCACTGCCCTCGCCGGCGCACGGCAGCGGCAAGGGCTGTCGGAGAAAACGCGGCAGCCAGTCGGCCAGTGGCGCCAGCCAGCGCTGCCAGCCCCGCGCCTCGCAGCGGCGCGAAAGGGCCTCGCGCAACGCCGGCGCATCCGCTGCCGCGGCGACGAACCCTTGCCCGGCGACCCATTCGAGGATCTCGTGCAGGAACGTTCCGGCCTCGGCGCCGCGCGGAAAGTCGTGCAGCGATGCCGGCGCCGGCGGGCGGGCGGCGTCGGGTTCGACCGCCGCCAGCGTTTCGCGAAACACGTCGGCGGTCGCCGACTCGGGAGCCTCGGCCGGGCGGGGGCCGGCGCCGGCATCGCCGCCGGAACCAACAACGTCGAGCGCCGAATAGCTGGCGATCCACCAGTGTTCGCGCGTCACGCGCGCCGAGCGCCGCGCCGCGCCGCGCGCGGTCGCCGCCGACGCCGGGACATGGCGCCCGGCGTCGGCGGCCGGCGCTTGCTCGACGGCGATTGCCGGGCACGGCGCCGCCCAGGCGCGCAGGATGGCTGGCAGATCCGCCGGCGCGATCGCCGCGCCGCCGCCCAGCAAATGGCCGAAAGCGCTTTTTTCCAGCGCCGGCAGGGGCGCGAGGCCCAGCCAGGTGGCGTGGCGGGCGCGGGTCAGCGCCACGTAGAGCTTGCGCAGATCTTCGCCCAGGCGCTCGCGGTCGGCGCGTTCGAGCACCTCGGCGTCGGGCGACAGGGCGAGGCGCGGCCGCCCTTGCGCGTCGTGCCAGCGCAGCGGCCGCGCGTCCCGGGCATCGACCGGCCGGTAATTGCCGGCGAATGGCAGGAACACCAGCGGATATTCCAGCCCCTTGGCTTTGTGAATGGTGACCACCCGCACCAGATCGGCGTCGCTCTCCAGGCGCAATTGACGCGCGTCGCCGCCGCCGGCCACCGTTTCCCGCCGCTGCTCGGCGAGATGGCGAAGCAGCGCGTGTTCGCCGTCGAGCAGGCGGCTGGCCTGCTGCAACAGTTCGGCGAGGTGCAGGATGTTGGTCAGCACTCGCTCGCCGCCACCGCCCCCGGCCGGTCCGAGCAGCCGCGCCGGGACGCCGAAGTCGTTGAGCAGCCGGCGCAACATCGGCAGCACGCCCTGCCGCCGCCAGCAATCGCGGTAGCCGCGAAACTGAAGCACCCGCGCCTCCCAGGCCGATTCGTCGCGATTGAGCCGCTCGAGCGCCGACCAGGGCAGCGCCAGCGTCGCCGTCGCCAGCGCGGCGCGCAGCAGGCGCGCGTCTCCCGGCTCCGCGCAAGCCGCCAGCCAATGCTGGACTTCGACGGCCTCGGCGCTCTGGAACACCGATTCCCGGTCCGACAGATAAACGCTGCGCACACCGGCTTGCGCCAGGGCGGCGCGAATGGCGTCGGCCTCGGCGCGGCCATTGACCAGCACCGCGATGTCCGCCGGACGCAAGGGCCGAAATGAATGACTTGAGCGCGAGGAATCCGGCTCGGCCGCGTCGGCGAAACCGGCGCGCCCCTGCTGGCCGCGCTGGAGCAGGCGCACCATTTCGCCGGCGCAGGCGGCGGCCATTTGCCGGCGGTAGTCGTCCTTGCTCAAGGGCTTGCCGTCCGGATGCGGCGGCAGCCACCAGACGGTGAGCGCCGGGGCGTGTTCGGACGCCGACGCCAGATCCGGCCGCCACGCCTCCCGACGCCCTCGCGCCTCGGCGGTGACGAAGGGCAAGGGGTTGTCGGCGCCTCGGCGGAACAGGAAGGCGCCGTCGCCGGCGACGCGCGCTTCGGCCACCGCGAAACAGTGATTGACCGCGGCGACCATCGCCGGCGTCGAGCGGAAATTGCGACGCAGGGTATGCACCCGCCCGGCGCACGCCTTGCGCGCGGCCAGATAGGTGTGGATGTCGGCGCCGCGAAAGGCGTAGATCGCCTGCTTGGGGTCGCCGATGAGGATCAGCGCGCACGGCGGCGCCGACGCGGTGGAACACTCGCTCGCGGCGCCGTCCCCGGCATCCGCGCCGCCGGCGAGGCCATGAACGGCGTCGAAAATCCGGTACTGCACCGGATCGGTGTCCTGAAACTCGTCGATCAGGGCCACCGGAAACTGGCGGCGGATGCGCCCGGCCAGCCGCTGGCCGTTGCCGCCCGCCGTGGCGCGCAGGGCGGCGTCCAGGCGGCTCAGCAGGTCGTCGAAGCCCATTTGCGCGCGTCGCGCCTGTTCGGCCGCGAAACGCCGCGCCACCCAGCGCGCGGCATGGCACAACAGTTCGTCGCGGGCGTCCGGCAGCGCCGCCAGCGCGGCGGTCAGCCCGGCGAGCGCATCGAGCGCCGGATGCGACGGCGGCGTGCCGACTTTCCAGGCCTCGGCCAGACCGCCGGGCGTCAGACGGCTCCAGCCGGTCTTCAGATCGGGGTGACTCAGCGACGCGTCGTCCCGCCAGCGGCGCAGGCTGTCCAGCCATGGCCGGTAATAGCGGGCTTGCAGCTTGTGGCCGTCGACCTGTTTCCGGGCGACGGCGTCGTCGAGCAGGGTCTGCAATTCATCGACCCACGCCGCCCACGGCGCCTTGATCGCCGCCAGCCGGCGCATTCTTTCCCGCCGCGCGCGGGCCAGGCTTTCCTCCGGCGGCACGGCGTCGGCAAGCCCGAGAGGGTCGACCAGCGCCACGAGTTCGACCACGCGCGGCGCCAGCGCCGCCGGACCGCCCCACCAGCGGCGCACGTCGGCGACCGCGTCGGCGTCGAGCGGAGTCATGAAGGTGCGCCAATAGTCGCGCACCGCCTCGGCCAGCAAATCGCGCTGATCGGTTTCCAGGCGCTGGGTGAACAAGCTGTCGCTATCGAACGCGTGTTCGCGCAACATCCGGTGGCACCAGCCGTGGATGGTGGAAATCGCCGCCTCGTCCATCCCTTCGGCGGCCAGTTGCAAGGCCCGGGCGCACGCCGGCCAGCGCGCCGGCGGGGTATCGTCGCGCAGTTGGCGCAGGAGTTCGTCGGCGACGACGCGCTCCGGTTCGGCGCGAAAACAGTCGGCGGCGGCGGCCAGCCGGGCGCGGATGCGGTCGCGCAATTCCTGCGTCGCCGCCTCGGTGAACGTGACGACCAGGATTTCGCGCGGCGACAGCGCGCGCGGGTAGGCCGCCGCGCCGCCGTGACCGAGCACCAGGCGCACGTAGAGCGCGGCGATGGTGAAGGTTTTGCCGGTGCCGGCGCCGGCTTCGATCAGGTGCTTGCCGCGCAGGGGCAGACGCAGGGGTTCGAGAGCGGCGGGCGCGCCGATCAAGGAGATGGCCGGCGGCGCGCCGTGGCTCGCGGGCGTCATGCGGCGCCACCGGCCGTCGTCGTCCCCCGCTTCTCGCCGACGGGCAAGGCCGCGTGCAAGGGCCGGAGGAGCGTTTCGGCGAGTTGAAAAAATTCGCCGTCGGCGGTCAGCGCCGCGAAATCGGGATACACGCGCCGCAGGTAGGCGTCGGTACGCGCTTCGCCGATCTGCCGGAACGCGCCGTCGTAACACCGCGCCGCCGCGTCGCGGCCTTCCCGCAGCCAGACGAAGGCGGTGCGCGCGGCCAGGGGTAGCGGCCGCCGCATGCCGTGCCGCCAGACGCGCAGCAACTCGGCGAGATGCCGCCGCGCCTCGGCTGGCGGCAGCGGTGGCAGGGTGACCGTGCCGATCTTGCCGACGATCTCGGTGGTCAGCGGCTCGCCGGCGAGATGCAGCGCCAGATGCCGCAGCCAGTGGCCGACGATTTTTTCGCCGCGATAATGGCGGTTCTCGATCAGTTCGCTGCTTTCGAGCACCACCCGGCCGCGCCGGCCGGCGTCGTCGGCGCGCAGATCGTCCAGCCGGTCGGCGAGCGTCAGTTCCTGACCGTCGCCGTCGACCGTCAGGCGGATCTCTTCCGCCGCCGCCAGCCGCCGTGGCCAGCGCGCCAGCGCCTGCCGGTAGCGCTCGAACAGCGCCGCCATCGGCGCCAGCAGATCGTCGGCCAGCGCGCGGCCGAACTCGCCGGCCGGCAGATCGCCGCGGCGCCGGATGGCCGCCAGACGGGCGGCGCGCGCGTCGGCGAGCGTTTCCGTCCACGTTTCCGCATCGGTGTCGCCCCGCGCCAGCGCGGTGGCCTGCGCCTGGATCAGTTCGTCCTGCAATTGCCAACGGCCGAGCGGGTCGAGTTCGAACGGCTCCTGATCGTCGGCAACCGGGTCGTCGTCGGCGAAGTAAACGCCGAGACGCTGGCGGAAGAAGACTCGCACCGGCTGTTTCAGGAACTCGCCCAGCCGTTGCAGCGATAGCGCTTCCTCGGTCGCCGGCGGCGGCAGCGGCGGTTCGGCGGGCGGCGGCGACTCGGCGATGGCCGGCGGCAGCCATTCGCGCGCATAGCTGAACAAACCGGCGGCGGCTCCGGCGGGCGTGAAATAGAGCGGGTTGAAGGGCTGCAAGGGGTGTTCGACGGTCAGGGCCGCCAGCAAGGCCGCGCCGCCCGGCCCGCTATCGCTGGCCGTGTCGGCGGCGTCGTTCTCATCGCCGGCGGCGCACGGCGTCCAGCCGGCGGCGAGGTGGTCGCGCAACTGGGCGACCAGCACCGACGGCGGCCGCGCGCTGTTGTCGTTGATGTCTCGGCCGACCCAGGAGATGTGCAGCCGTTCGCGCGCCGACAGCAGCGCTTCGAGGAACAAGTAGCGGTCGTCCTCGCGCCGCGAGCGGTCGCCCGGCCGGTAATCGCCGGCCATCAGATCGAAATCCATCGGCACGCGGCGGCGCGGGTAGTCGCCGTCGTTCATCCCCAGCAGGCAGACCAGACGGAAAGGAATGGCGCGCATCGGCATCAGGGTGGCGAAGGTGATCGCACCGCCGAAGAAGCGCTGCGACAGGCCGCGCTGTTCGAGTTGCGCCAGCCAGTGCTCGCCGACCACCGTCAGGGGTAAGTCCTCGCGCAGCGCCGCTTCGTCGCAGATCGCCTCCCACTCCCGAAGCGCCGTTTCGAGCCGCAGCAGGGTATAGGCCTCGTCATCGTCGGTGGCGACGAAGAAATCGGCCAGCAGCCGGCGCAGGCGCTCGCCCCAGACGGCGACGCCGGCCGGGGCGCGCAGCGTCCGCCAGGTGGCGTCCAGGCGTTCGAGCAGTCGCGCCAGCGGACCGAGCAGGGCGGCGTCGATGCCGCCGATTTCGTCGTAAGGCTCGATTCCCCGCCAGGCGGCGGCGTCGGCGCCGACGGCGTAGCCGAGCAGCATGCGCCGCATGCCGAACAGCCAGGTGTTCTGCGCCGCGTCCGGCGCGCCGGTGTGCGGCAGATCGAGGCCGGCGCGCTGCTCGGCGTGCAGACCCCAGCGGATATTGGCGCCGCGAATCCAGCGCTGGAGTCGCGGCAAATCGTCCTCGGCGATGGCGAAACACCGCCGCAAGGCCGGCACGTCGAGCAAGTCGAGCAGATCGCCGACGGCCAACCGCGATTGCGGCAGGGCCAGCAGTTGTTCCAGCGCCCGTGGCAGGGGATCGACCCGCCGCCGGCCCTGATCGGCGACGTTGAACGGCAGGTAGCGCGGATCGTCGGCGTCGATCAGGCCGAAAACGGCCTGGATGTGCGGCGCGTAGGCGTCGATCTCCGGCACCATGACGATCACCTCGCGCGGCCGCAGGCTGGCGTCGGCGTTGAAGGCGGCCAGCAATTGGTCGTGCAGGATTTCCACCTCGCGCCGCGGGCTGTGCGCGACATGGAAACGCAGCGAGGCGTCGCACGCCGGGTCCACCGGCGGCCAGCAGGCGCGCGTCTCGTGCAGCGGCCGGAGTTCGAGAATGTCGTCCTGCAATTGTTGCAGCACCCCGGCGCCGCCGAAAGGCACGAACAGGCGCTGCTCGGCGAGAATGGGCCGCCGGTGGGCGGTCGCCGCGCCATCGCCAACTTCACTGAACGCGCCGGGTTGATCGGAATGGCTGGATTCGTTGAACTCGTCGAGCAGACCGATGAAATCGCGGCCCTGCTTGCCCCAGGCGGCGAGCAGCGGCGGCGCGTGCAGGTGCAGCAGTTCCTCGGGCACCGGCGGCGCGTCCGGGGAGCGCGAACGGGCCGCCCGCCCGCCGCGCAGCAAATCCCGGTCGGCGACGATATCCGCCCAATAGTGCCGGCACGGGTCATGCACGCACAGCAGCACCTGCGTCCAGCGCGACAGTTCGCCAAGTACTTCCAGCGACTGGCGCGGCAGGCTGGAGATGCCGAAGACGATCACCCGCCGAGGCAGGTCGGGTGGCCGTTCTCCCGCCGGCCAGGCGGCCGCGCGACGCATGAACGCCGCGTGCACCGCCGCCCGGCCAGCGCCGGAGGCTTCGCCGCCCGTGGCGGCATCGCGCACGTCGGCCAGCAGCGCCCGCCATAACGCCGCCTGCCAGCGCTGGCCGTCCGGCAATGGCGTCGCGACGCCGCGCGCGTCGATCAGCACGTCGTCGCCGACCGCCCAGCGCGCGAGCCAATCGGCGCGATACACCTGGTATTGATCGAAGAGATCCGCCAGCCGTTCGGCGAGCTGAAAACGCTTGCGCAAGTCGTGGTCCTGGCGCAGGAACGCGCGCAGCGGCGCGAGCGGCGCATCCCCATCCTGACCGGTCAACGACGGCAACATGCGCAGGAGGCGCCAGCGCAGACGTTCTTCGTCGAACGGCGACTGTTCCGGCACCGCCAGACGTCCGAGCAGCGCGCGATAAACCCGCCACAGAAAACGCGCCGGCAGGGAAATCTCCAGCGCGGCGGCGATTCCGCAGCCTCCGTCCGCCGGATCGGCGGCCAACGCCAGCTTCAGCCACTGCGCGATGCCGTTGCTCTGCACCAGCATCACCTCGTTTTCCAGCGGCGCCAAGGGGTAACGCCGCAGCCACGCCAGCACCAGATCGCGCAACAACTCCGGCTGGTTGCCATGGACGAGCATCAGGCCGGGGGTCGGGGCGTTGAAGGTCACGTCGAACTCCGCGAAACAGACTCAGCACAAGGCTCGAACCATAACGTGGAACGGCCGACGAAGGCTAGCGGCCCGTAGCGCCGCCTTTCTTTGGCGGCTGTCCGATGAAAAACGCGTCCGGAAAAAGCGCGTAAAAAAAACCCGCATCCTTTCGAATGCGGGCTGCTCGCGTGCGAACGCGAAGGATCGTGTATCAGGCGCTCTTGCGGCGACGCATGGCAACGCCACCGAGCAGGCCGAGGCCGAGCAGGCCAAGCGTACCGGGTTCGGGAACCTTCGTTGGCGGACGATCGCGCGTTTCGAGCAGATCAACCTGAGCGTCCCAGGCCGGACCGGTGCTGTAGAGGACCATTTCGATGCTGGTGACGCTGGTAAACACGCCCGGCGCGCTGAAATCCGAGAAGGAGAAGAAAAAGTCGGGACCGCTGGCGCCGTTCAGGAAAGTCTTGGAGATCGACGAGGTCATGCCATTGATGAAGAAGTCGATCTTCAGCGTGTTGTCGATGGCGGTCGGCAGGGCCAGGTAGAAACCGGTAGCGCCACCGGCGGTCAGATCGGTGACGGCGAAGCCATCCCACAACACATGCACGTTGCTGTCGGTGACCGGGCCATTGGCAACGCCGAGGAGTCCGCCCTGGACATCGACATAGGTGCCGTTCGCACCGCCCGTGCCGCCAGTCGTCTTGTTGATGGTGATGTCCCGGTCGGCGCTGATCATGCCGCCCCCGGCAACGTTACCGCTGCTGCTGGCCGGCGCCGCGCCCGTCACGGCGACGGATTGATCGGTGGAAAAATTGTCGATGAGCAAGGCCTGCGCCGAGCCCGCGGCGAACAAACCCGCCATCAAAGCGGCAATTCCGAGTTGTTTTCTCATATTGAATGGTTACCCCTTACAAAAATGGATATTAAACCTGTCACTCAACAGGTTCCGTTTTAATTTTTTTAGCCGGGCAACACCCGGCGACAAGGTCAAAGCGATATTCGTGCCAGGCACAATAAGTGATTGATGCGGCACGATCCGGAGACTAGTCCATTGAACCAGAAGAATCGCACCGGATATGGCGGGACGGATCGGCATACTTCCACTTGAGTGGTTTGGCATTTTTGTTGTACTGGCGAATGTAGCGCATGAGCTTTTTGTGCAAGTCGGAGGTGCTGGTGAAGATGCCGCGAGCAATGACGTCGCGCTGGATGCGGCCGAACCAATTCTCGACCTGGTTCAACCAGGAACTGTAGGTGGGCGTGAAATGCATGGAGACGTTGGGATGATCGACGAGGAAGGTATCGACTGCCGCGGTCTTGTGGCTACTGACGTTGTCGCAGATGACGTGAATCTCGCGTCCTTTGGGCTGGCTGGCGACCACGTCAGAGAGGAAAGCAACGAACTGTGCGCTGGTGTGACGTGCCGCCGTCTTTCCGACGACCTCGCCGGTGGCGGTGTTCAGTGCCGCAAACAGGCTGAGCGTGCCATTGCGCTTGTATTCAAATCCGTGGCTCTCGGCCCGTCCGGGCGACAGCGGGAGCATTCGGTCCTTACGGTCGAGCGCCTGAATCGCGGTCTTCTCGTCGACGCAGAACACCGCTGCGTTGGCCGGTGGGTTCAGATACAGGCCAATCACATCGGCCGCCTTGGTCTCGAAGTCCGGATCGTTGGAGACCATGTGTCGATTCACGCGATGGGGCTTCAGGTCATGACGACGCCAGATACGCTGAACGTCCATGAACGAGATCCCCAGTTCGGCGGCCAGCTTGCGGCTGCTCCAGTGCGTGGAGCCGTCCTTCGGCTTGCGCTTGAGCGTGTAGTCGAGCACACGGGCTTCCAGCCGCGGCAAGTTGCGACGCGGTGCGCGACCCGGATGCCTTCCGTACAGACCCGCCAGCCGTTCCTCGGCAAAGCGCGCTCGCCACGTCGCGATAAAGCGCGAGTCGCAGCCCAGCGTATTCATGATCGTGTCCCGCGACACGCCGTCATCAAGCAGAAGTATCAGCTTCGCGCGCCGAACCTGCGCCATTGCCGCTGTCCGCTTGCGCTGCAAGCCTTCCAATTCTTCCCGCTCCAAATCACTCAGATTCATCTTTCCCATGCACACCATATGGGGTGCAATCTCATTGTTTCAATGGACTAGCGCAGCGGCATGCCGACGCCGAATGTAAAGAAAACCGACAAGCGGACCGGCGCCAAACCATAAGATAAATCAACGGTTCGGACGATACGCGACGACTCCGCCGCCAGTGCGCGCCGCTCCAACGACACGCACGGCGCACGGCAACTCACCGGCCCGTTGGCCGGGAGGCGGCGCGCGCCGCTCGGTCGCCCCGGAACGGCGTTACAAGCGGCGAATTTTTTCCAGCACGGCGGTGGTCGAGGTTTGATGAAGGAAAGGCAGCGACAGCACGCGCCCACCCCAGCCCGCCACTTCCCGGTTGCCAACGATCTTGTCGACCGGCCAGTCGCCGCCCTTGACGAGAATGTCGGGCCGGCAATCGACGATCCGCGCCAAGGGCGTGTCTTCCTCGAACCAGGTCACCGCGTCGACGGATTCGAGCGCGGCGATCAGCGCCAATCGGTCGACCAGCGTGTTCACCGGCCGGTCGACGCCCTTGCCCAGGCGCTTCACCGAGGCGTCCGAGTTGAGCGCCACCACCAGCGCGGCGCCGAGCGCACGCGCTTGGGCCAGCAAAGTGACGTGACCGCGATGGAGCACGTCGAAACAGCCGTTGGTGAATACCAGCGGCCGCGGCAATTCGCCAAGGGAGTGCACGAGCCGTTCGGGCGCCTGTATTTTTTTCTCGAACCCGGGTGTTTCGATCACTGGCGGATTTGTCGCGGACATCGATGGCTCCTATTGGCGAATGGTGGGCGGCGACGCACGACAGGGATCGGGTGCATCGCCGCCGAAGGGAGTCTGGCATCAGTCGGAACGGCGGACAAGCCCCCGCCGGCGCGTGCGTGACCGATCTCACAAGCCGACCGCTCCGAGTCGGTATAATCACGGCTCGCGCGAACCCGTGCCAGGCGTTGTCATGGGCTTCGGTAAAGCTCAATCGACTGGAGAACGGGATGGATATCAAAAACGAGGTGGTGTCGGTTCTTGACGATGTGCTGAGCCTTAAGGGCCGAGGCAGCCAATTCAAACTGGACACGCCTTTGCTGGGGGCCATCCCCGAACTCGACTCCATGGCGGTGGTGGCGCTGATCACGGCTCTGGAAGAACGTTTCGGCTTTGCCGTGGACGACGATGAAATCGATGGCGCGGTTTTCGCCTCGCTCGGCACGTTGATCGATTTCGTGCAAGGCAAACTGGCCGCCTGAGCGCTCTGGCCGGCGGCATTCACGGCCCGGCCCACGACACGCTCCAGCCCTTGCGGCGCCGGTATCGCGCGCTGGCCCGGAAAAATTTGGTCTGCCGGTGTTCGGCGGCTAAGATGGCGCGTTCTGCCTCCCTTCGCCGGTCCCGCCACGCCAATGAACCTCCTGAAGACTCTCGCCACGGTCAGTGGCATGACCTTGCTGTCGCGTGTTCTTGGCTTCGTCCGCGATTTCGTGATTGCCAACGCCTTCGGCGCCGGCGCGCTGACCGACGCGTTCTTCGTCGCCTTTAAACTGCCCAACCTGCTGCGACGCCTGTTCGCCGAAGGCGCGTTCTCGCAGGCTTTCGTGCCCGTGCTCGGCGAATACAAAAACAAGCGGGGCCCCGTGGAAACCAGGCAACTGGTCGACCGCGTCGCCAGCCTGCTGTTTCTGGTCGTGACCGCGGTAACCGTGCTCGGCATGGCCACCGCGCCCGTTCTGGTCTATGTCTCCGCACCGGGCTTTGCCGGCGATGCGGACAAGTTCGCGCTGACGGTTACCCTGACGCGGCTGACTTTCCCTTACATTCTGTTCATGTCGCTGGTCGCCCTGGCCGGCGGCGTGCTCAACACCTGGAGCCGCTTCGCGGTACCCGCCTTCACGCCGGTCCTGCTCAATGTCGCCATGATTTTGATGGCCTTGTTCGCCGCGCCTTGGTTCGAGCCGCCGATCATGGCCCTCGGCTGGGCGGTATTCATCGGCGGCGGCGCGCAATTGGCGCTGCAAATCCCCAGCCTGATGCGCATCGGCATGTTGCCGAAGTTCTCGGTCGATTTGCAGGACGAGGGGGTCCGGCGCATTTTCCGCCTGATGGCGCCGGCGGTGCTTGGGGTATCGGTCGCGCAGGTCAGCCTGCTGTTGAACACCATTTTCGCTTCGTTCCTCTCGTCAGGCAGCGTGTCCTGGCTTTATTACGCCGACCGCCTGATGGAATTTCCAGCCGGCCTGCTGGGTGCGGCTCTGGGAACCATCCTTCTTCCGTCGCTGGCCAAATACCACGCCGCCGAGCGACCCGAGGAATACGCCAGGCTGCTGGACTGGGGGCTTCGGCTGACCTTTCTACTCGCCGCTCCAGCGGCGCTGGCCCTGGCGATACTCGCCGTGCCGCTGATCGCCACGCTGTTTCACCACGGGGCGTTCGGTACCAACGATGTCTTCATGACGCGCAACGCCCTGCTCTCCTACAGCATCGGCCTGTTGGGCCTGATTCTGGTCAAAGTGCTGGCCCCCGGCTTTTATGCCCGCCAGAATATCCGCACGCCGGTGAAAATCGCCTTGATCACCTTGTTCGTGACCCAACTATTGAATCTGCTGCTGATTCGCTGGCTGGATCACGCCGGTTTGGCCCTGGCGATCGGTCTTGCCGCCACGCTCAATGCCGCGCTCCTCTATCGGGGGCTGCGGCATCTTGGCATTTATACCCCGCAGCCCGGCTGGTGGATGTTTTACGGCAAGCTGGGGCTGGCCTTGTCATCCATGGGCGGCGCGCTCTGGCTGACGAGTGGCGACCCCGCCGACTGGTTGCGTTGGCACACCGCCGAGCGCCTGCTACGCCTTTCCTGGGTGGTCGGTTTGGGTGTGTTCGCCTATTTCGCTACACTATGGGTCGCCGGATTTCGTCTTGGTGATTTCAAACGCAGAGCAGCCGAGTAACCTATCAGGAGAACAACGATGAAATTGACCAGCAACAGTTTCGACGATGGACAACGTATTCCGGGGGACTTCGCGTTTTGTATTCCCGATGCCGGGCATCACGTCTGTCTGGGAAAGAATCTCAACCCCCATCTGGCCTGGAGCGGCGCGCCGGCTGAAACGCGGTCCTTCATCTTGATCTGCCACGACCCGGACGTGCCGAGCAAGGGCGACGACGTTAACCAGGAAGGCCGTACCGTACCGGCGTCACTACCTCGCGTCGATTTTTTCCACTGGGTACTGATCGACCTGCCAAGGAATATCACCAAAATCGAACAAGGCGAGTTTTCCGACGACGTCACCCCCCGCGGCAAATCGGGACCGCATGCGCCGCACGGCGCCCGCCAAGGGATCAACGACTACACGGCGTGGTTCGCCGGCGACAACGACATGCGCGGCGACTACTATGGCTACGATGGTCCCTGCCCGCCGTGGAACGACGAAATCATTCATCGCTACGTGTTCACGGTTTTCGCAATGGACGTGCCGACGCTCGACGTTGCGGGAAAACTGACTGGACAAACGGTGCGCGAAGCCATGCGAGGTCACGTTCTCGGAGAGGCCAGCCTCACCGGTACCTATGCGCTGAATCCCACTGTAAAGCAGTAAATATCATCCACGGCGCCCAACAGCCCATTCATCAATAAAAAAGGCCGCGCTAGCGGCCTTTTTTATTGGACAGGCCGACAAGCCTGTCCAAACGAACGGTAACGTCGATTATGACTGCACGCTGACCTCGACACGACGGGCCTCGGCGGAATCGCCACTGCCGGTGGTTACCTCGGGCTTGCGCATCTCGATGCGATCCTCGGCGATACCGACACTCTTCAGTGCCTCGCGTACCGCCTTGGCACGGTTCTTCGCGATCTCTTCGTTCGCCGCCTGGCTACCGCTCGGATCGTGGAATCCAGCGATGGCGAGCTTCGCGGCCGGGTTGGCCTTGGCGAAAGCGACGACCGCTTCGAGCGTTTTTCCGGCATCGGCTGGCAACTCGGACGCGCCAACCGCGAAATAGATCTTGGCGGCAGGCACCGTGGCCGCGCTCACCGCGGCCGCGGGCGTCGTGGCGACGACCTTCGGAACCGCGGTGGCCGGGACCATCAGCGGCACGATCATCAGCGCGACGATGTTGATGATCTTGATCAACGGGTTGACCGCCGGGCCGGCCGTGTCCTTATACGGGTCGCCAACGGTATCGCCAGTCACCGATGCCTTGTGGGCCTCGGAACCCTTGCCGCCGAAATGTCCGTCTTCGATATGTTTCTTGGCATTGTCCCAGGCGCCACCGCCGGTGGTCATCGAAATGGCCACGAACAGGCCAGTGATGATCGTACCCATCAACAGGCCACCGAGCGCTTTCGGCCCCAGCATCAAGCCGACCAGCACCGGCACGAGCACCGGCAACAACGACGGAACGATCATTTCACGGATGGCGGCAACGGTCAGCATGCCGACGGCGCGGGAGTAATCCGGCTTGGCCTTGCCTTCCATGATGCCCTTGATTTCCTTGAACTGCCGACGCACTTCAACGACCACCGAACCGGCGGCGCGACCGACGGCCTCCATGGCCATGGCGGCGAAGAGGTACGGAATCAGCCCGCCGAGGAACAGACCGATGATCACCATGTGATCGGAAAGGTCGAAGCGCAGACTGCCGCCGAAATTGGTTTCCAGCGCGTGCGTGTAGTCGGCGAACAGCACCAGGGCCGCCAGACCCGCGGAACCGATGGCATAACCCTTGGTCACCGCCTTGGTGGTATTGCCGACCGCGTCCAGCGGATCGGTAATGTCACGCACGGACTTCGGCAGACCCGACATTTCCGCGATACCGCCGGCGTTGTCGGTGATCGGGCCGTACGCGTCAAGCGCCACGATGATACCGGTCATCGACAGCATCGACGTCGCGGCGATGGCGATTCCATACAGGCCGGCCAGCGCATAGGTGATGTAGATGGCCGCGCAAACCGAGATGACCGGCAAGGCGCACGCCTTCATCGACACCGCCAGACCAGCGATGATGTTGGTGCCATGGCCCGTGGTCGATGCTTCGGCAACGCGCTTGACGGGCGAAAAATCGGTACCGGTGTAGTACTCTGTGATCCAGACCAGCAAACCCGTCAGCACCAAGCCCACCGCCGCCGCCAAGAAGATGTTCATCGAACCGATCAACTGCCCGTCGGCGAGCTTGACGCCTTCACCCAGCAGCATGGTGGTGACCGGATAGAAGGCGATCAGGGCCAGAATACCGGCCACCGCGAGACCGCGATAAAGCGCGTTCATGATCTTGCCGCCATCGCTGGCCTTGACGAAGAAGCAGCCGATGATCGAAGCAACGATCGAGATGCCGCCCAACACCAGCGGATAGACGATCAGGTTGTCGGTGGCACCCGGAACGCCCTTGAGCATCATCGCGCTCAGGACCATCGTCGCCACCACGGTCACCGCGTAGGTTTCGAAGAGGTCGGCCGCCATGCCGGCGCAGTCGCCGACGTTGTCGCCGACGTTGTCGGCGATCACCGCCGGGTTGCGCGGGTCGTCTTCGGGAATCCCGGCTTCCACCTTGCCCACCAGGTCGGCGCCGACGTCCGCGCCCTTGGTGAAGATGCCACCGCCAAGACGGGCGAAGATCGAAATCAGCGAACCACCGAAGGCCAGACCGACCAGCGGTTCAACCGTGTGCTGGAAATCGCCGCCCGATCCCTTGAGCATGGCGTAGTAACCGGCAACACCGAGGAGGCCGAGGCCCACCACCAGCATCCCGGTGATCGCCCCGCCCTTGAAGGCGACGTCGAGGGCGGCGGAAATCCCGCTGCGGGCCGCTTCAGCCGTACGAACGTTGGCGCGCACCGAAACATTCATCCCGATGAAACCGGTGGCACCCGACAGCACGGCGCCGATCAGGAACCCGAAAGCCATCAGCTTGCCGAGCGCGAACCAGATCAGCACGAACAACACCGCGCCGACCAGGCCGATGGTCGTGTATTGCTTGGCCAAGTAGGCTGAAGCGCCTTCCTGGATCGCCTTCGCGATTTCCTGCATTCGTGGATTGCCAGCCGGCAACGAGAGAATCCATTTTGTCATTGCGGCCCCGTAGAGCACTGCAATGACCGCACATACCAGTGCGAACATCAGACCTGACGACATAAGCAACCTCCCTCTTTTTAAAGTTACCCGCACCCTTGGGTGGCACGCCACAGGGCCGGATCTACCCTACATCTGAACAACGAAAGCAAAAACTTCGAGATCCGAAATCAGCGGTGAATCAGCGAAAATTCGCCGGAAAGCACCGAAGAGACAGCAAGGTCATGACCGACTCACGGTGGGCGCCCGGAACGTGACGTCGAAAGCCCGCGCACGGAACGCCGAACCGCATGGGCGTAGGCCACTTCACCGACGGCCAAGGCACGACAAATGGCGCCAACCGGCCATCCCGTCCCGCGTTACCGCAATGCCTCGAAAGCGGCCCGCCGGATGTCGTCCACACTCCCGACACCCGCAATACGGCGACACTTCGGCGCTTTTGCATCGCCGGTGGCAGCCCAAGCGTTGTAATAAGCGATCAGTGGCTTGGTTTGCGAGTGATAAACTTGCAAGCGCTTCTTGACGGTTTCTTCCTTGTCATCATCGCGCTGGATCAGATCCTCGCCGGTGAGGTCGTCTTTCCCGGCCACCTTCGGTGGGTTGAAACGAAGGTGATAGGTGCGGCCGGAACCTGGGTGTACGCGACGCCCGCTCATCCGGTCGACGATTTCTTCGTCGGCGACATCGATTTCGAGGACATAGTCGATCGCCACGCCGGCGGCTTTCATCGCCTCGGCCTGCGGCAGCGTGCGCGGGAATCCGTCGAAAAGATACCCGGCACGGCAATCGTCCTGCTGCAAACGGTCGGTCACCAGGCCGATGATGATCTCGTCTGACACCAGACCGCCGGCATCCATCACTTTTTTGGCTTCGATGCCGAGCGGCGTGCCGGCCTTGACCGCGGCCCGCAGCATGTCACCGGTGGAAATCTGCGGAATACCGAACTTTTCACGAATGAACTGGGCCTGCGTGCCTTTTCCAGCTCCCGGCGCACCTAGCAATATGAGTCTCATGATTCGCTTCCGAATTAGTTCAAATCAAATATTTTGATTGCAATTCAGCTACTTGCATCCGGTTTGCAGCAGCTTTGCAGCACGATGTCGTGCCCGACAGGCCGAAACTTACCCTCAAATGCGCGCACGGTCAAACCTTTTTGAACCATTCCTGCATGCGATGTGCGTCTTCTGGCGTATCCACGCCAGCAATCGGCGGATTATCGGTAAGAAGCACACTGATTCGAAACCCGTGCCATAGCGCGCGCAATTGTTCGAGGGATTCGATACGCTCCAGCGGCGAGGGCGCCAAGGCGGCGTAGCTTCGCAAAAAGCGCGCACGATAGGCGTAAAGACCGATATGTCGATACGCAAGCATATCGAGCGGCAATGTATGACCACCGGCCTCCTGGGAGAAATGGTCGCGAGCATAGGGAATAGGCGCGCGCGAAAAGTACAGCGCATCGCCGCTGGCCGTCAGAACCACTTTCACGATGTTCGGGTTGAAAAACTCGCTGGCATCGGCAAGCCGGTGGGCCGCCGTGGCGATGTCCGCGCCGCTCGTCGCCAAACGGCCGGCCATCCGTGCGATCAATTCGGGATCGATCAGCGGCTCGTCGCCCTGCACGTTGACCACGATGGCATCGTCACCCCAGCCAGCCCGCTCGACCACCTCGGCCAGCCGGTCGGTACCGCTGACATGGTCGACACGGGTCGAAACGGCGCGCAAACCATGGCGCTCAGCGGCGGCGAAGACATCCGGGTGATCGGTGGCCACCAGGATGTCGTCGGCACCCGACAACGCGGCCCGCTCGGCGACGCGAACCACCATCGGCTTGCCACCCAAATCGAGCAGCGGCTTGCCCGGCAGACGGGTTGACGCGAAGCGCGCGGGGATGACGACCTTGAAGGGAAGCGCGCCGCCTGCCATCAGGCATCGTCGGCAGGCAACTGACGCGCCTCGTCCTCCAGCATGATCGGAATGCCGTCGCGAATCGGAAACGCCCGCCGGCACGGCTTGCAAATCAATTCCGACTGCGCCTTGCGGTATTCGAGATTGGCCTTGCAGATTGGGCAGACGAGGATATCAAGCAGGCGGGCGTCCATGGAGCTTCTCCAGAATAGTCTCGATCAGGCCGGATTGACCGGGGGGGGCGCTGACCACCGCATCGACCGGCAAGACCCACGCCTCGCCGATGGCAATCGTTTCGCATTTTACCGCATCTTTTTCGGTCGTCAGCAACACCCCTTCGCGAGCGAACTCCAGATCGGCGCGCGTGTAAGGATGATGGTCCGGAAACGGATGCGCCTCGAAATCGAGACCAAGTGCCCGGAGTTGCTGAAAAAAACGTCGCGGATCGCCAATGCCGGCCAGCGCGTGCAGAGGTCGTCCACGCAGTTCGGCGGCATCGCATGTTCGCGACGCGTCGCCAAGGGCGATGAAACGCCGGCCGACCAGTCGCATCTCGAACTGCGGCAGCCAGCCCGCCGCTCGCCGCGCGCGCGGGCTTGGCTGACCGTTCCAGATCACGGCGTTCACCCCGGACAAGCGCGACAGAGGTTCGCGCAGCGGCCCCGCCGGCAACACGCGACCGTTGCCTGCGCCACGTCCGTCGAAGACCACCAGTTCAACCGCGCGTGGCAAACGGTAGTGCTGCAAGCCGTCGTCGGAAACAATCACGTCGCAATCCGGGTGCGCCGCCAGCAGGGCCCGCGCCGCCGCCACGCGATCACGGCCGACGAATACCGGCACACCGCCACGCCGGGCGAGCAACAGCGGCTCGTCGCCAACCGTCGGCGCGCCTGATCCGGGAACGACCGGCTGCACCTCGCCGCTACCGCCGTAGCCTCGGCTGACGACGCCCGGTCGCCAACCCTTTTCGCGAAGGCAGCGCACCAGCCACAACACCAATGGCGTCTTGCCGCTGCCGCCGACGGTAAGATTGCCAACGACGACCACCGGAACCGGCAGGGAACACGAACGCAGAACACCCATCCGGTAAGCGACTCGCCGCCCGGCGACCAATAAACGAAACAGCCAGGAAAAAGGAAGCAGCGGCCAGAGGGCGACCGCCAGACGCTTCCGGTACCACCAGCCGGGAAGGCGGCGGGCGAAACCCGCGACCGCCATCAGTGCGGCGATTGCGTGGCGAAGGAAATTCGCGGGTAGCCGGCGGTCTGCGCGGCCTGCATGATGTCGATCACGCTCTGGTGCGTGGCCTTGGCGTCGGCGTTGATGATCACCACCGGCTCCTTTGACTCGCCAGCAGCGCTTTGCAGGGCCTGGGCGATGGCGGCGACGCTCGCCGTGGCCAGCGGCACCTTGTTGACCAGAACCTGACCGGTCGCCGTCACCGCCACGTTGATCTCGTTCGGCTGCTCGTTCTGCTTGTTGGCGTCGGCGGTTGGCAGATTGATTTCCAAGCCCGAATATTTAGCGTAAGTGGTGGTCATCATCAGGAAAATGATGATCACCAGCAGCACATCGATCAGCGGAATCAAATTGATTTCCGGCACATCACTGCCGCGACCGCGTCGAAAGTTCATACTCGCGCCCTCACGCCTTGCGTTCGCCGTGCAGAACCTCGACCAGACGCACCGCCTGCTGCTGCATGTCGATCACGAAACCGTCGACCAGCGCGCGGAAATGGCGCCAGAAGATCATGCTCGGAATGGCGATCAACAGGCCGAAGCCCGTGTTGTACAGAGCGACCGAAATGCCGTGCGCGAGCTGCAATGGATTGCCGCCGGCCGGACCCTGCGAGCCGAAAAGTTCGATCATGCCGACCACGGTGCCGAACAGGCCCATCAACGGGCTGATGGCGGCGATGGTACCCAGGGTCGTCAGATAGCGCTCGAGGTCGTGCGATACGACGCTCCCGGCTTCCTCGATCGATTCCTTCATGATTTCCCGCGAGCACCCCATGTTGCGCAAGCCGGCGGAAAGCACGCGACCGAGCGGCGAATGGGTTTCCAGATCGCCGATCATGGCGGTATTGACGCTACCTTGCCGGTACTCGGCGACCACTCTTTGCAGCAAGCCCGGCGGCGTGACCTTGGCCGGCCTCAAGGCCACCAGGCGTTCGATGATCAAGGCAACGGCGATAATCGACGCCAACAACAAGGGCCAAATCGGCCAACCAGCCGCCTGTACGATGGAAAACACTTTTTTCCCCAGCAGATTTAACAGATGGGCACTTTAGCCTGCACCGGCCCTTGCGGCAAGTCCCGGTGACGCCGTGCCCCCATCGCCCGCTCCCCATCCACAAAAGCTGTGGACAAAGCGACTGGCAACCTGTTGGTCGAGCAGCTAAGTGCCACAGGGAAAAGGCCCTCGGCCAGCCCGCCTCGAAAACAAGCGGTACTTGGCACGGCCGCGCCGGGAAGGCGCATGTAAAATTGGCGCATGTCGGACATTTTTCCTGAACCTGCCGCTTTTTCGCTACCGACACCCGTGATCCCGGTGTCCCTGCTCAATCGTCTCGCCCGCGAACGGCTGGAAGCAGCGTTCCCGTTATGCTGGGTAGCCGGCGAGGTGTCGAACCTCAGCCACGCGTCATCCGGCCACGTCTACTTTTCACTCAAGGACGGCGCGGCGCAAGTCCGTTGCGTGATGTTCCGCAACCGCGCCCAGCTTCTCGGCTGGCGACTGGCGAACGGGCAGCATCTCGAAGCGCGCGTTCTCGTCACGCTTTACGAGGCGCGCGGGGACTTTCAACTCAACGTCGAAACCGCCCGGCGCGCCGGCGTCGGCACGCTCTACGAGCAGTTCGTGCGTCTCAAGGACAAACTGACGGCGGAAGGTCTCTTCGCCAGCGACCGCAAACGGGCACTACCGCCCTTTCCCCGGCGCATCGGCATCGTCACCTCGCCGCAGGCCGCGGCCTTGCGCGACGTGCTGAGCACCCTTGCGCGCCGTGCCGGACAGATCGGAATCGTTCTCTACCCGACGCCGGTGCAAGGCGACGGCGCCGCCCCGCAAATCGCCGCGAGCATTCGCCGCGCCGGCGAGCGCGGCGAATGCGACCTGCTGATCGTCTGTCGCGGGGGCGGCAGCATCGAAGACCTTTGGGCGTTCAACGACGAAAACGTGGCGCGAGCCATACACGCCTGTCCGCTACCGATCGTCAGCGGCATTGGTCACGAAACCGACGTCACCATCGCCGATTTCGTCGCCGACCTGCGCGCGCCCACCCCCACGGCAGCGGCGGAAATCGCGGCGCCGGAACGACACGCGCTCTTGTGTCGCCTGGCGCAGAACCACGCCGCCTTGCAACGCCATTTCGAGCGCCAACTCAAACAGCGCGAGCAACAGATCGACGGTTTGGCGCACCGCCTGCAACCGCCGGCGCACTACCTCGCCGCCCAGCGCGCCCGCCTTCAGCAATGGCAGCGGCAGCTTCTCGCTGCCCGGCAGCTAGCCCGTGCCGACGCCGACGGCAAACTGCGGGCACTCACGCACCGACTGTCCAGGAGTCACCCAACCGTCGATGGGCCGCGTGACCAACTGACAATCCTGGCGACCCGTTTGCTCAATGCCGCCGATCAGGCGCGCCTGGCGCGGAACGCCAGCGTGGAACGCCTAGCCGCCGGCCTGTCGCACCTCAACCCCACCGCCGTGCTGGCGCGCGGTTACGGTATCGTCACCGACCGGCACGGGCAAATCATCCGCGACAGCCACGCGCTTGAACCACGGCGGCAGATCGCTGTCTTCCTCCACCGTGGACAAGCCAAGGCCCGTGTGCTCTCGATTTCCGAGGAATGGGAAACCGTCTTGCCCATCGATCGCATTGCCAGCGTTCGACACCGCGAATAAGATCCAGTACTTGCGCGGAACCGGCAAAATCCAAGATTCATTCATCAATGTGTTTCGCCCCATAACAACCCTAACGGAGAACACCCATGGAACATCAGCTACCGCAACTGCCCTTTGCCATTGACGCCCTGGCGCCGCACATGTCCCAGGAAACTCTTGAATTCCATCACGGCAAACACCACCAGGCCTACGTCACCAATCTGAACAACCTGATCAAGGGCACGGACTACGAAGCCCTGTCGCTGGAAGAAATCGTCAAGAAAGCGCCAGCCGGCGGCATCTACAACAACGCGGCACAAGTCTGGAATCACACATTTTTCTGGAATTGTCTGCAACCCAACGGCGGCGGCGCGCCCACCGGCGCGCTGGCGGCCGCCATCGACGCCAAATGGGGTTCGTTCGCCGATTTCGCCAAGGCCTTTCAAGCGTCGGCGGTCGGCAACTTCGGCTCCGGCTGGACCTGGCTGGTCAAGAAAGCCGACGGCTCGGTCGACATCGTCAACATGGGCGCCGCCGGCACCCCGCTGACCACCGGCGATAGCGCGCTGTTGTGTGTCGACGTTTGGGAACACGCCTACTACGTCGACTATCGAAACCTCCGGCCCAAATTCGTCGAAACCTTCCTGAACAGCCTCGCCAACTGGCGCTTCGCCGAACGGAATTTCGCGAGCTAGGCAACACACGCGCCCCACAGCATTTGTCGTGCAACCCTGCACGACGAAAACAAGAAAACTCCGGGAAACCCTTGGCTCCCCGGAGTTTTTTGTTTCAGGAGCGCCGTCATGCCCAACTCGCACCGAACGAGCGCAGTCAATACCTTGGCATCATGTGCGGAATCCAGCGGAACAAGGTGCCGGAGACTCAAGAACTTACAAGCTCCTTGTAAGAAGGAAAAAATCCGGGAAAACACTTTTCCATATGGGCACTTAGTGCTTGGCTGGATTTTTCCGCGCTAACGCCGGGCGTTTTTTCGAGAGAAAGATTTTGTGCGACGGACCAGGACAACCACCTGAGAACATTGCGCCAAAAATTGGCGTGCGCGGAAAAAAAGAGCTTGCCGCGCCCCCGATCCCGATCCCGCCGCCATGGGGGATTACCCGATTCCGACGCCGATCCATTATCGTCCGTCAACAGGCCCCGCTGAAATGTTTCAATCATTTGATTCAATGTGTTACGCTAATACTACTAAAATTTTACACCACCCTGAGACGGAATATTTCCCGTCTTTTAGGGGGTCTACTTTACGTTAGGCCCTCAATTTCCCGGCAGCATCAGGTACGTGCGCACCGGCATGTCAGGCCGCTTGCGCTGAATCCAGCCATCGGGGCGCGGCTCGCACGCCTCATACTGACGGATTTCATCCGCTTCAAGCAGGCAGTGTTCGCTGAAGCAGTCGTATGCAACCTGCATGTCCTGCGGCTGCGTTTGCAAATAGGCAATCAGTTCTGCTACGGTCATCTCGCTTCTCAATCAATGGGCCTAACCCGTCGTTTAACCGGACCCACTACGGGCCTGCGGCCCTACGTGGTCCGGTTAACTCTGCGTTAGCCCTTCGGGTACTCATGTCGCTCTTTGCTCAATCTTCCAGCCATCTCAAAGCGCCTTGCTCCGCAACGCCCATGCTTATTGGTTCTCCGGGCGGCACGTCCGTAGGTCGCCGTTCCATGCG
>Ga0208938_1000616_pt1 | contig 25278 bp, 24 predicted proteins | sample AD_UKC125_MetaG_FD_184434 | JGI IMG/M metagenome (GOLD analysis project Ga0208938, IMG submission 184434) | Active sludge microbial communities of municipal wastewater-treating anaerobic digesters from USA - AD_UKC125_MetaG (SPAdes) (version 2) | ecosystem: Engineered > Bioreactor > Anaerobic >...
GCCCGTGTTCGATCCGTTCAACGTGGCGAGAGCCACCGCGAGCGACTTGAGGCCGCTGATCGGTCCCCCCTTGCACGCCGAGTCCCACCCACTCGTGTCGTTGTTCGCCAGCACGGTGCTGTTGCAGTTGGCCACGTCGAGGAAGTAGGCCGACGCGGTGTAGGCCGAGTTGTATGCCGTGAGCGTCGTCGTGGTGCCGGTCGAGGTGCCGAAGCCCTCGGTCCACAGCACGGTGGGCGCAACGGGCGTCCCCGCCACCGCAGGAGCCACCACAGCCGGGGCAGCTGCCGCGGCAGCCTCGGGCAGCGGGCTCGAAGACGGCGACATCACCACAGGCGCGCCGATGTGCATCACCGCAAGCAAGGACGCGGCGACCAGCGAGGTCAGGCGTCGCCCTGCGGTCCGACTCGACTCAGCTCTGGACGCACGCGCCCCGGTAGCCATGGAGAAATGCGGGGTCCACGTCATGAGATGTCCTTCTGTGTGCAGCACATGGAGGGAAATGTGGTGCTCGGCTGGCCCCCCAGCCTCGGCGGCCCAATATAGGTGCTTTTGTCCGGATGGGGATGACAGGTCGTCAGCGCGCAGGCGGGCCAGGACGCTCGCCGTAGGCCTGAGTTCACCTCGGGTCGGCGGGGGCGGCGGGCGTGCATCGAGGCTCCTGGCCAGGGGAAAGGGCATGCTGACCGGAGTGAGACGGGGTAGACCCCGATTTATGACACCTGATCTGCGTTAACTTAGCGAGGGTCAGCGGCGGCGCTGACAGCGCCCGCACCAGAAAAAGTTGCGGCCGGCGATGAGCGCGATCCGGACTCGAGACCCGCACTGCCGGCACGGCATACCGTCGCGCTTGTAGACGTAGTAGCGCCGCTCCAGCGCGCCGTGCGGGTTGGGCCGCCAGGCCGACACCCCCGTCGGCGAGGTCGGCACCAGCCCGGAGTCGTAGTCGCCGGCGAGCACGTCCGCGACCTGATCGGCCATCGTGACGATCTGGCCCACGGCCACCCCGACGGACAGCAGCTGGACCAGGTCGGTCCAGATGGCATCGAAGCTGCGGCGGCGCAGCTCTCGCCCCGGCCGGAAGGGATCGATCCGGTGCCGGAAGAGCACCTCCGCGCGATAGACATTGCCGACTCCCGCGAGGATCGACTGGTCCATGAGCAGCTCGGCGATGGTGCGGCTGCTCGTGCTGATCCGGCGCCACGCGCGGTCCGGATCGGCGTCCGGGCGCAGCGGATCAGGCCCGAGCCGAGCGATGACCGCATCGACCTCTTCGGGGGTCGCGGTGCGACAGAGGGTGGCGCCGCGCAGGTCGGCGACGTGCCGCGGGGTGAGCAGTCGCAGACGCACCGCCCCGACCGCGGGTGGGATCGGGTATGCCGTGTCGTCGCTGCCGTCGAGCGCCTCCTCCGGCGCGTATGCCGTGACGTCGAAGGACCCGATGAGCCCGAGGTGGACGTGTAGGTAACGGTCGCCGGAGAACTCCGCGAAGAGATGCTTCCCCCACGCCTGGGCCTCGATGAAGGTGTGCCCGTCCAGCCAGGCGGACCCCTCGACGAAGCGACCTTGCGGGCTGCTCACAGCGGGTCGAGTGCCGGCGAACGCACCGTTGAGCGACCCTGCCAGCCGGTGCAGGGTATGGCCCTCGGGCATCGGCTCAACCGGCCTGACGTTTTGGTGCGGCCTTTTTGGCAGCTGCCTTGGTCGTCGGCTGGGCCGTCGGCTTGGCAGCTGCCTTGGTCGTCGGCCGGGTCGTCGTCTTCGCAGCCGTCTTGGTCGCGGTCTTGGTCGCGGTCTTGGCAGCCGTGCTGGCCGTCGTGGCGCCGGCGTCAGACGCGGGGGTCACCGGCTCGCCGCGAGCCGCCTTGGCCCGGTCGACCGAACGGGCCAGTGCCTCCAACAAGTCGACGACCTCGCCGCTGCCCTCGACCTCGGCCGGGGCCGCAGCCACGTCGCCCCCCTCGAGCTTGGACGCGACGAGCGCCTGCACCGCAGCGGCATAGTCGTCCTCGAGCTCGCTCGGGTCGTAGTCCCCGGACAGCGAATCGACGAGCATGTTGGCCATGGCCAGCTCTCGCTCGGTCGCGTGGACGTCGCCGCCGACGTCCACGAGTGAGGCACTGCGGATCTCGTCCGGCCACATCAAGGTCTGCAGCACGATGACCCCGTCGTGCACGCGCAGCAGCGCCATCGTCATGCGGGTGCGGATGGACACGGTGACCAACGCGACCCGCTCGGCGCTCTGCAGGGCATCACGCAGCAACGCGTAGGCCTTGACCGCCGCCTTCTCCGGCTCGAGGTAATAGGCCTTGTCGAAGAGCATCGGGTCGACCTGGTCGGCCGGCACGAACTTGGTGACCGACACTTCCTTGCTCGACTGGTTGGGCAGGCTGGCCAGGTCCTCGTCGGTGAGCACGACCATCCGGCCGTCCTCCGTTTCATACCCCTTGGCGACGTCCTCGTAGGGCACCACCTCACCGCACACGCTGCAGGTGCGTTGGTAGCGGATCTGCCCGGCATCGACCCGATGCACCTGGCGGAAGGAGATGTCGTGGTTCTCGGTCGCGGAATACAGCTTGACCGGCACGTTGACCAGCCCGAAGGACACCGCACCCTTCCACATGGCTCGCATCGTCTGCCCCATCCGTCGCACTGGTCACCAAACCCGTCCAGCATGACCCACGGCATCGTGCGGCACAACACGCCCAGGAATATCCCGGGCGCGCACGGCATACTCACTGCCATGGTGATGACCTGGACGGCCCGTGCCCTCGAGCCCGAGGAACTGGCCGCGGTGAGCGCGAACTCCAAGGTGGTGGTCGACCTCCTGGAGGACGAGCCTCCCCATCCCAAGCTGGCCGTGGATCTCGACACGGCCTGGCATGGCATCCACTGGCTGCTCACCGGCACGGCATACGACGCGGAAAGCCCTGCGGGACAGGCGATCTTCGGTGGTGACCCGATCGGGCACAATCTCGGCAACGGTCCGGCCCACCTGCTGGACGGACGCACGGTCAAGCGGATCGCCGACGCGCTGCGCAACCTGAGCGCCGACGATTTGGCCGCCCGCTACGACCCGGACTCGATGCTTGCGGCCGACATCTACCCGGGGTTCTGGTTGGACCCGGCGGTCTTCGAGGAGTTGCTCCGACCGCGCTACCGCGAGTTGCGCAAGTTCTATCGCCGGGCTGCGAAGAACGGCCGGGCCATCCTCACCGCGATCCTCTAGCCGCCGACCCCGCCGACCCCGCCGACCCATGCGTCCGATGCTCGCCACGGCCACCCGCCAGGTCCCCCGAGGACCCGAGTGGGTGCACGAGGTCAAGTGGGACGGCATGCGGGTTCTCGCCGAAGTCCGCGAGGGTCGACTGCGCCTGACCAGCCGCACTGAGCGCGATGTCACGGTTGCCTTCCCCGAACTCTCCGGCCTGGCCACGCTCTATCCAGATCTGCTCCTGGACGGTGAGATCGTCCTGCTCGTCGACGGGCGCCCGTCCTTCGGCGCGCTGGCCGAACGCTTCCACGTCACCCAGCCCACCCGCGCGGCCGCACTCGCCGCCGCCACTCCGGTCACCCTCATGGTGTTCGACATCCTGCGACTGTTCGGTGTCGACCTCACTTCGCGCACCTGGACCGAGCGGCGCCAGACGCTCGAGCACCTCGACCTGCCCGACGGCGTCCCTGACCCGCACTGGCAGGTGCCCCGCACCTTCGACGACGGCGCCGCATTGTGGTCGGCCACCCGGGAGCAGGGACTCGAGGGCATCATCAGCAAACGACGCACCAGCCGGTATGCCGTGGGGCAGCGCAGCGACGACTGGCGCAAGCTGCCCCACCGGGCCACCCGCTCGGTCGTCATCGGCGGCTGGCGTCCCGAGACCGACCGCACCGACCGGGTCGGCGCTGTGCTCGTCGGAGTGCCTGGGGCAGGGGGTCTGCACTACCGGGGGCGAGTCGGGTCGGGAATTGCCGGGGCAACGGCGATGACGCTGCTGGCCACCTTGCGACCACTGGCGACGGGCGACTCGCCCTTCGCCGGGCCACCGGCCGGGCCGGAGGTGCCCGTTGAGGACGCCGCCGGCGCCCGCTGGGTGCAGCCGGTCCTGGTCTGCGATGTCCAGTCGCTGGGACTTACCACCACCGGGCGACTGCGCCAACCGGCATACCAGCGGTTGCGACCGGATCTCACCGCGGCGGACCTGCCGAGCGCGGACCGGCGCCACGATGCGGAGGACGAGAATGGCTGAGTCCGCAGCCAAGGTCACCGTGGAGGTGGCCGGCCGGCGCCTGGTCGTCAGCAATCTCGACAAGGTCCTCTATCCCGACACGGAGACGACCAAGGGCGAGGTGTTGAACTACTACGCGCGAATCGCCCCCGTGCTGTTGCCGCACGTCGCGCGACGGCCGGCGACTCGGGTGCGATTCCCGCATGGGACCGGCGGGATGAGCTTTTTCGAGAAGAACCTGCCTTCCGGTGCACCGGGATGGCTGCCGCGCGTCACCCTGACCCACAGCAGCGACACGATCACCTATCCGCTCATCACCGGCGTCGACACGCTGACCTATTTGGCCAATCTCGCATCCCTGGAACTACATGTCCCGCAGTGGCAGGTCGACACTGACGATCAACCACTGCCGCCCGATCGACTCGTCATCGACCTCGATCCGGGACCGGGAGCGGGTTTGCAGCAATGCTCACTCGTGGCGCTGCGGGTGCGCGAACGGCTCACCGGGATCGGGCTGTCACCCGTGCCGGTCACCAGTGGGTCGAAAGGCCTCCAAGTGTATGCCGTCGTGCCACGTACGCAGAGCAGCGATGACCTCAGCGCGCTGGCCCAACAACTGGCGCAGGAATTGACCGACGAGTTTCCCGACGTGGTTGTCTGGAAGATGGCGACGGCACTGCGACCCGGCAAAGTCTTCGTCGACTGGAGCCAGAACGCCGCGGCAAAGACGACGATCAGTCCGTATTCCTTGCGGGGCAAGGGTGCCCCCTTTGCGGCGACTCCGCGCACCTGGGAGGAACTCGAACGCGGCGCTGCTGCACCCGATGGCCTGACCCAGGTGCTCGCGGACGAGGTTCTCGCCCGCGTGCAACGGCACGGGGACCTCGCAGCCGCACTCTTGGCGTGACTCGGTATACCAAGCGGCCGCCGTCCCGGTTCGGGACGACGGCCGCTGAAGTGTCCGGCCGCTGCCGGTCGACTACTCGATCAGCCGTGAGCCTTGTCGTAGGCCTCCTGGATCGCGGCGGAGACGCGTCCCCGGTCGCTCACCTCGAAACCGTTGGCGCGGGCCCACTCACGAACCACAGCACCGTTGCCGCGACGCGGCGCGGCAGAACCGCGACGCTTGGTCGAGCGCCGACCGCTCACCTTCTCCGCTGCACCGATCCAGGCCGAGAGCGACTCGCGCAACCGGTCTGCATTGGCCTTGGAGAGGTCGATCTCGTAGGTCGCCCCGTCGAGGGCGAAGGTCACCGTCTCGTCGGCGGGGCCGCCGTCGAGGTCGTCCTCAAGAACGACCACTGTGCGTTTTGCCACTGAAGTGGACTCCATTCGTGTGTGGAACTGTGGATGGCACTGCTGGCGTGTGCGACAGGACCCGCACACTGTGGTCGGACGGCGTGACCGAATTTATCAAACTGCCATCGATCAAACTGGCATCGATCAAACTGCCCTAGGCCGGTGCTTACGATAACACGCTCAGTTGATGCGGGTAAACACATCCGGGGATGACGTCGGAAAGTTCGACGTTAAAAGAACTTAACCTGCGGGGTTGGGGCACTTCGGACATTCCACCTCTGCCCCGATCCTGCCCCGGCCCGCAAATGCGCGGCTGTCCGCAATGATCACCGGGCTCTCACTCCGACATCGGGTCCGAGTCCGGCGCGGCCGCTCGCTCACGCTCCCGCTCGCGCGCCCGCTCACGATCTTGATCCCGCTCCCATTGCGCCTGCGCGATGCGCTCCTTGCGGTCGGCTTCGAAGATCGTCTTGAAGACGACGTAGGCGATGATCAGCAGCCCGATGGTCGGGACCAGCGCGGCGACATACGGATAGATGGCATCCCACATGGGTCAGTCCTCGGGTTTGAGCAACGGAAACAGGATCGTCTCGCGGATATTGGCCCCGGTGAACAGCATGACCAGGCGGTCGATACCCAGACCCAAACCCCCCATGGGCGGAGCGCCGTATTCCAGGGCCCGCAGGAAGTCCTCGTCCAGCTGCATCGCCTCGGGGTCTCCGCCGGCGGCGAGCAATGACTGCGCGGTGAGCACCTCCCGCTGGATGATCGGGTCGATCAACTCCGAGAAGCCGGTGCCGCGTTCCACCCCGGCAATGATGAGATCCCACGCCTCGATGAGCCCGGGCCGCTCGCGGTGCGGCCTGGCCAGCGGCTGAGCGATCGCGGGGTAGTCGCACAGGAAGGTCGGCTGCAGCAGGTGCGGTTCGACGAGTTCGGAGAGCAGTTCCAGGACGACCTTGTCGGCGCCCCAGGCCGGGTCGAGCTCGACGTCACGGGCCACGGCATACCGGCGCAGTGTCTCCACCGGTGTCTCGGGCGTGACCTCTTCACCAACGGCGTCACTGACCGCCGGATACACCGACAGCCAGCGCCATTCCCCCCCGAGATCGACCTCGCCGCGCGGGGTCTGCACCACCCGCCGGTCGAGTGCGTCTGCGACGCCGACGTAGAGGTCCTGGATGAGCCGGGCGATGGTCGTCTGGTCGCCGTAGGCCTGGTAAGCCTCGAGCATGGTGAATTCGGCCGAATGGGTCGCGTCGATGCCCTCGTTGCGGAAAATGCGCCCGAGTTCGTAGACCCGATCGACACCGCCGACGATGGCCTTCTTGAGATTGAGCTCCAGGGCGATGCGCAGCGTCATCGCCTGGTCGAACGCGTTGAGGTGCGTCGTGAACGGCCGGGCCGCCGCGCCACCGTGGATGAGCTGCAGGATGGGGGTCTCGACCTCGAGATAGCCCTGCTCGTGCAGCACCTCACGCAACGCCCGGGTGGCTCGGGCCCGAGTGCGCACCATGTCACGGGCCTCTTGGCGCACCACGAGGTCGGCGTAGCGCTGCCGGACCCGGGTCTCCTCGGAGAGCTCCTTGTGCAAGGTCGGCAGCGGGCGCAGTGCCTTGGCGGCCATCTGCCAGGAGCTCACCATGATCGACAACTCGCCGCGCTTGCTCGAGATGACCCGACCCTCCACGGCAACGTGGTCACCGAGGTCCACGAGCGCCTTCCAGTCGGCCAGGGCCGCTTCCCCGACCTCGGCGAGGCTGAGCATGATCTGCAACCGGGTGCCGATGCCCTCCTGGAGGGTGGCGAAGCACAACTTGCCGGTGTTGCGGACATACATGACCCGCCCGGCAGTCCGCACCAGGGCTTCGGTCTCTTCACCGGCGGCGAGATGGCCCCACTGCTCACGGATGTCGGCCAGCGTGTGGGTGCGCTCGACCCACACGGGGAACGCCTGGTGACCGCTCTCGATGAGCCGGGCCCGCTTCTCGCGCCGGATCCGCAACTGCTCGGGCAGATCGTCGGCAGCGTCGACAGCGTCGGACGCGCCCGTGGGCTCGGTGGTGGAAACGGTGGTCACCCGGCAAGGGTACCGAGGGCGGCCGGGTGTTCCCGACGCACACGGCATACAGGCGGGGGTATGCCGTGTCGCTCACCACCGCGACTTATGGGGTGCGATGTCAGTGTGTCGGGCTAGCGTGCCATGCATGACGCGGCGAACCAGCAGGGCGAACGGCTCGAGCGGCTCGGCGTGGCTGGAACCCCTGCCGGTGCGACGCATCGAACGGCGACGTCCGCTTGACCCAGACGACGAGGAAGGGCTCTGCGGCTTCGAGCCTGGGCGGTGGCCGCTGACGCTGGCGCCCGTCGCTGCGCTGCTCGCCGACGGTTTGGACCTCGGGAGGTCGACGGTGCTCGTCGGGGCCAACGGCAGCGGCAAGTCGACGATCGTCGAGGCTGTGGCGATGGCATATGGGCTGGCACCCGAGGGCGGGTCGACGGGCGCTCGGCACCGCACCTACGAGAGTGAGTCGCTGCTGTATCGCGAACTTGACGTCATCCGGGGAGCCGGGGCCAGCACATGGGGCTACTTCGTGCGGGCCGAGACGATGCACGGGCTGATGGGCTATCTCGATGAGACGGCACGCGAGGGATACACGCCTGATCCGACCTTCGCGGTCCTCAGCCATGGCGAGTCGTTCTTGGCGTTGCTCGCGACCAGTCGCTTTCGCGGACCGGGCTTCTTTGTCATGGACGAGCCGGAGGCGGGGCTGGCCTTCGAGGCCCAACTGGCGCTCGTGGGTGAACTCAGCCGATTGTCCCGGCGCACAGGCTGCCAAGTGCTCGTGGCCACCCACTCCCCGATCGTCGCCGCGCTGCCGGGCGCGCGCATCCTGCAACTCGATGAGCACGGTATGCATCCGGTGGCGTGGCAAGACCTGGAGGCTGTCGGCCATTACCGCCGGTTTCTTGCGTCCCCGCAGCAGTACCTCCGCCATCTCGACTGACCGTCCGCCACCCGCCAGTTTTGGTGTGCCGAATCATGCGTCAGGACGCCACCTCCGCCACACCAACATCGGCGCTCCGTCGACGAGCTGCCTCGTCGTAAGCCCTCCGGACCTGAGCCATGAACGCCCCCTCTGCGAGCCGGAGTCCGATCACCGGAACGCGCAACACCATTGAGCGGTCAATGGTCACCTCGTTGTGACGCAGTGCGTCATCAACCTCCGCGAGACCGGCCGAATGGTGCGCGCCATCGATCTCCAGGCTGAGACCCACGTCTTCCCACTCGACGTCAAGGTAGATCCGGCCTCGCGGACCGCGACGCACGACTTGGCGCGATGGTTCCGGAAGCTCGTAACTGCGGCACAGCCGGGCCATGTCGAGTTCACCGAGCGAGTGTGCGCCGTCGCATACGTCACGGATGACCAGGTCGAGGAAGTCCCTGCGTCTGGCATAGGGGATCTGTCGCCAGGTCTGCATGAGCTGAGCCGAGCTCACCACGCGTTGCTGGACTGCCATGCACACCACGAGTGCGGCCTCGCGGTCGGTGCGCGCCCATTGCGCAGCGTTGATCACCGCGTGATCCGACCGCACCCTGGGAATGCCCGTCACCATCACTGGTGGCATGCGACGCCGCCGTCGCGTTCTGACCCCCGACCGGGGACGCGGGCGCGCCCCCCAGGGGAGGGATACGTCCATCGCCGCCGGTGCGTACCCGGTGAGTCCACTGGCGACGAGGGCGGACCCACCGTCCAGCACTGATCCAGACCCTGACTCCCAGACGACGACCCACAATCCAGCGGCGCCCGTGGGGCGCGGCCCGGCCGAGATCGAGATGGTGTGGCACCCGCAGCTGAACCAGCGGCCCGCTCGGATCTCAGCGCGCATTTGGGAGTCGGTGATCCCGACAGCTCGCAACCGCACTTTCCGCACCACGCCGCCATGCGGTTCGGCCAGGTGGTGCGCGATGTCCTTGCGCTGCTCACGAGGGAGTCCCTTGCTCATGGCTGGACTCTGCTCGGGCCTGCGGTGGACTCGCACGATCGTGTCTACCGCCTGTGGACAGTGCGACTGGGCATCCGAGGATGTGGATCAGGCCATCGGTCGATGCAGTCACCACAGGCGTCACAAAGCGACCGCTCGCCACTTTCGGTGTGGTGGATTCGGCGCCCTGGCGCCGAATCCACCACACCAAAACTGGGGTTGGGGCAGTCCGGTGGTGCGAACGCCCGGGTCAGTCGGCCAGGTCGAGGGCGATGTCGAGGATCGGGCTGGAGTGGGTCAGGCCTCCGACCGAGAGGTAGTCCACCCCGGTCAGGGCATACTCCCGGGCGACCTCGAGAGTCAGCCCACCGGTCGCCTCGATCTCGACCGGCTCGTCCTGGGCCCGCAGCGCCGCGACGGTCTCGGCCAGCAGCGGCACCGACATGTTGTCGCACATGATGAACCGCGCGCCCACGGCATACGCCTCCAGCGCCTCGTCGACCGTCGTCACCTCGACCTGGATGTCGACCTCGGGGAAGGTGCGCCGGATCGCCTGGTAGGCCGCCGACACACTGCCCGCGGCGAGCTTGTGGTTGTCCTTGATCATCGCGCAGTCGTAGAGCCCCATGCGCTTGTTGGTGCCACCGCCGGCGCGCACGGCGTATTTCTCCAGATGCCGCATCCCCGGCGTCGTCTTGCGGGTGTCGAGCACCATCGCGCCGGTGCCCTCGAGCTGGTCGGCCCAGCGCCGGGTGTGGGTGGCCACGCCGGACAGCCGGCTGGCGATGTTGAGCAGGGTGCGCTCGCCGATGAGGATGACCCGGATCGGCCCGGTCACCCGCGCGAGCACATCCCCGCGCACGACCTGGGTGCCATCGCCGACGACGAGCTCGACCGACGGCACCGCGCTGCCGATGAGAGCCGCCACCTGGGCGAAGACCTCGGCCACGACCGGCAGCCCCGCGACGACACCCGCGGCCCGGGCGAGCACGAATGCCGTGGCCTCCTGGTCGGCCGGGATGGTCGCCAGGGTGGTGACATCGAGGCCGGCCGGCCCGAGGTCTTCGGCAAGGGCGACCCGGACGAGTTCCCGGGCGTCGTCGGCGGGAAAGTGCAGATCGGTCATGACAGCTCCGCAGGGGCGGTGAGGTGGGAGGACGCGGTGGGGTGGGGGGAGGTGGTGGGGTGGAACGAGGTGGTGACCACACCGTCGGTGCCGCGCACGGCATACGTGTGACCAAGCCAGTGTGCGTCATCGCGGTCGGGGAAGTCGCTGCGGACATGCCCGCCGCGGGTCTCTTCGCGCAGCGCGGCCACGTGCGTGAGGACTTGGCCGAGTTGCAGCAGGTTGGTGGTCTGCCAGGACTTCGGACCGCCCTCGACCCCATCGGCCGATGCAGCGAGCGCGCCCAGTCGAGCCTCCGAGGCCGCCAGCGACTCGGCCGAGCGGACGACGCCGGACCCTGCGGTCATGGTCCGCTGCACGGTCTTGCGATTGCCCGACTTGAGCAGCGTGCAGTCGCCGCAGCCACGCGCGGACTGCGCAGGCAACGGATCGGTCCACGGCAGCTCGCCGGCGGCGAAACGCCGGGTGATGTCCTCGGCGATCCGGTGGGCGAAGACCAGACCCTCGAGCAGCGAGTTGGACGCAAGCCGGTTGGCGCCGTGGACTCCGGTGCACGAGCATTCGCCGCAGGCGTAGAGACCGGGCAGCGAGGAGCGGCCGTCCAGATCGGTGCGCACACCCCCGCTGGCGTAGTGCTGCGCCGGCGCGACCGGCAACAGATCGGTCGCCATGTCGAAGCCGTGCTCCCGGCAGGAGGCGACGATCGACGGGAAACGCTTCTCGAGGAACTCGCGGCCCAGGTGTCGGCAGTCGAGGAAGACGTGATCGGCATGGGTCTGCGCCATCCGGGCCACGATTGCGCGGGCCACAACATCGCGGGGAGCGAGATCGGCCAACTCATGCTGGCCCTGCATGAAGCGCACGCCGCCCTTGTCGACCAGGACGGCGCCCTCCCCGCGAACGGCCTCGGAGATGAGCGGCTGCTGGCCGGTCGAGTCGTCCCCGAGGAAGAGCACTGTGGGGTGGAACTGGACGAACTCCAGGTCGGCAAGCACCGCACCCGCCCGCAGCGCGATCGCCATGCCGTCACCGGTGGCGACCGAGGGGTTGGTCGTCGCCGCATAGATCTGGCCGAGCCCGCCGGTCGCCAGGACGACCGCCCGACAGTGGACCGCGCCGACCCCGTCGATCTGGCCCTCGCCGATGACGTGGATGGTGGCGCCGCAGACTCGTCCCTCGGCGTCCTGCAAGAGGTCGACGACGAGGGCGTGCTCGATGACCTCGATGCCCGGATCGTCCTTGACCAGGTGCAGGGCCTCGATGAGCGCGCGGCTGATCTCCTTGCCGGTCGCGTCGCCACCGGCGTGCAGGATGCGGTCCCGGTGGTGGCCACCCTCACGGGTGAGGCTGATCTCGCCGTTGCTGCCGCGGTCAAAATTCGCTCCGAGAGCGACCAATTCGCGCACCCGAGTGGGGCCTTCGTTCACCAGCGCAGTCACCGCGGCGACGTCGCACAACCCGACGCCGGCCACCAGGGTGTCGTGCAGGTGCTGGTCGGGGGAGTCCTCGTCGTCCATCGCGGCGGCGATCCCGCCTTGCGCCCAGGCCGTCGACCCTTCGTTGAGCAGGGTCTTGGTCACCAGCAGCACGGTCGCACCCTGGGCCCGCAGGCGCAGCGCCGCGGTGAGACCGGCAATGCCCGATCCCACGACGACGACATCGGCGCTCGTCGTCCATCCCGGTGGCGGAGCCGCGAGCCAACGCGGGATGGTCAATGGGGTGCTCACTCGGGCTCCTCCGGTGTGCTGCCAGGGCGCTGGCTGGGATCGGGTTGCGGCGACAAGCCGCGGGCAACGCTACTGCCAGACCAGGCTTCCTCAGCGGTCGCCGAGACGAGTGGGGCCAGGACCAGCGCAGGCTTCGGTATGCCGCAGTCGCTCAGCACCCGCCCGGCGGCGCCGAGCACTCCGAGCACCCCCTCGCGCACCGCGGCCAGCGCCGCAGCGTAGGCCGGGCGGTCCTCCTCCTCGACCCAGACCGGCTCGCCGCCCATCTCGATGACGAGCGCCTCGCCGAGCGGGCGCAACGAGCGCAGGGTGGTCACCGCGAAGACGGCGCCGCGCAACCGATCGACATCAGCGGGTCGCCCGCCAAGCGTGACCGCCGGGTGGATCGCCAAGGGCAGCACATCGGCCGACACCGCCGGCTCGAGCACCGAGATGCCGACACCCGGACTGGTGTGCACGAGGATCTGACCCGGGTGCAACGACCCGGTCGCGGCCAAACCGCTCACCAGGTCGGGCAACTCGTCGTCGGGGACCGCGACGAGCACCAGATCGACATCCTTGACGACGTCGACGGCGTCACCAATCTCGCTGCGCGGCAAGGACATTGCCACCCGCTCACGGGAGAGGTCACTCACCGCCGACACTGCGACGACCCGATGGCCCACCCGTTCCAAGGCGGCGCCGAGCACCACCCCGGCGCGCCCAGCGCCGACCAGACCCACGCGCAGGCGAGGGCTGAGGTCAGGGTCCGACGAGCCGCTCATGACCTCGAACCTACTCCCGGCAGCACCACTCGCAATCCGCTCGACTCAGCCAGACGTCGGCTCTGACCCCGTCGCCAGCCCCGGCGCGACGACCAACTGCTCATACCCCCGCAGCACGAAGGTCGGCCGCCGGGTGGCCCGCACCACGTGCAGCTGCGGCCACCGGCGCATCACGGCGGTGAGCGATGTCGACAGCTCCAGCCGGGCCAGCGGTGCCCCGACGCAGAAGTGGATCCCGGCCCCGAAGGACAGCTGCGGATTGGGGTCGCGATCGGGCCGGAACTCATCAGGCGCCTCGAACACCAGCGGGTCGCGGTTGGCCGCACCGAGCAGCACCGCCACCCGGTCCCCCGCGCGCAGAGGCACCCCCTCGATGACGCAGTCCTGGGTCGCGGTGCGCTCGAACAGCTGCGAGGGCGAGTCGTGCCGCAGCATCTCCTCGACGAGCAGCGCCACGTCCAGCCCAGTATCCCGACCCAGGTCCGGCCCGGCGGCTGGCCGGCGCGCGCCGGCATACCGGTTGTAGGCCGGGCTCGGCAACCACGAGCCCATCCCGTTGCCGAACCCGTTGACGGTCGCCTCGTGCCCCGCGTTGAGCAGCAACACCGCGGTCGCGACCAACTCACGGTTGGACAGCCGGTCCGAGCCATCGCGTGCCGCGACGAGGTCCGACAGCAGGTCCTCCCTCGGGTGGGCAGCGCGGTGCGTCGCCAATTCCTGCACGTAGGAAGCGAACTCGCCGCAGGCCTGCTGCGCCGCGAGGTCATCTTCGCGGGTGCGGGTCATCTCGTACATCCGCACGATCGCCTGCGACCACGGCCGCAACAGGTGGACATCCTGCTCCGGGAAGCCAAGCAACTCAGCGATGACGAGCACCGGCAGCGGCTCGGCCAGGTGCTCGATGAGGTCGACCTGGCCATCGGCGTCGATCCGTGCGGCGCACTCTTCGAGCAGCGTGTCGGTGAGCTCGGCGATCCGCGGCCCGAGCCGAGCGACGTGCCCGCGCCCGAAAGCTCCGGCGATGAGCCGCCGCAGCCGGGTGTGCTTGGGCGGCTCACTGTCGAGGATCGAGTCGGCGTGCAACCAGTTGAAGGTGTCCCACTCGGTCTCCGGCTCGCGGTCCCGGAAGATCCGCCCGAGCGAACGGTCGCGCAGCACGGCGTTGCACCCGGCATGGCTGGTGACCAGATAGCACCCCAGCCCCGAATGCCAGCCCACGGGGGCTAGCTCGCGGGCTGCGGCGAGCGCCGGATAGGGATCGTCGAGGACCGCGGGAGCGCTCAGATCCAGCACGGATGCGAGGTCGGCAGCGGCGGGGGTGGTGGACATCGCGACACAGTAACGGGCCGGGCAGCCGGCTGGGGCACACTGACCGGTATGCCGTCCGCTCCCGTCCCAGCGCGTGTGCTGGCCGCCACCGGCCCGGTCGCGCTGACCGGTGACGCGCAAATCCATCCGATCGTGCTGCCGCCAGGTCACCCTGCGGGTCACGGATCGTTGCGGCTCACCCTCGACGTCGACGCCGACGGGCGCATTCACGCCGCCGACCCCCTCGGTGGGCTGCTGCACCGCGGCGCCGAGAAGCTCTTCGAGGTGCGCGACTACCGCCAGATCCTTGCCTTGGCCAACCGGCACGACTGGCTGGGCGGCTTCGCCGGGCAGCTCACCATTGCCCGAGTCGTCGAGGAGGCCCTCGGCCTGGATGCCCCCGAGCGCGCAGTGTGGCTGCGCTCCATCCTGGCCGAACTCGACCGGATCCACAGTCACCTGACGTTTCTCGGTGCGGCTCCTGGTGGCCCCGCCACGACCCTGGCTCGCGAGGCCGTCCTGCAGCTCGTCGAGGACATCGCCGGCTCCCGGATGCATCCGATGCTGGTCCGCCTGGGCGGGCTACGGGAAGACGCGCCGGCGGGCTGGGAGGCGAGCGCACGGCATACCTGCGCTGTAGTGCGGTCGGAAATGCTCTCTCTCACAAGCGCATTCGCCGATCTGGCGCCGACGCACCGAGGTCTCGGGGTGCTCACCCGAGAGAGCGCCGCAAGCTTCGGGGCGAGTGGACCGGTGGCCCGGGCAGCCGGCCTGACCCACGACGTGAGGGCCGACGACCCGTACGCCGGCTACAGCATTCGGGGCATCTGGGGTGAGCACAGCCCGGGGCGAGCGGTCCACCGCAGCACCGGGGATGTCGCGGCCCGGTATGCCGTGCTGCTCGAGGAGGTCATCGTCGCGCTCGACCTCGTCCTGGCCTGCCTCGACCGGTTGACGCCCGGTCCGGTCAACGTGCGGCTGCCCAAGGTGGTGCGGGTCCCGGAAGGCCAGTGGTATGCCGTGACCGAGTCCCCCCTCGGGCGGGCGGGGGCGCTGCTGGTCTCCCGTGGCGGGCCGCAGCCGTGGCGATTGGCGTTGCGGACGCCGTCCTTCGGGAATGTCGCAGCCCTGTCGGCGCTGCTGCCGGGGACAATGGTGACCGACCTGGCCACCGTGGTGGCGTCCGTGCCGTTCGTCATGGGGGACCTCGACAAGTGACCGACCGTCAGCCGCCCGCGCGAGCGCCCCGCACCGGTGGCGCCGCACCTCGGGCTGCGCGACCCGCGCAGCGCGCGCCCAAGCGCAGTCCCGGCGGATCGACCGGCCATTCGGAGCCAGCCCAGCCCCCCCGCCCCCGCACGCCCGCGGCGACGGGCACGGCATACCCGTCGCGCCGCCGGCAAGCCACCCGAGCGCCGGCCGAGCCAGCACGCCGCAGCCCGTCCACCTCGGCTCGATACCGTCGTCGTCGCCTGGTCGTGTTCCTGGGCACGCTCCTGCTCGTGGCAGCTCTCGCGTTCACTGTGGCCCGACTGACCTCACCCGCACCGCCGCCGCCAGCACCTGCCGTCACGCCGAGTGTCATCGCACTGCCACCGACCGCCATGGCCACGGCCACGAGCACCCTCGGGACCCTCCCCCCGGTCACGTCCACCTCGACGTCAGCCATCGACTGGCGTCTCATCCGATCCGCCGCCGACCTGCCCAGCGCCGTTCAGTGCCGCGACAATGTCGAACCGATCAGCATCCCCGCGACGGCCTCGGCCCCGGCGGCCATCGCCTGCGCCAGCAAGCTCGCTGACGACGAAACGCTCTACTTCTGGTATGCCGCCACACCCGACGAGCGCTACCGCGCGATCACGGCGGCCATGGCAAAGCTCAAGCACGTGCACGCGGGGCCCAACTGGGTCGCCGGAGGCATGGTCACCCCGACGATGGGCCGCATCGGCGGCGACGTCTACCAGTAGGCCCTGGCAGGTGGCCCTGACAGGCACGCCGACCAACAATGGTCAGGCGCCGGCCGCAGCCCCGCCGTTGGGCTCGGGCAGGGTGGTCGAGGGCGGACCGGTCGGCGGGTCGACGCGGCACTTGCGTTGAGTAAGCATCCCGGCGAGCACGAGCAGGAGGGTCACCGCCAGGTGGCCGAGCATGACCCATAACCGCTCACGCTGAGACTCGATGTCGACGTCCGGCAGTAGCAACAGGGCCTGCGCGGCATACCAGCCGACGAGCGCCGACCCGGCAAGCGCCGCAGCTTGCGCGAGCACGAGCGTGCGGGCTGCCCGCAGCGGTGAGATCGGCCGGTGCGTCGATCCCTCGCGCATCTTCTGCACGGGGATGCCGGCCCAGTAGACCCCCGCAGCCATGAATGCCAGCAGCACCACGCCCGACCAGCCGACCGTCGGCAGCGCCTGCGCGCCGCCAGTGAGGCGCAACAGCACCCAGGCCAGCGCGCCGACGCCGAGCGCGATCGTCACCAGGGTCTGCGGGCGCACGCCCTTGGCGCTCACCACGTCGGTGCTCCTTCCACGGTTGCCCAGGCCGGCCCGGGGCGCACGCCGGCGCGCGTGAGGTCGGACAGACCGGCTGCCAGCTCACCGACGTTCGCCACCGGATCACCGAAGCCGGTCCCGAGCCGCAGGGTCGCGGTCGGGTCGATCGCGGCCCAGGGCATGAGCACGAAGGCCCGCTCGTGGGCCCGCGGATGCGGCAGCACCAGCGCAGGGTCGCTCGAGAGCACCTCGGCCGCGCTCCCAGGAGCGCCGAACTGGATCAAGTCGAGATCCAATGTCCTTGCTCCCCAACGGATCTCACGGGCGCGATGGTGCACCGATTCGACCCCGTGCAGGGCCCGCAACAGTGCCGACGGCGTGCCGTCCCAGGTGCCGAGTAGCACCGCATTGAGGTATGCCGGTTGGTCGGGACCCCCGACCGGGTCGGACTCCACGAGCGGTGACACAGCGGTCACCGCCAGCCCCGGTATGCCCGGTATGCCGGGCAGCTCGGCCACCGCGTCGGTGAGCGTCTGGAGCGGGTCACCGAGATTGGCCCCCAACGCGATGACGACCGGCACCGGCCGGCGTCGAGTGACCCGCACGACCACGTCGCCGAAGGGCACCCCGACGGGCGCCTGTGGCTTGTGGACGGCCACCTCGACGACCTGCACCAGCGGCCGGGCCAGGGCATCGGCGGCGATGACCTCGGCCAGCCGCTCGATGAGATCGAAAGGCTCTCCCTCGATCCGGCGCATGACGTCGGCCGCGACCTCGGCGTAGTTGACCGTGTCAGCGAGCGCATCGCTGCGCCCGGCCGGCCGCAGGTCGAGGGTCAGCGCCACGTCGACGACGAAGAGTTGGCCGTCGCGCTTCTCATGCTCGAACACCCCGTGGTAGCCGGTGGCGCTCACCCCGGAGATCTCGATCCGATCCATGGGGTATGCCGTGTCGCCGCTCATCCGCGCCCGCTCAGTCTCGGCCGTGGAGGAAGAAGCGGGGGTGGAAGAACAATCGCTCTCGGTCGGTATCCGCAGTGCCTTGCGGGGTGGCGTTCGAGGGACGACCACCTCTAGCCGCCCACGTGGCCTCCACCACGTCGAGAGCGTCGCGGGTGCCGCCCACGTCGTGGACGCGCACCGCCCACGCACCCGCGAGGGCGGCCAGGACGCTCGTGGCAGCAGTGGCGACGTCCCGGGCATCGGCCGGACGGGGGTCGGCGTCGGCTGGGCGGCCGACCTTGCCGATGAAGCCCTTGCGAGAAGCGGCGAAGAGCACGGGATGGCCCAAGCCGATCACCTGGTCGAGGTGGGCGATCAGCGCCCAGTTGTGTTCGGGCAGCTTGGCGAACCCCAGACCGGGGTCGAGGATGAGCCGCTCGGGAGCGATCCCGGCCGCGAGGGCCGCGTCGCGGCGGGAGGCGAGTTCACGGCATACCTCTGGCACGACGTCGGCATAGACCGCGCGGGACTGCATGTCGGCGCTGTGGCCGCGCCAGTGCATCGCGATGTAGCCCACGCCCAGGCGCGCGACCAGCGGCAGCATCTCGACATCGGCCAAGCCACCGCTGACGTCGTTGACGATCCGGGCGCCGGCGGCCACCGCTGCCTCGGCGACCGGCGCCCGCATGGTGTCCACGGAGATCACAGCGTCCGGGGCGGCCGTCGCCAGGGCCGCGACAACAGGCACCACCCGGGCGAGTTCCTCAGCGAGCGAAGGCCGGTGCGCGCCGGGCCGGGTGGATTCCCCGCCGATGTCGAGCAGGTCGGCACCCTCGGCGAGCAGCTGGAGCCCGTGCGCGACGGCGGCATCGGTCGGCAGGAAGCGACCGCCGTCGCTGAACGAATCGGGCGTGACGTTGACGACGCCCATGACGAGCGTGCGGCCCTCGCCTGGTCCGGCCGCCGGGCGGGTCATCGCCGAACCGGTCACCGCTTACCCCCGAGCAGCAAGGCCATTGCCTCGGCTCGGGTGGCGGGATGGCGCAACTGTCCGCGCACGGCCGAGGTGATGGTGCGTGAACCAGGCTTCTTCACCCCGCGCATCGACATGCACAGGTGCTCGCACTCGACGACGACGATGACGCCCTGCACCCCGAGGTGCTCGACGAGGGCGTCGGCGATCTGGGTGGTGAGCCGCTCCTGCACCTGCGGGCGGCGGGCGAAGACGTCGACCAGCCGGGCGATCTTGGACAGCCCGGTGACCTTGCCGTCCTTGGCAGGGATGTAGCCCACATGGGCGACCCCGTGAAACGGCACAAGGTGGTGCTCGCAGGTGCTGTAGACCTCGATGTCGCGCACGAGGATGAGCTCGTCGTGGTCGATGTCGAAGGTCGTCTGCAAGACCTCGCGTGCGGTCTGGTCGAGTCCGGCGAAGGTCTCGGCATAAGCCCGCGCCACCCGGGCGGGGGTGTCCCGCAAACCCTCACGATCCGGGTCCTCGCCGACGGCGATGAGCAACTCGCGGACCGCAGCCTCCGCGCGGGCGTGGTCGACCGGCATACCCGTCAGTGGCCGTGCGGGTCGACGCTCTGGCCGGGAGGCGCCTGGGCGATCTCGGTGACCGGATCGTCGGCGTAGGGCGACGCGCCCGCGACGGCAGCCTGGTCGACCGCCTCCGACACCGCGGGGATCTGGGTTGCCGATCCGGGCGGGGGCATCGCGCCGGCGTGACCGTTGGCAGCGGCGGTCTCGGCGGGCGTGAGCACCGGCGGACGATCGCTGATCGTGCGAGTCTCGCTGGACAGCCAGGTCGGGCGCAGCGGCCGCTTGACGATGGGGGCGAAGAGGTCGGCGAGCTCCTTGGTGCCGAGCGTCTCCTTCTCGAGCAACTCGAGAACCAGCCGGTCGAGCAGGTCGCGGTTGTCGTTGATGACGTGCCAAGCCTCGTCGTGGGCGTCGTCGATGAGCTTGCGGATCTCTGCGTCGACGATCGCGGCGATGTCCTCGGAGTAGTCGCGCTGGTGGCCGTAGTCACGGCCGAGGAAGACCTCGCCCTGGCTCTGGCCGAGCTTGATCGCGCCGACGCGCTCGCTCATGCCGTATTCCATGACCATCTTGCGGGCCATCGCGGTGGCCTTCTCGATGTCGTTGGCGGCGCCCGTCGTCGGGTCGTGGAAGACCATCTCCTCGGCGACCCGGCCACCGAGCGCGTAGGCAAGCTGGTCGAGGATCTCGTTGCGGGTCGTGGAGTACTTGTCGTCCTGCGGCATGACCATGGTGTAGCCCAGCGCGCGACCGCGCGGCAGGATCGTCACCTTGGTCACCGGGTCGGTGTGGTTCATCGCCGCGGCGACGATCGCGTGACCGCCCTCGTGGTATGCCGTGATCTTGCGTTCCTTGGCCGACATGATCCGGGTGCGCTTCTGCGGGCCGGCGACGACGCGGTCGATCGCCTCGTCGAGCGCAGCGTTGTCGATGAGCTGCTTGCCGGTGCGCGCGGTGAGCAGGGCCGCCTCGTTGAGGACGTTGGCCAGGTCGGCACCGGTGAAACCCGGGGTGCGCCGCGCGACGGCGAGCAGGTCGACATCAGAGCCCATCGGCTTGCCCAGGGAGTGGACCTGCAGGATGCGGTGCCGACCGATCATGTCGGGCGCCTCGACGGCGATCTGCCGGTCGAACCGGCCCGGGCGCAGCAACGCCGGGTCGAGGATGTCGGGCCGGTTGGTCGCGGCGATGAGGATGACGTTGGTCTTGACGTCGAACCCGTCCATCTCGACCAGGAGCTGGTTGAGGGTCTGCTCGCGCTCGTCGTGACCTCCGCCGAGCCCTGCGCCGCGGTGACGGCCGACGGCGTCGATCTCGTCGACGAAGACGATCGCCGGGGCGTTGGCCTTGGCCTGCTCGAAGAGGTCACGCACGCGCGAGGCACCGACACCGACGAACATCTCGACGAAGTCCGAGCCGGAGATCGAGTAGAACGGCACGCCCGCCTCGCCGGCGACCGCGCGGGCCAGCAGCGTCTTGCCCGTGCCGGGCTGGCCGTAGAGCAGCACGCCCTTGGGGATCTTGGCCCCCACCGCGAGGAATCGGGCCGGGTCCTGGAGAAACTCCTTGATCTCGTGCAGCTCCTCGACGGCCTCGTCGGCACCCGCCACGTCGGCGAAGGTCACCTTGGGCATGTCCTTGGTCGCGAGCTTGGCGCGGGACTTGCCGAACTGCATGACCCGGTTGCCACCGCCCTGCATCTGACCCATGAGGAACCAGAACAGGCCGAGCACGAGCAGCATCGGCAGCACCAGGCCGAGCATCGAGGTGAACCAGTTCTGGGTGTCGATCTGGTCGGTGAAGCCCTTGGCCGGCGGGTGCTCGTTGAGCGCGGCGACCAGCTGCGGGCCGCGGGCCTCGACGTAGTAGGAGTAGACCTTGGTGGCGTCCTTGACCCGGCTGCCGTCGGAATAGGTCACGCCGTCCTTGAGGACCAGCTCGAGCCGCTCGTTGTTGAGCAGCTTGGCGGTGTCGACCTTGTCTTCCTGGATGAGCTTGATGCTCGCGGAGGTGTCGATCCGCTGCATCCCGCTGGTGTCGGACAGGAAGAAGGTGAGCCCGAACAGCCCGAGCACGATGATCAGGAGCCAGGCCAGCTGAGGTCGAATGGTGCGCTTGGTCTTCATGCGTGTGCGGGGCGAGCGCCCCAGCCTCCTGGTCGGTCGTCCGAGGCACGGGTATGCCGTGCTAGGTCCGGTGATTCTCGCAGGTCAACGCCCCACCTCGCGTGCGTGTTCCGTCGCGGACGGTGCCGGTCGGGAGTCCAGCCGAGGTCCAGCCGAGGTGAGGCTGAGCTCAGGCCGAGGTCAGCTGTAGACAGCCGGCGCCAAGGTGCCGATGCAGCGCAGGTTGCGGTAGTCCTCCGCATAGTCCAGGCCGTATCCCACGACGAACTCGTTGGGGATGTCGAACCCGATGTACTTCACGTCGATGGCCACCTTGGCCACCTCGGGCTTGCGCAACAGCGCGCAGATCTCGACCGAGGCCGGCTTACGCGAGCTGAGGTTGGCCCGGATCCACGACAGGGTGAGCCCGGAGTCGATGATGTCTTCGACGACGAGCACGTGCTTGTCGGTGATGTCGGTGTCGAGGTCCTTGATGATCCGCACGACACCCGAAGACTTGGTGCCCGACCCGTAGGACGACACCGCCATCCAGTCCATCCGCACGGAGTAGGGCATCGCGCGCATCAGGTCGGCCATGACCAGCACCGCGCCCTTGAGGACCCCGACGAGCAGGAGGTCCTTGCCCTCGTAGTCTGCGGCGATCTGGGCCGCCATCTCGGCCAGTCGAGCGTGAATCTGCTCTTCGGACAACAGGACTCGTTCGAGAGAGCCCTCCATGTGTGCTGCGTCCACCAGGTGCCTTCCTCGACCGACCCCGACTCTGAGCCCACCCCGACCCTACCGGTGCGGCGGGGGCGAGGCTTCCCAGAGGATGCGTCCGGCGTCGCGACACGCAGCGACTCCGCCTGGCAGGTCGACCGGCCCTTGACCCCGCCAACCCATGACCAGCGCGTCGAGGGCTTCGACGTGCGCCTTGGTCAGCGCGGCGCATCCCGCAGCGGCGGCCAAGCGCAGCCACACCCGGCGCCGCAGCGCGGGGGGCAGGTCGGCCAGCTGCTGCGCGTCGGCGGCCGTTGGGTCTAGCCTCGAATACGCCTGTCCAGCAAGTGAATCCAGCAAGTCGGCATCGTCGCGCAGCAACTCGGCGGACCGCGCGAGCGCGGCGGGAAGCCCAGGCCCGAGATCGGCCTCCAGATCGCGCAGGGCAGCCCGGGCGCGCACCCTGGCGAAGTGCCGATCGTCGTTGTGGGGATCGCGCCAGGGTGCCAGCCCGTATGCCGTGCACGTCGCCTCGGTCTCGGCGCGGCTCACCCCGAGCAGTGGGCGCAGGTAGCGGCCGCGGGCGGACGGCATACCGGCCAGGGATCGGGCTCCGGAGCCGCGAGCCAACCCGAGCAGCACCTGCTCGGCCTGGTCATCGCGTGTGTGAGCCAGCAGCACGGCCGCCGCGCCGAGCCGCTCGGCCACCGCGTCAAGGGCGGCAAACCGGGACGTGCGCGCGGCGGCTTCGGGACCCCCTCCGTCGGTGCTGACCGTCACCCGCTCGACGATCACGGGATCGAGCCCGAGGCCACGGCATTGCTCGGCCGCCCCGTGGGCGACCGCTGCCGACTCCGTCTGCAGGCCGTGATCGACCACGACCGCACCCGCCCGCAGCCCGGCGCGCGGGGCCTCGAAGGCGAGCCCGGACGCCAGCGCCAGCGAGTCGGCGCCGCCCGAGCACGCAACGAGCACGAGCGGCGGCCGGCCTGATCCCGGGCTCGCGCCCGACAGGGGCCGGATGGCCTGGCGCACGGCATACCGGACCGCTGCGACGGCAGGGTCCGGACCGGCCACGGGAGCGACTCAGCCGTGGACGCGCGCGACCCACGCGGCGGGGTCGGCCATCTCGGCAGCGGTGGGCAGCGTCTCGGGCGAGGTCCACACCGCGTTGAAGCCGTCGATGCCGACCGTGGCCGTCACGGCGCGGACGAAGACCGCCCCGTCGGCGTACTGCCGCATCTTGGCCTCCAGGCCGAGCATGCGGCGCAACAGTCGGTCGAACTGGCTCAGGCCCGCGCGCCGGTCGGTGAACTTGGCGCGGATGTGGGCGACCGACGGAATGATCGAGGGGCCCACGTCGTCCATGACCACATCGGCGTGGCCCTCGAGCAGCGACATGATCGCCGTGATCTCGGCCACCCGGGCGCGCTGCTCGTCGGTGAGGAAGATCTCGGCCAGGCCGTTGCTGCCGCTCTGGAAGGCCTGCGGGAGCTTGGTGGCCAGTTGGGTGAGCCGCTCGGTGAGCTCTTGCGGGGTCGGCGCGAGATCGACGGCAAGCGTGCGGGTCGTCTCGACCATGTGGTCGCGCAACCACGGCACGGCGGTGAACTGCACTCGGTGGGTCTCTTCGTGCATGGCGACCCAGAGCCGGAAGTCGCGCGGGTCGACATCCATCTCCCGCTCTGCCGCAACGATATTCGGGGCAACGAGGAGCAGCCGCGGAGTGCCCTCGGGGGCCAGGTCGTATTGCCCGAGCACTTTGCCGGCCAGGAAGGCCAACAGCGCGCCGACCTCGGCACCGGCCACCTTGCCGCCGAAGGCCGCGACCCCAGGTGAGGGCGCACTCGTCATCTTCGTCGAGATGCTCGACTGGATCTTGGCGACGACCGGGTCCATGAGCGCGCGCATCGAGCCGAGGTTGGCCTGGCTCCAGCCGGCCCGGTCGACGACCAGGACGGGGGCCGACCCAGGGGGTGAGTGCAGCCGGGAGGTCTGGGCGACCGGGTCGTGCGCGGCAGCGGCTGCGGCCCGCAGCCCAGCCACGGCGTCGCTGGCCTGGGTGCCGGTGACCTTCGGACCGGGACCGGCCAGCCGCGCGGCGGTCGCCTGCGCGAACTCCCAATCGATGGTGAAGGGCTGGTCGGTCACGGGGTACCTCCTGCGGATGGGCGGCACCCACACGTTGCGAGCACCGCTGCGAGTTGGTCCAACGCCAGCCGGGACTCTGGCGTTCCTTGCGGGGCCTCGCCAAGCACGACGAACACCAACGGACGGCCCTCGGCGGTGACGACCGCGCCGGCCAGCGTGCCGACTCCGGTGAGGGTGCCGGTCTTGGCTCGGACGACCCCGACGCCGGCCTGGGTGCGCGGGTCACCGAAGCGATCAGCGAGGGTGCCCGACAGCGCGGCCACCGGCAGTTGCCGAACGGCGTCAGCCAGACCCGGCACCGAGCCCGACCCGGCGAGCATGAGCACGTCACCGAGCAGTCGGGCCGGCAACCGATTGTCGCGGGTCAGTCCCGATGCATCGAAAAGAGCCGTGCCGGTGACGTCCAGTCCCAGCGCCTGGGCTTGCGAGATGAGGTATGCCGCGACGCCGGCGAAGTCCCGCGCGCCCGTGGCGCGGAAGGCAGCCGCGCGAGCCAGGGTCTCGGTGAGGCCGTTGTCGCTCTCCTGCAGCGCGAGGACGAGTTGGTCGAGAACCGGCGCCGAGCTCACCGTGGCCAGGGTGGCCCCCGCTGCTGGTGCCCCGGCCGGTGCGCCGCTCGTGGTCGACGGCGGCGCCGTGGGCGGCACCGAGGGGGTCGTCGCGAGGCCGGTCTCGGCGGGCAGCGGCTCGGGTGCCACGGTCACGGCCACGCCCTGCTCGCGGAGCCTGGCGGCGAAGGCCGACAGCACCTCACCGACCGGATCGGCGGGGCCCGGCCGACCGGGGATAGCGCGCTGCGTGGACAGGCCGGCCATCGCGACCGGTCCGGTGATCCCGGTGGCCAGGAAGCTCGCGGGCCAGGTCGGCGCGCTGCTAGGCCCCTCGGC